>JGI1221J13441_10000009_pt1 | contig 116059 bp, 154 predicted proteins | sample LakVidmifraction_4_FD_13441 | JGI IMG/M metagenome (IMG submission 13441) | reverse complement strand
TGTATCAGGCCGTGAAGCCGGGTGCTGAAGTCATCGGCATGAAGCCGCAGTTCGAAATCGCAAGCATGGCTTGGGCAATCAAGTGCAACGCAGCCATGCTCACCGCATAACAGAGGAAAAATCAGTACCGACGACCAGTTGCGCCAGAATTCGCCACTGGCCCGCATCAACGGGCCAGTGGCGTTGAGAAGATGGGTGCGCTGCTGGTCAGAATGGAGAGAGATATGCAAAAAACGAAACAAAAGAGTTGTATCGGAAGCCTTGTCGATGGAGTCTTGTCGATATGGGGAATATTCGTCATTGCCGGTGCCGTGGCAATGGCTATTCACATCTCTACTACCGGCTTCTCTTTCATCCCGCAGTGGGTATTAAGCGTCAGCGGCGGATTATTTGTTATCGCGATTCTGGCTGCGATCAAGAAGAAATCTTTCAAGGGGTTGCAAACTGGCGCTGTAATGCTAGTAGGTACAGCTTTTGCCTTGGGGTTTAGTCATTTGCTGACAAATGGAGAAATACATAATGGCGCAACGGGCCAAATTACCGTAGCGCTGACAAATCTGATTGTTCATGTTTTGCCGATTGCATCAGGCTTGATTGCCATCGCCGGGGCATACCTCTACACGCGAAATTGATCCAGGAAAAACCGGCCAGGCCGGGAAAGGAAAACACGATGGCGCAAGCGCTGTTCGACTTCAACGAAGTGCCGATGCAAAAGCGGTGTCGTTGGTTCGTGCGACATGGGGCGACGACGAAGTTTGATCGTGGGTTCAGGGCAAAAGCCGACGCTGACAACTGGATCAACGCCATGCGCAGTCGAATCGAGTGGAGGGCTGGATTTGTGTTTAGGCTTGAGGGTGACAGCGCAGACATATCCATTGTGGATCGTAGCGGTAAGGTCGCTACTCCATAAGTACAAAGGAAAAATATGGGGACTTACGATACTCGCGGCGGGGCTGCCGCTTCTCCAGTTGTAGAAGATCCTGTCATCTACGCCGAAGAAGAACAAGCGCTGATGGTACTTGAACAAGCGGGAGTTGCGAGCGAAGTAAACGACCAGGTGGCGGCGATCATTCGGAGTCTGTGTGAGCGTCAACCGAACTCTGTTGTTCCGCAACGTGACTTCGAAGAAACGATCTCCTGGAACCCGGTTAGCTCTCTACCTGATAGCGACTTGACGGTGCAGCTCTTCGACGAAAACTGCAATGAACCAGTTTGGCCCGGCTATTTCGATGGTGAGCAATGGCTCTATGCTGATGGCAGCGTTGCACATCCGTCCAGCTGGGCCCATTTCGCAAAAGGGCCAGTGATGCGGCCGGGGAAAGCATGAAGGTAGCCTTGATAGCCTGCTGTGCGGCCAAGCTTACTGCGGCTGCACCAGCTTCTCAGCTTTATCGAAGCGCACTTTTCCAGAAGTCGAAGAGGTACGCTGAAATGCATTGTGACGAATTCGCGATCCTGTCCGCGAAGTATGGTCTCGTCCTGGCAGATCAAGTGATTGAGCCGTACGACCTGACGTTGAATGGCATGAAATCGGTTGAGCGCGTGAAGTGGGCAGATAGGGTGGCGCGGCAGCTGGTCGAGAAGTGGCCAACCAAACGCTGTGCAGTTCACTTCGTCATGCTCGCTGGCGGTCATTATCGAAGGAATCTTGTTCAAACGCTTGATGCCGGATACCAGATCAGCGTCCCCATGGAAGGGATGGCGATTGGCAAGCAGCTACAGTGGCTCGGGCGGCACAGTGCCGAATGAACAAAAAGGAAAAACTGGACTACGTGGCTGCCTGAACCCTTAGTCCTGTTTGAACTGAGATAAATATGAAAAAATTTGTTTGGGACACCTCCGCAATTTTGAATATCAAGGAACGTACACCGGACGGGTACACGCCTGGCAATAGCCTATTCAAAGATCTATCGGACGGGTGGATTGCTGGACCTTATAAGAATATTTTTCCTGCGATAGCGGCTTTCGAAGTTGATGCATCTGTGTCGCGTATGCATAGGGAGGGCAAACAAATTCTCCGGTCGTTCTATTTGATGAACGAGCACTCCGTGCTATACCCGATTGATCAGGAACTGATCAGCAAATGCGCGGATGTTGTAACCCGCGATGGATTTTCAAAGTTGAGGGGAGCTGACCTTATCTTTGCCTGCATTGCGTTCTTAGAAGACGCTTACCTAGTCACTCTTGACAATGGGTTCACCGCCATCAGCGGAGACGTCAAGGTGATTAACCTAAACGAGAGCAGGGAATACGCTAAGTATCGTGATCTGTTTCCAACCGGTGTAGATGTTCGTGGATAACCAGGGAACATAATGAAGCGATACCTACCGATATTGTCGTTCTTGTTTTGCGTCTCTTACCAAGTCGCCGCCGAGGCCCAAACCGGTACTTGCCCTCAGTCAGCCGCCTATTATCAGGCTCAATACGACGCGAGAAGGAATGTGAGTGACCTGGTGTGCCTTCAGACTGCAACAAGAAGAGAATTACAACATGCAAGCGATGGAGCAGCAGCGCCGCAAGGCTTGGCAACAGAGCCTTCTACAAAGGCATCGAGACCGCTGACTCGCGTGGAGACTTGGTGTGCCGATCAGGTCCAGCAATCTTTTGACGGGTGCGTAAAAAGACAAAGCGCCGCGGAATCGAAGATAGAGAGATTCCTTGCGTTGGATAAAGGAAGCAGTTATCGCAATCATGAGGCGCGCTCAGCCTGCAGTTTTTACAGTAGCGGTGGCAGGGGAACTGGATCGATGGGATTGGAGGATTTAGAGCCGATCGCCGGTTGCATCAAATTTCAGCCCGAACAGGCCAGCGCGATATTTCAGGAGTGTGTTGCCATGGTGACCGGAGATTCAAGTGGCCAGCTTGGTTTGCCAGCCATAGCTCCGGACAAAGTCCAAAAGAGCACCGATAGGATCAGGATGTGCTTCCTTTCGAGGCTTCCATAACCATCGAGGAAAAACCATGTTGATGAAAATCAAGCGCAAGGATGGCTCAGTCCTGGAACTTCACGATGGAACAGTCCGGCTGCAAGTGAAGGTGCAGCTTTTCGGCAAGGCGGAAGTCTTTGACCCCAGAGACAGTACGACTTTTCAGGTGGAGCAACTGGCAGACAGAAGCTTCGCCGAAGTTGTCTCTTCGTCTGCGGACTAAAAACCGAGGAAAAACCGTGACGACGACATACCAGGTTGGCAGGTTGATTGAAATTGACGCGGCTGATCCAAAGCTTTCCGATGAAACTGCTGCTTTGAAGCTCGCAGTCTCTGAATCCATACGTGACGAAACAACCGCGTTCGGTGTCTGGACCGGCCAAGATCACGGCAGCGAATTAGTCGCTATCGCGTACATGGGTGAATTGTTCAGAAAGTGAGAGGAAAAAAGTGGACGATATTGAGGTGTCGGAATTAGCGAGATCGCCGCTTCGGTGGTGGGGGATGGTTCATCGCGCCGAAGGGTACATCCGCGACATGAAATACGGGCCGAAGGCATTAGTTGAAAGTTTGCTGACCGAAGGTTGGAGTGATGAGTTGAAAGCTCAGTTTGAGATTCAGCCTATCCGGGTCCAAATAGACAAATAAATTCGGGGAAAAACCGACCTGGTAGGGAAAGGACAAAGATTTATGATCAACAAAGAAACGCTCAACCTTCTTCGCTTGATCGGCACCGCCGCCCTTTGGGCCGCCCTGCCGATCGGAGTGTTACTCGGCTTGTCAGCGAAGGCATTTGCAGCAATCTTTCCAGATTGGTTTTTTCCCTATGGCGTCGTATTCCAAGCGGCGTTGTGGTGGATGACATTCATTGCTTTTGACAAACAGCTGCCGCAGGAAAGTATACCGTGCCGCATTGGTGCAGCGTTCCTGATCTTCGCACCGGTACCCATGCATATCTTGTTATCTGGCACGAGTGATTATGCAAGCATTGAGCGTATCCAAACAGTATCGCCCTATATCGCTCTTGGCCTGCCAATCCTTTTCCTTCTGCTCCTACCTTTTATGAAGCGCTTTGGCAGTCAGAATGCCGCAACTCCGTAACCCGAAGGAAAACAATGGGCAAAACCCTAGAATTCATGGACTCGGCAAAAAAAGCTGGCCTTAGACTGAAACTCACTGAATTTGATGCTGGTAGCACTCATATCGGCATAAGTGGATCACTTTATGGAGTCGAAATTGACGGCCAGTTCAATACTGAATCTGGTGAGTGTTATGGGGTTTACGGCGCGGTTCGTACGCCTTTCAAGACGTCAGATACCCATCTCTTGAAAGAAGAGGAATGGTTCAAATTTTTGCGACAATGGTTACTGCGTTCCCCTTAATCGAGAAAAATTCGTATGTTCCGATATAAGAAGTTAGCAACCGGTAAGTTGGCCGTAGGCGATTTGTGCTTGATGGCCGCCTCGCTGGTGGTCGTTTGCTACGCCGTTGTCGTCGCCGTCGTTCCGCTGGCGCCAGCAGATCTCAAAATGATGAGAATGGTGGCTGGTAGCATCGGACTACCGTTGTGCTGGTGCGCATACCGCTACCGAGACAAATAGGAAGGAAGACCCATGGATGTGAAAGCACCAACTGTAACCCAGCTGATTGTTGAGGGCTTTGACGACGACGGATTCCGAGCGGAACACGCCTTGGCAGTTGCAATGGCTGACGCTTCTCCGGAGCTGCTTAATGCCTGCAAAGCAGCCGTTGCATTCCTGAAGACCCTGCCGACTTCCGCTGGGCGAGACGCTGTGCTTGCGCGCCTTGTACAAGCCGCGGATGCCGCCAGTACGCCGGCCATCCGTAACGCTTCTTGAGACGAAGGAAAAACGTCATGGCTCGAGTGGTGATTGATGGGATCGAATACGTGCCTCGGGCTGAGATACCGGAGTTGACCGATAAGCGCCTCGAAGCTGCACTCAAAGGGCTAGTGTCGATCCAGTATTTCTCGGAACACCATAAGGCAGTACGCCAGGCTTGGAATGTGCTCAATGAGCTCGCGCCGGAGCTGGCGAAATTGGCATGGGAAGACCCTCGCGCGGCAGTGGAGCGCATGGGCGGGCTTGAAGAAGAGTGAAGAGGAAAAATGAGAAATGGCGTTCACATTTGAAGACGCGGTAAGAGCATTTGAAGAACATGGGAAAACCGCTGTCCCATACAAGACAGTCAAAGCGAAATTGAAAGAATGGGGGGCCTCGTCGGAGGAATCGGCAATTGCCCTTCAAGACGCCTTGGACAAGAAAATCCTGCTCATTGACCAAACCGGCGCATTGTTCAAGGCATGAAGGAAAAATATGTCTGACAATGATGAAAAGATGCTCGCCGAAGCTGAAGAAAAATACACGAAGTGGCTCCGTGATCTTTGCTCCACCCTTAAGTGTCCGATGATGGAAGAGGGATGCGAAGCCGAAGCCGCCGCTTTCAAACTCTATAGCGAAGGCTCTACGCCAGAAGAAGCGGCTGTGCACCTGAAAGACTGATAACACCAGTGCATGGACAAAGTTCACCACAGATCCACCTACGGCCCGCATTGACGGGCCTGGGGCCACGAAATAGGTCAGCGGCAGTGCTGACCCGTAGAGCAAATAATGAACACATTGAACATCCTGAATAACGAACAGGCCATGAAAATCTTGAAAGACGCCAGAGATGCGCTGGAGAAGTTGGGCGTGGCATGCGTGCTGGCCCCGATGGGGCTTCGTGAAGGTATGACTATCTCGTTGCACGTCGGATGCACACCAAAAGAAGCGGTGGCCGCGCGCGTTGCCGCGATAACCGGGGGCGCCTCGGCTCATACAGTGACTGGCGCGGGTCAGTTCGAAACGGATCTACTAGAGGCACTCCGTGAATGGGAGGCAGAAAAACAGCATGAGGTTCAGTGGGCACTGATGAACGGTCACATCGTTGACGGCCTGCCGCACTGACCGATGAAAGTTCGCTAACAACGAGGAAAAATATGGCCCAAATGACAGATCCAATGAACTCACTTGTGGGGCTACAGGATGCCCTCAAGAAGCGACTTCTCCAAATGGAACGCGGTAGAGCCCATCCGGATATCGGGGTTCACATGGATCAGCCCAAGGCTGGAACCACGCGTCTCACTTACGCCAAAATAAGTCCAACAGGATCTGTCAAAGCAATCGCTGTATTCGTAACCATCGAACCATACGAAGGCTTGCCCTGTTTTCAGATCGGTTATGCAGTGGCACCAGCATTTCAACGACAAGGTAACGGCGCAGAGATTGTAAAAAAATCGATAGAAGAAATGATCAATGGTTTCAAAGCCGTAATGCCAAGTTTCTATATCGAGGCGATTGTCGGTGCACAAAACGAGGCTTCATTGAAGATTGCTGGAAAGTACATTGCGAAGGAGGCGCGTGAAATTGAAGACGAATTTTCACGCGAACCGGCCAAGCAATTCTTCCGACGAATTGGGTAGGAAAAACACTTGTGCCGGCGAAATGACAGTCAGCAAATTAACCATCGCAGCTGAGTACCTTAACAGGGCAATTGAGCTGTATTTTCGTGGTGACGCTTATTTTTCTGCGCTTCACTTAGCCGGCGCTGCCCAAGAACTGCTTGGCAAATTTGTCGAGCGTACTGGAGAGGTCTCCGCCCACACTTCCATTGTTGAGGGCGCCGTGCGCATTTCAGCCTACCTCAACGAAAACGGCAAACCATCAACAGACAAGCAGATCAGGGCCGTTGTGAACCATGCGAAGAACCGCGCTAAGCATATGGATAGCGTCGGGGATGAGGTAGTGTATTTCGATGCTCAGGCAGCAGCTCGCGACATGCTTGACCTGGCGGTATCTGAATTTAACCAGCTGTGGGCAAGCGGGGCAGATCTAGACTTATCGGCAGAAATTGACCGCTACAACAGCTACCAAGCTACGCGGTCTTGAGAACGAGAAAAAACCGGCCAGGCCGGGAAAGGGAAAGATGCAGAAGTCCAGCTACATGTGCGTAGCATTCGCCGCAGTTTTTCTGGCGGCGTGTGAGCCAAAGTCACCAGAAAAACCAGCCGCCGCTCCTGGTGTTCCGTCGCTATCTGTATCACCGAAAGCACTGCAACCTGATGTGGCTAAACAGTGGGTCAATGCTGTAAAAAATCATCCGACTGCTGACGGCTCGACGGTTGAGCAGGTTCTTCACTATGCACAGAGCAGCCGGGCAAAGGTTTTTAAGTACAAAGCGCTCTCTGGGGAAGATGATATCGGGTACAGCGGCGCAACGGGCGAACCCAGCGCGGTCAGTATTACCTACTGGATCGGCTCAAAACGCGATGCACAAAGCAGTTATGTGGACTTGGGATACGACATGACGCCAGGGGGAGCCGTCGTTTTACCGGGCGCCGGAGCAACGCCCGCAGTATTGGCTCTGGAGGCTGGCCGCCAAGCGTTTGTGAAGTGGATCGACGAAGCATACGAGAATGATTGCCGCGATGCCAGCACAAAGAAATTCGTCTGCTAGAAATCAGCTAGCAAGGAAAAACGTCATGAAGCCGGTAAGCGATAAAAACCGACTGGAACGACTGAGACGCCAGTTTCATAGCGCCAAGAAGCGCGTCAAATACTGGTCCGGGGCTCCATCGTTTACGGGCGGATTCGCAACAACGCGGTTGGCCAGGGAGCGATTAGCGGCTCGCGGGAGCGATCATGAGCGAGAGTACGAGACGGCGTTAGATGATGCTGTAAACCTTGCTGATCAGATTCAAGCACTGTCGGGGAAGCGCCCGCAGATTCTGGATATCCGGAAGCAAAACGAACCTGTCTGAAAAGGCCAGCCTGGCCGAGAAAGGAAAACTGAATGTCAATTGTTGATGGCACCGGATTGCCTGAACGCCTGGCGAAAATTTTCAAAAAGCGCGCGGAAGATAGATCCTCGATTGAGCAGGCGACGTTTGATGCCTACGATAAAAAGTATAAGGAGATTGGTGGTGTGCAGGGACTCATAAAAATATCTAAGGTCGAGATCGCTGCACCACAGAAGACAGGTAAAGCTCGTTGCTTAGAGTCCGGCGGTTTTAATAATTGCGGAGGTCCACCAAAGAAGAATTATTCGAAGTGTGATCTCTGCGGGAAACGCCAAAAACAATAGCCTTGACTAAGATAGGCGGACTATGGGCACAAGATGCCCCGCTACAGGATGCTCATAAACTCAACGTTTAGAACGGAAATATCTTTCCATGAAAGATCGTGAGCTGAGTTCGAAAGATAGCCTCTTGGTCACCGCAAGCTTTTTAGCCTATGTCATTGGGGGCATCTGGATGCTCTACGCCGACTGCTGGGCAGACAAGCTAGGGGCGTTAGCGCTGGTAGTTGTGCCTGGCCGGAATCTGGTCTCGATCATGCACAAGTACCGAAAGCCGAACCTCGGCCTCATTTTGGATAATCCCTTGCGCGAGATCCGAAAGAAAGAGTTGGAAGCTGTAAAAGCTCGCTGGCAAAAGGCAAATGATGGTACTGAAAATAGATAGGAAAAGAGCGGTGGGACTGGAGTTTGTCGAGGGATTGGCGAAGGGCGCGAGCAGATCGTTTGCAGCCGCTGCCCGGTTGAATCTTATTGATTGCCACATGCGACCTCTCGTGTTTGGCTTGAATTCGCTGCCGGGGGTGGAGACGCTTGCCTGCTGCGAAGGTCATGGCATCATGGGGCGGCTCAGTGAGCCATACGTGGCGTTTGTAGCATCGGCTGATGTGGCATGGCGATTCCAGATTGCTCTCGATGAGGCGAATATCGCGTCCCACCAGCCGCTAGCTTACTGGTGGGATATGAGAGCGCGATATCGACCAGACGGGATCTTGGTTTATCACTTGGTCGCGCCGACGTTGAATCGCCATCTTTGGGTGACAAGAAGAAAGCTGAACCGCGATTTTGCTGCTCTCTTGGCCTTGTTCAAGACTGCGTACGAAAACAGGATCTAGGGTAAAGGAAAAACCGGCACCGACGTCGGGTGCATGACAGAACTGCCCACGGCCCGCATCGACGGGCCGGTGGTCATGAGAGAAGCCAGCGCGCTGCTGGCCAGGAAAGGAACATAGGATATGAATGGCATTGTGGTTGTGAAGATTTTGATGGTGCTGATTACCCTCGGCCTTGGTTGGTTCGCATGGAGTCCGCGAAATAAGCCCGCGCATAGCTATGTCTTCTGGAATTCTGTGCTTGGTATTGTCGCGGCAGGTACATTAGGCATCCTGTTCATTGCCTGATCGAGGAAAGGCGAGATGTTGCAACGCGAATGGAGAGTCCAGCAGCAATACGCCAGTGATCGGCTCACATACCAGATGTCTACGCGGGCCAATTCATTCGCCAGTCGGATCACGGACGATTTGGGCAATGCGGTGAACACTGGATATTTCGGTACGCAGCAACGCGCCGTGTACTACGAGCACTTATCGGGATGATTCATAAAGAGAGGACGTGCATGACAATTCAGAAAATCTTTGGCGCGCTCGCCGTTGTCGTCGGTCTGTTCGTAGCATGTCGCGCGCTCACGTCTATGCAGGGAGTTTCGGCATTCAGCGTTGTCACAGTTGCTGTAGGTCTGCTCTGCGCTGTGGTTTTTGCCGCTTTCGGCATCAAGCTTCTGACGACCAAGAACATCTAGGAAAAATATGTTTGATCGAATTAACGCACTGGTGGCCAAGCACGGTTTCGCGTTCCAGTCTTGGGATGACCGATACAGCAAGGGCGTGTGGGCCGCCTTGGCACCTGTCGCGCTTCACCTGGAGGACGTACGAGAATCGTCCGAAGCAGGAGATAGCGACATGATTCCAGCGATGGAATATGTCCTCAGCACAGAATGGCTGCCGCTGGTAACCGGGCGCGACTTCATCGATGCACTCAATATCCTAGAGGGGCGCTTGGCCTCAATCCCCGCAGATCAACTGGCTCGCTATTCGCCTTGGTCGACGGCAGTCTCGAATGCGCTTGAACATTTGCGTGAGGTGCAGAATGCCCATAAGGGCTACGGTGCGGCAGACGGCCACTATGGTGAGCTGCCGGTGACATTCGTGGACATGCTTGCAGTTCAACCAGTCGTCTAGGAAAAATGAATACGTCTGATTGGATTTCATTGGGAAGTTTCATTTCAGCGGCAGTGTCCGCTTGGTACACGCATAAGCAGTGGATAAAGGTCAAAGACAAAGTAGGAATGATTGACCATGCTGGCAAGGCCATCGAAATATTACCAGCCTGGTACACAGGACGAATGATGTCGGACTATTGGCTTTTCGGTCTTTATACATGCGACGGCAGCGTTATTTTGGTTCATCGAATTCTTGCCATCTCTGATGATGGCAAATGGATGGATGTGGAATTGTCAGATCCAGAGACAGGTGCAAAATATCGAGATACCTTCTCCAAGGTAATCTGCGCCGTAGCCTCAGACAGAACAACCTCTTCCGTGCAAATCAGCAATATCGTTGCAGCAGTCGATCTTCAAAGCAGTTAGCCAAAGGAAAGACCGGCCACGCCGGAAAGGAAAAAATGGGATATTTCACAAGGCTTAGCTCTTATACGACCAGCAAGGCTGCTGATTTGGCTGCGGTTGGAGCCGTATGCTACTTGGCGGCGTTCGTGACGCTTTTCGTGACTGGCGCGCTTTGGGCGTTTTGCGCATTGCTTGCGTTGGGCATGATGTTCGCACAAAGCTATCTCCGGGACACTTTGCCCGTGATGATGTCCGTAGCGTTTCGAGGTAAATGGCCAGCACCGCCCGGCAGCTCCGCTCGGTCGAACCGAGATCCGTTTTAAAGTAGAGGAAAGATCATGAATTCGAAGTCGTACTTCCTGCCAAATGCTGACGGCTCGCAGACAGTGGTGCTGGGGCCATCTGGTCAGCCGAAATCAGTTCTTGACAATCTGACGCCCGAAGAACTGAAGAAGCTGAGCGATTGGAGTGATGCTCAATCTGCTGATTCTAATCGCGGTGGCTCGATTGACTTGATGCAATGGCCAGGCTGGAAGGATGCAATGGAAAGGCGCCTGAAGGCGCTGTCTGGTGCTGACGAAACGTCCGGTTCATAACATCAAGGAAAAATGTGAAATACATTGGCGCAATATCGTATGAGGGCGGAGTTTCTGGCTCGCGGGTTGACCGCTTCGAGCTAATCGATGCCGAGACGGCTCTGCTCGATCTGGTCAGCACCTACTCCGGTCTCATTCCGCCGGAGACCAGGTTTCTTGCGATCGCCAAAAAGGAGCATTCAGGGACGTTTATTACGCCGTGGGTATATTTTCTCAATCGAGAATATAAGCATCATGCGAATGATCGATCCGCAAGGTTCAGCTTCGCCATTATCAATCATGATTCAACGATGATAACCATTGAAGGAACGTGGGAAGAAGACGATCAAACCGTATATGAGTTCAGGGCAACGCTACATCCTATTGAGACAGTAAGCTCGCGATAGCAGGCAGGAGCAATGTGGCTTTCTCAGATTCATCAGGTGAGTGCTGCGCGACTAAAGGAAAAACCGGCCAGGCCGGGGAAAGAATAGCGTATGACGCAAGACGACCACGCAGCAATCTTGAAATTGGCTGCTGAACCAGATTCATGGATTCAACCTCACATTGCGGCGGCGGCCAGCAAGATCGCCAGTGCAGACCAGATAGAACACTTCCGGGACGTTACGACACTCGCGCTCGAAGGAATTCTTTCACTACTGGAGTTGGACGGCATCGAACCTGCACCAGCCGTCGTGATCGCGCATCTTCTTGATCCGCAGTCGTTGAAAGCCACTTGGGAATCGGTCAGCGCAAAAGGGAAGTTGTCGCCAGTGTCGGCTCCAATCGGCATGATCGACCGTCTTACCCACTTGCAGACGACACCCCAAGATGGTCGCGAGTTGTACTTTGCAGGAGCAGTTGCACACCTGCGGGCTATCTCATAGGAAAAAACACCTTGCGCCGGCGAGCTGGCGCACCACAGATCTACCCACGACCCGCTAGACGGGCCGGTACCAGTGAGAGGGCCGGCGCGGTGCTGACCAGGAAGGAAAACATGGACTACGAACTGATCTTCATCGTCGCTGCAATACTTGTGGGTGTGCTTTTCGTGTGGGCTTACACCAAGGTAGGTATCGCCGGCAGCGTCCTTCTTCTGGCAAGTGCAATCTGGTACCGCCGCCAGGAAGACGTCGGATTTTGGGCGGCCGTAACGTTGCTTCTGCCTGTTTTCGGCTACGTCAGTTGGATCGCAGTTACGGCGATCAAAATTGCATTGGGCCCAGCTCCAACGAATCGAAAGTAAGGAACAATGCGTAAGCTCAAGTTTAAGTCCCGTGCGGCACTCATCGAAATCGAAGAGGTGGCGGAGCGGCTCAGTATCCCATTTCGACACGTTGACGTTCTCAAGCCTCGCCGTATTGAGCATAGGATTGAAATTGAAGTATCCGATGAAAATCTAACTGCGGTCAGGCTGGCCGTCGCTGATGAGGTAAAGACGCGACCAATCGGTGGTTGGCCGAAACCCGAACATGTGCGAGGCAAGGATGATTTCCTCGCGCTCATTCGCCAAGCGTAAGTTTAAGGAAAAAGTGTGGAAGCCAAAAACCAATCAATTCGACTGGCGCTACTTAAGATCGAGGCAAGGGCCAGGAGCGCCGCGATTGGCGTGACTGCAGCGATTGTTCTAGGCGCAATCGCATGGCACTACGCGTCAACTGCGGCTAGATCAGTCATGGCTGACATGCCTCCGCCGCAAATTGTTCTAAAGCCAGGGTATCAATTCCTCATTGACGGCCATTCTGTGCAGGTCGTCGGGAACGACGTATGTCCGAGTGAAGAGGACCCGCAGAAGGCTTATTGGCCGGGCGGCAGACCTGCTGTCATTCCTGAGCGAGGGTGTGTCGTCGTCGGTCCTACAACGAGTAGTGTCCGGGTTCTATTGAGCAATGGAGTTTATGAAGTATGGGCGATCAAGCATCAGGAGCACAACGGCTTTCCTGCTACCCTCATACAGCGGCAGAACGGTGAGTACGTCACGGACGCGAAATAACCGAGGAAAATAGAGCGATCAAGTTTGCCAGATCTTTAATGGCAAACTTGAGGGTTCTAGTTGCTGACTTGAGTCGCAGCAGAGTGGAGAGCAGGTAGGGCACCGACAAGTCAGAACATCGACTAAGCCTGTAAGCCGGTCAGATCACCGACGCTAGTACTCTCTTCAGATAAATAAAGGAAAAATAATGGATAAGAATCTGGTGGTCGCCTGCTTCAAGGGCGCAGTATATGTCTTTGGGTGGCTGGCGGGTATTGCCGGAATTTTTTGCTTCGCGGCTCTGCTTTTGAGGATCAGCTTATCGGCAATTCGGCTGGCGGCTGGCAGCCCTGAATGCAGCCCTTATAAACCCATCTGCGCTGCGTTACCGACGACGTTTGACTATGTGCTATTCGGCGGAGCGTTAGTCGTTGCTTTCGCAAGTGCAGCCTTCTATTTCGGATATACGCGCTTCTATCATGCTCCAGAAAAAAAGCGTGATACATGGCCTTGGCCGTGATGCCGAATTTCAGAGGAAAATATAGTGAAGCATTTCATCGGCGGCACGTATCAACTCGATTCCGAACACATCAAGTTAAGTTCGTACCGTTTAGGCTGCCTATTCTTCGCAAATAAAGAGATCGCTAGGCTTTCTGATCCACGTACACCAAACGCAGCAGCCCAACTTGAGCAGCAATTTTTCGTTCGCGAGATGAGTCACCTTCTTTTGCAGATCGCAATATCGCTTCGGGTAATGGATGATCAGTTTCTTGCGCTTCCAATCAACGATCCAAAAAGAAGTGAGTACCTTCGTCGGCGCGACGAAACTGACAAGCTATATCGTTGCATGATGTTCGATGAGATGCCGCTTCGAGAGGTATGTAACAAGGTCATTCACGCAACTACTGTCGAGCCACATCTGACGGAGGCTCAAGGCACACATCATGTGGATGACATGGTGAATGCGTACTCTAGCCACGAGGATGTTGGATTCGCCGAATGGGACCCAATCAAGTGGCATCACCTAACAGGCAACATCCGGCTCGTAGGACGGAAGGGGCGAGATGATTGGTATCATCTTCTTCAGGTCCCAATTTTTATCGAGGCCATCAGCTCACTCCTCCAGTGATATTAGGCCGGGGAAAACGGTCAGCTGCCTGCGCACGGGGCCGAGGACGCGCAACGCTGGCGTACAGTGAAAAAAAGAAGAGAACGATAACGTTGCCGAAGGCCTGACCGTGGCGGTGGTTTCAGTCGCGGCTGGCATTCTTAATAACGTATCCATCAGCCACTAACGGACAAACATGAGGCATCAGCACCAAAAGCTCATAGACAGGGATTCTCTTTGTTTCGAGTTAGTCAACAATGAAGCGCGTGTGGATATGAATAAGGTTGTCGATTTTGGGGAAATTCTCGAATCGATCAAGGCAAGTAACGCAGTTATTATCAGGCTGATAGGGGACACCGGATGCATCCAGTCAGAGATCCTGAATCTACTAGATTCTGGCTATCAAGTCCGCCTTGAGCCAACTACGCTCTAGGAGGAGTCGTGTCAGTCTCTTGCGAACGGACGGCCTAGGAACAAGGCTTCTGTAACCATAGTGGCGAAGAGCACCGCTGATAGAGGCAAATCATCTCTGCTCAGCCTGCCATCATTCGCAATTGCGATGATTTTTTGGCCCTAATTTCGTAGGAATGAAAATGCATAATCAAAGACAAACAACTCTTATCGTTGCCATTGTTATCGCCCTAGCTGCAGTGGCCGTGGTATCCGCCCGCATGCACGGAATTATCTAATACAAGCATGCATAGACCCACCAGCCTAGTAGTTCAAATCAGCGGAACCGGTAAACTCGGCAGAGAAGAAGCGCTCATGGCTAACATGGCGCACGAACTCGGAGTTCCTGTTATAGAAGCGACTGAGAAGCAGCTTGAGCGCCGGAAAATCAACCTGGACAAAGATGCTGTCGCCGTTGGATCGGTCCCCTTCGTTCGTAGCGCCTTGGGTCAGCTAGGAATCTGCTTACCTATGCATACGCCCTATCCACCAGAACTGGAGGGGATCTTGCATCGCCGGGTAGCCAAAGTCCGCTCACTACGTGAAGCTAAGGCAATGCTTGAGATCCGCGGCCGGCTTTTCATCAAACCAGCTGATGGATGGAAGCGGTTTACTGGATTTGTCGCAGAATTCGGTGATGATTACCGGTTTAGTGGCGCTTCAAGCTCCAAGCCAGTTTGGGTGTCCGACCCGGTTCATTTCGTCAGTGAGTGGCGGGCATATGTTGTGGAGGGTGACGTCCGCGAGGTCCGGTATGCAGACCATGGCGGCGATCGCGACCGAGAACCGGACTTGTCCGTCATCACGGCCGCAGTGGCCACTTTGACAGCCGCCGCCCGCGGGCCAAATGGATATGTCATCGATTTCGGGGTGCTGGAGAACGGGGAGACGGCTCTTATCGAGATGAATGATGGCTTCTCATTTGGTGCCTACGACGGAGTAAAACCGAGCACGTACTGGGATGTAACCGTAAATAGATGGCAAGAGCTGACCAGTCAAATCAAACGCGATTAAGCTGGCCAACGCCTGTCATGCGGGAACAACGGGAATAACTCGGCGCTTCGGGGTTGCGGCCGACGTTCTAATATCCTGGGCGTTATCCGCCTTCTGCAGTTCTGCATATTTAAGCAGGAAGCGGAGGCGATCGTCCGGGCTACGTAAGACCTTGAAATCTGAATCAGTAACTTTGTTGACGCGGGCCCATTGGCACCAGGCGAAAGAACGACCTAAGCCGACAGAAGTAGCGTTACTGGGGAAACGGTCATGGTTCTTAACCAGCTCCTCCCAGGTAGCGCCGAATTCGATTGAATCGAATCGGCTGTGACGGCCAGTTAGTGCCCGATACTCCAGGGCCAATGCGCGTTCCAGCAACTCCGGATGGTAGGCAGCAAGCCAGTAGAGTTCCCATTCCTTCGATGCAGGACAGAACCAACAAGCGGATTTCGTGGGTATGAATTGCTCGCCAAGAGCTTTCGCAATCGCAGAAACACAGTCGGGACGGGCCCAACCAATAGTCTGCAGCGGATATTGGTAATCAAAATCAGCGTCAGCTGGGGGGGGTTTTGCCGAACGGCGCATGTCAGCCTTCCCGCAGTCATAGCCAATGAGCTTGACTATCCTGTCACCATCTTCCTGGGCAGCCTTCCATAGGGCATGCGACTCACGGCGCATCGGCCCACGCTGGACCCCTTTGAGGTACTGATCTTGAGGGACCTGTTTCCATTTGATGGAACAGCTTTTGAGGCCGAAAGCCAGAGAGGGAAGAGTCTCGTTGGAAATGCAATTCCCGTAGAGATCCGTATAAGGCGTACTAGCCAGAGGAATTTTCTTGACCATAGTAACACATGGCCAGCCCCAACCGGCAAGAACGAGGTTCATTCGCTCAACATGCTCCAAAGTCTCAGGCTTCTCTCCGCCTGTGTCTGCCATAGTAATGACATGCGGTTGAATATCAGCCGCCTTCAAGGCGACGATCATTGCCGTTGAATCGACGCCGGCGCCAAAGCACAAAACCACTTTGCGCCCAATCAAGTTGGACCGTAGCGCCTCGATCTGGCGTGGGGACAAAATTCCTTCAAAGCTAGGTTCATCGAACGGTTTAAACGGTGTCTTATGCATCTCGCGTAGATCCTGGCCGCAAAGGGCTATCTGTTAATCGACAGGACCAGTCTATAAGCGAGTTCGAGTGATGCAAACGACGTACCGCGCACTCCAAAACAACCTAGACGGACGTCATGAACGCAGGCAATTGTCTGTTTAAGCCGCAATATTAGTCATAAGCGGAAAGGAGGCACCACCCGGCTATATATAGGGTTCGGTGATACCCGTAGACATCCAGGAACTCATTCCAAGCGAAAACTTGCTGCGCTCTGCCGGCAGATAATCTAAGTGCCAGTCCGCACTAGGAAGAAAAAAGGCCCGGCATCGCCGGGCCAGCAAGTTCGGTGGGTTAGTTCCGCACTTGGAGGGGAAACCTTCCCGGTCTCACGGGGGAAATAGGGAAGGCGGCTAGACTCTACTAGATTAATTTCTGCAGCGCAATATGCTCGGACAACGGGCGCGAATCTCTTGCATAACGGCTCGTAAGCACTTATAGTCCCATCGTCACCTTGTGGCACATCGTGGGCAGACCTGCCCGTCAAAACTCCCACCCAAAGTTCGTCTCAATCATCTGACCGAAATCAGCATCAGGTGATTTGTCACGTCCAAACAGACCTGCTCATTGAGCACCGGGCTCAATAAGCATCCACACGCGCGATGGGGCATCAGTTTTTCATAGTCGATCTTCGGCAACCCAAGTGCATTCTCCAGGCCGATCCAGGCCCGTAAAACTCTCCAGTCGTTTCCGCAACACTCTTCAGTAATCCGGTTCCACCGCACGCATCCTCGCGGCGCATCTGACCTTTATCAACCCGTCCTGAAACTCAACCCAACGGGTTTGAGTATTCCAGACCTTCGCAAATACCGAACGCTGACCTTGTGAGTTCCTAACCGAGCTCACAGGGCAGTGTTCGTTCATCGAAAGCAAATCATGTTCAACACCACCAAATACGCAGCTCTGTTCGGTAACCAGCCTTTCATCATGAACGTGCCCCAATGCACGCACACGAAGAACGGTATTCCGTGCCAAGTCTGCCTGCCCGCAACCCTGCGTAAGCAAGCCTGATCGCCACTCGCACCACGCCATCTATTCCTAGTCAATCCCTCCAGGAGCATCGCCATGTACGCAACCTCGATCCAAACTGCACAATATCAAAACGCTCGATTCCATCGCGGCATCGCCTTTCTCAACCTCGCTTGCGGCTTCGGCGGCATGGCGACCGCACTGGGCTCCGCCGCTTATGGCATGCCTAGCTTGCTGTGGCCGTCGCTGTGGCTGGGCATGATCCTTCAGCTCGCTGGCGCCGGTGTTGGCTTGCATTTTGCCTTTCAATTCAGCGTGAAATCTGAGTCGTATCCCATGATCCAGCACGGCGTTTCTCTCGCTGCAATCATCGGATTTGGCTTCCTGAGCACCATCATGTTGACTGTATATGCAGACGTCATGCTCGCGGTAGTGAGCACTGTCGCCGGCGTTATGATCAGCGTCGTGGCCAATGTCTTCGGAATCGAAGCATCGACCCGAAAATAATCTCCAGATTCAAACGAATCCCCGTTGTCAACGCCTTTGGCGCCGACGCGGGGATTTTCCATTTTTGAGAGCTAGAAATTTGCATCCGGCCATGCCCGAGTTAAATTAGGTCGTCAAGTGTGATGACAAGCTCCAAAAAAGGATTCTAAATGAGCAACGAACTGGTCGTACTCACAAGCTACTTCAATCCCATGCGGTATCGCCGCCGGCGCAACAACTATGACGTCTTCATGGCGGATATGCGGAAGGTAGGTGTAACAGTCTTGACGATCGAGTGTGCCTTCGGTGAAACACCGTTCGAATTGGCACCGGCGCTGGACGTCATTCAAATACGGTCACAGACGCTGCTCTGGCAGAAGGAGCGACTCCTGAACCTAGCTGCGTCCTGGTTGCCGGCATCGTGCAAGTACGTCGCTTGGATTGACTGCGACGTGACCTTCGACAACAAGGCGTGGCCGAAGGAGCTTGTGGCCACACTGAAGAAATATCCGGTCGCGCAGTTGTTTGAAAGCTGCATTCGTCTCAATGAAAATGGAGAAGAAGGTGATGAACCGGACATCGCATATTCTTTCGCCTCCGTGATGCGAAGCTCCCCACAGCTTTTGGACGTTGGCCGCTACGACCTGCACGGACACACCGGATATTCCTGGGCATTACGCCGCGAGATCTTTGACGAAGTTGGACTGTATGACGCTGCGATCAGCGGCAGTGCAGACCATTTCATGGCACACGCGATCTACGGTGCCTACAATTTTTGCATTTGTAACGCCCTAAAAAACGATCAGAGCCAGATCCAGCATCTGAAGGAATGGGGCGATCGCTTCTTTGCACGTGTAAGGGGCCAATTGGGCGTCGTGAGTGGAACCATTCGCCATCTATGGCACGGTGATGCGAAGGACCGTCGCTACTTCCTCCGCATGCATGACATCACTTCGCTGGGCTTCGATCCCTACACAGATCTGACCGTCCGTGCGGGACAGCCGCTTGAGTGGTCAGAAACAATGCGGAAGACCGGCCTGCGCGAGTACTTTGCGACGTATTTCTCTCAACGAAAAGAAGATGGCCTCTTGGCCTACCAGGATGAAAAATGACTGATACGACTCTCCATGAAACCATCGGCGAACTCGCGACAGCACTAAGCAAGGTCAATGTACGCTTGGCCGAGATTTCTGCCGACGTCGACGAGCAGATGAAAGTGCGGCGCAAGTTCCTGCAAGAAAGCGCGGCCGACTACCTGCCGGATTTGAGCGAAGCTACGCTGCGTAAGCTGCGCGACAAGTTGCCACTGTACTTGACCCATGAGGTCCTTCAGGCATTCTCAGACTATCGCAAGGTACTGGGCATCTTCACGCGACCCGGGACGGCCGCTGTACTCACACTTCTTCGCACGAAGCTTGCAAGCTTCCTAGATCGCAGCATGTACGGAAAGCTTACAGAGATTGATCAACGGCTTTCCCATCTGGGCGAGCAGCGTGATCAACTCTCCAAGAGCGCAACCGAACTGGCCAACACTATCTCTCTGCTGGAAAAAGCCCGCCAGAACGGCAAAAATGTGCCTCAACCGGTTCTAAGCCAACTGCAGGAGTGGCGCCAAACACAACGGGTACGCCGCCCACCGACATCAGGAACAGCAAGCCGGATGGTATCCGGCCCAGGCGAAGCGAGTTCGGCCAGCTCCAGCAGCTATACAAGCAGCGATGGGGACGGTGACTTGTGGCTGTACGGATTCACTGGTATTCCGACCAGCCTCAGAACCTGGTTCTTAAGCTCGTTGACTGAGAGCCGTCATGAGTCACACTCCCACAAGATCGAGCCCGGGGGCTCTACTGGCTATGACGGGGGTGGTGCAAGTGGAGATTGGTCTGCGCCGAAGAACGAAACGCTCGCCGTCGCGGCCGGCATCAGCACAATTGCAACAGATGACAGCTTGGGGCGCTTCTCATAAGTTGATGATTGGCAAGAATCAAGAATAAACTACTACTTTTATCGGAGAATTGAATTCATGAAAAATATTACTTTTGCAACTATCTTTCTCGCAACCGTTGTTTCCGGCAGCGCGTTTGCTCAAAAGCAGGGGGAGGACAAAGAAAAGCAATGCGGCAACCAAGTGGAAGCAACGATCGCCGGCATTGAAACAGCGGCCCCGGGTAAAAAGGGCAGCTTGAACGGCGTAACGGTGGATCAGATCCGCCAAATTCAGAAAGCCGGCGGGAATTGTATGGCTCTGGATGCGATTCGGCGCGCACGTGGCTTCTAAGGTCATCCAAGGATTTACTAATCCCCCGGAATAAAGGTCGTGCGACTCAAATTGTGAAGGTGAAAGGGAATGGCCAATTTTTTTGGAATTGAAAATCCGGGTGATTATTTGGCCAAGCTCGAGCGCGAATATGCGCGTTTCAAGAGTGAGCCAGAATGCGATCATCCCGACCACATTTTCAACTTCATGGTCACTGCCCATGCGCTTTTGGAATATGTCGCGAAGCTTGCGCCGCAGCATTCAAATGCGGTCGGCCAGCTGGCCGGCACCGGGCCAATGCAACTCTGCCGTGATATAGGCAACCGGTCCAAGCATGTGACACTGACGAGGAACAACCGGCAGAACCCCGAGAGTTACGAAGAGTCAGGCGCGATCGGAGGGGCTCCGATCAACGCCGTCCCAATCAACGGCGGATCGCGGTGGAAAGTAGGATACCCGGGTCGAGACTGGTTCGATGCTGAAGAAGTAGTCGACCAGGTAATGTTCGGTTGGCGTTCATTTTTCCAACAAAACAACATCACTTGATCTGGCCGTCACACCAGTCCAAGAGCCTTTTGAAGATTGTGTCTGTTCTCTTCCTGCAGCTGGCGGAATTCCTCCTCCGAGTCTGCCGCAAACATCAACAGAAGCTCATAAGCGTCAACGCCCAAAGCCTTAGCAGCCGACGCCAGAGTGCGATGCGCCTCGGCATCTTTCAAGGTGTCGAGCGGGGTCTGAAGAGCATCAGCGACCGCCTGCAAAATGCCGTCCACCCGGGCTTGAGCGTCCGGGTTCTTCTCCAAAAATTTCCTGATGCCCTTTTGTTTCTGCTCTGTCGACAGCGGCATAGCATCCCCCTTATCTATTGTCTTATCTGCAAGGCGGGAATTATAACGCGACACGTTACGCGCTCGATTGCGGGCGAGTTATGGTCACCTATAATTAATGGACATCCAACCGCGAAGAGCTCCGAACATGACCGAACTGTCCAAAAAGGAAAAAGACGCCATCCTATTAGAACTCGCGGAAACGCCAGCAGAGCGCTTCCAATTGCCACAGGCTTTTGCTGACCCAGCATTTATCCGTTGCGTCATGGAAGCAATCGAAACCCCCGAACTGGTGGAGCAGTTTGACCGGCTGAGGAACACTCGCTTAAGCAAGATGGGAACCCTATCTCCAATTAATCAGATGGTGGACAAGGCAACTGGCTTTCAGGATGATCAAATGCGGACATTCTCCGAATTCGTCCATGACCTCGTTTATCTTCGCTTACCGCACGCAGCGATACACGCACTGCGAATATCGGAACTAGGCGGTACGGTGGCCGCAGAGACGTGACAAGGAATCGCCAAGGCCAAAATCAGCGATCGATCCAACAAAAGGAAACCAAATTGAATAAATTGACATCGGTATTCGCCGCCGTTGCCATGTTGCTCTCGACGGGGTTGGCAATGGCAGGGGTTGATTTGGGAGATCTGCCAGTAGAAACAACGGTGATCACCAAGGACTCTCAAGGCCAACAGCGCTTTACACGATGCAATGCGGCCGGTTGGTGCTTATCGTCGACAAACAAGACCGACGTCGCACCTGACCGAAGACCGAGAAGTGGGAAGGGCCAAAGCGTGGGCGTTCCGGTGGTGGATTTGGCTGCCGCCAAGGTTGCAATGAAGGCTAAATAAGCCCACTGCGGCATTTATGCCCTAGAGAGAAACCAGGAAATGGCGGCTTCGAGGCCGCCTTTTTCTATTTGAGAAGCTCAAAGATCGCTGTGGGAACAACGTCGTCGACGCTGAAGAAGCTTAGCGCACCGCGGCAGGGGAAGAAGGGGAGCGGTACTGGATCTTCCATCACGAATGCATACTGGCCTGCATACCAAATGCTCGAGCTGTTGGAGATGCAATCTACGATGTTTACGGCTCCCACGATGCCTCCGAGTTCGAACTGACCGGGTTTTGGCATCATCCCGGCCAGATCTGGGCGCATTTGAAGCACGTGGTCATAACCTGCCTTGTCAAACTTCTTGCCAGCGTGGATCAAATGGAGCCCTCGGCGTTTGGTGCGCCATGTCCGGTTCTCTATACGCTTTGGGTCCGGATACTCGTCTGCATGGCAAATGAGCCACGCATATGGTTGCCGGATAGAAATAGCCTTAATTGACGCCATCAATGTAATCCTGAGTGGTTTGAGCTTCTAGGTAGGAATCATCAGAGCGTTCTTATTCTATGGGCACATCTTGCGTCGGCAACTCTACACAGCCCATATAGAAACTGAAGGACTCACCAGGACGCAGCCCGGGTATCATCGGTGCTCGAGAAATTGATACCGACCTCTCAAAATCAGGCTACGAATAAAAACCGAGTGGGGAACCTTGTACGCCGCACTCCAACTAGGATGGGTAAAACGATGACGAAACAGTTCGAAGAGATCACCGTAGAACAGGGAAGCTACGAAATCGCAAGCAGCTTAGACCTCCGGACCAGCGGGCTTGGCCCGTGCGTGGGAGTTCTGGTTGGCTTCGAAGACAAAGTCAGCATGCTGCATGCTTCTATGCCTGACGCAAGTGACTGTCCATTTTTTGATGAATTAGCTAATGCAATTCCGGCAGATGCGAGAGCAAACGTCTGTCCGATTTTGGCCGGGTGCCATACGACCAGCGACAATCCTGACAACAACATAATCAACACCCGTAATTGGGTCATACAGGAGCTCGAACTACGGGGTTTCACCAACCCCATAGTTAGATGGGGCGAGGGTGGCGACCTGGCATATCACAACCTCTGTACCGACATGAAACAAGGCATTGTGACCATCAAATCAGGCGACCATAACGCAAGAAACGCGGAGTCTTTCGAACAGCTGCCCCTTTGGCCTCGCGGAGAAACCTGAAAAGAAAGCCAGATTTGCTCGCTGGTAAGGCGACCATAAAATGGGTGAACGAATCGCGTCCCAATACGTAGAAGCGCGCTCCTCCCACTGATTTTAAGGAAGACATGTTGAATACCCAGCCTGATGCAGCAATCTCTCACCATCTGTACCACCATGCGTACGCGCTCGACGCCGCCCTTCTCCGAAGCGTAAAACAAAACTATGGGGTGATCGTCGTCGACGACACTGACGAACCGCACAACGTCTGTTTCGGGGGTAGCGAGGAGGGACTGAAACAATTCTTTATCGACTTCTTCTCCGATTTATACGAGCCCGGTACGGATATCGATCCAGTGGAGATGGGGATCTTGGTGCCGGCGATCGTAGCTAAAACACCATGAGCCTTACTGCTGATCAGTTTGACCTTGCCGGTCCAGAATCTAGACCTACAAAAAGCCTCGTAACGTGCTGACGGAAGACCACACGCCACGGCTACCTCCTTGGACGCCACTCGTAAGACAAACAGTTTGCTAAAATAGCAAGACGCATAACTCAACCATCATCGGAGGGCCATCATGGAGGATATTCTCGTCATCGACGTCTCTGGCAGCACCCCAAATGGAAGGGGGACGATGACTTTCAAAAGCCGTCCGATACGCGGTGAGTGGATCGAAATAGTCGAGGAGGGAACTGCAGCAATGTTCGAAGTAGTAATGGTCGCGCACTCGACGGTCGGCGCTGGCCATGATCTCTATGTACGTCGTATCGACGCCACCGCACTGGCCATCAAGAGTATCTGTGCTGGATGAAGTAGTCTTGGAGAAAAGCACACCACACCCTTCAGACCCGGCGCGACGTTTACACCCTCAATAGCTGTCCCCCGGGCGCCGGTTCTGCAAGATCTTTTTTCGCATCCCACAGAGGAAACAATGCCGGTATCGATAAGTACAATAAAGAAAATCATCGGCGCTATGCCCGAAGAGTTTGACTCCCATGATGTGATCAAGCAGATCATGCATCGTCATCAGAGAGCCTATGCCGACGCACTGGTCGAGAAGACAGGAAGAAACCTGTTTCACAAACTCCATACAGAGTTGGGAAAGCAGATCACTGAGATATGCAATGACCTAGGCTACGCGAGGGAGGAGTCTCGAAGCCTTGACGTTTTTGGCCAGAGCAGCAGGTGCATCAGATGGCATAAGTAACCTGTTGCCGAACGATAACCTACTGGTTCCACTTCGTGCACCCATAGAAAAGATGATCAGACCAGAACAGTTGGGAAAAAAGGGGGAGTCCCGTTTCGAGGAACTTTGCGCTGAGGCTGGAATAACCTGCAATCGCTCGGAAGACGACACTGCTGGATGGGATTTTTTGCTCAACATGCGGCCGCCATTGGACGAGACGCTTCCGCTGGACAAGCGAAAACCCAGCGTATCTTGCTACGTCCAAGTGAAGACGATCATGTCTCCAGGCGGTGCAGCAAAACTAAGTTTGAGCATGGCTGAGCGGCTCGCAAAATATCCGAGCCCATCATTTGTGTGCCTGCTTGTGGTCGACGAATCGTTGTGCTTTACCGCGGCTTACCTCATGCACATCATAGGAGACCGCCTATCGAATATTTTGGAGAGGCTGCGCAAAGCTGAGAGGGATAACCAGCAGAAAAAACTCCACAAAATGTCGATTAGCCTGTCGCCCAGTCCAACTGATGCTTTTGATCTCAATGGCAGAGATCTTGCTGCAAGATTGCAGCATGCCGTAGGTCCTGACCTCGATGCTTATATCGCCAGTAAAAAGCAGCAGCGCGATACTCTTGGATTCGATGAAAAACCTTATGAAATCAGCGTTCGGTTTGACACTAATGACATCGATGAGATATTTGATGCCCTGGCAGGGCGTAGTAAAAATGTACCTATACAGATAAGCAAGATGGTGGAGAGCAGATTTAAAATTCCGCTCCCATATGGCGCAATTGGGCCAGCTACCATATCAATTCATTACCCAGTTACAGAACAATGTCGGATCCGCTATACGGAGACGGCCGGCAGTTCGCCCATAGTGTTTTCGGGGACGATGATCCGAGTAGCATTCCATGGAGCTATACGCCTTTACATCAATTGTTCATTAATGCACTGCGTACTGGAGAAGGGTCCTAACGGCACGAAGTTCCGGTTCGATGAGGCTTCGGGCGATGCACCAGTGGATGTGGACAGCTACATTGGCTGGATGAAGCTGCTGAATGGATTGATTGAGAAGAAGGGTATTGTCGAATTTGCTTTCCAAGAGACCAATACCCGTGTTCGCCTCCGATGCGCGGACCTGGTGCCGGACCTCGCCGCCCGCTATGCTGGAAAATTTTCACGTGAGTATCTGACCCTTTGGAGTGATTTAAAGGATGTCATCTCATATTCGGGTGAAGAATCAGGCCTAAAATTCTACGTCGACGACGTCATAAACTCCCAGCGAAAGATTAGGGTGCTGCACAGTCTAATATCGGGGGTAGCTTGCAAAATTGAGATGGTGCGGGATCGAGGGCCAGAACTTACCCTATACGTCGGTGCGAACGTCTGGCCAATTACCTTTAAGATCGGGCAGCGACTAGTTGCAGCTTATTGCGTCGTGAACATCGAGGTCGACGATTCCGGAGGGCAGCCGAAGCCGACCTTTTCCAGGCCAAAGCTGCAGATGATCCGCTTTCTACCGCTATCCCAGGAACTGCAGAAGAAATTCATCGACGAGGCACGTCGATTCGAGCAAATTGAAGCAGTTATGAATGTACGTGGCTCGCTATATTTCGGGGATGATACTGGACCTATCAGTGAAAACGTCCTCGACTAGCATCATCAAACAATGATCACGGCAAGCGTACGCCACCTCCGCTTGTTTCGCGCGCTTAGCTGTGCACTCACAGCAAGGCTTATGATTATTCACTGCAGTCTTCCAACCAAAAAAAAAGCCCGGGGGGAACCCGGGCGTGGACGGAAAAAGCTACTCAAAAAGCGCTAATTGGCGTTCATCTGAAAGCTGCCAGCCGTGATAAGCGAAACCACTGGCAATTGCAGCATCCTTAGTTTGAAAGTAAATCGCGCGAAGCTCCTGTAATACCTCGGCAGAATTGCCATTCTCAAACAGCGTGTCGAAGTCTCGGTCGCCGAAGTCAAAGACCGTAAAAAACCGGTAACCAGGTGATGGTATCTGTGCCTGAAATAGGCGAAGGAGACAAGCGACTTGCATATCCAGATAGTTCCTCCCGCGATCGCGCCACATTTCGTGCTTGTAGTAGTACAGCCAAGCTCCAAGCTGAAAGTATCTTTTTGCGGCTAACGTTTCCTCCCGTTCCTCATACTTATCCAACACTAGGTTTTTCCGGACAGCAGCTGCGCGGACGTTTGACGCATCTATACGCAATTGGCTAATCACGGCCTTAGAAAGAGGGGGCATACCGTTCTTCAGTTTCATCGACTGTCCTCCAACAACTGGATCGAAGAAAGGAATGAGTTTGTCATATAGGCTCCATAAAAGAGGGAGCCTGACCCAACGGGTGCAAGCTCCCATTGGGTTTGAAAAGATGAAAATAGAATGAGTCGATTGCCCCGAATGGAGGGATAGACAGAGGCGGACTACATCAGCAACTCGACCACTTCCTCCCTGGTCCTTGGATCAGGAAAAGCTCCAGCATGTGTTTCAGCGTAACGTTGAACATATCTAAACCACAGGTTCTGGTCGTGCTCGTGGCACATTGCGCCATCGCCGAGTGTTTCCCCGTATAGAGTGATTGATGATTTGTACAACTCATAAAATCTTTGCGCTCGGTTCACTTCGTTCCTCCTCCGAGCCAACTTATACTCATCAAGAAAATAGGCTTGGCTGTTGATCATGGCCAGTACCATTTCATCGCGGCTTGGCTGACCCCTTACAACGTCCCGGGCTCGCATCAAAACCTTCCCGAGAAGGTTAAGCCCTGGCCAAGCGCTCTTATTCCGAATACGTGGATCCGTCTCGTCCAAACCAGCGCCCCATATACGATCGGTCTTGGAAGCTTCCACCAACTCAGCATCCCCCGTTTCCACCAAGGCAGTCCGGAGATGCCAGTTCTGCGAAAACTTTGCGATAGTGGCCTGGAAGACGATTTCCTCACGTTTGTTGATCCAAACTCCCTCATCAAAATCTCTAACCGAACGACCTAGACGCTTGAGCGTAGCCGGATCACAGTCATCGAGGATATTGTCTGCGGCGAGCTGGTCTGCGAAGAGAACAGCCTTCCCGTACATCATCGCTTGTTCAACACTGGAAAACCGTATCTCCCAGAGCTCAAAGTAAGAGGGATGCCAGTTCGATAGGGGATGTTCCCGGGAGTGAAAGTAGACCATCTCTCTCCCGGCCATATTTGTCATCTGATTAATGTCATTTGTCATCTCAGGCCTTTCATGTCGTTAATGCCGAGAGCCGGCAACTGAAAAACCGTTTCAGAAGCTTGGAAGTAGCGATGGCGCCACATCGAAACTGCCGATTGAGGGGTCAATGACTGGTCGAAAAAAAATGCCCCCTATCTTTCGATAGGGGGCATTTCGTTCTAGAACAACTTCGCCCAAGCAAGCAGCCCAGGCAGAAATTCTGCTAGGACTTGTGCTCGACCTGCTGCTTGTTGAATGGTTGCGAATCGACCGGAGGACGGTTTGCTTCGTTCTTCAAGGCGCGGTAAGCACCGACAAATGGAGCGAGGAATGTACGTGCGTCATTCTTCGCAACTTTCATCACGTGATTGATCAGGTTGTCCATTTCATGCTCCTTCATCTCCGTCATCGTGCTGAAAAATGGCTTTCAGCTCGCGATACGTGCTTATAGCAACGTAGCATATGACAGCGGCAGCGTCAACGAGAAGGATGAACTTCTCGACCGAGGTCAGTACCAGAATCGTGAAGTGGGGAACACCGAATTCCTCCAGCTTTTCCACTACGAAACCCAGCATGACGGCCGGAGCGCCGATAGCACACGAAATTAAGAAGCCAACAACACCGTGGATAAAGAAGTCCAACGGAACATGCCACCAAAGGCGGGGTCGCTTGATGCTAGTAGGCTTTTTCATACAGCTTCCTTTTTTAATGAAATGCAACTCACGAAAAAAAGCCGGCGTGGTCTTTCGACCAGCCAGCTTTCTCATGTGAATTGCTTGTTTAGAGACGTCTTTTACTACGCCCCGTTACCCTGGAACGAGTCCAAGATTCAGAAAGGTGTCTTAAGCGAATGAATCGCAAGGCACCACAGTTACGGTTTATTTGATTTGCGGGATCGAAGATCAATCGTTTCATGTGAATGGTCGCGGTGACGAATTCATGCTCGACACTGGTAATACGCCATTGTTTTGCCGCGATGCGACATCAGGAAATCTGGGTGAAGCTCTCTATTCATCAAGATAGACAGCTGGTGAATGTTTGGGAAACTGATAAGCCCCCACAGGGGCTTATCAAGATTTTAGCTAGTGAGCGCTTCCTCAGAGTTAACATAGGGAGCGAGCAGCTTCAAGGTGAGCTCTACGAACTGATCCTGCATACGGACAGGAGCTTCCAGGATCTTGTCAACGTCGACAGGGACACGACCGCGCATGGCACTAATCAGGGCGGTCTTCGAAAGAACTACATTTGATTTAGCTTCAGACAACGGGCAAGCGAGAGGCATGACCGTCTGAAGACCAGCGGCGTCACGCGCTTCTCGGCACAGTGCGGCGTATTCCTCGAACAGAGCAGGGTCCATCAGATAGTCTGACTCCGGATCGAGCACACGTTCACCGTACTCGGCGGCGAAGTCCGCGTGTACGGGCCAGGGCTTGGATTCAAGGATCTTGCGACGATATTCGTACACAATCGGCTGCACCAGTTGCACACGCGCCATTGCGACAAACACGTTCAGCGCGCAGCTTTTCAGCAGAGCGTCAGGCTCGAATTTTTGCGGTTTCATTGTTTCCTCAGAAGATTGAACAGCGCATGCGCGAAGCGACAGCGATGGCCAGTGGAGAGATGCCGGGAACGGCGGTAGAAACCGACTTGAAACTTACTGCAGGCGACCTGGAGTAAGAAGGGAGATGAGGAAAGGGGGAAATTTAAAAATTGCCACTGGGTGGCGTAGCGCAATAGTACTGTAGTCTTTGGCGCCCAGCAATAGGGGCCGCTGCCGCCCGCCCAGGACACAATCAACATAAAAAATCGCCCCACACAACTGTGTGCATTACGTGTAGAATCAATTGCGTCACATTCGTGGCACTCCAGCAAATCCTCTCGGAATCCTTCCGGCATTCAGTCATGCATCCGCATCGCTGATCCATTCCAAGTTTTTACCTCCGCCGCCCAACGGCACTCATCCACGCCTTACCGCGTGATTCAACACATCAATCTCGATGGCGTATTCACGCCATCTCCCTATTGCTGGAGCAAACAAATGAATCTGGAAAATTTCAAAGCAATCTGCAGCTACATGCTGCAAAAGCACTATGGCATCCAACTGGTGGATACTCACTACGGGAAGGATTCCGTTTGCCAGCGCGAGCTCGCCTACGACATCCGCCCACACGAAGCCCTGAATGAATATGCGGAAGACTTTGCTGCCCTTCGCATCGATGTCCAAGAGCGTCCTGGCCAGCGCATTGCACTGACCATTGCGGACGAACAAGCTGCAATGTCCGAAGCACTGAGCGTAGTCGAAGCTACTTCCAGCTGCATGTACTGCAGTTGTGGCTCGAAGACACGATACCTGGTAATGAAGGATCGCCGCCAACATCACACTTGCATGAACCGGAGCTGCAGACGCGAATTCATCGCGACTGATGAGACCGCGCATGCATGAAAAAAAGCGCCAGCCCCGTTCTATCGGGTTGGCGCTTTTACATTTGTGGAAAGGGATTATTGGCCGATAACAGGTGCCAGAGCTACAGGAGCTACAGCAGTTACGGTATCGGGTGGCGTTGCCACCAAAACAGTTGCAGGCGATACAGTTGTATCTTGGGATCCAACCGTTACAGGCGGTGCCGACGGAACATCCTCAAGCGTCTTACTTTCCACGGAGGCTACCGTCACAGCCGATACGTTTACCTCAGTTGCATTGGGGTCATTCCCGGCCAGGACATTTTTCGCTTTCTCCCCAAAGCCGTCCTTGTCTGCAAAGGCCTGCACACCTTTCAATCGCTCCTCGTCAAACACCAACCCGTTTAAGGCATTGGCATGAGACGCTAGCTTGAAGTGCAACGAATATGCTGCCATTGGATCGGCACCGAGTTGCCGCATACGCTGCAGCGCCCACTCGTCGGCTCGGTCCCATTGAGTTCCCATCACCCATGACACGCCGGATAGGGAAGACCGGAAGATTGCGCTGGCCTTGATCGAATCCATTGCCATCGCCTGGGCTTGCGATTTCAAAGCCTCACGCAGTACAACCAATGCCTTTTCCTTCGCCGCATCTACTGCCTGGTTGGCAAGAGCACGAGCCGCCTGCTGAGTTGCTTCATTGATCGCGGCTCGGCTGGCCTGCTGCGCTGCGATCTGAGCAGCAGCTGTCTGAGCGGCGTTGGCCACGGCACCGACACCCGAAACGATGCTGGCCGTCGTGTAAATCGCCTTCAGTAGACGGCCGCCGTAGTAGTACGTTTTACCAAGGGGCCCGCCAACTTCAGAAAGTCCTTGAGTCCAAAGCACCAACCACAGACCTTCATCGGCAGTAAGGGGCTGCTCGAAGACAGAGACAGGGTGGGTGGAATAGCGCCAGTGATAATCCTGAGCGTCTGGAGATTCAGGCGACGTGATCTGAACGTGACCGCGGCACACCTCGACCGGAGTGATTTGCACCACCTTGCCGGTAGACAGGGTCACAGGGAAGGGGTCACCATCTTCACGGAGCTCGATCAAGCGCTCCATCATTTTTACAGTGTTGTCTCGATGATAGCCGTCCAGGCGATCAATCTTGTCACCAACGGCCAACCCTGACTCCTTGGTCGCAGCAATCACCGATAATCGCTCATCAACCTGCCATGCCCTCACCCACGCGATCCGTTTTTCCTTGTCAAGGTCATACGAGGTCGCAACAGCAAATGGCAGCTCCCATTGCTTGCTGCAATCTGGATCCTTCAGCGCAGCGCTGCGAACGATTGCTGGGCGAATCACCTGTTCGCCGGCACCATAGGCAGACACGGTTTTGTACAGTTTTTCGTCAACCTTGGAGCCGTCATCGACCGTATAGACAGGTGATCCGCAACCAGCCAGCAGGAGTGCTGCGATGGCGCCAACCAATCCGAGAACTACATTTTTATGATTTATGTGCATTTTTTGATCCTTCGGAGGGATTTCAGAGTATCAAAATCATCATCGTGAGAGCGACGGGATATGGGCCATTTCTCAGTCCCAATTCTCCCTCTGCGGCGTCTCGCCTGACGGACCGTATTGTCACTGTGACCAACGTTCGAATGCAGCACGTGCTTTTGCTGGGAAATCTTCCAGGTTCATGCCGGTGGAGCGACGATATCGGACGTCCTGAAAGACGTCGACGAGGTTGCTGCTGTCCGGACTCAGAACATGGTCCTTTGGAGGTTCCTTCTCCATGCAGCGGATAACAGCGGCTTGGAGAGCTTCGATAGTGATGAACAATTGAGAATCCTTTCCAGCGTGAGCAGGTTGCATTAGCGGGAGTTCGCGGCGGCGATCTCGAACTCAAAGATCACGGTGGTTACCGCCCATGCGTAGTAGCGGGGGTCACGGGGACCTGGCCAGATATTCCACCGCTTGTTGATCTCTGCACGTTGCTCGGGTGGAGATTTGAAGTAATTAGCTCTGGCGGAACGCCAGATGTCTGCAGTCATTCGTCGGAACAGTCGATCCTCGAATTCGGCATCGATTAGGCGCTTTGCCTGCTCCTGATCTGGCAAGGTCGCCGCCAGAAAAGAAAACGAGGCTCCTGTTGATCGCGCCGCCTTTCGTAATTGCAGGATAAGAACTTGATCGCTTTTGCTCGAATTGGGGAGACGGGGAGTGCGGGCAAATTTCATGATTTTCGGTGTTCGAGTAGAGACAACTAAATTCTCTACCCGAATATCGCTCATGCAAATTTGGCACTTGATTGCTGTCTGAGCTGAATTGCTAATCAGTCTGCAGCCGGTATACTCCAACCATCTTTTGATGATGAGGAACCAAAGATGAAAGCATTAGCATTAGCGGCGACAATGACTATTTGCCTAGGAACTGGGAATGTTTTCGCTGCGGATGAAACCCCTGGGGAATCGGTGAACTGCCCGGCCGGAACGCAGAAGTTCTACGTCGCATTCCAACGCATGACCTCAGAAATCCGGAAAGGCGTCTTTACTGATGACCAGGTCACCGAAACTGGCTTCGGGTCGATCTATCTTTGTGGGCCAGCGGGCTCCTACCGGACTACCAAAGGACTGAAGGAAATGATTGGTGCAATCAAAAACATAATCAAAACGACCCCAATCATCATGAATGTCATCGAGCTCGACGTTCCCACCAAATGAAACTCTTCAGCAATTCGTCAGCGCAGCGATGCTCCTGACGAATTGCGCTCGGCAGTGGTGCTATTCAGCAATTAAATCCACGCGACAACAAATTCCCCCACAGAAGTGTGCAACCCACTGATTTTGGTCAGTTTTTTCACACATTATGTGTCTTAGGTTTAGCTGATTTATCCGTCTTTAACGTTTCTTCATGTTAAATTTGGATCCCATCCGTACCTGATTTCACATCTGATTTCTGCCGCGCTTCAAGCGCAATTTTGAGCCATTACGGTACAAAGTTTTTTCTCAAGAATCAGGAACTAATGTGGAATTTTGTACACGAGAAGTCACCATATTGGGAGGGGAAATCATGAATGCGAACTTAGAAGACGCACGCAAAGCGCTTCAAGCCGAACTTGACTATGCTCAACAGGGAGTCAAGCACTGGAAAGGGAAGGTATCAGAGATCAAGAAGCTGATAAAAGGCCTGGGTCATCTGAATCAGGGGGAGAAAAGCCCAACGCCCGCCCCCAGAAAAGCCAAGGTAAAGACTCCCATTGAGGCTTCCGCCCGCACAGCTAAAGCTGATATCCCGAGCACCGCTGGGGACTTCTGGCTCAATCAGTTCGAGGAGAAGCCATTGACAACCCAGCAGCTTCTCAAGAAAGCGGCCAAGGCGCTAAACGTGGAGTTAGAAGGCGAATGTAAGAAGAGACTCGGAAGCCGCCTAGCAACAGCAATCCAAAAACTTGCGAAGGAAGGTGGCAAGATCAGCATCCACGGGGAAGGCCGGCTACGATCTTACAGCCGCATCCAATCCGGAAAGTAAAAAGCGCCGAAGGCGCTTTTTTAATGCATCTGCGGCCTGCTTGAAGCCACAAACGTTAGAAGCAACTCAAATATCATACCAGCCAAGGCATCGGCCTTGGCCAGCTCGATATCATAGAAACAGCCGCCGTTGGAACTCACGATGCTAGTCGTCCGTGGGTTGTAAAAAGAGATCGAATGATCAAGCATCTCACCCAAAAGGTCTTGATGCCGTTGCTTTGCTACTTCTCGCTGCGCTGCCGCAAGCGTCTCTATCGACCATTCGACCGAGCAAAACTTGCCCCTCGTGGTGATTGCCAAATACGGAACCTCAAACTGACGACACCTCTCCTTCCATTCATCCTGGGGAGAATGACGAGCTGCTACAGGGTCAAAACAAATCGGCATTGGACAGGCTACCTTGTATGCGGCGTAGGAACTAAAAAAAGCCCGCGCCCATGAGGCGCGAGCTTACGATAGCTTGGGGCCGATGATTACCAACGGTACATCAGGCCGATGCGCACTACCGGGTAGTATTGGTAGTTGTGCACCTTGTCATTCAGGGATTGGTTTTCGGCAGCAACGTCGCGGGCCAGCTGGGCGCAAGCGGCAGCAGAGGCCGAGCAATTCGAATTGGACAGGGACGTCGACGGATTTCCCTGGAAGATCACGCCGGCGTCAGCCGACAGGCCCCAACCCGGTTGGTCGATCGGGCTCGAGTAGCCCAAGCCAACATACGGTGCCAGTTTACGGAAGTCGACCGAACCATCGACGTTGCCCGCGGTAGCGCTGGAATAAACGTTGCCGTTGAGGGTATAAGTGCCATTGCCATTGGGTTTGGCGTGCGCATCGATCTTGTTCGCGTTGTAAATCAGACCGCCCGTCAGGCGGAAGCCCGAAGAGAAAGGATGATAATCCAGCAACGCATCCCACGTGTTCAGCTTCAGCTTGAAGTCGTAGTTGACGTTGTTGGTGCTGGCGCTGTGGGAGAAATCGAAGTAGTTGACACCGAAACGGGCATTCAGATCTTTCGCCACCGGAACGGTGAAGTGAATACCCGTGCCTGTCGTGCCGACGTCGCCCGTCACTGCGACATTGGTGGCGGATGCGGTGGTGGAAGCGGAGAAAGCAGCGATCGACAGAGCGGCCAGCAGCATCAGTTTTTTGCGGATCATCGTAGTCCTTTGTGAGAGTTGTTATCGAAAAATCATTTGAAGCGAAACCCAGATTACATCTGAAATGCTGGCATGCAAGTTTGATGAATTTGAGCAGCGTCACTCTACCTTTTAAAAATCATCAAAATCATTCGATTAAGAGGGAATTCGGGCCGCTAATTGCTCAATAGCATCAATCGTTGCGAGCAAGTGCCTTCAGCAGAGTTCCAAAAAGCTGATTGAGATTAGAGCGCTCTGCGTCGCGAGGGTAGGGAAGCGGACCGTCATTGAATTCATCATGCGAAAGAGTCCCGAAAGCCAGCCAAGGGCTTAGGCGATCTCGCTGCAGCAGCTCGTCCTGAACGTAAGCCTGGAAAGCCCGGGCAAGCAGCTGCTCCACCCGGTCGAGGCCAACGTCACGGCCACTAAGCTGATTTCGCCGGCGAGACTCTAAGTAGTATGTCGAGTGGGGAATCAGATATTCTTTGATAAAAGACATCTGGCTCAGGACACGCTGAATGCGAGGAGTCAGCGAGTCGAACAGCGATGGCGAGTCCGCACAGCTTGAAATGAAGCCCGGGCGCTTGAGAATTGACCTGGCAAGCCGCGCCTCAAGGGCGAGCCACCATTTTGCGGCGATGGAGCCGGCCAGCCGGCTCATCGGAAGGTGGATAACGTTTGCCCGCGCATCAAAGTCGTCAGCGGTTCCTGACGTCCCTCTCACCCCGACTGCTAAATACAACCCTCCCAAGCCGATCCAATGCCTCGGCATCCCAAGAACGTCCGCCAGATCAGCGAAGGCATCGGCCAGATGCCCGCTACAGGCGATCTGCCCGCGCTTCGTTACAGCGGGGCCGAATTGGACATCTTTGAATCCAAAAGTCTGGACAAGATAGGCGGGGGTCGATGTCCCGATAGACCGCTGCACCGGACCTTCCCGCTTGACTTCTTTAGCCTCTACTGTCTCAGCAATATCCACATTCCGGCTCCCGAGCTTGCCGGCCAGCGAGATCGCCACGGCCAGGGCATGCGCTTCAGTCGGAAAAGTCTCCGGCACCACCGACTGAAACTGATTCCCGAACAGCCGGACAATGCCCCAAGCGCCGCTAGAAAGCTGGGCGGGGACAACAGAAGCATGAAGTGCAAGGTCGTTCCACGGCCATCCCATGCGAGGAAGCCATCTGGCTAGCTCTTTCTGGTGTAGGGTGATGCTTCCTGGGGAGATCGGGCGAACGAGGCCTCGGCCCACGGACCAAAAATCCAAGTAACGCTCTATGTTGGCACTACGGATCTCTGCAACAGTCGTTCGCATCGCACCGGCGAGGCGTTGATTTAGGTCGAAAGCCTCATGAGCCGACAGCGAATCCATGAGAATGTCTCGGACTTTGGGCACAGTCCGGACGAATGCCTCTTCCCACTCGATTGCAGGAATACCAAAGGTGTCATCCGGCTTTGAACGCTGCCCCAATCCCGCCCGCACCATAGCAATAGCAGCAAGCGCTTCTGCGCGCTTCGTACGGGCAAGGACCTTCCATGGAGGTTCTGGCCAAAGGTCTTCCAAGAGAATGCCGCCAGAATGCCAAAGGGTATTTCTGGTCGAAGCTGGAGGGATGGGAAATGGGTCAGGAGGAAAGAGGATCATCAGGCTGATCGCTGCTTCGCAACCAGAGAGTCGATGTGCCACCCCTGCACCAGATCAACACCAAGATCCACTGCAAACGCCAGCATTTCAGCATTCTCGATCCACTCAGCAATCGTAACGATGTCGAACTCCTTCCACATCTTCACAAGGGAGCGAAGAACCCGGACAGCGTCCGGACGCTGACATGCGACTTTCAGGAAAGCGCCGTCAAACTTCACGCTCTTGCAACCTGCAAGAGAGTAAAAACGCATCATCCCGTCCATACCGTTGCCGAAGTCATCAATGGCAAATCTCACACCAGATGCAATGAGCGTATTGATGCGCTCCGTCAACACAGGTAGTTGTTGAGCGTCAACCATCGCTTCGCTGACCTCGAAAATGACGTCGTTGTTCGACGCCGCCTCAATGATTAGTTCAAACGGTTGCTCGAGGAGTGTTTCGTTGGACAGGTTCACGAACATCCTCGGGGTATGCCCCTTATGGCGCACCAGGTGGTCCAGAATTTGGCGATCAACGTGCTTCCAGCTGACCGTTGGATCGCCACGGTAGAGGAGCTCGTAACCGTAGGTATCGCCCGAAACAACGTGCATCAGCGGCTGCAATTCGTACTTGAACGGGAGCTCAAGCGACCGCACCCTAGCTACTGGCTGCGTCGGTGCCGCGGTTAGGGGAACTACACGTATTGGGCTCTGAATGGACACTCTGCTGGCTCGTTCGATAATTTCAACCCAATGTATCAACGGCCCAAGAGTCATAGAAATCGAATGATGCTTTGAATTCGCCACGATTCCTTCTCAAAATAGGGAGTCACTTTACCCGAGGACGATCGCCCATCCCGATAGTATTTCCGCATGTTATCTCCCCAATTCCGAATCATGCGTAAATGCTTCGATCACAACACCTTGCAGACTTTTCACAAGAGAGGCAACCATGGATGACCTGGAAAACAGGCTCGGTCATCGCTTTTCCAATCGTGACCTCATGGCGCGGGCGCTGGTGCACCATAGCTACAGCTCGCAGAATAACGAGCGGATGGAATTTCTGGGCGACTCAATCTTGAATTTCGTTGCGTCCGAATATCTTTTCGAGAAACACAAAATTCTTGATGAGGGTGGTCTTTCTCGCGTAAAAGCACGCCTCATTTGCGAAGCTGCCCTGGTGAAGGTGGCAACAAGGCTGCAACTGGACAAGCACATACAACGCGCTGGCATCATCAAAGGTGGCGGTATTCAGGCGATGTTGGCTGATGCGGTAGAGGCATTGTTCGCTGCAGTACTTATGGACGCTGGTTATGAGGTAGCGAAGGCGGTCATCGTAAGGCAGCTAGAAGAGATGTTCCGCTTAAATGAGGTAGACCTGCAGAAGGATGCTAAAACATCCCTCCAGGAGCGGCTACAGGGGCGTGGAATCGCACTTCCGACCTATTCGATCGTACGTAGCAGTGGAGCTGAACATGAACGGTTCGAAGTGATGTGTCATGTGCCCGCGCTAAAAATCAGCCGCTCGGGTACTGGTCCGACGCGAAAGGCCGCGGAGCAAGCTGCCGCGGCTCAAGCCCTTAAAAATCTCCCTCGTTAGCAAATGTCGACGCTCGTACATTCTCCGGAAGGGGACCTTCTGTCACCAGCGCGACGTCGCTTTCTCGCCGGCGCCGCAGCAACGGTGGCTGGGTTTGGGCTACCAAAACTCGGAAATGCTCAAGATTTCTGGTCTTTGCCTCGAGAACTTTGGCTCTATCGTCCTTCCACAAAGGAAACGGTTCGCGAAGTTTACTGGGCAGACGGTCAGCTGGTCCCAGAAGGGTATTTCCGGATCTGCCAACTGCTCCGGGATACGCACATGGGCCTGGCCGTGCAAATGGATCTCGTGACGCTGGATATCGCACGGGGCGTCCACGGCTGGCTAAACTCATTTGGTATCAATCGCCCCATCATCATCAACTCTGGCTACCGTCATCCCAAAACTAATGCGTCTGAAGGTGGAGTTCGAAACAGCCTCCATACCCTTGGCCAGGCCATCGACCTGAAGATCGACGGAATCAGCGCCGCATCCGTCGCTGAGTTCGGAAAATACTTGGCCGGCGGCGGAGTTGGCTTTTACCCAAACAAGCACTTCACACACCTTGACCGAGGGCGCGTCCGCTTCTGGAGAGGTTAAATCCAGGGGATAGGTATGACTATTCAGCCATTGAAATTCTTGCTATTTATTTTATGTATTTGTGTCATTAATGGCGTAGCAGGCTCTGCTGACACTCTTTGGGGCATTGAGATCGGTTACTTGGTCAAGTGGTCAATTATCGGCTTAGAGTCCAGCTTGCTTGGATTATGCGTCTTGGCTTACTTAGCGCTCTACATTTACGAATTCTTCAGCCGCGTTCGTGCGCAACGGAGTAAGCAGTCTGATTAGATACACCGTAGTCAGAAGAAATACATTGGCTACGTATGATATCCAGAAGCTTCGTCTATAAATGCAAAAACGCCGGCTACTAGCCGGCGTTCTTCTTTGCGCTTGTCTATTCAAGAGGGAGCCGAATAGCAGCGAAGCTCACCAATTTTAATCTCCACTGTTTCTTCCGGTCAGCCGATACCAAGAGAGAGTGAAAGGCCTCGCATCAAAGCCAAGGCTTCGGCGCCGGCATGTAGCCGTTGGAAATGGAGTCCATCATCTTATTGTTCATTTGCTGGATGGCCAGCGTGGCACTAGCGCGGATCGCGGGATCGTTCTGCGGGCTCACCACGCCGTCCTGATACCCATATTGAGCACTTGCCTGCTGTTGGTATTGGGGGGACAGCCAGAATTGACCCATGGTGCCGTTAAACCCGTTCGGGCCTGGCTGAGTGGCAAGCCAGTTGATGTACTGGTCCACCTCAAGGCTATTACCCGACGCCAGAGCATTCGCGGAGGCAGTGATCGCGTTGTATGCGTCATTGAACTTTTGACGCGTCATGTAGGCTGGATCTTCGGCTATTTGCTCTTGCTGCTGAATCGCCCGATTGGATTCGCAAATATCCTCATACTTGCTGCGCCAAGGCTGGCAGTGCTTGCATGGTTTGGGCAAGCTGCAAAAAACGAAGGGATTCCCGACGTCTTTGTCATATTTCGGCTCTGCCAAGGCGAACCCCGTACCGATGGACAGTAAGGCGACTGCCAATAGAGATTTCTTCATGGTGCTCTCCCAAAGGATTTCAAACAACAAAGTGAATGGAATACTGACTTGACATACAGGGCAAGCCGCAATCAGTTGTCCTGATTGCGAGAAGCAAGATCGAAGGAAGTCTCGATCCGGTACCGCACCAGCTCGGTGGCGTTTGCGGACAGACTTTCGATGCAGTTGCCGACCGGCATAGGCAGGAAAATGGATTTCTTCTTCAAACAGGACAGCATGGCCGCAACGTAGGTATAGTCCTTGCGTTCGGCGCTGACATAGCTTTCCAGGCGTTGATACGTCTGATACCGACCGTAGATGAAGTAGGCCGTTGCGAGGAGGAGCACGATAAGCGTAAAGCAGAAAAGCGCTTGATGGCCTTGTGTGTACGATTTACGTTCCATGATTTATCAAGTGGTAATTGAGAGTTGGCAAGCCAGAAGCGATTGCGCCTTTAACCGTGCGTAATCTGCTTGAATCTCGGCCTGGGACTTCACAGGCACCGTCGGCGCTGTCTGCATAGTGAGAAAATCCTGCCAGGAGACGAGGCCGGCCTCCAATAGTCCCTCCCACTTGCTCTCAATATCCAACTCGGCCCCAAATTCGGCAATAAGCTGTTCGATGGATGGCTGTTCAAGCGGTTCGGATGAGTGAGTCATATGCCAAGTCCCCACACAAAGGTCTTGAGCGTCGGGCCAAATAGAATTCCAATAGCACCGCCCAGCGCAAGGTATGGCCCCATTGGAAGCATTTCCGACTGTCGACGGTCGATCAAAAATCCATATGCTACTAAGCCAATACCGGCGATCAAAAGCACGATCAACAGGTAGTCAATCCCCAGCCAAGCTCCTATGGCAGCGTAGAGCTTGAAGTCGCCCTCTCCAATTACTTCCTGGCCGAGGATCAACTTGAAGGTCCAGTAGAAGAGCCAAAGGCTGCCGTAGGCAGCTGCGGCTCCCCAGATAGCGGACTGCACATCAGTAAAAACTCCGAACAGATTGCATACAAGGCCGACGAGCAGGAGAGGAATGGTGAGTAGATCCGGCAAATACCATGTCTCGTGGTCAATGATCGCGAGAGAAAGGGACGTGGCCAAGAACACGACCGCAAAGACCGCCTTAGCCGACAGGCCGAAAGAGTGGAACACCCATGTGCAGGCCGCCGCCATCACAGTCACCGCAAAGATCCGCTTGGCCTCGGTGGAATTACGGACTCGATACTCGATCTCGCCGAACAGATGGCGCGGGAGCACAGCGGCAACGTACTCAGCCGCAAGGCCGGCGAAGGTCGCTGTAACCACGACTACCATGAAGAAGATGGGCGGCTGCATATCCGAGTCATCCGTCCCGTATTACGCTGCCTGCTGCAGCGGTTCCTCGTTTTTGAGGAGTCCCCCCAGCGAATCAATCAACGCCGAGATCAACTGGTGCATCTCACCAGTCATCAAGGTGAATTCGCCCATAAAGCGCTCTTCATCGTTTCGTGCGTCAACGGCGTTATCATTCTTCAGCACGTCAAGTGGCGCGATACTGCGAAGACTGGCGTTCTCGTGCAGGGTAAAAGAGACCTTGTCCCCCCAGGTCAAAGCCAGCTTCGTGCATTGCTTGCCGGCTTCGATGTGTCGCCGCGTGTCCGCAACATCCAAGGTCTGATTTACGTACCTGACACGGCCCTTTCCATGGCCCGTCGACTTCAGCTCGGCGTTCTGATCGACAGTAAAACCACTCGGTGCTTCGTCGGACACAATCCAATCGGTCATGGCTGAGGCCGGCGACATTGTTGTGCGCAAGGTTTCGAGCGGAAACTTGGAAACTGCCTTGAACAGGACTTTCAAGAGGGCTTCAGCTTTGCTTGCTGAAGCCACGTCCACTACTAGCCAACCATTGACAGGATCGATCCATGCATAGAACGAGGAATCAATGGGCATAGCCACAGGAAGCAGCTCCTGTATCACCTGTTCCTTGATCTCTTTCGTCTGCTTCTTCCCGGGTGGGAAGCCTTGTTGTTCTTTCAGCTCCGCCGCTCGAGCCTTTGTCACCTTGTTGATGTAGGCCTTGGGCATCAACTTCTTGCAGGTCTTGAATTGAAGTAACCACTGCCTGTTGCAAACGTAGACAAGCCCGCTATCCGCGCGGGGCTGCACCAAGCCCGAACTGCCTTCTTCGATGGAAGTTGGCTCCACGAATGCGTGCGACTGCAATGCAGCTTCGAAGTCAGCATGGGAGGGAAGTTGGCCGATCTTATAGATGATTGCGTTCCGGAAAAACATGGTGGCATATGAAGTTGAGGGGAGATTAAGGTTATGCCTCAAAATCTTCACCACATCACCGCAATTCATCAGTCAGAATTCATAAGAATCGGGAAAACTGGCATCCATTTTTTTTGTACAGCAGAAAAAGGGGCCGAAAATCAATGCGTTATTGATTCTCGGCGCAACAAGTGTGTCCGATCCTACATCCGCGCGACCTCGCGGAACGGTGTCGACTTCAGCAGCTGGGCCCCGTAGGACTTCTCCACCAGGCGGGAGTCCATCACCCACACACTACCCCAGTCAGCTTCAGTTCGATTGAGGCGTCCTGACACTTGGGCCAGCTTCTTTGCTGCGGCCGGCAACGTGATCAGATGGAAAGGAGACAATCCCTTCGATTCCAAGTGCTCCGCATGAGAGGCCATGATGGGGTCGTCGGGCGGAGGGAAAGGCAGTTTGTCAATCATTACCAGAGTGCAATAGTGCAGAGGGAGATCGACACCTTCCGACAGGCTGTTCGTACCGAACAGAATGCTTCGCTGGCCCGCATCGATGCGCCGTCGATGTTCTTCCACCATGACTGAGGCGCTTTGACCTGATTGCAAAATGATGAAACCGCGCTCTTCCTCTGTCATGCCGGCGTACACCGCCTCCATCTTCTTGCGGGAAGTGAAGTAAATGAGCGATCCCTGCTGATCTTCTTTGAACGCCAGCGTCCGGATGTATTGGACCAGTTGTGCCGTGTGGCCAGGTGAATTGACGTCCGCGATATGGCGCGGCACCACCATCCGCGAGCGAGAGTAGTCCAGTGGCGAACTCAGACTAATGGTCGGCGTTTCCTCAACTGGCAGGCCGAGAGCTCGGAGGGCCGAGTCGAAGCTGCCCATCACCTTGAATGTCGCAGAGGTGAGTACGGCACCCTTCAAGTGCTTCCATAGCACTCGATGACCAATACTTGCCGCCTCAAATGGAGCAGCATGAACAGAAACCTCCCCCTTTTTCCTGTCAATCCAGCGAGCGCCAGCTGTGGTCTTTTGGGATGTGAAGTCTGCCAAGGCCTCCAGCTTTTCTTCAAGCTTCCCGCGGATCTCATTCGCATGACCGATTGATACCAGTAGCGCCGGCCGTGGATTAGGCTCTTTCGAGGCGCTTTCAATTGCTTCATCGAGAAGCGAAATAATATTCTCAACGTTGTCTGCGTACTCGTTCGTCAGCTTCTGGAGAGTTCCCGGCACCTCTCCCAAAGTGAATCGGTGCATGTCCTTCCCGTTCAAGAGCAACTGGGCGTTGTGACGAAGTGCCGCGCCGATGCCCTTCAGCGCTTCACCGCGGATCTTCAGGATACTGGTATTGGAAGAGCGCAGATGCGACAACGTGGCTGACAACTCAGGTAGGAAGCCTTCATCGAGGGTAGCGTTGCTGGCAAAGGATTCAATGAGGCGATCATTTAGGTGATGTGCCTCATCAAAGGCGTAGAAGTTCTTCTCGAAATCGACCACAGGGTTTCGCTTTCCTCCTTCTGCGCCGTTTGTGGCGGCTATCATGGACAGCAGGTAGGAATGGTTTGTGACAATAACCCGCGCCTCCTTGAGGCTGGCTTTGACATTCATGTGCGGGCATTCAGGCGCCACAGGGCATCGATCGTTACTGCAGACGTAGCGGTTATTGTTGACCTTCATCCAGATTGCCCCTGGCACCTTCTGGATGAGGCTATCACGCACACCATCCCACTGCCCACCGGACCATTTTCGAGAGAGCTCTTGAATTGCCTGGCCGACCTGATCCCCATCCATAAGCGATCCTTGGCTTGCGTGCTCCTCAAGGCGTAGTGGGCAGATGTATCGTTCCCGGCCTTTCGCCACGACGGCCTTGAAGCTGTAGCCCAATGCTTCGAAGACACGGTGCATCACTGCGAGATCTCGCTGGTAGATCTGGTCTTGGAGGTTTGCCGTCTCGGTCGAGATGATCAGGCGGCGATCGCGTGTTAATGCAAGAACAATCCCAGGAATCAAATATCCATGGGTCTTACCGGTACCTGTAGGCGCCTGGCCAACTCCGGTAACTTCTGCAGCGAAGGCGCGCGCAGTGAACTGGATCAGGTCTTTCTGCTGGTCTCGTGACGCGTAGCCGAGAATTTCTATTGCTAGCTGGCGGTAGGCCGCGGCAATGAGGTGTTTTTCTTCGTGGGTAAGCGGGTGTTCGGCAGTGACCATAAATTTCCTCTAACAGAGAAAACCATGATCACATGCAACTATCGGCGTGCAACTTTGGAGGGTGGCGCATCTTTGAATATGTATTTCTGCAGCTGCTTGAAGCTGAAGAAAAAGTCAGAGATGGCTTGATCTTGGCGACCTTCGGAAAGACCGGCCTCAATCATGTGCGATAGGGCGTGGTCGACCGCAACGACCGCCTCGAAGACGGTATTGGACTCTGCCGAGACCAATCTTAGATTCATTGTGGAATGGATTCTTTGGCCGGACACACCGTCCGGAACCTGGCGCTGCACTTTAAAGGCCGCCTCCTGCAGATCAAAGACGAGTTCTCGCACACGACGCTTGCGGTAGCTAGATTGGCACGCGTGGAACATCTTGTAGCTAAGCAGGTTGAAATCCCGCCGCAATAGGCGAGAGCAGTGCCATGTACGGATCTCTACCGTCAGGCGCTTGTCATCGTTCGTACGGATCGACTCTATACGTGACTGCCCCTTGATGCGAAGCCCGTTCTCCGTCTCTTCCGTCCTACCAACTACCTCGATCAAACTCAGCTCCTTTTAGGTGACGCCCTGTTCACGTGCCAACTCTGTTGCTGTGCCAGTGGAAATGGTGCCCATGACGTACTGCTTGACGTCGGTATAGGCCTTCAATGCGACAACAGGGAAAGCTTCCATGGTGCTCTTGTCTACATGGCCAGCGATGTTCGCTGACTTAACAAGCCCAATTGCCTGGTCAATTACCAGTAGCGCTTTCAGCATCTGCATCGTTTCAGGGGAAACCACCCGCAATACCAGTGCGGTGGGCACAAGAGGGTGTGTTTCTTTGAACGCTTCATATTTAAGGGATTCTCCCCTCAACATCTCAGCTTGCAACATTAACTCTTCGATCAAGCCGCGAACCTGCTCCCGACCGTTTCTGTCTCGGCACCGGATAAACATCTTCTTGCTCACGATGTTGTAGTCCCGTCTTAGGATTCTGCTGATTTGCCAACTAACCAGATCAACGTCAGCACGATGCTCCAACCGAGTAATGATGTCTTCGATCATTCCTGTGTTTTTCAACACAAGACCATCGTCTGTGATCGTCGTCGGGTTCATTTCTGATGCCATAAATCTTCTCTATAAGAGGGGTAGGAGAGGGCGTAGCCCGAGTTCTATCGGGCAAGAATAAGGCGTCTTCCCCGGCCTTCTATATTGAATCCGGCGATTTTGGGTTGAGATATCGCTCGTACGCTGCCGGCTGGTTGCCTCCCCAAGCATCAAGTGCTAGGATAATGTGTCGTCGAACGGCATATCTGTAACTACCTCTCTATTCCCTCCTATTTCCCCGAGCCATGCTCCGGGAAGTCCCAAGACTCAATCCTTTCTAAACACCGCTCTGCGGAAAGGATTGACATGTTTTCTCTTCAAAAAATGCCAAACGGCCAATTCTCGGTGCTCGCCGAAAATGGTGCTGCAGTCGGGTCACTTACCGGCTCGAAAGGAGAGTGGATTGCCATCGCTCGTAACGAAGCCATCGGAGCTTTCGAAAGCCAAGAGGCCGCCGCCAGCGCCATACTGGGGAAACTCGAAATCACCAGCATCTTTGACCAAATGCGTATCGTCATCGAGGACTCCAGCACCTTGCTTATGGAAAATCGCCATCAGTTCTTCATGCATACCCAGGCACAGGTCCAGCAGTATCGATGCGCCACGGATCTAATCTGGATCCCGCATGAGAAAGGATCAACTGTCGTTCCTCTAGATCTTCCAAGCAGCCAAGAGGAGATGAATGCCGCGTTGGCTAGCACCGAAGGACGTGCCCGCGAGCTGTATGTCGTCGATGCAGCATCGCTGACGATGTACCCAACCGACTTAGCCTCGATTCAACGCCGGCTAAGTAGAACTCCGCTATACAAACTGAACGGAAAGCAGGTATGGAAAGGCCAGAAACGCCTGGGCAGCGTCAGAATCACCCAGCCTCATGGCTATAAGGCCAGCGATCGCAAGTGCCAAGTCGAAATCTCTTGTGAAGTAGAGCCATCTCCCCAAGAGGCTGCCGCGCTGTCAAAGATAGGCTTCATCGCCCCACAGATAATTCCGGGTCGTGACGTGTTCTCACAGCCAATTCGAGTAGAAGTCTTGTACAAGAGCCAGAAGCCATTCAGCTGGAAACTGTCCATGTAGCAACGGTCCACCCGACACAACACTGTTGTTGTTCGGGTGGATCTGTTTTTGTTGTATGATTGGCCCGTCGCAAAGCGGCAATGACCTGCGCATCTCAGCTTACCCTTAGTCGCCTAACGGTAAGCCTCCAAAGGGCAACTCCATTTTTAACGCCATTTCATGGCAAAAACTGGAGAAGCATATGGATATCAAACTCAGCCTGAGCGAATACACTTCGATTCTGGGCGGCATGAAACACGATGTGCGACAAGCTTTTGTTCAGCACTTCAACGAACCCGCAAATACCTATCCAAACGTCAATCTGGACTCACCGTCGGACCAGAAGCACGGCATCTTGCATCTGGAAACTGTCACGAAGTCGATCAAAGTCGACCTGGTGTTGCCGTTCACGGTCGAACCCGGTGGTTACCGAATCGTACGCGCAGACGGTGCTCGACTCGAAATGACGATCAACACCCGCGAAAGTACGCTCGATAAGTGGTCGCGCGATACCAACGTAGGGGAGCAAGGTAAGGTCTTCATCGGTCTGAAATCGATGGATGAGGAACCAGCCAACGAAGCAGGTAAAGCAGCAGCCGATTTTGTGGCCAATCTGCTGGTACAGGAACTGGAACCTGCCTAAGGTTCAAGAAAGCCATTACGGCTTTCTCAATCCGCCCGATTGAGAAAGCTGCCCAAGCTCTCCTTTTTCTTAGCCGCACCGCGGAAAGTAATAGGAGCAATCACTTGACAACATCTGACCTGCAACCACGAGTAGAACTCGGTGAACGTGTTTACCGTGAGTTGACTTGGACCCGCAAAGACACCGTTTATCTCGGTTCCATTAAGATTGGATACATTCATTCCTCGCGAGAAGATCGCCAGGGACGAACCGTATCTAGCTTTGACGGAAAGAGCATAAAAGGACGAAACATCAATTGGTGTGCCAACAAGGCGCTTCCGTTTGTTCAAACAGAGGAAAACACTCTACCGGCATGAAAATGTTGGTCAAGAGACGATGAAAGAAGACCATGAAAAAGGACAAATCTCCACCTGAACTGTTCACGTTCTCTCTGGAGGCAATCAATAGCGCGTTTGGCATTTCAGCAGACACCCTTCGTGCCCTGGCCCTGAGCTACGGTATCGAAGAAAGTCAACTGGACAAGCTGATCGTGCGCGTACTGACACAGTGGGCAAAACAGGAAATTCCGGATCTCGATCTGGATTCCCCGGAGCTCACAGCTGAGCAGCTGAAAAAACTGGCCGATCGATGCGAATCGATCAAAAAAATCAACCAATCCACACCCTCACTTCTTGAGCTATTCAAGGAAATCGACGGGGACAAGGGAGGAGCAAATGAAACACAACAACTTGTCTCCAGAAATGGGGGCGATTCTTAGAGCCTGGTGGCCTCATGACGATGCACCAACAGTAGCCGGTCCGAAACTTCGACCGGTTATTTTTTTGGGCGAAACCTATAAGAACAACCAGCAGCACTGGGTTGTTGCCTATGGAACGACAAAAACAGAGGAAGGAAAAGAAACACGAAATGGCGGGGACTTAATTGTCTTGGCCAGTGACGACGGTAGCTTCGTTCTGAACGCTGATACCCGATTCGATTTCAACAAAGTGAAGGAAATTCCGGCGACCGCGGAATTTTTCAAGCTAAACAAGGTGGGATTCTTGCCCGAACATCTGTTCGGCCAAGCTGCTCACTGCATGAAGAACGCCAACGTAGCTCAAAAGCTCGCTCGTCTCGGTTGCAAGATGTGACAAGCAGTTTTTAGTAGTAGGACGACCTTTCCCTAATTGGGGCAGGGTTGTCCCCTGTGTGTATCTAGGTACCCAGAGGGGACAGCCCTGTCCGTTAACCTCTTAAGGAAATTACCATGAGTTCTATTGCTGCTACGAATCAACAGTCGGTCCAGTGGATGCATAGCCTGGGCGTCGACGAAGCGGATATTCGTTGGTTCAATACCCATCAGGGAACGACCATGCTGCACAGTCCCGAATCTGTGAAGCGAGTCGAAAAGATGTACATGAAGGCTCTGAAAGGTATCGCGACCAGTGCGTCTCCGGCCGCGACTCTCGCAAACGCATTACTGAACTGATTGATAGCATGCGGCGCCCCTCAACGGCGCCGCATGTGATTCACGAGGCAACTTTTTCAGTAGCGGACGTAACATCCGTGTCTTCGCGGTAGATTACCGCACGATTCCTCCCCGATTGCTTCGCGATATAGACAGCCTTGTCGGCACGCATGAGCGCGTCCTTCAGATGAGTTCCAGGCTCGCACAGAGCAATACCGATGCTCAAGGTGACCCCGTAGAGATCTTCTGCCTGAGCGGCCACGATCATGCGGCCGGCGATCATCTCCCCCACATTGGTGTCCTGGGTGCGCGTGATCAGCACCACAAACTCATCACCGCCAAAGCGGCATACAACATCGACCGACCGGGTCGTGTTCTTGAGGATCCGCGCAATCTTTACCAGAACCTCATCGCCTTTTTCATGCCCGTACTGGTCGTTAACCGCCTTGAAACGATCGCAATCGATGAACAGAAGGGTGTTGCGGCCTTGATGACGTTCGTACTCTTCCTCGAACGGTCCACGGGTAAAGAGTCGGGTCAACTGGTCGTGCCGGGCAGTGTTTATTAAGAGGTTGAAAGCATCCCGGGAGTAGGAGTTGCACGCCGAGCTAGCAGCGACCTCCTCGACCAGCGTTCCAGCCTGTTTCGCCGCAGTCACCAGATCAAGTTCGCTCTGGATCATGCCCGCAATGACGCTGGCCGTGAATGCATCGCCGGCGCCGAGGGTGTTCTTCTTGTTGTTTAGCAGGGGAGGGCTTACGTACTGCACATCGCCCGATGGTGAAAAGATATTCACGCCAGCGGAGCCAGCAGTTACGATCAGATCGGCCTTCAACTTCGCAGCCAGATGGGCTGGGCTCGGGCATTCCTGTGCCGCGCAGAGCCTTGCACACTCGACCTGGTTCACAAATACCGCTCGGAACCCTACGCCGGCACCGATGCGGTCCACCTTGTCTTCGGAGACGCCCAGACCAAAGGTCATCACGCCCATCTGTTGCGCGATCCGGGTCAAGATCTCAATCGTCTTGGCATTTAGGTTGGCTTCAACGACCAATACCTGTATGTCTCGGAGGAGAGCACGAGCTTTCTCCGCTGTGATTGTCCAGGAGTCAATACTGACTGATGAAACCGCCGATCGCATCTCGCCGGAGGTATCCAGCTGCGCGACGAAGGCCGCCAGTGGCATGCCTTTCACTTCGTCCACGTTCAGGGTAATTCCGCTCGATTTGATGTATTCGGCAATCGCCTTATTGATCGGATCCGGACCCCATGCCGTAGCCAACACTACCGAGGCAACGCCCAAGCGCCGTAAGCCAAGCGCGACGTTATTGGCAGTGCCGCCCACCTCGATGGCGACGTTGCCGATCTTATCAACGTGAGAGGTGCTGTTTCCGGCTTGTGCCAAAACGTCCAGGTGCGCGGATCCAACCACCAGTATGCTCATTTGACGGCCTCGGCTTTCACGTTGCCGAACGGAGAGGAATACAGTGCCTTGACGCGCAGGCCAGCCGCTTTGAGCAGCATCGCCATGTCATCTTCGGAGTAAAGGCACACAAAGCCATTGATATCGTGCTTTTTCACCATCTCTGTGGAGAGAGGCCCATATCTTGTTTCGATCCCATCGTCCTTGGCCAGGTAACCGTTACCGAGTTCGCTCTTGATACCAGACGCGGAGATGTACAGCACGCCGTCGTCCTTCAGGGCACGGGCAAAGTCGGAGACAATGGCGATCGCCGACTTGAACGTCACGTAGTGAATCATCCTCTGCACGGTTATGGCATCGAACTTGCCAAGTTGCATGCTGACGCTGAAAGTCTGGAGATCTGCCGTCAGGAATTCGCACTTGTCTTCGACGCCAGCTGTCTTGGCCAACGTCTTGAAGATGTCAGAGTAGTCATTCATGTCCAGCGCTATGACGTGGGCGCCGGCGACGGCCATCCGAATGGCCTGGCCACCACTCGCACTGGCGGCATCAAGTGCGCGAGGATTCGATCGTTGCGAGAGAAACTGGATCGCTGACTGGTCCAGATCGTCGGCACGCTGCAGGGCGATGTCTACGCCGAAGTTGCCTTTGGTTTCGATACGGCGGTCTTGATACACGTTCAATGCGTCTTGCATTTGATGCTCCAATATAGGTGACAGACGATTCTTGCATTCGCCCTATCGGAGACAACAATTGAATCCGCCTCAATATGCAGACCGATTCGCTGGAACGCCCACACAGGATTTGCCAGCGATTCAACTTTACTGATTAGGTGCCGGAAGGGTAGGGAATTGCTCCCTGGGATTGGCGTTCCATGACAAAAGCGTCTGTCCCTTGGCCTTGTACTGTGCGATACGAGCCGCTTTGCCGCGTAGGTACTCATCCGTTTGCATACCCCAGACCTCAATTCGCACGCGTGGCGGCCCGACATCAAGAAGAATGAAGTCCGGGCGCTGATCCGCAGAGTCTATTTCTCCCTCGATCATAGGCTTGATGAACCGCCGGCCGGCGTTGGCCAAGAACTCTTCAAACTCCAGCTCATATGACGATTCGACTGGCACCATGTTCTTGCTGGCGCCAAATCCGCAAATAGTGACCAACTTCCACCAGTCATTGCCGGCAGGCTCTATGCAGGCCAGTACGACAACGGAGCCTTGCTTAGTGTCCAGAATGTTCTTCAAGAAGTCTCTCCGCCCAATAAACCGGTCCAATTGCGACTTCTCACACAAGATCTTGGGCAGACCAGCGAAATCGAGCAACGGCAGCAGGAAGCGTTCCTTAGTTGCGTCCGGCTTGCGCAGGCGACCAATGACAAAGGCGCGTGTTGTGCCATTTTGCAAGCGAGAGAGCAGTTGCCTATTGTGCTCACTGATCGCCTCATCACCGGCCTGGCTCCCCAGGAACAGCAAATCTCCGAATGTCGTCCCCTTACGGTCGACAACAAGCCGCTTTGCATGTTTTAGCAGTGAGAATCCGGCTTGGAACCATTGCCGGGGCTTTCCGTGGTAGATGTTCAAGTTAGCTTCACGCCACAGACGTGACAACACCGAGATCTCCTGGGCAACCTGGCGAGTCTTCCTCGAGCTAGATTCCCCCGTCGCCGGCGCCCGTTCTGCTGTGGTCGTAATTGTCGACTTCTGAAGCGAAGCTGCCAAATGAACCCGAATCTGGTTGTTCTCCAGCTCGTACATAGCCGGTAGATCGCCCGAGCCTTCTTCCTCCCGGGTGGTTTCGCCAAAGTAGACGCAGTCTTCGTGGTGGTCCAAGCCCGTGTCCTGCCAGCGGCTAAGACGCAAGGTCGTTTGTCCACCTTCTTTGCTGTACTGCCGGATCACCAATGGGACTTGACCATTACACAGACAATAGGTGACCCCCTTTCGATGAGCTGATCGCAAGGCGTCATTCCATCGACCGCCGGCATTCTTCTGGTCGGCCGGGCTGAAAGTGGCTCCGTCGACCCGAACACTGAATATCTGGCTTCCCACGACTTTCCCCTAGTATTTGGACGATGATATTTCTACGCTGAATTTTTGGACTTCACTTCCGAATGTCCTGGGAATCAGCGCACCATTTGTCGACCCACACCAAAAATTATGAATTCAGGCCAGCATTTGAGCTGGTGCGACGCATTTCATCTCATAGAATCTGTTCTCCCAAGCCGGTCCAGGGTATGGGTGACCATCTATCGGAGAATTAATGAACAATGAGCAGGTAGCGCCCAATACTGGAAACAACGATGGCAAGCGCCAATCGATCACTCTATTCCATCTATTCGTTACAGCGCTCCTTGTCGCAGCAGTGTTTTTCACACTCCGGCATATATCCAATCGCGCAAAAGACGACGACAGTCTTTCTCCGGCTTCGTATGCGGATCTAAAGAACGCATCCTCATGCGCCAAGGAAGCGCTTCGGTCAATCATGAAGACCGAAAATTCGGAAATCAGTAATTACTTACTGATGCTAGTCGAGCGTGATTGCAGCGGAAATCCCGTCCCACGAACAATTCACCAACCCGATGCAAGAGAAGAAATGACCATGACTCGCCAGCGCGCAGCCCTGGCGCAACCGGTCGAGAATGCCGAGCCGCATCCGGTGCCGAAGTGGCCGATAAGGTAAGATCAACCAGACCATCAGAATGGTCTTCCCGCCGTGATACTCTTGTCATAGAAATATGATGATCGGTAAATATCACCTAGGGAGGAAGGTATGGCAACAACGTTTAATTTTGATGAATGGCTTGACGCAGCGGATCCGTGCGACCCAGCCAACGTGGCCGGCCTTGTTGAGGCCGTTGAACGAGAGTATGAGTTTTCCGGCTTTAAAGCCGAACGCGCGCCAAACGGCAAGCTGATTGTTACTGCCACCGGAGTGGATCTCCAGCTGGTGCTAGTGTCGAAAGAAGCGGAAGCAGGATTTGTACGTAGAATCCATGCCCGATTCGTTCCGAGCGGGATGTCCGCGGACGTTGCCGCTGCAATTGAACATGTGAATGATCGTGACTAACTATGGCAAAAGTAGAGAAAATCCCTGATCAAGTTGAAGCTGACCTTAGAAAGGCAGTGAACGATCGATATCCAGACGTATTTAAGAGGCTTCCCGAATCCGTGTTACGCGGCATGAATCCCAGTTACTCAATTCGCAAAGCTGCCACGGGCTACAAGGCCGAGGTAACTTTCCATTTTGAGAAGGGGCCCCCTGCGGTATCTCTCTGGGAATACGGCACGAAAGGTAGCTGGTACATGTATCACGATTGGAAAGACTAGCCCTTCATTGTTTAATTCCAAAGGTGAGCATTTACAGGGACCTTACTTGATCGAAATTTTATGCGCCTGCAAGCCCTACTGACTCTGACAAAAGTATCAAAGATACTCTGCGTGGTGTCACTGATCCCTGGGATGGTCGCGTTCGTCTATATTGCTCTTGGTATCGTCCCTGACTCGTCAAAGCACCTGATAGTGGGGATTGGTTTGGCCTTCCTGATACCGGGTATGGCTCTCGGCTGGGTTTATGACTGGCTCAAGCCCAGGGTAGATCTCATCCCAGAAAAATTGCGCCACACGTAATTTCATCCGGCGGACGAACGATTGCAAATTCAGCCGGTAAGCAGTATTCTGACTCTGTCGAAATTCGGCATTTTTCCCTTCCCTCTGGTTAGCTAAGACGGTCTTAGCTAACTTGCCGCAGCAAGTTTCTCCTTTTTTCACACCGCTTTGCGGGACAAATTTGGAGAATCCTCATGTTTAATAAAACCTTCGCAGTAATCTTTGCCGTCGCCTTGCTAATTTTGACGACTGGTTGTTCCACCACGGCTCTCAGCGCCGGCGGTAACCCCAACAGCTATGCCCGAGGTCAGACTTTCACCCCTGGCAAAGTATTCGAGGGCGTCGTCGTGCAGTCTCGTGATGTCAAGATCCAAGGCGGCGCCATGACGAAGACAATCGGTACTGGTGCCGGCGGTTTGATTGGCGCTGTACTGGCGGCAAAAGCTGGCACTTACGTTCAGATTGCGGCTGGTGCTGTTGGCGCGATCACAGGAGGTCTGATCAGCACGGTCGCCTCGGAAACGAACGGCAGTGAGATTGTCGTAAAGATCCCTGGATCGCAGACGCCTCTGGTCTTGGTGCAAGAAAAGAATGGTTCCGATCCTGTTCCCGCCGCCGGCGACCGCGTGTATGTACTGGTCAATGGCTCGGAAGCTCGCATCGTTCCGTTGAAATAATAGCGGGTAATCCATGAACCGCGTAGAAATCCAAGCTGAAATGAATCGACTTCAAAAACTCGGAATTATTGGCGAAACCCTCCGAACAATGTGCATGGAAAATCTGGCTATCCGGTGGAGCATGTGTTCGGACGAAGTTGCCGACGTATTCTCCGCGGAAGGGTTCTAGGTCAAATCTAAAGAAAGGATGGAAAAAATATGAGCGAACAAGACCTCCAAGAAATTGAAGAGGGCCGGCAGCAATTCGTATCTGCTCTTCCCAAAATCATTGGTGTTGCACTGATAGCATCCTGGATCATTACTTCCCTGGCAAAACACTTTCTTCAATAATCCCCCGCCAAGCATTTCTATTCACAAAGCCCGCCATCACGGGCTTTTTCTTTTTCTGCACATGTCAAAGGACTCTATGTTCAAAGCAGTTTACGTTCTCTTCTACGCCTTGGCACTCGCTGTGCTGATGCCCGGGGAGCTATTCGCTCAAGCACCAGCTGCCCCATACACCGGGACTGACAATCCTTGTAATCGGACAGCGCAGTTGACCGTGTACATGATCTCCCAGGTGCTCCGCGGCTCAACTGCTGAAGAGATCAAGCATGTTCAAGGCTTTGCCGCCGGTGCCACAGAAACCGAAGCTGCAAAGCTTTTCACTGCTGATATGAAGGCCAAATTCCCTGGCTCCGTTCCCATTTCAACACTGGTTACAGCGCTGCCGGCTACGCCGGTCATGAAAACTTCAGTACGTTGCTGGCCAACCATCTGATCCACAAACACCACGGCCTCCTTCAGAGGCCGATTTTTCTTTACTATCAACTACGACTCCCATGAATTCAGCAATTGCAAAACTGACCGAAGAAATCCTTGCGCTCGGTTTCTTCAATCCTCACGCCGGCGTCGACGTCGACACTGATGATATCGCCCAGTATCTGCACGAAGCTGCAGATAATGGGCTAACGGGCACCGCAGATGGCTTTCGAATGTAAGCAGGCTCGGACTGATGGCTTGATCACGAATGGCAATGATTACCCGATCGTTCGTCAAGCATCTTCCCAGAAGACCCGTGTCGAAGTGGAAAAAGAGGTGTCGACAGCCGACGGCGGCATGTCATCGTCCCTGTATCAAGGTGCTTGACGTCACCTGAGGCCGTGGCTTGCCTGTCCAGATAGATCTCCCCTGACTTGGCCATTGTCGCTTCTGGCGGCAGTGGCATTTTTTATCGAAGGCGATACTGCCGAAAGTTAGCCACAACGGCTAACTAGCCTGATCGGCTTAAGGTGCGGGGGAAATGCAAGATAAAACAAGTCTTGCCGTGTGCTGACTCAACGGATACATCCCCTTGGTGAGCGCGCATGATTGCTTTGGTGATGGACAAGCCTAGTCCGGCGGAGTCGGAGTCAAGCTTGGTGCGCGATTTGTCTGCCCGATAAAAGCGGTCGAACAAATGCGGAAGGTGCTCGGCCGGAATCTCGATGCCGTCATTTTCAACCTTTACCAGAATCTCATGCTCTGATTTGGCTATTATTACCGAAATAGCCCCAGCAGGAGGGGTATAACGCATGGCATTAGAAATCAAATTACTTAGCGCCCGACGTACCATCAGGCGGTCTCCTGTAGTCGACGCTGCGCCAATAATATTCATTCGGATCCCTTTTTCCTCTGCCAAAGCATCGTAAAAGTCAAATAGCTCCGATGTTTCATCCTGAAAATTCAGAAATTCATAGCTGGGTAAGCTAATGTTATTTTCTGTCTGTGCCAGGTAGAGCATGTCAGAAATAGTGCGGGCTAATCGTTGCAACTCCTCAGCATTGGAAGAAAGTGTATCTCGATAGGTCTCATTGCTGCGTTGCTGGGTCAGGACAACGTCGGTTTGAGTCAGCAAATTTGTAATAGGCGTGCGCAACTCGTGGGCAATATCAGTCGAAAAATTGGTGATTTGATTAAAGTCCCGCTGCAGCCGTTCTAACATCTCGTTCAATTTACCTGCCAAATCGGCAATCTCAACCGGCAAAGTTTCAACCTGTACACTTTCGCCGAAGTTGTGTGAAGAGACCGCCTGCACCTTGTTAGATATAGCATGCAAGGGAGCTAGCCCCCGGCGAGCCGCCCACCAACTCAAAAATACAATTATTAGAGCTGAACCCACGACATAAAGGACAAGCGTTGTCTGAAAATTTCGCATGAAATGGTCATGCATTTCTGTATCGACGGCGACGATAATTTGCAGTTCGCGGCCGAGTTGCTCATCCTCTAACTGTGCGCGAATTGCCTGATATGTCTCGTGTTCTGCCATGGATACAGAAAAAGAACGAGAATCCTTTGATGATTGTGCAGCTGCAAGAATAGACCCACTGGCATTACCTAGTGTCGAATAAAGTGGCTGGCCATTTGAAAGGCCGATATAGACATAAAAATCAGGGTGATTGTGGAGTGCCTCGCCGAACGTTGCGTTAATCGCGGTGGAGCCACGTTCATTAATAACCATGCGAATAAGCTGCAACTCTTTTTCCAATAGCTGCTCGTCCTGAACAGTAAAGTGATCGGCTACAGTCGAAATGATGAGTAGGCCTAAACCAACCAGCACGGTTGTAGATGCGAGTGCGAATAACGCCGTCAGACGTACCGTCAGCGAGCGTTGACCAATCATGTGTGGCCCTCAACATGCTCGGGGGCATCAAGAATATAACCCACACCTCTCACGGTCAAAATTAGCTTTTGTTCGAAACCGTCGTCAACTTTAGCTCGCAGGCGACGTATAGCAACGTCAATAACGTTGGTGTCGCTATTAAAATTAATGTCCCAGATTTGGGATGCGATCAAGGAGCGCGGCAGAACCTCTCCTCTACGCCTGGCCAAGAATTCCAAGAGGGAAAATTCTTTGTTTGTGAGCACCAGCTTGTGTCCGCTCCTGCTGGCGGCACGCCGCGGCAGATCTAATATTAGATCTGCCACAACGAGGCGATCTTGTAGCATTGCACTGCTTCCTCTTCGCAGCAAGGTGCGAACCCGAGCCAATAGCTCAGAAAAAGCAAATGGTTTGACCAAGTAGTCATCCGCGCCCATTTCTAAGCCTTTGACGCGGTCAGATACACCATCACGCGCCGTCAAGAACAATACGGGGACTGTCTTGTGCGCGTCACGAAGTGATTGGACAATACGCCAGCCATCGACGTCGGGAAGCATCACGTCCAAAAGAACCAAATCGTAAGACTCGGTCATTGCGAGGTGGTAGCCATCTAGGCCATTTCTGGCAAGATCAACAACAAAGCCGGCCTCGCTAAGCCCGCGTTGGATGTACTCGCCGGTTTTCGGCTCATCCTCGACAACAAGAAGTTTCATGATGACAACATGTAGGGAGATGACTACATGGTACGTCCAGTTGAAGAGAATATCGACATCATTACAAGAATGTAATGATCGAGTAATCCAACTGATCGCCAAGCGTACTTATCATCAGCAACACATATCCTCAATTCGGAGAGATCCAACCTATGTCGAACTCATCTTCCCCTCTGAGCTCCCGTCGCCGCTTTGTAAAGGGGCTGGCCGCCGGCGGCGTGTTGTTGGGGTTGTCCTCGCGAGCGCTTCAAGTGGCAGCCCAGAACATTGAGATGCCGGCGAGCGCTTCAGCTGCTCCTGTGTTGACCGGGAACGTATTCAATCTGGTGATTGCCGAGTCGGCGGTCAATTTTACTGGAAAGCAATCCGTCGCCACGACGATCAATGGTTCTTTGCCAGGACCGACTCTGCGCTGGAAAGAGGGGGAAATGGTCACCATCAACGTGACCAACAAGCTGCGGGAATATACCTCTATCCACTGGCACGGCATCATCTTGCCATTTCAGATGGACGGTGTACCTGGAATCAGCTTCGCCGGCATCGCTCCGGGAGAAACTTTCACCTACAAATTTAAGGTGAAGCAAAGCGGGACTTATTGGTACCACTCGCATTCGGGTATGCAGGAGCAGACCGGGATGTATGGCGCCATCGTCATCGACCCCATCGACGCCGGGAAAAAACTGGCCGATCGAGAGCATGTGATTCTGTTCTCAGACTGGATGGACGAGAATCCGATGTCCGCTTTATCTAAGCTGAAGAAGCAAGGCGATTTCTACAATCCGAATCGACTGACCGCCGGAGATTTTATTAGCGATGCGCGCAAGAATGGGCTCAAGTCGGCATTGGACAGTCGCGCTATGTGGAATGAAATGCGCATGAATCCAACGGACTTGGGAGATATGTCAGCCATTGCCCTGACCTATCTCGCCAATGGCGTTACTCCTGCAGGCAATTGGACGGCCTTATTCAAGCCTGGAGAAAAAATCCGCCTGCGTTGTATTAACGGTTCCGCCAACACTTTCTACGATGTACGAATTCCAGGACTAAAATTAAAAGTCATTCAGGTAGACGGTGTAGATATTGAACCCGTCAGTGTTGACGAATTCCGCTTCGGTCCTGGCGAAACGTGTGACGTGTTAGTAGAGCCCAAGAGCGAAGCCTACACGGTATTTGCCCAGTCTATGGAACGGTCTGGTTATGCAATGGGCACTTTGGCGACCCGCCCCGGGTTGAATGCTCCCGTACCTGAACTGGACAAGCCAGAGTGGCTTGGCATGGGAGACATGATGGGAGATATGTCCTCAATGTCGGGGATGAACCACGGCTCTATGGGGGGGATGAATCATGGTGCTATGGGTAACATGGCTTCGATGAATATGGATTCGATGTCCAGTATGGACTCCATGAGCAGCATGGAGCCAATGCAATCGATGAGTGGTGGTATGCAATCTATGGAAAGCATGGATCACAGTCAGCATCAGATGACGCCCTCAGATTCCTTGAAAATTCCTAGCAAAAAGGCCCGACACGCACGCACAGAATACGGTCCTAGCACGGACAATCGAATCGATAGCGCACGCACCAATCTGGACGATCCGGGTGTCGGTCTGAGAAACAACGGTCGCCGTGTATTAACTTTGGCAGATATGCACACCATCGGGGGGGCGCTAGATAACCGTGGTCCAGAGCGTGAAGTCGAGCTGCACCTGACCGGCAATATGGAGCGCTACGCCTGGTCACTCGACGGTCTGGAGTTCGGTAAGTCGACACCCATTCATTTCCGCTACGGTGAACGCCTGCGGGTCATCCTGCATAACGACACGATGATGACGCACCCGATGCACTTGCATGGACTGTGGAGCGAGCTTGAAACGCCGAATGGTGATTTCCTGGCCCGCCGACATACCATCCCGGTGCAACCTGCCCAGCGCATCAGTTTCTTGGTCACGGCAGACGCTTTGGGTCGTTGGGCTTGGCACTGTCACCTCATGTATCACATGGATATGGGCATGTTCCGTGAAGTCGTCGTCAGCTAACTAGGATTTGCACTGAAAGGCATAACCAGAATGACTCTTACCCGTTACTCAAGTCAAATTCTCGTACTGGCACTCGCATCGGCGAGCATGAATGCAGCGCTGGCGCAGTCTCACGAAGGACATGGGGCGCCACTATCTGGCTCTAGCAGTCAGCCGGCGATGACCACCATGGACAGCATGGATTCTATGGATGGAGGGACCGCCAGCACTACCGGATCAATGAATCATGGGGCCATGAATCATGCCGGTATGGATATGGGAGGTATGGATATGGGAGGTAGCTCTACAATACCTGCGGATGCTCGTGATCCGCATGGTTATTCCAATGGCTACACTCTCAATACTGGCCCCTACGCGCAAAAAGACACCAGCGCTTTGATGATGTCCGACATGCATTCGTTCGGATCCTTCTTGGTGGATCGCCTCGAACGCGTCCACACCCGGAATGGCAACTCGGTTGCATACGACACACAAGGCTGGATTGGCAACACCTATGACAAGTTCTACATCAAGGCTGAAGGCGATATTGAACAGGGGCGCGTGGGCGATTCCAGGACTGAATTGCTCTGGAGTCATGCCATCACACCCTATTGGGACAGCCAACTCGGCCTGCGCGTCGACGTAGGCAACAATCGTCCAGGTCGTAACTGGCTTGCGTTTGGTGTTCAAGGATTGGCGCCTTATTGGTTCGAGGTTGAGGCCACCGGCTATATTGGGGAGCAAGGTCGCACCGCAATACGTCTGTCGGCCGAATACGAAGTACTGCTGACACAGCGCTGGGTGCTTCAGCCTCGCGTCGAGGCCAGCCTGTACGGCAAAGAAGATCCCGACCTTGGTATCGGTCGGGGCCTGTCCAGTGCAGCCTATGGCATGCGCTTGCGCTATGAATTCTCCCGCCAGTTCGCACCTTATCTAGGCATCGAGCGTAGTCAAAGCTTCGGAAAAACTGCTAGCTACGTGCGCGGAGCGGGAGGCAATGTTGGTGAAACCAGGTTGGTCGCCGGCGTACGTATCTTGTTTTAACCCCACCCCACGTTTCTCTGATCATCCACAGGAGAGTTGTTATGTCTTATCAGTCCTTTATCGCTAAAACCGCTGTGACTTTCGCGGCAGCTGCCTTTGCCACTGCTGCGTTCGCACATCCCAAACTTCTGGGCTCCACCCCAGAAGACAATTCGACCGTGAGTGCACCGGAAAAGATCGAGTTGCGCTTCTCTGAGAACCTATCTAAGCAGTTCTCTGGCGCAAATCTCTTAATGACTGGCATGCCGGGTATGGGCCATGCAGCCCCTATGAAGGTCGCAGCTAAGGTGTCTGGATCAGATGATCCGAAGACCATGGTGGTCGTGCCAAGCCAGCCCTTGACACCAGGGGTGTACAGCATCGAATGGCGTGCTGTTTCCTCGGATACACACCCCATCACCGGTAAAATTACTTTCACGGTGAAGTGAGTTGACAATGGATTGGATGACCGTTCCGGTACGCTTTGCGCTGTATGTGGACTTAATGCTTGTTTTCGGCTTGCCTTTGTTTCAATTGCACGCGTTGCGCAAGCCTGAGCGCTCATCCGCCTTGGCTGCAAAGTTCTCGACCTTAACCATCAGCGCAGCCATTGCTGGTCTTATTTTGTCAGCTGTCAGTATGATTTTGATGGTCAAGGCGATGAGTGGTGCTGCTGATTTTAGCTCCATAGAGCAGCACATGATCGAGATGATGCTGACTGAGACTTCGTTCGGGATAGCATGGTGCGTGCGTATGGCTATGTTAGTCTTGGTTGTATTAGGTGGCGTACTACTTGCACGTGAGGCCACAATCAAATTTGGCGTCATGAGTCTCACCGGTGGAGTCGCGCTGGCGACGCTGTCTTGGGGAGGTCACGGTGCAATGGATGAGGGTATGCGTGGGCAACTACACCTCGCCGCAGATATTATCCACTTGTTAGCAGCCGGGGCATGGATTGGTGCGCTAGCAGTGTTTATTCTCATGTTAGTGCTGCGCTATGGCAACGATGCAGCCGACATCTCTCTGCTTAGCCGCACTCTCAACGGCTTCGCGCTCATGGGTACGGTGATTGTAGGCTCATTGTTAATCACCGGTGCCATAAATTATTGGCTCATCGTGGGGCCGACTGTCGCAGGATTGTTCTCGACACCCTACGGCCAGTTACTTATGACCAAATTGTTTTTGTTCACCATGATGCTGGCGCTTGCTGCGGCGAACCGCTATCGCCTGAGCCCTCTGCTCGAAAGGGCGCATGTCGCCGGAGAGTATGGAGAGGCAATCGGAGCACTGCGCCGAAGCTTATTCATTGAGACATGCTGTGCCTTCCTGATTTTGGCTCTCGTTGCCTGGTTCGGTACCTTGGGGCCGATGTCGGAATGATGTAATGATGGAGAGCGATATCAAATAGCGGAAACTCTGACCGGATCCAGCTCTCTTCATAAGGCGAAATTTTCAAGGAAGATGTATGAGAAAGTTCTTTGTTGCAAACTTGCTTGTACTGACGTCACTTACCGCGCAAGCTGCAGGACAAGTGATCACCGTCTACAAGGATCCCCAGTGTGGTTGCTGCACGGCGTGGGCGGATCACATGCGCCAAGCAGGCTACAAGCTCAAAGTCATTGACAGCAACGATATGTTGGCGATCAAAAAACGGTTAAGGGTGCCTGATTCTCTGCAGTCGTGCCATACCGGCATGCTAGAAGCAACGGGGCAAGTGATCGAAGGCCATGTTCCGGCGCCGGTTGTTGCAAAACTAATCGCATCAAAGTCAACCAAAGGCATAGCGGTACCGGGTATGCCCGCCAACTCTCCGGGTATGGGCAAGATGGATGGCAAGCTGGTGACGGTGGACTTCGCCGGTAAGGCTTTTTCTCAAAATTGACTTCGATAGCGTAATGCGGCTCAGCCCATCAGGACGCATATGACCTTGGTTTTACTTGGGTCATGCCGTCCGAGCCCGCCCTGACTAGACTGTAGAGAGAGGCAGCCTTTAACGATGGCATCATTCGCCATCTCTGGATTGCACAAAGCGCTACTGAGCATGAAGGACATCATCCGGGGCCTGCCGTCACTTCATCGTCCGCCGCCGCCAAACCGGGATCTGGGGGCACCCCCATGGCTCAGATGGCAGATCACATGACAACCATGCAGGACAGTATGGCCATGCAGATGATGATGGACTGCATGGAAATGCCAATGTCGATAACATCATCGGGCATTTCTTGTACCCGTCACGTGACTTAATGGGTACGCGCCTGACTCGGGAGAGTAGTAACTATGGACGAACATCACCACCTTCATCACGCCGCATCAGATCCAGGCGTTGAAGCGGGCTCGCCAACGGAAAAAAGCCAGACTGACCCGGTTTGCCACATGAAGGTGACTCCCGATCCATACCGGAGGATAGAGCACGGCGGAAGGGATTTTTACTTCTGCAGCGACAAGTGCATGGGAAAATTCCGTGCTAATCCGGCTGCATTCGTCGGAGCTTCATCAAAGTCCGAGCCAAGCAGTACGCCAGCTGATGGAGCCGTCTATACCTGTCCCATGCACCCGCAGATCAGGCAGACTTCTCCGGGGAATTGCCCCATCTGTGGGATGAGCCTGGAACCGCTGCTACCGACGGAGCAAGAAGAGGCGAACCCTGAGCTGCGTGACTTCCAGCGGAGATTCTGGCTCACCTTGCCCTTGACTGTGTTAGTCACGGTGCTGGCCATGGCCGGTGGCCGAATATTTCCACATGGCCTGATTGGTCAAAGCTGGATCGAGCTCGCGCTCGGTACGCCCGTGGTCCTGTATGCAGGATGGCCGTTCTTGACCCGGGGTGTCGACTCGATCATCCACCGCAGTCCCAATATGTGGACCCTGATCAGCACGGGCGTGGTAGCCGCCTATGGCTATAGTGTGGTCGCAACCGTCTTCCCCGAGCTATTCCCCAAGGCCTTCATGGAACACGGGCGGATCGGTGTCTATTTCGAAGCCGCAGCCGTCATCATCTCACTGACCCTGCTGGGACAGATTCTGGAACTACGGGCGCGCTCGCAGACCTCTGCCGCCATCAAATCACTGCTCGGCTTGGCACCTAAAACAGCCAGACGGATCTCTGCAGATGGTACGGAAGAAGATATCCCCTTGAGCAACGTTCACATTGGAGACCTGCTGCGGGTCCGACCAGGCGAAAAAGTCGCTACTGACGGGGTGGTCGTTGAGGGAGAGAGCGCCATTGACGAGTCGATGTTGACTGGCGAACCGGTCCCCGTTACCAAGCGACCAGGTGACAAGGTTATCGGGGCAACGATCAATGCCAGCGGAAGCCTGATCATCCGCTCCGAGAAGGTCGGATCGCAGACCATGCTTTCGCAGATCGTTCAGATGGTTGCACAAGCCCAGCGCTCGCGCGCCCCCATGCAGCGGTTGGCCGACGTTGTTGCCGGCTACTTCGTCGTGATCGTGGTCGGCATTGCTGTGCTGACGCTGCTTAGCTGGGGATTCTTTGGGCCACAACCCAGCTGGGTCTATGGCTTTGTCAACGCGGTTGCGGTGCTGATTATCGCTTGCCCGTGCGCGCTTGGCCTGGCCACACCCATGTCCATCATGGCCGCCACTGGCCGGGCCGCAACCCAAGGCATTCTGTTCCGAGACGCAGCGGCCATCGAAAGCATGAAAAAGCTCGATACGCTCATCGTCGACAAGACTGGCACCCTGACGGAAGGAAAGCCAGCATTCGATCGGATAGTCGCCGCACCGGGCAGTCAAGAGACGGAAGTGTTGCAGCTGGCGGCAAGCCTCGACCAGGGAAGTGAGCATCCACTAGCGCACGCTATCGTGGCCGAGGCACGCCGGCGCCAGCTTTCCTTGATGACACCCAGCAGCTTTGAATCTTCCAGTGGAATAGGTGTTCGAGGCGTGGTCAACGGCGAGCGGATGGCGCTGGGCAATACCGTGCTGATGGAATCTGAAGGCGTCTCTTCGACACCGCTGCTGGCTGAAGCAGAAGCTTTGCGTGCCGAAGGTGCCAGCGTGATGTATCTAGCGAGAAATGGCGTGCTTTTGGGGCTGCTAGCAGTCTCGGACCCCGTTAAGGGAACAACACGGGAGGCGTTGGCCAGCCTAAAAGAGGCCGGGATCTCGGTAGTCATGGCCACAGGTGATGGCACTACTACCGCTAAATCGGTTGCCAATAAGCTTGGCATCTCCGAGTTCTACGGTGAAGTGAAACCGCAAGACAAGCTGGCACTTGTAGAGCGTTTCCAGGCCAAAGGCAAGGTCGTCGGGATGGCGGGTGATGGAATCAACGACGCTCCGGCGCTAGCCAAGGCAAATGTTGGGATCGCTATGGGAACCGGCACCGACGTGGCAATCAATAGCGCCCATGTCACACTGGTGAAAGGCGACCTGCGGGCCATCGCTCGCGCGACAGAACTGTCAGTAGAAACTGTGCGCAACATGCGTCAGAACCTGGGCTTTGCTTTTCTCTACAACGCATTGGGCATTCCCTTGGCCGCAGGCTTGCTTTACCCGTTTACCGGACAATTGCTCTCACCGATGTTGGCGGCACTGGCAATGAGCCTGAGCTCGGTATCAGTGATCGCGAATGCGCTGCGCCTGCGCGGAACCCGAGGCTAAGCGTTAGCTGGGGTCGCCTCAGAAAACGGAAAATAAAGCACGCTAAGCCGGTTGCAGCGGTCGTAGCGGCCTGAACTTGCCCGCGCCGATCTTGGCGCTGCTGCGCCAGAGGTAATCGCCGGTCAGGTTGACGTGTTCCCAGCCAAGTGGCGACAGGTACTGCAACAGCGCGGCATCGTGACCGTTCAGGGCCTTCGTTGCCCGCTCTAGATAGACCGTGTTCCACAGCACGACGGCCGCCGTCACCAGATTGAGGCCGCTGGCCCGGTAGCGCTGCTGCTCGAAGCTGCGGTCGCGGATTTCGCCCAGGCGGTTGAAGAACACGGCACGGGCCAGAGCATTGCGTGCTTCTCCCTTATTCAACCCGGCATGCACACGGCGGCGCAGTTCCACACTTTGCAGCCAGTCGAGGATGAACAGCGTGCGCTCGATGCGGCCCAACTCGCGCAAGGCCACGGCCAAGCCGTTCTGGCGCGGGTAGCTGCCGAGCTTCCTGAGCATCAGCGAGGCCGTCACCGTGCCCTGCTTGATCGAGGTGGCCAGCCGTAGGATTTCGTCCCAATGGGTGCGGACGTGCTTGATGTTGAGCGTGCCGCCGATCATCGGTTTCAATGCCTCGTAGGCAGCACCGGCCTTCGGGATGTAGAGCTTGGTGTCGCTCAGGTCGCGGATGCGCGGCGCGAAGCGGAAGCCCAGCAGGTGCATCAGCGCAAAGACGTGATCGGTGAAGCCAGCCGTGTCGGTGTAGTGTTCCTCGATGCGCAGGTCGGATTCGTGGTACAGCAGGCCGTCAAGCACATAGGTCGAGTCGCGCACGCCGACGTTGACCACCTTGGTGTGGAACGGTGCGTACTGGTCGGAGATATGGGTGTAGAACGTCCGCCCTGGGCTGCTGCCGTATTTCGGGTTGATGTGGCCCGTGCTCTCGGCCTTACTGCCGGTGCGGAAGTTCTGGCCGTCCGACGATGACGTGGTGCCGTCGCCCCAGTGCTCGGCGAACGGGTGCCGGAACTGGGCATTGACCAGCTCGGCCAGCGCCGTCGAATAGGTCTCGTCGCGGATGTGCCAGGCTTGCAGCCAAGCGAGCTTCGCGTAGGTCGTGCCGGGGCACGACTCCGCCATCTTGGTCAGGCCTAGGTTGATCGCGTCGGCCAGGATCGTGGTCAGCAGCAGGTTCTTGTCCTTGGTCAGGTCGCCCGATTTCAGGTGCGTGAAGTGCCGGGTGAAGCCCGTCCACTCGTCCACCTCCATCAGCAGCTCGGTGATCTTGACGTGCGGCAGGATCATCGCCGTCTGGTCGATCAGGGCCTGCGCGGTGTCGGGCACCGCCGCATCGAGCGGCGTGATCTTCAGGCCCGACTCCGTGATGATGGCGTCCGGCAGGTCGTTGGCCTGCGCCATGCGGTTGACGGTGGCGAGCTGCGTTTCCAGCAGCGTCAGCCGGTCATGCAGGTACTGGTCGCAATCGGTGGCCACGGCCAGCGGCAGTTCGCTGGCCTGCTTGAGACTGGCGAACCTCTCGGTGGGCACCAGGTAGTCCTCGAAGTCCTTGAACTGGCGTGAGCCTTGCACCCAGATGTCGCCGGAACGCAGCGCGTTCTTCAGCTCCGACAGCACGCACAGCTCGTAGTAGCGCCGGTCGATGCCGGTGTCGGGTATCATCAATTTCTGCCAGCGCGGTTTGATGAAATCGGTAGGTGCATCGGCGGGCACTTTGCGGGCGTTGTCGCTGTTCATGCCGCGCAGCACCTCGATGGCGTCGAGCACATCCTTGGCAGCGGGCGCAGCCCGCAGCTTAAGCACGTCGAGGAATTCCGGCGCGTAGCGGCGCAGCGTGGCGTAGCTTTCGCCGATGCGGTGCAGGAAATCGAAGTCCTCGGGCTGCGCGAGTTTCTGCGCTTCGGTGACGCTCTCGGCGAAGGCATCCCAGGACATGACGGCCTCGATAGCGGCGAACGGGTCGCGGCCCGACTGCTTGGCCTCGAGCAGCGCTTGGCCGATGCGCCCGTACAGGCGCACCTTGGCGTTGATGGCCTTGCCGGATGCTTGGAACTGCTGCTGATGCTTGTTTTTGGCGGCATTGAACAGCTTGCCCAGGATGCGGTCGTGCAGGTCGATGATTTCGTCGGTGACGGTGGCCATGCCCTCGATGGCCACCGTCACGAGGGTGGCATAGCGCCGCTGCGGTTCGAACTTGGCCAAGTCGGTGGGTGTCATCTGTCCGCCCTCACGGGCGATCTTGAGCAGCCGGTTCTGGTGCACCAGCCGCTCGATGCCGGAAGGCAGGTCGAGCGCCTGCCAGGCTTTGAGGCGCTCGATGTGTTCGAGCATGTGCCGCGAGTTCGGTTTGGCGGGCGACTGACGCAGCCAGGCCAGCCAAGTCATCTTGCCGTTGTCGCGGCGCTTGAGCAGATTCGTCGAGGCGGCGGCGATGCGCGTCCGACAGCGGCTCGGACAGGGTTTCGTAGATCCGCCGGTTGGCGCGAGTGATGGCTTCGGCACTGGCGCGCTCGATGACGTTGAGGACGGGCAGGATGATTGATTGCCGCCGCAGGTGCTCGATCAGCGCGCTGGCCAGCACGATCCCCTTGTCGGTCTGAAAGGCCAGTTCGGTCAACGTATGCACTGCCTGCCGGTAATGGCTCATGGTGAAAGGCTGGAAGCCAAACACCGTTTGCAGCTCGACCAGGTGCTCGCGCCGGGTCTGTTCCCGCTGACCATAGTCGCCCCAGGTCTCGACAGGCACCTTGAGCTGATCAGCGACCAGTTTCAGCAGCGGCGAGGACGGCGGTTGATCGATGCCCAGAATGATGCCGGGGAAACGCAGGTAACAGAGCTGTACCGCGAAGCCCAGACGGTTAGCAGGCCCGCGCCGCTGCCGGATGATCGAGAGGTCGGTATCGCTGAACGTGTAATGTCGGATCAGGTCGTCCTTGGTGTCCGGCAACGACAATAAGCTCTCCCGCTCGGCGGCGGACAGAATTGAACGGCGGGGCATGATCAGGTTTCTCGCATGTACTGGTAAAGCGTTTCCCGGCTGATGCCGAATTCACGGGCCAGCTTCGCTTTCTGCTCGCCCGCCGCGACGCGCCGTTTCAGCTCAGCGATCTGTTCACCGCTCAGAGACTTCTTTCGGCCCCGGTAGGCCCCGCGATGCTTGGCGAGCGCGATGCCCTCACGCTGCCGCTCACGGATCAAGGCCCGCTCGAACTCGGCAAACGCTCCCATCACCGACAGCATCAGGTTCGCCATCGGCGAGTCCTCGCCGGTGAAGGTCAGGCATTCCTTGACGAACTCGATGCGCACGCCGCGCTTGGTCAGTTTTTGTACAAGGCGGCGTAGGTCATCGAGGTTGCGCGCCAGTCGATCCATGCTGTGCACCACCACGGTGTCGCCTTCGCGCACGAAGGCCAGCAGCGAATCGAGTTCAGGCCGCTGGGTGTCCTTGCCCGACGCCTTGTCGGTGAACACCCTGCCGACTTCGACATGCTCCAATTGCCGTTCCGGGTTCTGGTCGAAGCTGCTGACCCGGACGTAGCCAATGCGTTGCCCCTGCAAGATGCCTCCCAACGTGAAAGTGTCAGGAAGAAATCTATGATCTTTCGCCGCAGGTGTCAATAAAATCGAAAGATAACTCTATTCTGACGTTACAAAGCGGCCTATCCTGACACCAGGATAGGGTATAGCTCAACTTGACGCCGCGCTCAGGCAGAGCGCACCAAGTGAAATCGCCACATCGGCGAGATCGAACGCAGGCCAGTGTGCGTCTTGCCAATGGAAATCGAGGAAATCAACTACCACACCCCGCACCATTCGGTCAGCTGCGTTGCCGATGGCCCCGGCCAGGTAGCTGAACGCCACACCGAAGTTCAGCACATGCACAAGATTGAAGAATGCGGCGTGACCTTCAGACGCGTGCCGAGCGTCATCAAGGCTTCCACGCAGAACTTGACCATTTGGTCTAATAGCGCGATCAACCCCGAGAGCAATAGCCATCGGGACCACTGCGGTGGCCGGTGGGAATGATCGGTCATGGTTTAATCAAAGAGGTCCTTCCAGAAGCTCTTCCGGTGCCCCGGTTGTCGTGGTTCATCACAATTGTCGCCGGAACGACCCCAGGCATGCCCACTGGATGGCGCAGGGCCTTGCCGCGCAACCGTCGGCTCCTGGGTCGACCGCTCGATGATCTTGTCGAGTTCGCCTCGGTCAAGCCATACCCCACGGCACTGCGGACAATAGTCGATTTCGACACCCTGGCGTTCCGCCATGACGAGTTGCACATCTTTACATACTGGACAATACATGATGATATCCTTGCCGTTTTTCAGTGTATTAACGGGGCTTAACGGTTGCCCCGCGGCTGGTGCGATGCCGTATTCCGTTCACCCAGCCAAAGAAAAAAACCGCCCGGTCACTTCCTCAGTAAGCGCAAGGCATTGCCGACCACCAGCAAACTGGCGCCCATATCAGCGAACACCGCATTGATTTACCTCGGGCTTGACTAGCTTGGTCTGATACAAGCTGGCGGTGATCAGGCAGACCGCGCCTGCGGAAATGACCACGTCGGCCAAGTTGAATGCGGGCCAGTGCGCGCTTTGCCAATGGAAGTCGAGAAAGTCCACGACCTTCCCGCGCAACAGGCGATCAGCGACGTTTCCAAGCGCACCGCCGAGGATCAGGCTGTATCCCAGTGCTTCAAGGCGTGGCAACTGCTGTTTCAGCACGCGCACCAGCCAAGCCGAGACCGCCAAACCAAGGGCGATGAAGAAATAGCGCTGCCAACCACCCGCGCCTGCCAGAAAGCTGAATGCAGCCCCCGGATTCAACACATGGACGAAATTGAAGAATGGCGTGACTTCGACCTGTTCGCCATAGGCATACGTGCGGACGACGGCGAGCTTTGCGAATTGGTCGGCGATTAAGGCGCAAACGGCCACCAGATACCAGACCAAGGCCGACGGACGGTAAGCCGTCTGCCATGCGCGAGCAACAAGCGGTATCAGCCGTCCGGCCAGAACGGTGCATCCCAATCCTAGGCACCAGCCCGCCAGCACATCAGCCGGGAAGTGCATTCCAGCAGCAATGCGCGACCATCCGACCAAGACGGCATAAAGCACCAAGCCGACGCGGGCAGGGCGACCCATCAAAGGCCAAAGCGCGCCGATAACTAACGCCGAATAGGTAGCGTGCCCGCTGGGCAGGCTGTAGTGCCGCTCACGCTCACCGATGATGCGCACTAGCTCGCCGAGGACGGCGGGCGGACGGGGAAAGTCGAGCCACAGCTTCAAGACAGTGGCGGCCAGCAAGGCCAGCAGGAAGGCGGTGCCAAAGCCAATGAGCCGATGCCGAACCGCATCGGCGCGGACTGGATTGGTTGCTGACTTCGACCACCACCACAGACCCAGCAGCATCAAGGGCGCTGCCCAGTAATTGCCCACGAAGCTGAAGAACCATACCAGCGGCCCCAGCGGAGCAGGCGTCCCCGCATTGATGGCCTGGAACAACGCAACGTTCAGACCGTACCAGTCATAGAAAATGAACTTCCAGCTCATCGGCGCAACAACCTCAAGCCATTGCCCACGACAAGCAAGCTGGCTCCCATGTCGGCAAACACGGCCATCCACATCGTCGCGTGGCCAGTGAAGGTCAGTACCAGAAACACCGCTTTGATGCCCAGTGCCAGCACGATGTTTTGCATCAGCACCTGAGCCGTCGCACGCGACAGGCGCACGAAAGTCGGAATCTTGCGCAGGTCATCGTCCATCAGGGCCACGTCCGCCGTCTCGATGGCAGTGTCGGTGCCAGCGGCTCCCATTGCAAACCCGATGTCAGCACGCGCCAACGCCGGAGCGTCGTTGATACCGTCGCCCACCATGCCGACTTTGCCAGTCTGTGCCAGTTGTTCGACCTCGCGCAGTTTGTCCTGTGGAAGCAAGTTGCCCTGTGCACGATCAATCCCGGCTTGCGTGGCAATGGCCTGCGCTGTATGCGGGTTGTCACCTGTCAACATCATGGTGTTGATACCAAGCGCATGCAGCTCGCCGATGGCGCTCCTGCTGCTGTCCTTGATGGTGTCTGCCACCGCGATCATGGCCTGCGCACCCTTTGCACTTACCAGTATTACTACAGTTTTGCCTTCGCGCTCCATCGCAGCGATGCGCTGTTCCAATTCTGGTGAGCAATGCCCCAGCTCTTCGAGCATCCGATGGTTCCCAAGGTGATAGGTCACACCGTTAATGCTGCCGCGTACGCCACGACCGGGCAGTGCAGCGAACTCAGCTACGTCGTGCAGCGCACCCCCCTCGACATTCGCTGCCTGCGCCACGGCCTTGGACACAGGGTGGTCAGAGCGAGCCGCGAGACTGGCGGCAATGCTCCGGCTGCTGGCAGGTGGCGCATCGCCCCACGCGACGAAATCGGTTTGCGCAGGTTTGCCGTGCGTGATCGTGCCAGTCTTGTCCAGTGCCAGCCAGCGCAGCTTACGGCCTTCTTCGAGATAGACGCCACCCTTGATAAGAATGCCGTGGCGCGCAGCGGCGGCCAAGCCGCTGACGATACTGACCGGCGTGGAAATCACCAACGCGCATGGGCAGGCGACGACCAGCAAAACCAGCGAGCGATAAATCCAGTCCAGCCACGCCGCGCCCATGAACAGCGGGGGAATCAGCGCGACCGCGACCGCCAAACCGAACACGGCTGGCGTATACCAGCGTGCAAACTGATCGACAAAGCGTTGAGTGGGTGCTCGGCTGCCTTGAGCAGCTTCCACCGCATGAATAATCCGGGCCAATGTGGAGTTGCTGGCCACGGCCGTAACGCGATACTCGAACGAACCGGATTCGTTGATGGTGGCTGCGAAGACCGAATCACCAGGTGCTTTGTCAACCGGCAAACTTTCGCCAGTGATCGGCGCTTGGTTGACCGTAGAGCGTCCTTCCAGCACTTCGCCATCGAGGGCGATACGCTCACCCGGCTTGACCCGAACCCGGCTGCCGATGGCGACCTGTTTGGCGTCCACTTCATGCCACGAGCCATCCGACTGCTGCACCGTAGCTTGTTCCGGGGCAAGATCGAGCAGGCCACGAATGGCGTTGCGGGCACGGTCCAGCGACTTGGCTTCGATCACTTCGGCCAGTGCAAACAGCACCATCACCATCGCCGCTTCTGGCCAGTGACCGATCAACATCGCGCCCGTGACGGCTATTGACATCAGGGCGTTCATGTTGAGGTTGCGGTTCTTGAGCGCAATCCAGCCCTTCTTGTAGGTGGAAAGGCCGCCCGTGAAGATGGCTACGAGTGCCAGAACGACGACTGACCAGTGGTTGCCGTTGTGCAGCCAGTAGACGGCTTCCGCAGCCAATGCAGCCACCAAGGAGATGCCAAGGGGCCACCAGTTGGTAGACGCGACCGGCGATCCTGCCGACGAGGAGCTGGCTTCCCCCGCATTGAGCACTTGCGCCTCGAAGTTCAGGGATTTCAGCGCGACCAATACCTCCGGTAGCGTATGGGGCGCATGACGCACGGACAGGGTGCGCTGCATCAGGTTGAAATCAAGATTGGCAATCCCGCCTATGCTGGCCAGCTTGTTGCGGATCAGCGCTTCTTCGGTTGGACAATCCATCTTGGCGATGACCAGCTTGGTGGTCTGCTCGCCAGAAGCTTTATCCGTGCGTTCGGCCTGCATGCCGATGGCCTTCAAGGCTTGCTCAACCGGAGACAACGATGGCAGTTCGTGCCGCACGGCCAAGGTGCGCTGCATGAGGTTAAAGTCAAGCCCGACAACGCCTGGCAGTTCGCCCAGCTTGCTTCTGATTAACGCTTCTTCCGTGGGGCAGTCCATGTTCTCGATACGGTAGACCGCTTGGGCCGATTCAGCCGTTAGCTGGGCTAGTGCAGTGGGCTGGCTGATCGGTACGGCCGAGCAGCCGCACCCCTTCGAACCGCAATCGCTCATGACAATTCCTTTATGTAGATTTCTATATTGCTTATTAAAGATCCTATAGCTACTATAGAGTCAAGCATTAAATGAGGATCAGAGATGGAAATCAGGATTGGTGAACTTGCCAAGCGGACAAGGTGCGAGATCGTCACCATCCGCTACTACGAGAAGGTGGGGTTATTGCCAAAGCCAGCACGCAGCGGCGGCAACTTCCGGCTCTACGGTGACGCCCACGTCGAGCGCTTGCAGTTCATCCGCCATTGCCGTTCTCTCGACATGACGCTGGGAGAAATCCGGGCATTGCTGGGACTGCGAGACAACCCCAATCAGGATTGCGGCGAGGCCAATGCGCTACTGGATGGCCATATCCAGGAGGTGGAGGCCCGCGTGAAAGCGTTGTTGCAGTTGAAGAAACACTTGGTCGTTTTGCGCGAGAAGTGCTCAGGTGCTCGCCAAGTGGATGCGTGCGGCATCCTGCAAGGGCTGACGGATTGCGCTTGTCATCCAATTTCTACCCCCGGTTTGCCAGTAGCTTGATCTGCCCAACCGCATAATTGAGCTTAGCGTGCTTTATTTTCCGTTTTCTGAGGCGACCCCTAGCTGGAGAAGAAGACCCTCAGGCCTCGGATTGCCTATTTTTTACGCGGCGTGGGCTCGGTGTCTCGCAGATGAGCGCGCAACTCGGCACTCAGGCTTTCATGGGCCTCCAGCTTTGCTTGTAGTGCTGCTCGTTCGATCTCTGCTTTCTGTAACAGCTGGGTTGCCGTCGCATTTTCTTGCTCCGCACCGGCCAGGCTGGCCTGCAACTTCTCGGTGACAGCGTTCCTGTCAGCCAACTGAGACTCCAACATCTGATTTCGGTTGGCGACCTCCTGTAGCGTGTCAAGTTTTTGCTGGAGTCGCGCGACAACACTGCGCTGATCGTAGAGAGCTTGCTGTGAATGCGACAGATCAGCGACTAGCCGCACGCCTTCCTGATTAACGCGTGTCACTTCCTCTTGTTTGACGATGGCCTCCTGCCTAAGCTGGCGCAATTCGGCCTGCAAGGTCTGAATCTGCTGCTCATGGCGCCGCAGATCCTGCTCTCTCTGTTCTTTGGTTGCCGTTCGGTAATGCTCAAGGGCCTCCCGGGCATGCTGGTGTTTTTCTTCCAAAGAGTGGTGGTGCCGCTCGTTTTCCGCAACGCGCTCATGGAGAGCGCGCACTTGCACCTCAAACGCGCGGTTTGCGGCCGTCTGCTCCTGCAGCTGAGTACGAGTTTGCTCGTGAGCTTGGACCTCATGCAGTCGGGCGGCATCGGCATTTGCCAATCGGGCGGACAAGTCAGCCCCCGTCATACGCAAGGCCTCCAGTTCAGCCTGCAGGCGGTCTGTGGTCGAATCGGCCTCAGTTTTAGCCGAGTGCACCTGCGCGTCCGCTTCGGCCTGGAGCTGCGCTGCAAGCCGTTCCACGAGGTCCTGCAAGGCCTCGCTGATAGTGCGAGACGGTACCGCAGTTGCGCCTTCTTCCTCCTCCAGTTCCTTGAGATACTTGTGAATCGTGGTTTTGGACCCGGTATTGCCCAACTCGATGCGAACAGCATCCACGGAGGGGCGTCGCCCGATGGCCAACAGGGTGTCACGTGCCTTCTTGACCTCGGATTTGTACAAGCCGGTGCGCGCCATGGGGATCCTTGTTTTTGATAATGGATTACATAATACGTATTTACATACTAAATTAGAAGGGATTTTCGATGATTGGCGTTTCCATCTACAGATTAAATATTGACTCGTTATGTCTCCTGATGGGCTAAAATTGACCTCATTCGCCCCCATCCACCTGTAATGCCGCCTTTTTGAGCTTCAAGCGCCATGATCCAGATTGACGACTACTTACGGGCCGCCACCCGGGACAACACCCGCAAAAGCTACCGTGCCGCAGTGAACCATTTCGAGATCGAATGGGGCGGCTTTTTGCCGGCCACCGCCGATAGCATTGTGCGGTACCTCGCCGCCTATGCTGGCGTACTGGCGCACAACACCCTGAAACAACGCATCTCTGCCCTGGGTCAATGGCACGTCGACCAAGGCTTCCCGGATCCGACCAAGACGCCCGTGGTGCGCAAGATGCTACGCGGCATCCAGGAGCTGCATCCAGCACAAGAAAAACGGGCCAAACCACTGCAGCTTGAGGCGCTTGAGCAGACTTGCGCCTGGTTGGAACAGCAGCGCGAACAGGCCCGGCAACAGGGGCGTTTCGGCGATCTGCTCCGCCACACCCGCGACAAGGCGTTGCTGCTCATTGGATTCTGGCGAGGATTTCGCAGCGACGAACTGGCCAGGCTGGAAATTGATCGCATCGAGGCCGTTGCCGGCGAAGGCATGACGATCTATTTGCCACGCACGAAGACCGACCGAAGCCTCAAAGGCACCACCTATAAGACGCCGGCGTTATCGAAGCTATGCCCAGTGGCTGCCTACCTAGACTGGTTGGCTGTCAGCGGTCTGAAATCGGGCGCCGTCATCAGGAGCATTGACCGCTGGGGCACGATTAGCGAAGGAGCCGTCAATGCGGCCAGCATCATTCCGTTGTTTCGCCGGATCTTAAAGGCTGCCGGGCTTACGGATGTCCACCTTTATAGTTCGCACTCATTGCGCCGAGGCTTTGCCAGTTGGGCCAGCGCTAATGGATGGGAGATGCGGGCGCTGATGGAATACGTGGGGTGGAAGAACGTCAGCTCTGCTTCACGCTATGTGGATTCGCCTGATCCTTACCACCGCGAAATGCTCGAGCGCCTCCTACCCAAAACATCACCGGCCCTGAACCAGCCCTGATCAACGCGGTTCCAGGAGAGACGCTGTTTCCCGCCTAGGGGGGGCGATTCAGCGTAAGAACGAGAACATGTTTTGACGCGGAATGCGATTTTCGAGATCGAATTCATCATGGAATGCTTAACACCACATCAAGTTTATTTGAGCATTTCATGTAATATCAACTACGGATTTGGGGGCACTTTTGAGCGCGAATCAACGGGAGGCTTTCGCGGATCGCGCCAATAAAATTTCTGCCTCGTAAGCGGAGAGCAGCGAGATTCGCACTCCGGGAACGTTCCGATTCTGGATCTTGCTCAATAACTAAACACAATTGGGGGAAGCAATGACAGAGACGTTTGATACCGCCAACACCCGAGGTTCTTTATGGCACAGGTGGGATCCTCACATCCACACGCCTGGTACTGCCCTGAACAACGGATATTCCGGAGATGAGTCATGGGATGGCTTCCTAAGCAAGATAGAGACTAGCTTGCCGCCAATCCGCGCACTGGGCATCACCGATTATTGCAGTATTGAAAAATACATCGAAACGCTCGCAAAACAGCGAGAGGGTCGCCTTCCTGCCGTCGGTTTGCTTTTTCCGAACGTCGAGTTTCGACTTTCGATCGAAACTAAAAAGGGCGCGGGGATTAACTTACATTTTCTGTTCTCACCTCATGATCCAGAGCATGTTTCTCGGATTACCCACTTTCTTGATGGCCTAGAGTACAGGCATCTAGGGGAAACTTATCGATGCAATCGACCTGATCTTATGCGTCTAGGTCGTACGCATAAAGGCTCATCTCTTGACGATGACGTCGCTTATCGCACCGGCGTTAATCAGTTTAAGGTCGACTTCGAGCGCTTGCGAGATGCCTGGACCCAAAGTGAATGGGTTCGTGAAAACTGCCTAATCGCAGTAGCGGGTGGTGGGACGGATGGCACCTCTGGCCTTCAATCCGACGATGGACAGTGGGCTACTAGGCGTCAAAACATCGAGAGCTTTGCCCACATTATCTTCTCGGCCAGCCCGCAACAAATCGATTTTTATCTCGGCAAGGGCGCGGCTACGGTTGACGATCTCGAGAAAAAGTGGAATGGGAAGAAGCCTTGTCTTCATGGGTCAGACGCTCACGAGGAGGGGCGCGTTGGCGAGCCCGACAAAGGCCGACTGTGTTGGATAAACGGTGATCTGACATTTGAGTCGCTGCGGCAGGCCGTCATTGAGCCGGAGGGACGCGTTTTTATCGGAAGCATGCCGCCTCGCGGCGCTATGCCGGGAAACTGCATTGAAGCAGCGTCTTTTACCAATGCTGATTGGTTGCGACCAGATGTGATTCCTATTAACGCTGGCATGGTCGCTATCATTGGTGCCCGTGGATCAGGGAAAACAGCGCTAGCAGATCTCATCGCAACGGGTGGATTTGGCGTTTCCAAACAACTGAACGGTAGCTCATTTCTTCGGCGGGCAGCCGATTATCTAACGGATTCTCGCGTCAAGCTGACTTGGGAAAACGGTTCTGAGACGGAGAACGACGTGGCCTCCGCAGAGATGGAAGATCTGCTGGATGCTCCCCACGTTCAATATCTGTCGCAGCAATTTGTCGAAAAGCTCTGTTCTTCCGAAGGATTGAACGATGCTCTTATCGCTGAAATTCAACGCGTGATATTTGAGGCCCATGAGGAATCTGAACGCATGGGCGCTGAAGACTTTACTTCTCTATTAACGCTAAGACTGGATCACGCCCAAAGTGACCGCGAGCGCCATCGGCGCACCCTCGAACGAGCCACCAACAGCATCACCGAAGAGCAAATCCGAAAGGACAATTTGCCCTTGCTCACCAAAGACAGAAACGAAAAGAGCAAGGTGATCGAGAAAGATAAAGAAGATCGGAAACTATTAATCCCTAAGGGGCAGGAGCTTCGCACGGCGAGACTCGAATTAATTACCCAGGCTCTTGAACAGAGACAACAAGTTGCTAGCGCTGTTAAATTACAAATACAAGCTTTAGCAGGGATCCAAACAGATGTGCGGGACTTTTTAGGCAATGAAGTCCCAGAATGGATCGAAAACCTCAAAGAGAAGCGTAGCAACGCAAGACTAACTGAACAGGATTGGAAAGCATTTACTGTCCAGTTCTCTGGCGACGTCGGTTTCCTCTTGAAGAGCAGGATAGCGGAGGCGGCCAAGAGACTTTTGGCATTAGAAGGCGAAGTTCTGGACGAATCCGAAGGAGAAGATTTTGCGCTCACAACTGCTCTAATTCCAGATGAGGCCAATTTAGCCGAGCAGCCCCTCAACTTGTTACAGCGCGAACGTGACCGACTGCAAAAGTTGGTCGGTATCGATGAACAGAATGCACGGCGTTATAAGGCATTGTCTGAGAAGATCTCGAAGGCCGAAGCTGCCCTGGCGAAAGTTGTTAGCGACATCGAACGCGCCAATAAGGCGGATGAAGCCCTTAAATCTCATCGGTCGGAAAGAAACACAGCCTATCAGGGCATCTTCGAGGCAATATCGAATGAGCAAAGCGAGCTTGCAAGTTTATATGCCCCCCTGAAAGAACGCATTGAAAACGGGCCGGGCTCCGTTTCAAAATTGTCGTTCTCCGTGCGGCGACTCGTGGACGTCGGGTCTTGGACAGCGCGCGGAGAGGCGTTAATGGATCTGAGATCCGGACCGTTCCGAGGAAAAGGCGAGCTCGGCAAGGTAGCAGAGTCGATGCTGGGCCAGACTTGGCGCCACGGAGGGCCGGCTGAAGTGGCCGAAGCTATGAGCCAGTTTGTGTCGCTGTATGCCGCGCAACTCAAAGAACATATGCCGTCTGGGCAAAATTTCAGAGACTGGGCGCGAAAGATATCGGCTTGGCTGTACAGCACAGACCATATCCGCGTTGGATATGGTCTGCAGTACGATGGCGTCGACATTGAAAGCCTGTCGCCGGGTACTCGAGGAGTTGTTCTTCTGCTCCTCTATCTTGCCATTGATATCAATGATGATCGCCCGCTGGTTATCGACCAACCCGAAGAAAACCTTGACCCTCAATCTGTATTTGATGAGCTAGTGCCGGTATTTAGAGACGCGAAAAAGCACAGGCAAATTATCATTGTGACCCACAACGCAAATCTCGTAGTGAACACCGATGTCAATCAAGTCATCGTTGCGCGCTGCGGCCGACATCGTCAGGGGCAATTGCCAGAGATCACCTACGAAAGTGGAGGGTTGGAGAACCCGCGTATCCGAGAGTCAGTCTGCGCCATATTGGAAGGCGGAGAAAAGGCCTTTCGAGAACGCGCACGTCGCTTGAGGGTCGCGTTATAAAAATCGTGCGCTGCGATGGCCTAGCATAAATATGGCCATTCGCATCCCCGCTTGACGGTTCATGCTCTATAATTTATCAAATGAAGCTCTTCCGTACATTTTTGATCATGCTGCTGGCCATCGCCATTCCCTTGGAGGGAATGGCAGCGGTTCGTATGGTCGAGATGATGCGTACCGCTACTCCTACTATGGCGATGGCCATCTCATCAGGTGGTTCTGACGAAACTTGTGTCATGAGCATGAAGAGCGATGACAAGTCGTCAAAGTCCACGGCGCCTTGCAAGATGGGAGACGCTTGCAAGATCTGCCAGGTGTTTCCGTCGACCACGCCTTCGGCCGACGTCAATCTGCATGTGTTTCCCCTGCTAACGACAGTGTCCCTGTTGCCAGAATCGTTTCTTCCCTCCCACGATCCGTCCGGATTGTGGCGCCCCCCGCGTTCCCTCTGATTGCCCCTGATTCCCTGACACGTTTGGCCTAGTCGCCAAGCGGCCTTTACGCGCCATTTCGCGCCGTCACGCTATGGAGTGAACATATGTCCTCTTACAGGATATCTACAACCCTGCTTGCTTTGCTAGCGGGGATGTCCGGTCTTGCCCACGCTGCACCTTTATCTTTCTCTGCCGCACTCGACATCGCCGAGCGCCAGTCTCCCAGCCTGGCCTCCAGCAGGGCTCAAATTGCGGCGGCCCAGTCATCGGCGATACCCGCCGGTGCCTTACCTGACCCCAAGATCTTTGCCGGTATCGACAACTATCCCGTCTCCGGCCCGGATCGAGGCAGGCTCAATGCGGACTCGATGACGATGCAGAAAATCGGCGTCATGCAGGATTTCCCCAATGCCGCCAAGCGCCAGGCCCGTGTGGCCGTGGCCGAAGCTTCAATCGAAACTGCGGAAGCACAGCGGCAAGTGGAGCGCCTCAAGCTGCGCAGAGCCACGGCCTTGGCTTGGCTCAACCGCTATTTTTTGGAACGCAAGATCTCGCTGTTCGATGATTTGGACAAAGAGAATTTGCTTTTGGCAGATGCGGTGCGCGCCCAGATCACGTCTGGCCGTACCCAGGTGGCCGATAGTGTGATGCCGAAGCAAGAAGCGGCCCAATTGGCCGACCGTCGTGATGAACTGATCCGCGACCTCGTCAAGGCCAAGTCAGGCCTCCGCCGCTATGTGGGTGGTGACGCCGATGAACCGCTGGTCGATGCTTTGCCTGAGCTGCGCATCGATGCTGACCATTTACGCGATCACTTGCACAAGCATCCGGAACTGGAAGCCTTTTCTGCGGAGAGCCACAAGGCGGAAGCTGAATTGCGCCAAGCGCAGGCGATGAAAAAGTCGGATTGGGGTGTCGAGCTGGCCTATCAGCGACGTGATCCGCGCTTTGGCAACATGGTATCGGTCCAGTTCACGTTCGAGATTCCGGTTTCCCCCGCGACAAGGCAAGATCCCCTCATCGCGGCTAAACAGCAAGAGCTATATCGCATCGATGCAGATCGTGAGGCCATGCTGCGCGATCACACCAACGAGCTCGAAAGCGATCTGGCCGACTACCAGTCCTTGACCCGCCAGCTTGAACGTGCCAACCAGACGGCCTTGCCTTTGGCACAGCAAAAAAACGATCTCCAATACGCCAGCTATCGCGCAGGCAAAAGCGACTTGACGACAGTCCTTGCGGCACGCCGGGAAGTCGTCGACCAGCGCCTGAAAATCATCGATTTGGAGGCGCAAAGATCCGCAGTCGCCGCCCAACTCTATTTCGCCTATGGGGGAGATCAACAATGAAAAAAAGCACTTACCAGATCGCCGTACTGATCGCGGCGGTTGCCGCGGTGAGCGGCATGGGTGGATATTGGATGGCCCATCGCGCCGCCGGCGCCGAAGCCATGCCTATCAAGACAGAGAATCCGGCCACGCAAGTTGAACGCAAGGTACTGTATTGGTACGACCCGATGATGCCGAATCAGCGTTTCGACAAGCCGGGAAAGTCGCCGTTCATGGACATGCAACTGGTCGCGAAATATGCGGATGAGCAAGGTGACGGCGCCGGCGTCAAGATTGACTCTGGAATTAGCCAGAACCTGGGAATGCGCACCGCCAAGGTCGAGCGTGGCAGCTTTTCGAGCACCGTGCGCGCTGTCGCCAACGTGCAGCTCAATGATCGCCAAGTGGCGATTGTCCAGGCCCGAAGAAACGGCTTTGTTGAGCGGGTCTACGCACGTGCTCCTGGCGACGTGATTGCACGCGGCGCGCCCCTGGTGGACTTGCTCATTCCGGAATGGGCTGGCGCCCAAGCGGAATTTTTGGCGGTGCTCGGTACGAAGGACCTGGCGCTGATCCAGGCCGCCCGCACACGTCTGCAGTTGCTCGGGATGTCGGGTGATCTGATTAGCCGTGTAGAGAAAAGCGGGCGACCGCAGACGGTAGTGACCATCGCTGCACCTATTGCGGGCTTGATTCAGACCTTGGATATCAGGAGTGGAATGACGGTATCGGCTGGAGCACCTTTGGCCAGGATCAACGGGCTCGATACCGTGTGGCTAGAAGCGGCAATTCCTGAGGCGCAAGCCGCATTAGTCAACGTCGGCGGTAAGCTGGAAGCGGATTTTGCGGCGTACCCAGGCGAAAAATTCACAGGCAAGATCCTTGCCGTTCTGCCGGAGAGCAACGCCGACAGCCGTACCCTCCGGGTTCGCGCCGAGTTGCCCAATCGCGATGGCAAATTGAAGCCGGGCATGTATGCGCAAATCAGCTTAGGAGGCGGCAAGGCAGCACCAAGCCTACTGGTACCGTCTGAAGCGGTTATCCGTACCGGCGCGCGCAATATCCTGCTGGTCACAACAGGCGATGGTCGCTACCAGCCGGTCGAAGTGAAGCTTGGCCAAGAATCCGATGGAAAGAGCGTCATCCTGGATGGCGTCACTGAAGGCCAACAAGTTGTCACGTCCGGTCAATTCCTCATCGATTCCGAGGCCAGCCTTAAAGGCGTGCTCGCGCGGCTGAACACTTCACCAGACGCCGACGCCAAGAGCGCCCAGATGTCACTCAATGAGGCGACCGGGAAAATCGAATCACTGCAGGGCCCTGACATCACGCTCTCGCATGGTCCGGTCCCAACGCTGGGTTGGGGAGCCATGACAATGTCCTTCAAGCTGGCCCGGCCTGAGATGGCAGCAGGTCTCAAGACCGGAGATAGCGTGCATTTCGGCTTCCAAGAGAGAAATGGCGATTATGTGATCGTGAAGCTGGATCGGAGCACGCCATGATCGAAAAACTCATCAAATGGTCGCTTCGCAGCCGCTTCCTGGTCTTGTTTGGCGTGCTTTTTCTGGGGGCCTGGGGCTTATGGGCGCTCAAGACCACCCCAGTGGATGCGCTGCCTGATCTTTCGGATGTTCAGGTCATCATCCGGACTACCTATGCTGGCCAGGCACCGCAAATCGTCGAGAACCAGGTAACGTATCCGCTGGCAACTACCATGCTGTCGGTACCGGGGGCAAAGACCGTACGGGGCTACTCGTTCTTCGGGGACTCCTTCGTTTATGTCTTGTTTGAGGACGGCACCGACATGTATTGGGCGCGTTCCCGGGTACTGGAATATCTCAACCAGGTGCAGGGGCGCCTCCCAGCTTCGGCCAAAGCATCACTAGGGCCGGACGCTACCGGCGTCGGCTGGATCTATGAGTACGCGCTGGTTGACAGGACCGGGCAACACGACCTGGCCCAGTTACGTAGTCTGCAAGACTGGTTCCTGAAATATGAGCTCAAGAGCCTGCCCAATGTCGCCGAGGTCGCAACGGTAGGCGGCATGGTCAAGCAATACCAGGTGGTGCTCGACCCGGTGAAGCTGGCGGCCTACAACATCGCGCAAGATAAGGTTGTCGACGCGATCAAAAAGGCCAACCAAGAAACCGGTGGCTCAGTGCTGGAGATGGCGGAAACAGAGTACATGGTGCGGGCTTCCGGCTATTTGAAGACGCTGGCGGACTTCCGCAACATTCCCTTGGCGACGGGGAGAAACGGCGTACCCGTCAAACTGGGCGATGTGGCGACCATCCAATTCGGGCCGGAGATGCGCCGCGGCATTGCGGAACTCAATGGCGAAGGCGAGTCGGTGGGCGGCGTCATCATCCTGCGCTCAGGCAAGAATGCGCGGGACACCATTAAGGCCGTCAAGAGCCGACTGGAAGAGCTCAAGAAAAGCTTACCCGCCGGTGTTGAGGTCGTACCCGTCTACGACCGCAGCCAGTTGATCGATCGCGCCATCGACAACCTGTCGCACAAGCTGCTTGAGGAGTTCATTGTCGTTGCGGTCGTTTGCGGCCTGTTTCTCTGGCATCTGCGTTCCGCACTGGTGGCCATCGTCTCCCTGCCGCTGGGCATCATGATTGCCTTCATCGTCATGCGGTATCAGGGCGTCAATGCCAACATCATGTCCCTAGGGGGGATCGCCATTGCAATTGGTGCCATGGTCGATGCCGCCGTTGTCATGATCGAGAATGCGCACAAGCATATCGAAGAGTGGAAGCATCGACATCCAGGGCAACCTTTGCAGGGGGAAACCCATTGGAAAGTCATCGGGGAGGCGGCCGCAGAAGTAGGGCCAACGCTATTTTTCTGCTTGCTGATCATTACCCTGTCGTTTATCCCGGTATTCACGCTGGAGGCGCAGGAGGGACGCTTATTCGGGCCATTGGCATTTACTAAGACCTATGCAATGGCCGGTGCCGCCGGATTATCCGTGACGCTGATCCCGATATTGATGGGTTACATGATCCGCGGGAAGATCCCCTCGGAGAACAGCAATCCGCTCAATCGTTGGCTGATTCGTTGCTATCGGCCGCTACTGGAAGCCGTCTTGCGCCGCCCTAGGACGACACTGGCAATTGCGGCGCTTGCGCTGTTGACGACCTTATGGCCGATCAGCCGTTTGGGCGGTGAGTTCTTGCCGCAGATGGATGAGGGGGATCTACTCTATATGCCGTCTGCCTTGCCAGGCTTGTCCGCATCCAAAGCTGCCGAACTGCTACAACAGACCGATCGCCTGATCAAGACGGTTCCGGAAGTCACCAGTGTTTTCGGCAAAGCTGGCCGTGCTGAGAGTGCGACCGATCCCGCCCCCCTGGAGATGTTCGAAACGACCATTCAATTCAAGCCGCGTGATCAATGGCGCCCCGGTATGACGCCGGCGAAGTTGGTGAATGAGCTTGACCGGGTCGTCAAAGTGCCTGGCCTGTCCAATATCTGGGTACCGCCCATTCGTAACAGGCTAGATATGCTGGCTACCGGGATCAAAAGCCCGATTGGCGTCAAAGTGTCAGGCGCCAGCCTGGCCGATATCGACAAGACGGCGCAACAAATCGAACAGGTTGCCAAAGAAGTACCGGGCGTCACCTCCGCGCTCGCCGAACGTCTCAGTGGCGGACGTTACGTGGATGTCGATATCGACCGGCGGACTGCCGCCAACTACGGTCTCAATATCGCTGATGTGCAAAGCATCGTCTCGTCCGCCATCGGTGGTGAGAATGTCGGAGAGACGATTGAGGGACTTGCACGTTATCCGATCAGCGTTCGCTATCCGAGAGAGATTCGGGACTCGCTGGAGCGACTGCGCAATCTGCCCATCCTGACCGCCAGCGGGCAGCAGATCACCTTGGGAACCGTCGCCAGGCTGAAGATCAGCGATGGTCCACCCATGCTTAAAAGTGAGAATGCACGGCCCAGCGGCTGGATCTATGTCGATGTCCGAGACCGGGATCTGTCATCTGTGGTCGCCGATTTGCGCGCCGCTGTCAGTTCCAAGGTAAAGCTGATGCCCGGACTGAGCATTGCCTACTCAGGGCAATTCGAATATCTGGAGCGGGCAAATGCACGTTTGAAGCTGGTGGTGCCGGCAACACTGATGATCATCTTCGTGCTGCTCTATCTGACGTTCCGACGCTTCGATGAGGCAGCATTGATCATGGCGTCACTACCATTTGCTTTGGTCGGCGGCATCTGGTTTCTCTATGCCCAGGGCTACAACCTATCGGTTGCCACCGGTGTCGGTTTCATTGCTCTTGCGGGCGTGTCCGCTGAATTCGGCGTCGTCATGCTGCTGTACCTGAAGCAGGCGGTCTCTGTCCGTGAACAACAGGTAGGCGCTATCTCGGTCCCCGTACTGGAGGATGCAATCCGCGAAGGTGCCGTGCTCAGGGTACGCCCAAAAGCGATGACCGTGGCCGTCATCCTGGCGGGCCTGATTCCGATTCTGTGGGGAAGCGGTGCCGGCTCCGAAGTCATGAGCCGGATTGCAGCGCCGATGGTCGGCGGCATGATTACCGCTCCGTTGCTTTCGATGTTCGTCATTCCGGCCGCGTATCGCTTGATGCGTGGTCGTCAACCCAAAGCCAATCCGGCTTAATTTATCCTCAAAGTGAAAGGAAGTTGTCATGAAGAACGTGATTTACGCCATGCTTTTTACCGCATCCCTGGGCAGCATTGCGCCCGTGTTTGCCGCAGATATGCAGGGCATGAAAATGGGCCAGGCTGATGCTGGCGAAATGGTTTCTCATGGAACCGGGGTCATCAAGAGCCTCGACCCGAAGCAGAAAACCGTTACCTTGGCGCATCAACCCATTAAAGAACTAAACTGGCCAGCGATGACCATGGGCTTCAAAGTATCGGATGAGAAAATGCTACAAGGACTCAAAGTCGGAGACCAAGTCACCTTCGACTTGAAGGGGAGTGGAGCCGCGCCTGTCGTGACGGGAATTCGTCCAGCTAAATAAGCCGGGTACCGTCCGTGATTGCAAATTTCCTATGCGACACGGACGGTTGGATGTGAGCAAGGCATCCATATGCGCGAAACGGCAATCAATCATCTACGAAATATGAATAAAGGATGATTTCTTAATTACTTTTTCGCTTATGTATGAACATTTGCTTTATCTCGGCTGGCTCCCTTCTTGAACCGCGCCTTTCTTGCGAAACTTCGTCAGCACAAATGGCCCTTTAAGCTCAAGCGCAGTAGTCCGCCACGCTGTTAGCAGCGAGGGAAACCATTTACGATGGAAATCGAATGCATCTCTGAATGAGCCATCTCACACTGGCTCGAACTCGCGTCTATTAGCCGCTGGTTAGCAGTCTTGTGTGAGATGGCTGGAATTGATAGCTCAGCGCCCAGTTCGACGAGACCGTGGACGCTTTTGCTTGGCCTTCGATGTTGCGATTTTGGTCTGCAGATTCTTCTTGGTGGATTTACGATCGTTGAACTTAAGCCAAAGATAAAACGCCAGCACAAGCAACAGCATGATCACCGAGCCGACCTTCATTACGCCTACGATGGCATCGTGCGTCTGTTGGGATTGCGTCATCTGAAAGGAACTCGGTCGTCAGCGGCGGGAGCAGTCGCCACACCATTGTGACGTTCGCACTACCCCACCATGTTTTTGTACAAATCGCCGATCTCCTTGTACTCACCTACTGCCTTGTCCAAGAAGAACTGGTAACGAATCGCTTCATGAGAGAACGCCGCGCTTTCCTGGTCGACATCTACGGTATTACCATCCGCGCTCGGTTGCGTCGGAGAACGGTAGAGTACTAAGGCCTCGACGGGTAGATCCCTAGGGACCGTGGCGTACCCTTTTGACAGGACAGGCAACTTTGAATTCGTCATCGCCTGTTTCAAAGCCGATGATAAATCGATGTCCCGGGCTTTGTAGTTCGGTGTATCGGCATTGGCGATATTCGATGCAATCAGCCCAAGCCTTTGCTCCACTAAACGAACCGCGTTATTCCAAAACTTCTCGTCCTTCTCTCCACCATCACTCGACAGCGCATTCATTCCGTTGATGTTCATCACCCGCCTCCTAACGAAGAAAATGCCAATTCAACCCGGACATACCTTCGAATTTCTGCTCAATCAATACGCTGAAGTCTGATCCGCAACAAAAGCCCGCTAACGGCTACAGAGGCGCGACGTTGGACAGCTACTCTTAGGATTGCTGGGCGAAACGGCGAGAGACAGATCCTGGCAAGACCTTGCATTTTTTCTCTCCAGCTGAGGTGCGCCCTTCGCCAAGGTTGGCGTAGAGCATAAGACTGACGAGACAAGAAATAGGGCGAGCAATGCGTCCACGAGACCTCCAAGAAGAGTACCTATGGTCAGATCCACCGAATCATTGATGCGGCACACCGACAAGAAGACATTCTAAGAAGGCATTTCGAACAAAATCATTACGCGTCTATTACGATCGCGTAATGATTTCAAAGGCTGGAGAACTGGGGAATGGCGGTGAGCCCAGAGCAGGCCCATCGAGGGGAAGAATTTTAGAATAACGAAGAGGAGCCGTCATTCCATCTGCGCACGATACGCTGGAAAAATAGACTATTTGGCAGCTGCAGTGTAGTCCCGGCCCCTTCCGTCTCCTCGGATAGCGTCGTGTACACCAGATTGATGTCCAGCACACGCCCCTTAACGCCTGGTTTGTCACCGCCCTCCAGCACTTCGATAACGTCGCCGACCCGGAATGGCTGCGTCGTGTAGATCAAGATGGCACAAAATAGGTTGGATAGAACACTCCAAGCGGCGAAAAAGGCCACCGCGCCTACTGCAGCAAATCCAGTGAATGCGGACCAAAGTACCGCGCCAGAGACCCCCAGGCGCTCCAATGCCCAGAGAATGGCGCCTCCATAGACAAAGAATCCAAGAACCCTTTGCGTAAGAGCTGCGGCCTTCCCGGGTAGGCCGTATGTACGACCTACCCGACCGATCAGCAGCTTTGCAATTCTCATGATGGCTAAGGCGCCGATCATGATCAAGGCCACTTCCGCGGCCGGCACCAAAACATCAAACCAATCAGCCATCCACTGGGGCAGATTGTCGTGTATCGACTGCAAAAACTTGTTCATTCAACTCCTCTAAGACCTGACAGGCCACTTTCCGGCCGGTAGATTCCGCTGCATCCGCCGCCTCGTAATTTCTCGAAATTTCGAACGCGGGAGCATAGGCCAATACGACTAAAAATTACAAATTTTTCTCCAACCTAGTCATTCTGAAGCAGAACCAGCTGTGGCAGATGTGCCTCATTACGTGCTGACTTTACGACTCAAAATCGGCCTCTTCATCGCCCAATTATTAAGGATCGTTAATCTTCAAAAAAAATTCACTGAAATCACCATCAAGTCAGACTCAATCTGCTTCCAAGCTTAATTTCATAGAGGGAAATCTTCGATAAAACCTATATTTATAGCGGCTTTCCGGCCATTTACATTAACAACATTTAATCTTCCAAAGGCATTCGCAGATCACCATCGCTGGCTAACATCCGTTGAAAAATCGGTGCTCCTGATCGTCGATTTGTGACTGCCAGGTTGATGATTTTCTACGCAAAGATTCATCATCGCAAGGTGCAAATCTAGTTCTCCGAGCACGTTCCCTATGAACATACACGGAGCAGCATGATGTCATCGCCGCAAACACTTTCTCGCCCAAACGACGATCCCGTGGGTGGTCGATAAAATGGCGGCCCGCGACGACCTTGCCATTCTTAAAGCCGCTCGAACTGGTGTTGCCGACGCACAGTTGGCCATAGGAACCCGCTACTACTTGGGCAACGGCAGCCTTCCGCAGAGTACTGAAACTGCATTCTACTGGTTGGAACGAGCGGCCAGACAAGGCCTGACCGAGGCCTGGACGATGATAGGTCGCGCCGTTCCATATGATCTAGTGCGCAGCACAATGTCGCGCCCCTATGAGGCGGTGGCATGGTATGAACACGCATTCGATTCCGGCGTGCTCGAAGCTGGCATAGTGTTCTCACGTTTAGTACTTGAGAATTCCAGTCATTTTGGTCATAAGGCCAAAGACAAGGCGGTCAACGTACTGAAGCAGCTAGCTGAGCGAAATAATCATGAGGCCCAATGGCTTCTCGCCAAGCATCTTGCGCAACTCGAAGATGACCAGCACCATGGCGCCGGCGATCAAATTCATCTGGCGCCGCCGTTGAAAGAAGCCAAAGAACATTGGACCAGGCAAGCAGCGCTAGCCGGCGTGACAGAAGCCCAATACTCGTTACTGGAGAAGTACTGGAAGGCAGGTGACTACGTCGGTTTTTCCGAGAACGCCGCGCCGATGATCAAGTGCCTACTTAAGGATCATGAGGCGCAGCTTCGCTATCTTCGCGATCCCTCTCCCCAGTGCGCATTACTTTCGCTATCCGAAAATGAGGTTACCTTACTCCTGAGGCAATCTCAGCTCTTGTTGGAGCGCAAAGTATCCGATCTCTCATATGCCAGAAGACTGTTGGAGCTTGCTGCTCTTTCAAATAATCATGAAGCGCAATACCGACTTGGGATGCTCCACGCGCGCCTCGACCACGGTTGTCAACGGATATTCCCTGCACACGGGCAGGCGAACTATTTAGCCGCGGTCCCTTGGCTCAATGCTGCCGGTAAGGGAGATGTTGCCGAAGCATGGCACGGGCTCTCAATGATTTACGCCAAGGCAGAGTACTTCCAACGCAATCTCTCTCTATCTCGCCAATATTTAAACCGCAGTGCCGAGATGGGATTTGCACAGGCTCAATTCGACTACGGTCAGTATCTCTGGCGTACTCGACGCGATGGTCCGATGCATGACATCCACGCACTCTCTTGGTGGAAAAAAGCGGCGGATCAAGGTCATCACGAAGCCTTGATAGCCGCCTCAAGATTTTCTGCAAAAAACAGTTCCGAAACATGGGCCGTTGAAATCGCTAAATCGCTGACGACTAAATTAAGGAAGTCTCATCCATTCCTCTCAGCCAGAATTGATCTGGCCGCTGCTTTTAAGCTTTCCAAATCCGAGGCCGTGCTCGTAGATGTGCGCCACGCAGACTGGGGCCATTGCATCGAAGTCGACATTAGCAAACTCCATGCTCGCAGCAAAAGGCGCCTGATCTTGATCGAAAATGCCGAACAACGCGTGACATTGGACTTAATTTCACGCCTGTTTGCCGACGTAAATTCAAGCTTCGATGGTCCAGAAGGTAATTATCGCCAGCGTCAATATCGATTGAGGAACATCATCGCGGACCTAGTGTAACTCTCCCTGATTCCGCTCGGTTTTGATTTGGGTGGTTTCTTTTTTGGCCGGCACCAACGCATGTTGTTGCCGGCTTTTTTTCGGATAGCGCTGCTGCCACATTCATATGGCGAGCCACCCTATGAAACTCCGAAGCAAATTCGACAGATGAAAAAATACAACAAATCCAGAATCAATCGCCCGACCAAAACCAGACTTTTTTTTATATTTACAAACGCGCTGTTGGTAGAAAAGAGGAACACGTAATGTTCAAACATCCGTCAAACGTGCGGATTCTCAAGACCATTTTAGAAGGAAGACACATGAAGAAATCGTTGCTCGCACTGGCTGTGCTCGGCGCGTTCGCCGGCGCTGCTCAGGCGCAAACCTCCTCCGTTACCATCTACGGCATTATCGATACTGGCGTCGTGTACACCAGCAAGGCTGTCAACGGCACTGCTAACGGCACCGGCAGCAAGTTCGGCGTGAACTCCGCGGTGATTCAAGGTTCGCGTATCGGCTTCAAGGGTGTTGAAGATCTGGGTGGCGGTCTGAGCGCCGTCTTCAATCTGGAAACCGGCTTCAAGAACGACACCGGCGCCCTGGATGACTCCAAGACTACCAACACTCTGTTCCGTCGTAAGTCCGTCGTCGGTCTGGCCGGCGGCTTCGGTACCGTCCTGCTGGGTCGTCAAACCGACTTCGCTGACTCCATCTCTTACCTGACCTCTGTTGCCGACTTCGGCTTCGTGACCGGCTCCGTTGGCCATAACCTGGACCGCCTGGAAGGTACCCGTAGCAACAACTCCGTGAGCTACACCACCAACAACATGGGCGGCTTCACCGGCAACCTGTTCTACGGCTTCGGCGAACAGGCTGGCCGCACTTCGGCTGGCCAAGCATTCGGCATCGGCGGCAAGTACGACAATGGCCCGCTGGGTCTGGGTATCAACTACTTCCAATCGAAGCAAGGCGCAACCCCGGCCGACACTTCGCTGCTGATCGGCACAACCAACGCTGGCGACGTCAACAACTCCGGCAACAGCGCAGCTAAGGTGCTGAACGTTGCAGCCAGCTATCAATTCGGCCCGGCCCGCGTGTATGCAAACTACAACCGCGTGAAGCAAGATCTGAACACCGCCAGCCCGACCGCTCTGCCGTCCAAGACCCTGGGTTCCGCGAACAAGGCCGACATCTATGAAGTCGGTACCGCCTACTCCCTGACCCCGAATCTGAAGCTGCTGGGCGCCGTCACTCACACCCGTGCTGACTTCAACTCGTCCTCCAAGGGCAAGCTGACTCAAATCAGCCTGGGCACCGACTACTGGCTGTCCAAGCGCACCGACCTGTACGCGTTCCTGGCTAACATCCGTGCTTCGGACATGGCCAACAGCGGCGTGTATGGCGATGCGACCGGCAATGCTGCTACCGGCGGCGCTGATGCCAGCCAGACTCTGGTGGCTGTGGGCGTTCGTCACAAGTTCTAAGCAATACTCACCACCGACATCGCGGGTTGGTCGCGATGTTGGATCGGTAAAAGAAAGGCTTGCCCACGCAAGCCTTTTTTCTTTTCCATCAAATTATTTTCAAATATTTCCGCGGAGTCATCGGCTAATTTTTGATGGCGTGGTACAGTTTTCCAGCTACGCATTGGATAGAAAAGTAGAGATTCAATCTCCCTTTTTTCCATGCCCCCCTCAACAAATCTCACCAGTCTTGCAGCGTTTCTGGATTCGTCTGGTCTGCATAGAAATGCGTCCGCTGCGCTCTCAAAGACTGGGTTAATTTTCTGCGTTAGAAACATGACGGCGATAAAACTGCTAATCGTCGAAGACAACGAGCGCGTAGCGCTATTCCTAAAAAAAGGACTCTCTGAGTCAGGATACGAGGTCCATCACGCCGACAACGGTCGTGACGGGATGCTGCTTGCCGCAAGCACACCTTACGAAGCCATCATCATGGACCGCATGCTTCCGGGAGGCATCGACGGACTGAGTATCATTGAAGCTCTTCGAAAAACGGGCAATAACGTTCCGATCTTGATTCTCAGCGCCATGGCAGAGGTCGATGATCGGATTAAAGGACTGCAGAGTGGCGGAGACGATTACCTGATCAAGCCGTTCTCGTTTGGTGAACTATTGGCCCGTGTGGAAGCTATCATCCGGAGATCCAGGGAGCTGACCGAGAGAACGTATCTCGTGGTCGGTAACTTGCACATGGACATCATGAAGCACAAGGTCTACCGGGACGGAAAGGCAATATTGCTTCAACCGCGGGAATTTCACCTTCTCGAGTATCTGATGCGTCATGCGAACAAAGTGGTCACACGCACGATGCTCTTAGAGAATGTCTGGGATTACGATTTTGATCCGCAGACCAACGTGGTCGACGTGCACATCAGCAAGTTACGGCAGAAACTAGATATCGACTCACTGCCGCCCATGCTCAAGACTATTCGAAACGCCGGCTACATGCTTACCGATGAATAGGCTCTTTAAGTTCTCCGCTCGAACTGTCGCCAGCTGCTACGTCGTATTCAGCCTCTTGGCCCTCGCTGCCTTTGCCACACCACTTTGGTATGCATGGCAGGAATTTGTCGAGCAGGACTGGCGCCATATTCTGCACGCGGATAGCGAGAGGCTGCAGCGTGTATATGAAGAAGAAGGGGTTGATGCGTTGAGCAAACGGATCGATTCCCGGGTTGGCGCGATCCCCGGCGGCTCGGAAGACATTGTTCTGCTGACCGACCAGAACATGCAGCGCCTAGCGGGCAACCTTCCCTCTTGGCCGACTGAAATCAGTAAAGTCGCCTCCAGCGGGAGGTTTGTTGTCGACATCAATGGCAGCAACACACGGATTCTTGCCAGACACCTCATTCTGAATGGCCGGTTCCATCTGCTGGTCGCTCATGACATTAACAGGTACCGATTACTCGAAAATATGTTCATCGGCGGCCTTACAGCTTCCGGGGCCATCATTATTCTTCTCGGCATCGTAGGAGGCATTGCAATTCGGCGCAGCCTTCTCGCCAAGGTCAAAGACATCGATCAGGCAGCTACAGCCATCGTGCGGGGAGATTTCACGCACCGCTTGCCGCATCACGGCGGTGAGAGCGAACTGGCTAGCCTGGCCAAGACGGCGAATCTCATGCTGGATCAGATTGAGCAGTTGATGAAGGGAGTCATCAACGCATCTAACTCAATTGCACATGATCTCCGAACACCATTAGCAGAACTGCGTTCCCGCTTGGAGGATCTTGCGCGACAGGAGAAAAATTCCGAGGAAATTGAAGGGGCGATCGAAGACGTCGACCGTGTCATTGCTATTTTTAATGCTCTGCTACGGCTGGTCGAAATCGACACAGGCGCTAGAAGAGCGGGCTTCGCCACCATGGATGCGGCTGCAGTTGTTGCGGACGTCTGCGAGTTCTATCGTCCATTGGCAGAATCGACTGGAAAAATTATTGTCCATCGGCCGTCAGGTCCATTGCGGATAAAAGGCGATGCATTGTTGCTGGCCCAAGCCGTGGCCAATCTAATCGACAATGCTCTGAAATTTATTCCGATCGGAGGAAAGGTAACACTGAGTTGCGTGCAGCTCGACGACGGTAGCGTTTTGGCACGTGTTAGTGACAACGGCCCGGGCATTCCCGATGTCGAATTACCCAAGGTACAGCAACGTTTCTACCGCGGTGATTCGAGCAGATCGACACCAGGCGTCGGCTTGGGCCTTAGCCTGGTGGCGTCTGTTGCTAGACTACATGGCGGTTCGTTGGAACTTTCGAACAACCATCCCGGCCTACGCGCGGTCCTGATACTGCGCACTGCGTCGGTCTCAGAATAGTCCTTGCCAATAGCGGCAAGCCCCATCGATCAATGACCGCGGTACAGCGGGTTGGTGCTCAGGTAGACGGTGGCATTGGCGCCGTCAAAGCCTTGCGGGGCGATCTTCGAGAACGAGAACGGCTGCATGCCGAAGGTATCGAACTTCCAGGTGAAGCTCTTGCCGTGCGAGACGAACTTCACGACTTCACCCTGAGCGACGTTGACGTACTTGGTCGAGTTGCTCATGGAAATCTCGCGTTCCGGCAGTGCGCTATTGGCGGGAGTGCCAAACGGGTCTGCGACTTGAGCGATGGCATTGGCGCCGGCGAAGGACATCAGCAGGGTTGCGGCAATTGCGGCCTTGGAAAAATTGAACTTCATAGTGAACCTCCTTTGGGGTGAAATATCGTTATTGACGATGAGTTCATTGTAGAGAGGCACCAATTACCAAAATCGAACTAAATTATTACGATTGCGTAATAATTTTGGATCCAAAAAAAAGGGGCGCATAAATGCGCCCCTTTCTTTAACTCATAGCGAGTTCAGTCATTCCGTGAAACCACCATATCGAGTGGCTGCATGCTCTCTTTCGCTCGCTCCTTGCTTACCTCCTTGATGCTTGGCTCCGTCGAAAAGAAATGCTCAGCAATTTGGTATTCCATGAACGTCTCTTTTTTCATCCCCACGGTGATCTGGACATCCTCGGTTTTCTCGGCAGTGAGCTTGATCCGATATATTCCTTGCCGCATCTTGATGCGGGCAAAGCTCATCGGCCCAAGCTCCGCAAGAAATACGTCGTTCACGAACAATTTGGCTTTGACGCTACGTTGCTGCGCGTACGGCCTCGTCACGTACAGATAGCCAAATCCCTCCGGCGCCGGCGTCAACGCCTTGGCCTCGTCTTCATGCTCATCACCATGCAAAGGAACCGCGACGCAGCGCGCATGCTGTTGCTGAATTGTGCACGGCACAGTGTCACGAGCGGGTGTCGCGCAAGCAGAAATCAACATTGCCAACGTGGCTATCAGCGAAAGCTTGAACCAACGACTAGTGTTGATGGTCATTTTCATCCTCCTTACTGATGGGAGAAAAAGTATGCTGTTCAGCTGCCTGTTCGCATGGCAGATCTTCCAACTGAATGGTGACATGATAAATGTCGAATTTTTCAGCCAACAACTTTCGGATCTTCCCCAATACTTCAATGTTGTATGTACGTGGATCGTAGACAACGTGGGCGGTCAAACTCACCTTGTCGTTCGAGATCGACCAAACGTGAAGATCATGAATTGATTGAGCTCCTTCGATCCCCAGGATTGCTTCCTGGATTTCATTTGTGTTTACGTGCGCAGGTGTTGCCTCCAGCAAAACGTTGATGCTCTCTTTCAGCAGCGTCCAAGTACGCGGCAGCACCCAAAGACCGATCGCCACGGCAATGACGGTATCCACCCAATCCCAACCGGTGAACCGGATAATCAGCGCACCTGCGATGACACCCACCGACCCCAGCATGTCGCTCCACACTTCCAGATAGGCACCTTTAACGTTCAGGCTTTCATCCTTTCGTGACGTCAACATCCGCATGCTAATCAGGTTAATGATCAGCCCCAGAACAGCCACTACAAGCATAGCCCCCGACTGAATCTCGGGAGGTGACGTAAATCTCTTGTATGCCTCGACCAGGATGTAGATTGCCACTGCGAAGAGCATAACCGCATTAAAAAGCGCGGCCAGGATTTCGTAACGCGCATAGCCAAAAGTGCGCTTCGCATCTGCCGGTCGCTTGCCGATCCGGATTGCGAATAGAGCGATCGCCAACGCTGCACTGTCTGTCAGCATGTGTGCAGCGTCGGAGATCAACGCAAGGCTTTGGGTAAGAACACCCGCAACGGCCTCTGCAATCAGAAACGTCGACGTCAGGGCCAGTGCGATCTTCAGCGCCTTTTCATTACCTCCTTGCGAAGGAACGTGCGAATGTCCTTGTCCCATTTTTTCCTCTTAGTTTGCGGTGGAAGAACGTTTTGCCCAGAACTTCCAGAACGGTCGACGTGTGCCGGTTTCTGCCGGTGCCTCATCTTCGTCCTTGTTATGTGCCAACTTATACAGCAGCGGCAACACCAGCAGCGTCAACGCGGTCGAGGACAGAATGCCACCGATAACAACAGTCGCCAGCGGACGTTGCACTTCTGCGCCCGTTCCAGTAGCCAGTGCCATCGGAACAAAGCCCAGCGACGCAACCAGCGCGGTCATCAGCACTGGACGAAGACGCGTCATCGCCCCTTCATGAATGGCCTGATCCAGCGACCGACCTTCTTCACGCAAACTACGAATGAAGGAAATCATCACCAAACCGTTCAGCACTGCCACCCCTGACAACGCGATGAAACCAACTGCGGCCGAAATCGACATCGGAATATCACGCAGCGCCAGAGCAAGAATGCCCCCGGTGAGCGCGAATGGGATACCGGTGAACACCAGCATACCGTCCTTGGCGTTGTTAAACATGACAAACAACAGCACGAAGACCATCAACAAGGCCACCGGAATCACGATCTGAAGACGCTGCGTAGCAGACTGCAAGTTCTCAAACTGCCCGCCCCAGGTGGTCCAATAGCCAGTGGGGATCTTGACTTGGGCCTGCAGCTGGCGCTCTGCATCTGCAACGAAGCCACCCAGATCTCGGCCACGGACGTTGGCGCTAACCACAATACGGCGCTTACCATCCTCTCGGCTAATCTGGTTCGGTCCCGGGGCGATGTCCAGCGCAGCAACCTCACCCAACGGAACATAGCTGGTCCTAGTGTTTCCGTCCTGCAGCGGCAACGCTATTGGCAACCGGCGGATGGCTTCCAGGTCTGTCCGAGAGTTATCAGGCAGACGGACGACAATACCGAATCGACGGTCGCCCTGGAACAGGGTTCCGGCTTCCTTACCGCCAATGGCCGTGGCAATCGTGTCCTGAATGTCGGAGACATTCAGACCATAACGCGCGGTCTTCTGGCGATCGATGTTGACGGTCAACATCGGCAAGCCGGTCGTTTGCTCGATCTTCACCTCGGTGGCGCCTGGAATCTTCTCTAAGACAGCCGAAATCTTGCCAGCGGTCTCGTTGAGCACGTTCATGTCGTCGCCAAAGATCTTCACCGCCACGTCGCTTCGAACACCCGAGATCAGCTCATTGAAGCGCAACTGAATTGGCTGCGAGAACTCGTAGTTATTGCCTGGAATCTTCGAAACTTCTTCTTGGATGGCAGTCAACAGCTCCGCGTGCGTTCGCCTCGGCTCTGGCCACTGAGCCTCGGGCTTCAGCATGATGTAGCCATCAGAAATGTTAGGCGGCATCGGATCGGACGCAACTTCCGCCGTACCAGAACGAGCAAAGACTCGCTCCACCTCCGGGAATTTCTTCTTCAGCGTCTTCTCGATCGTCTTTTGCATTTCGATGGACTGCGTCAGACTGGTGCCAGGAATACGGAGTGCCTGAATGGCGATATCACCTTCATTCAGGCTAGGCACGAACTCTGACCCCAGACGGGTAGCCACCACGCCGCAAACGACGATCAGTGCAGCGGCAAAGGTCAGAACCACTGCCTTGTTCTCCATGATGACCTTCAGCATCGGCTCGTACAGTCGCTTCGCCCCCACCATGATGAAGTTCTCTTTTTCAGCGACTTTTTCGCCGATGAACAGAGCGATAGCTGCAGGAATGAAGGTCACCGACAGAATCATTGCGCCGATCAGGGCCGCAACGACAGTAAATGCCATCGGCGTAAACATCTTTCCTTCGACGCCAGTCAGAGCAAACATCGGCAGGTAGACGATCATAATAATGATCTGGCCGAACAGCAGCGGCCGGCGAGCTTCCTTGGCCGCAGCGAAAACCTCATGAAATCGTTCGCTGCGAGTCAATGTGCGACCGTGGTGTTCCTGTGCATGAGCCAGTCGCCGGACGCAGTTCTCCACGATCACGACGGCGCCGTCAATGATGATGCCGAAGTCGAGTGCGCCTAAGCTGAGCAAGTTTGCGCTCACCTTATTGGACACCATACCGGTGAAGGTAAAGAGCATGGCCAACGGAATCACGGTTGCCGTGATGATCGCCGCCCGGATGTTCCCCAGGAAGACAAACAGCACCGCCACCACCAGGAGTGCACCTTCGACCAGGTTCTTCTTCACCGTTGCAATCGCCTTGTCGACCAGAACGGTACGATCGTAGACTGTGACAGCTTCAACGCCTTGGGGCAGCGTACGGTTGATTTCCTGCATCTTCTTGTCGACCGCTTGCGAAACCTTACGGCTGTTCTCGCCGATCAGCATGAAGACCGTACCCAGCACTACCTCTCGACCGTTCTCGGTCGCAGCACCCGTACGCAACTCCTTACCAATGTCTACGTTGGCGACATCGCGCACACGGATGGGGATACCTTTCACGTTGGAAAGGATGATGTTGCTGATGTCCTCGATAGAGCCCACCTGCCCTGGCGCACGAATCAGATATTGTTCGCCGCGGCGCTCAATATAGCCGGCGCCGACGTTATTGTTGTTCTTCTCTACAGCCTTGACGATGCTATCCATTGTCAAGCCATAGGACGCCAGCTTCTCAGCCGAAGGAGCGATCAGGTATTCCTTGGCATAGCCACCGATGGTGTTGATTTCGGTGACGCCCGGAACCAAGCGCAATTGGGGCTTGATGACCCAATCTTGGATCTCTCGCAGGTCCGTGGGCGTATAGGGCGTTCCGTCCGCCTTTCGTGCGTCGTCCTTGGCCTCAACCGTCCACAGGTAGATTTCGCCAAGACCCGTCGATATAGGCCCCATTCCAGGGTCGATCCCAGCCGGAAGCTGGCTTCTTGCCTGCTGAATGCGTTCGTTAACGAGCTGACGGGCAAAGTAGATGTCGGTGCCGTCCTTGAACACCACGATAACCTGAGACAGGCCGTAGCGCGACATGGATCGGACCTGCTCCAGGTTGGGCAGGCCGGACATTACTGTCTCGATCGGATAGCTAATACGCTGCTCGGTCTCCAACGGAGAATAGCCTGGTGCGGCCGTGTTGATCTGCACCTGCACATTGGTGATATCCGGTACCGCATCAATGGGCAGCTTCTGATAGCTGTACACACCATATGCGCCCATCCCGAGCACCGCGAGCAGGACCAGCCATCGATGCTCGATGGCAAAGCGAATAATTCGTTCAAACATGATTGTCGTCTTTCTCGAAAACGCCAGATTTAATGGCCGTGTTCTGCGGTGCCCTTACCCAACTCAGCCTTAATGGCGAAGCTTCCGGTAGCGGCATATTCGACACCTGCGTCCAGACCGGACTTGATCTCCACGAACTTCCCATTGGAGCGGCCGAGCGTGACCTCCTGCGCTGCGAATCCACCTGGCATGCGCACGAACACGACGCTCTTTTCATCGACGGTCTGGATTGCATCAGCAGCCACGGCCACCGACACTTGGCCTTCGTCCGAAACGACTTCAACGTTCACGAACAGACCTGGACGCCAGCTGTCATCTTTGTTGGGCAGAACGACATGAGCTTTCGCGGTTCGGCTTTGCTCACCGATCAGGGATCCAACGTAAGAGATCTTCCCGCTGGCGCTCGAGTCAAAGGCGGTGGCGCGTACAACGACCTTTTCGCCTACACGCACGATCTGCATGTCCTTGGGCGTAACGATGATCTCTGCCCACACGCTGGAGAGGTCAGAAATCAAGAACGCATTTGCGTCTTCTCGTACCGCTTCACCAAGACCCAGGTGCTTTTCGACCACCGTGCCATCGAAGGGCGCACGAATTTCGTAGCGATTCAAACCACCCGAAGAAGGCGAAGCTCCGATAGCACGAAGTTTTTGCTGCGCGTTGAGCACTGCGACTTCTGCTTCGTGCAGCGTTGTCTGTGCTTGCAGATAGTCTTGTTCAGCAGAGATCTTCTGCTCCCACAGGCCCTTTTCTCGCTGATAAGCGGTCTTTGCCAGGGCGAGGCGCTGCTCAGCGTTCAACAACTCCGAGCGCTGTTCCGAAATAGCGCTACTGATGACTACAGCCAGTACCTGCCCCTTTTTCACCTTCTGGCCGAGGTTCGCAGAAACGGATTCCACGATACCGGCGACTTGGGGGACGACGTGGGCGGTGCGATCTTCGTTGAATCGGATTTCACCCGGCAGCTGCAAACTGCTGTTCATCTTCATCGCGCCGGCCGTCTTTACCTGAATGCCAGCCGATGCCATCTGCTCCTTGTTCAACTCGATCTTCCCCTCCTCTTTGGAAAGGGTGAACTGGTGCGAGCCAGCGGGGGTCGATGCGTCGAACTTGATGTCAAACAGATGCGGCTCTTCGACCGGCGTAGTCGCCTTCAGAGAGTCCTTCTCTACCTGGAACTCCAACTTCTCAGCCGTCTTTCCTGGTCGGGTCAGCGTTGCCGCCAACTTCACGACAGTAGGGGAAAGTGGTGTATCAGATTGATAGGGATAGACCACCAGGGCGCCATCGCTCTCAGACAGCAATACTTCGAAGGATGAAGCGCCTACCTTAAAGAGCGAGCCTCCATGCGGCCCCTTGCTGGGTGCGGCGCTGTGGTGCTCGCCATCACCATGCTCGGCGGAGTCCTTATGCTCGCTACTTTTGTCTTCGCCGTGGTGCTCATTGTCCTTATGGCCACCTTCTTCTTGGTGCGCAGACGATTTTTCTCCGCCCCCGCCCGAGCTGCCCCCCTTCATCAGGGTTACGCCGGACAACAGTGCGGCGATGGCGATGATCGCCGCGATGGCGAGCTTTTGCTTCTTGGTCATGTTTAATCTCACTCAGCTGAAGGTGTCTCAGTGCCGGCCAGACGATCCAGGTCGGCGGCTGCTTGGAATGCCGTGGAAAGCGCTTTCCAGTACTGCGCTTTGGCTTGGAAGAAGGTGCGTTGCGCGTCAAGCACGTCCAGGTATCCGAACTTTCCCAGTTCGAAACCTGTTCGTGCTGCCTGATAGGCGCTTTGTGCTCCGGGAACAATTTCACCGCGCAGTGCGGCTGCCTCTTCCCTGGCATTGCGCAGGCGCTCGAAGCTCTGTGCGGCCTCGCTCTGCATCTGCACTTCAACGATGGACAATTCGTCGCGTGCCTTATCAACACGCTTCAGGGCTTCGAGTTCGTTACCCTTGTTGCTGTCAAAGACGGGAATGGGCATAGAGATACCGACCACCCACATATTTCTAGCGGCCGACTCATCACGCTTGTTGCCGAAGGTGAGATTCACATCGGGGATACGCTTGCTACTCTCGATCTTGGCAAGCGCACGGCGACGTTCAACTTCAAGCTGCGCAAGCTTGACCGCGGGACCGATGGCAACCTTTTCGGTCAGTTGGGCGATTGCCGGCAGTTCCGGCAGCGTCTCGACCCCACCGTCCGTGAGTTGGAATTCATTGCCCACAGATCCCCAGAACATCGCCAGTTTTTTCTGAGCCAGAATCAACTCGCTGTCAGCTTGATTGAGCTCGAGCTGCGCGCTGGCTTCGGCCACCTTGGCCTTGGTTTGCTCGACAGGAGAGATCTTCCCGGCCGTCACCCGACGTCCGGCCATATCTGCTGCGGTCTTCGCCAGACCCAGCAACTCCTTCGCCAGACGCTGGCGCTCCGTGGCCACCATCACGTCGTAGTAAGCGGCAACGACGCCTGCGCGAATCTCGGTGCGTTTGGCCGAGTATCCGAGCAAGGCCATGTCGCGCGCGCGTTGGGCCGCTTCGATACGGGCACTGCGCTTACCACCCAATTCGATTGGCTGGTTGATCAGATAGGTCGTGGTCCTGGTGGACTTACGTGTGTCCTCCAGCAGAGCCGAGAACTCAGGGTTCGGCCGCGCGCCGGCCTGAATGATGGTCGCCTCGACGGCCTCGATTTCTTTGCGCGCCGCGGCCAGACCCTTGTTCTGATCGAACGCCAAGTTAATAGCTGCTGGGAGCGACAACAACCGCGGCTCTTTCACCAGGGATGAAGCCGTATAGGATTGAATTTGTTCTGTGTTTCCAGGCGCCGTTGATTGCGCGTGGCTAGTGCTGGCTGCAAGAAGCGCCAGCGCCAGCAAAAAGCTGTGCCGATACATCGAATTCTCCAGTGTTAAGAAGGGGAATTCGGCGAGTGCAGTTGTGTGTGGATTGTCCTCGCCGAGTTAAGCGGCGAGCTGCCAATTGGGCTTATCGGGCCCGTCGGCGATATGGGAGGTGGGATGCGGAGAGTAGCCTAAATGCGATTTTTGTTCGACCGCCGGCGGAACAATCACGCTCGAGCTGTAGACCTGCACCGATTTCATGCACGAAAAGTGGCACAGAGAGCAGCCGACGTCGTTGTCGCCCGCCTTAGTTTTTTCAGTACCAGCATGCTTATCGGCTTTCACCGAAGGATGCTCATGATGGCCGACATGGGTGGGCACACGATCATTTTCCCCTTGGCAATACGATGCCATTGCTGCCCAAGTGAGCTGCATCGGCAACAACAAAGCAAGCAAGATAATGAATGAGCGCATGGTCTGAAGGATTATAGCTACCGACCGTCCCGATCGGCAGCTATGAGGTTAATGTGCAACATGGCCATTAATCGGCGGCGATTATGCACCGTTGTACAGCGGCAAGTCAAAGGCCTTGCTTTGGGCCGGGCTGCCGGCGACGTTCGGCTTTTCGGCAGCGGCTTGAACCGGCTTACCCAGGCGTGCAGCTTCCAGCTCGGCCACCACATCGGCGCGGGTCTTGGTGCTTTCGAACTTGATCACCGGGTAGTTGTTGCGGGCGCTCAGGTTCGCTTGATCGCGTTCGGCTTCGGTCTTGACGGTCGATTGCGCGAAGGCGGACACCGACAAAACGGTAACCATGGCGCCGAAGAGAATTTGGGTTGCTTTCATGTCATTACTCCTAGAATGGTAGTTCAAAAGATCGCCTGATCCAGGCGGTTTCGACCGCCAACTCCTTGTGTGGCGCATCGTTGGAATGAATTCTACGGAGGAGGTCCGAACAGAAAGATTGCTGAGTTATTACAGATTTGTAATGAATGCAGCGGCAGGCTCGGTCAGAATATCGACGTATTCGAGGAACCAAATCATGCACATCTTGCTGGTAGAAGACGAACCAAAATCTGGGGATTACCTACGCCGTGGCCTTACCGAGTCGGGTTTTGTTGTCGACTGGGTGCAATCAGGAATTGACGGCCTGCATAACGCACAGACGCTGGAATACAAGCTCATTATTCTGGATGTGATGTTGCCAGGCATGAACGGCTGGGACATTTTGCGAGAATTGCGCCGCACCCACGATACGCCGGTGCTCTTTCTCACTGCTCGCGATGAAATCGAGGATCGCGTGAAGGGTTTAGAACTGGGTGCCGACGACTACTTGGTCAAGCCATTTGCGTTCACGGAGCTGCTCGCAAGGGTACGAACGTTGCTACGCCGCGGCCCGAGCCGTGAATCTGACATCATCGAATATGCCGGCGTGCAGCTGGATGTACTTCGGCGCAAAGTTACGCGGGATGGGCAGCGAATCGATTTGACCGCTAAAGAATTTGCCTTACTTCACATGCTGATTCGCCGCCCAGGAGAAGTGCTCTCCCGGCCTCAAATAGCCTCGCAAGTCTGGGACATGAACTTCGACAGCGATACCAACGTCGTCGACGTCGCCGTGCGCCGACTACGCGTGAAACTTGACGACGGCTTCGAGAGCAAACTGCTTCATACCGCCTGGGGCATGGGCTACGTGTTTGAGGCGCGAAATTGAACTCCAGAAACCCAGCTTCGATGACATCACGTCTAGTGGCTCTATTTGCACTAGTGGCGATTATCACATTCGCGGCTGTTGGCACTTATCTTTACCACTCGTTATACGTTCAGCTGGAGCGTCGAGACGATGAAGAGCTTATAGGCAAGAGCCGCTCGATTGATCACTTGGTACAAGAAGCAGGCTCAATCGAAAGCATCAGGGGAAATAAGCATGCCATGTTGGATACCATTAGCGGCCACGACCAGCTCTTGGTACTCATCACAGATTCCTCCGGCGCCACCATCTTAAAGAACTATGTTGGCCGATCTGGAGTGGGGACACCACTCTTCAACAGTCTCAAAACAACTCAAGTCAATGCCCTTCAAAGCATCGACTTAGACGGTGCCAGCGCACGTCTAATCGCCAGTAAGCCCAAGACCAGCGCCGGCGAGGAAACCATAGTGGTGGTGGCGCGCACTGCTTCTGACCGCATGGAACTGCTTTCCGAATATCGTACGGAGGTATGGTACGCAGCGTCGATCGGTACGCTTCTCGCAACGCTCTTGAGCTTCTTCCTTGTTCGCGGAGGGCTTCGACCGCTGAGGTTAATGGCCGCACAGACGCATGCGATTTCCGCAAATCGGCTCGACACCAGGCTAGACATCCGCTCGGCCCCCAAGGAACTGCACGACATCGTTGAATCATTCAACGCGATGCTGGATCGCCTACATCGTAGCTTTGAACAGTTGACGCAGTTCTCGGCAGATCTGGCGCACGATTTACGCACCCCGCTCAACAACCTGATGGTGCAGACGCAAGTCGCTCTGGGTAAGCAACGATCTGTTGAAGAGTATCAGGGCCTACTCAGCTCCAACATTGAGGAATATGAGCGCTTGGCGCGGATGATGGAAAGCATGCTGTTCCTGGCGAGGGCAGAAAACGCTCATGTCGCTGTGAAGCCTCAGATGCTCAATGTCGAAGACGAATTGGCCAAGATTGCAGATTACTTCGAGGGCATTGCTGAAGAAGCGAAGGTCCGGATTGTCGTCGGCGGAACAGGAGAGATTTTCGCCGACCCGATGCTTTTGCGCAGAGCAGTTGGCAATCTAATTTCCAACGCAATCCGATACACGCCTGAGGAGCGCATTATCCGGGTTGAAGCGACGGACGTAGGTAATGCGACCATCCTGACTGTATCCAATCCTGGAGAGGGAATCCCTCCCGACGTCGTTGGACGAATCTTCGACCGCTTCTATCGAGCAGATCCGTCACGCAGCAGTGCGAGCGGATCCAGTGGACTCGGGCTGGCGATCGTACGCTCAATCATGACGTTGCACGGCGGCGAAGCAGCCGTCAAGAGCATCCAAGGTGAGCGGACAATCTTCAGCCTTACATTCTTCAAAGAAGCCAAGATCATGCGCCCAAAAGGCGTCTGACCACTACCATCGGCGAGGCAATGGACGCTCGCCGCCTCCCATCATTCTAGAGAGTAATTTAAGTTGAAACGACTTGGATATCGGCTGCTCCTGGGCACTGGCGGGCTTGCTGCCTTTTGGATGCTAGGCATGATCAGTGCCAACGAATTCGCCAAAAGCACTGTCTTGATGTCCACCAGCCTGCCCGGAATTGCCGGCATATTTATCGCAGTTCCCTATTTCCGTTTGCGCCCGCGGTGGCTGACTGTTGTTAGCCTAGGAATCATTTCTCTATTCTTCTTCGATGCCGCCTTGAAGGGATTCTTGCGCGACTACTTTGGCCTTCGCCCGAATCCGACTCTCGTTTTGCACGCAATTTTCAACACCAATCCTGACGAGACCAACGAGTTCTTCCTGCACAACTGGCGGAAACTGGCGGAGGCGGGAGGAATCCTTTTGTTCGTCGGCGCCTGGATTTTCTGGTTCGAGAAATGCATGTCCTTCAGGGAAGCGCGCTTGCCGTTGAACACGCTACGCAGATCCGGCTTTGCCAGCATAGGGGTTCTACTTACAGCGTTCCTGGCATTGCATTTCAATCCCACGATGGCGAAAGAAAACCCTGCTTTGTTTTGGCCAATTCGATACATGGACTATCGTAACCAGCTAAAGCAGGCACAAGAATTGCGGCAAACCGTTGCCCGCAATATGGCACAGCGATCCGAGTGGAAGGTGCAGTACACCGGACCTGCCAACAACACGGTTGTTTGGATAATCGGGGAAAGCACGAATCGCAGCAATATGTCGCTATATGGCTATGGCCGTAGAACTACCCCTATGCTGGACGCATTGCGAAACCAGCTGATTGTCTTTCAAGATGTGATCTCATCAGAGCCGGCCACCATGTCGTCGCTGATGAAGATGTTCACGCCTGCCGATCTTGTTTCCCCTGACGCGTGGAATAGCAAGCCTGATGTCTTGATGTTAGCCGAGGAGGCTGGTTACAAGACATTCTGGATTTCCAATCAGGTCCCGAATGACGGCTGGCTCGGTCTTGTCTCCGAGCGTGCAGATGAGAAGCTATTCATCAACAAGGGCGCCGGTCGCGGAGAGAACAATTTCGACGGAAACCTATTACCTGGACTTGAAGCCGCACTAGCCAATCCGGCGCCGAAGAAGCTCATTGTCGTGCATCTGCTTGGCGCTCACCCCACCTACGACATGCGTTACCCATCGTCATACGCCAGATTCAACGACGTCAATGATGCCGTCGCAGAGCAGCTTTCAGCTGCAGGACGCTCAATCTGGATCCGACAGTTGCGCAACGAATATGACAACGCGATCACCTACAACGACTTCGTCGTGGCAAGCATGATCAAGAGCACCATGGCATCTTCCCCCGGGGCGGCAAGCCTGCTCTTTAGTGCCGACCACGGCCAGGAAGTAGGTCACACGAGAGATCATGCAGGTCAATCGGTCGCCGATCCTTCCGGTTATGAAATCCCCATGCTTCTCTGGACCAGGTCATTCTCAGCAAAGAACTCCGTCGACAAGGCAATTCTAGAAAATCGCCCCTATCAAACGGACCATCTTGAACACACCATTATGGGATTACTCAAGGTCGAATCTCGCTACTACTCGTCGTCTCGGGACATCATGAGTGACGCATTTGTCAGCGAAGACTTCTCCAACGGACTACGCAGAATAAACGGACGTCCGTATTTGCCGCGGACAGTGACGTTCAACCAGCCACCGGTGAAGGTCGGCTCCTAGAGCCGTGAAACGCGTAGCGGACAGAGAACAAGCAGATGGAAAGCATCGTGTCAGTGCCGTCAACCACGCTCGAGATCAAATCTGACAGAAAATTAATAAATGATCCTGGAATCATTCATTTCTGCATTTCTCCAACCTTCTTTATGGTCGATACCGGGGGAGAATCAACATGGAGAAGTCTCGCATTGCCGAGCATTTTCACGCGAGTGCTCAACTCAAGATCGATGCAGCCCAGTCTCTTGAAGAGCCCATTCTCGATGCCATTAAGGCAATATCAGCTACGTTGGCCCGAGGATCGAAAATTCTTTCCTGTGGCAATGGTGGCTCGGCCGCCGATAGTCAGCATTTTGCGGCAGAGCTGGTAGGTCGCTTCGAGCGCGAACGCAAACCTCTTCCTGCCATCTCGCTCACCACTGATACCTCAATCCTGACCGCAATCTGCAACGACTATGGGAATCAGGAAATATTCTCCAAGCAGGTGCAGGCTTTAGGCCGCAGTGGGGACCTCTTGTTGGTCTTTTCTACGTCCGGAAACTCCGAGAACATCCTCGCGGCTGTGCAGGAAGCCCATCAACAGGGGATGCAAATTGTTGCGCTCACTGGCAAAGGCGGTGGTCAACTAGGCAGATTACTCACACCGCTGGACATCCATATCTGCGTTCCACATGAACGCACAGCGCATATTCAGGAGGTGCATCTCACAGCCCTGCATTGCCTATGCGATGGCATAGATAACTTGCTGTTCGGATCTGTTCCGGGTCACGACCACGGAGGTTAAAAGATTACAAACTTGTAATAACTACGCAATCTTTTTCTCGATATTGCCTCGGTAAAATCTATTTCAATATCCCACCGCCACGGGCAATCCACTTGCGACTGAAACAGAAAAATGACTTCATCCCATAATGAGGAAGATCACGAAGACTTTGAAGGAGACGGAGATCTTTCCGATCTTCTCAACGAATTGCGCATCCTGCTACCCGCTGCCCAGTTACTGACCGCGTTCCTCATCACGCTGCCATTTAACAGCGGATTCTCACAGATCGTTGAATCAGAAAAGTGGATATTCCTGGCCACATTCTGCTGCTCACTAACTAGCTTAGTTCTGTTTGCCGCCCCTGCGGTGCAGCATCGGTTATTACGCCCTCTCCGGGATCGTTCACGCTTCAAGACGCTAGCTTCACGCCAGATGTTATGCGGCGCGGTATCACTTTCATTTGCGCTTGTCTTAGCGAGCAACCTGGTCGTCTCACAAGTCTTCGGCCACCTTCGTGGCGTTTGGTTCGCTATGGGGACCGGGGCATTGATCTTCTCGCTTTGGTGGCTGCTGCCACTCAGATTTCTCCGCGACCTTTCAGGTACTCGCCCGTTAGTCATACGTAATGGGTCTGATATCTAGAAGGCGTGATTTTTCAAGGGCGTCATGTAAGCCATTCATTTGGCGTCTTCATTCTATAACGGAGTACACGTGAGTTTTCTTCGCAAAATAATCGGACGCCACCATGGCGAAAAGCGCCGGCATGGCGATACCGGCCACCACGGCAGCAACAACCAATATGGCAGCAACGAACACGGCGGCCACAGCAGGTATAGCCCTCCACCCACTGGACGCGGACGGAGTGCCAATCCGATCGGCACTAGCTGCCCGCGGTGCTTCACCGTCAGCAGTCCTGGCGCCAGGTTTTGTCATGAGTGCGGCAGCGGTCTAACAGCCATCGCTTGCACTCAGTGTGGTAGCGGAATGCCGTCTGGCACCAAGTTTTGCGGCCAATGCGGAACGTCTTCCACGTAACTGTAGCGCGGAAAGCTCCTCCCTTTTAACGGCTTAGGCCACGAATCACCGCCAAGAGTAATCATGACAACAAAACTACGCCTCGATATTCCCGTTTTGCTCCCAGATGTTGAAGATGCAAATGACGTCTGTGTTCGACGCCTCATCGACGAAATCGGAACACAGGCCGGCGTAGTTAATGTCCATGTCCGTCCGCCTCGTGGCGCCGGAGTGTCACAGCTGTGCGTCCACTATGACACCGCGCAGTTACCCTTTGGTCGTATTCGAGAAATCGTGACCGCTGCAGGCGCAAAGGTTTCTGAGCGCTATGCACACATAGTCTGGAAGGTCAGCGGAATCAACCATCAACGGCGGGCCCGAACTGTTGCAGACCATTTGCAAAAGCTACCTGGCGTGTTAGCCGCAGACGTCGCCACCACGAGCAGCTTGCATGTTGATTTTGATCGTCAACAGTGCGATATACCGAAACTCACGGCTGCATTGAAGAGCCTGGGTGTGAAGATTCTTGATCAAACTGTTGCGGCCGAAAATTCTCCTCCTGCAGAGGAACAAGAAGATACACACGATCATCAGCACTCCCATACGGATGGCGACGCCCATAAGCACTCGCATGCCCATGGCTCGAGTCACGCCGAACATGGTGGAAAGGATACTGAGCACTCTCATGAACATGGCGGCATGCTTGGCGCCAATACAGAGCTGATCTTTTCTCTCTTATGTGGCGCACTCCTGGGCATCGGCTGGGTCATTGAAAGATTCGTTGCTGGCATGCCAGCCTGGCTTCCCATGGCGTGCTTCATTTCGGCATATTTCTTCGGTGGCTTCTACACTGTCCGGGAAGCCGTCGACAATATTCGGCTCAAGCGTTTCGAAATCGATACGCTGATGCTGGTCGCCGCGGCCGGCGCCGCAGCGTTGGGATCGTGGGCAGAGGGCGCGCTTCTGCTGTTCCTGTTCAGCCTGGGGCATGCACTAGAACACTACGCCATGGGCAGGGCAAAGCGCGCGATCGAAGCCCTGGCCAAGTTGGCCCCCGAAGTAGCCTCCGTACGTAGAGACGGGCAGATTACGGAAATCCGGGTCGAGGAGCTGCGAGTCGGCGACGTTGTGTTGGTGCGCCCGAACGAACGCCTGCCAGCAGACGGATTTATCGTTGTTGGCAACTCTGCGATTAACCAAGCCCCAGTTACCGGGGAGAGCATCCCCGTCGATAAGCGCCCAGTCGACGACGTCGACTTGGCCCGCGCCCGACCAGATGGAGTGCCGAGCGACTCCAAGGCGTTCGCAGGCACAATCAACGGCGCCGGCGCCATTGAGATCGAGGTAACACGTCGCTCCAGTGAATCTGCGTTGGCCAGAGTGGTCAAGATGGTGAGTGAGGCAGAAACACGGAAGTCGGCTACGCAACGCTTCACCGACAAGTTCGAGCGTGTCTTTGTCCCGGCCGTTCTTGCCCTGGCATTCCTTCTGCTGTTCGCATGGGTCGTCGTCGACGAGCCCTTCCGGGATAGTTTCTATCGCGCGATGGCGGTTCTGGTCGCAGCAAGCCCGTGCGCGCTCGCCATCGCCACGCCTAGCGCCGTGTTGTCAGGCATTGCTCGTGCTGCACGCAGTGGCGTTCTCATCAAAGGCGGCGCACCACTCGAAGAACTTGGTTCTCTTAGTGCCATCGCATTTGATAAGACGGGTACTCTGACCGAAGGACGGCCTCGCATCACCGATGTCATCCCGGCCGAAGGGATTGCAGTCGAAGAACTCCTCAATGTTGCGCTGGCAGTCGAATCGCAGAGCGACCACCCTCTGGCAACGGCGATCACACGAGACGCGAAGAAACACTTGGGCTCCTCTCAGAACCCACCAAGCGCGCTGGATATCAAAAGCCTGACTGGCCGCGGCGTTACCGCAACCATCGCTGGCGAAACTGCTTGGATTGGCAAGTTGGAGATGTTCGGCAGCGACGACGTCCCCGCCTTAGATGGAGCAACCATATCCGCTGTTGAGAAACTGCGTGAAAGCGGCAGGACCACGATGGTAGTACGGCATGGTCAGCGCGATCTGGGGACAATCGGACTGATGGATACGCCACGGGCCGATGCCAAGGGAGCACTACAGGAGCTGCGTGATATCGGGATCACCCGAATGATCATGATCTCCGGTGATCATCAGAAGGTCGCCGATGCAGTGGCCGGCGAAGTCGGCCTGGACGAGGCCTGGGGCAATCTGATGCCTGAGGATAAAGTTGAAGCCATTCGCAAACTTCGCCAAACAACAAAGGTTGCAATGGTTGGAGATGGAGTCAATGATGCTCCCGCGATGGCCAATTCCACGGTGGGCATTGCCATGGGCGCTGCGGGCTCGGACGTCGCCCTCGAGACTGCCGACGTGGCTTTGATGGCAGATGATCTGAAGAATCTTCCTTTCGCGGTCGACTTGAGTCGGCATACTCGAAGTGTCATCCGGCAAAACGTCTTCATCAGCTTGGGCGTCGTTGCGTTCCTGGTACCTGCGACCATTTTTGGCTTAAGTATTGGTGTTGCAGTAGCGATGCATGAGGGCTCCACTTTGATCGTCGTCTTTAACGCCCTGCGATTGCTTGCTTACTCCAGGCGTTCTATCAAATAGCCAACTGTGAATGTCAATTGTCGACGGCTCCGCAATTGGTTGCACGGATCGAGTTAGCAAGCACGACATTGCGTCATTAGTCAGCCAGTATCCACGCTGCTACACCGTTCGACTTGCTTCGCTATTGAGCAACCAAGCCAAAAATTCCCTGACATTCCAATTATGATAAAAACCATTGGCAGTGCTCGTCTCTGGCAAATCAAACGCCATTCCGAACGGTCTATTCTCGAAGGTGATGGATATACTTCCGGATGACTGTGCCACTCGCCAAGATAATCGGTTTTCCCGCCGCTCCGGTTCCATTGTTCTGTCGCCGTGCTCTGGTGCGTCTTCGCGACTCTTTCGAAGCTGTAGCGCGATCTGATATCTTCTTCAGATGGTTCAGTCGCATAGGTAATATGCAGATGTTCATCTCGGCGATAACCGATCAGAATTCCACCAGCTTCTGGTTTATCGGCAGAGTCCTGGCGGTATTTTTGGAGCGTGGTAAGCGCGTCTGCATCAACTAAGATGCGGCCGGTCGAAGCACCACCGCGATGCCAAACTAGATCGGATTGCACGCTGGACAACCTTTAATTCTATCGATGTCTTGATTCGCAACCACATAGAGCGATTGCGGTTTGATGGCCTGAGTTCGGAATCGTGGAGTAGGATTACCTTCCAACCATGCACTGACCATCTCTGCAGCTAAAGCGCCCGCGTACATGGAGGCGGAAACAGCATAGGGTGTAAACGCGCGGCACCCGTCTGTACGCCTATCGGGGTCCTTCTTTAGCAACCGGAATCGTTCCCGCCTATGACGCAAGCTATCTGGAACAATTAGGCATCGATAGCAACCGTATTTGGCCCCATCTACCCATAGTCCTTGAACAGCATCACCATTGCCGCGAATCCAAATGTGAAGGCATGGCGGGGCATTTTCTCGGTCTAATCTCATACCATTCAAAAGCTCACTTACGCTTTCCTCACCCGTAGCATCAATGAGTAGATCGCCGGTAAGTAGCTCATCATCTTCAAATGCACTTTTGCTCACTGAAACTATGTTGGCGTAGGAAAATTGGCGCTTTAGATCATCCTTTAAGGCGTCGGCTTTTGCGTTAAAAAGCGACGGATAACCTAGTGTATGTCGCCCAAGATTTTCGGCCCCTAAAATACCCGGGTCGATCAGTTTCAGCTTTCCCTTTTTACCGGTTCCAGCTCCTAGTCGTACAAGTGCGTTAGCCACATGGGAGCCAATCGCTCCACACCCAATCACGGTTACGGCTTTATCTCTGAGATCTGGAAAGCTTAAATTGCGGCTGTGTGTGAAAGAAACACCGACAGGTTCGATTACCATCCTAAACAGCTCTTTGGTACCGCCTCTGTTATGCAGATATTGGCGATATCGCTCCGGCTTTTCTTGATAGCCAAGTCTGACCATGTGATCCAGATAAAAGCCAAAACCTATCCAGCCCACGGGCGATTTAATGCCGAAAGTCACATACTCCTGCTTTTTCAAATACCCCTTATCGAGAAGAGCAGCTTGAAGCTGATCGTAGAGCTTTTTGTCCCAGTTTTTTAGCCAGACGAATACCTCTTTTACAGTACATGGCATTCGATCAGGGACGGAAGGAAAAACGGCAGTTTCAAAGACCCAGCACCTATACGTTGATGACGTCAACGTAGCGCCCATCGCATTCTGCAAGGATGCTGCCTCGGCTGGGTCTGCTGAAATCAAGGCATACTTGCGATCATGTACTTCGATGATATAGAGACTTGCCGTTACGGATTTTTCTCCTAGGTCTCCAACCAGTACATTCCAAGGAAGTTTGTTCTGCCCAAAAGCCCACAGCGCAGGAAACTCTGCCTGAATATCATCGTGACGATAGGCGGGATCCAGTGCAATTTTGTTGAGTACATCTTTGGCCTGGTCAAGGCATTGCAAAAGCGAAATTGCTGGATCGTATCTATCAAGCGTTATCGCGCCGGGCGAAAAATAACATAAACTGCCTGCAGCATTAATGTGCGGCATTAACGACGGCAGAAAAGAAGGTTTATCTAGAACCCGAATGTCGGGATAGCTTAAGAAATTCCAGTCTGTAACGTCTAGGCGTACACGTACGTCCCCCTGAGCACATCGGAGAGCCCCCTCGAACGAACGGGCTCCCCTTTTCTTTTTTGTAGCTAACGGGCTGAATCCGCGCTCAGCCAACGTTCGGAAAACCTGTCCGAGGGAGTTCACTATGCGGCTCAACCTGCTTTCGTTGAGGGAACGACAGGTGGCGCAACTGTTATGGCCGGTGTTCTACGAATCTGGTCCGCGCCATCATCTGAGTCGATTAACAGAGGATTGTCAGGCATGCGAATGCCAAATTCCGTTTGCAGTTTGCTGATGGCGAGATCTTTCTGATGTCCGCCAAGCGCGCCGGCGGCAGCAATTGCCGTGGCTAAGCGCGAGAAAGCCCCCGCGGCTTCGATGCGCCCTTTGTGATCAAGACGATTAAAATCCTCATCTTCGTTATCAATTCCTTTTTCTCGAATTTCACCGAGAAACACGTGACCAAGATGCCTTGCTGTACGCATCACTGCCAAGTCATCGCGCCCCTGAATGTGCTCAAAAGACTGGCCGGCCGCTACCATAATTGATACGGAGGTTGGCCCACCGCTCGTCCATTGAAAGTCGCGCCACGCCTTCAGATATCGACACACTCTACGCAGTTGGTCTGAGTGCTGTTTGATGCGGTCATCAAACCATTTTGCCACGTCCTCAGGATCTGAGGGACGCCACATGCCATCGCGGGTAGCCATCACGATGCAATCCAGTTCCTCCCACTCTTGTGGCTCGGCCGCATCTTCTGCAAAGGAGGCTTCACCTTTGGCACTGTCAAGAGTTCTATGGGCTTCGACGGATATACGATCTTTGATTGTTGGAAATTCGTCTTCTGGCGCAGCGTAAAGAGGAATATCTATGTGCGCCCACGGGGAGACTTGCAGGCGAATGCACGTGGATTTCCCATCATGCATCGTCCATCCTTCCCGCTTGCAGAGATCCTGTAAGAGAGATTCAACAAGTTTGAAATATGCCATCGCCATGGCACTTGGCGGTCCATTTTCTTCCCATACGGTGACTGGCAGGTAAACGCCGTAATCCCAGTCCATTTCTTGAGGTGGCATATGGGCGGGCGTCACACAAGTGTCGTATGACCACGATCCTTGGGTCCGAAAACGCGGTTCAACCATCTTATCCATTCCCAGGATGGTCTTTGTCGCGTTACGGATCGCTGGACGCAGATGATCGCGAATTTTGTTTCGACACCTCGCCAAAAACTGGCGACGCTCGGTCCCTGGAAGAATACGGTTCTCGAAGACGTCGGCGTTGGGAGCGGTTAGATGAAACAGCTTGTTCAACTTCAGCATGATGGTCAGTCCTTTCGAGCGTTAGGGCCGTAGTAGAACTTCGATCCCTCGGGTGAATGCTTCAGAAATCCTTGGTATTCGGATTTACCAAGACAGAACTTTGATCGCTCAGATGCGGCACCTAGCAATACTTCGCGGGCTGGCGCATTTGCCTTGTCTAAAGCGACCGCCCTTACACGCTCGTCGGTCAACACGTCGTCGACGGACACGTACCGATCCTTTAACCGATGCTTAAGCATGAAATCGCTTAACGACTCCAGGACTGAAATTGACAGCCCAAATAAACGCTTCGGCATATTCGCGGGATGAAGACCGCCCCAATCATAGGTACCACCGCTGCGATTCCGGCGAGGATCTGCTGTGAACTTCGCAGACATGGTTCCTACGGAAAATAGATGTATGTCTTCTACAGCCTGTCCCATAAAGGTTTCAGCCTCATGGACGGCTAGCATGCCGGGGGCGTTAGCATATAACCCGCCGTCAACATACTGGTTATTGTTGAAGCAATGACGAGGGAAATATCCTGGCGCCGCGCTAGTCGCCAACGCAATATCGACCAACCTGAACGTGTGATCGCGTTTGAAATCTTTGTGGTGCGCTGTCTTGAAGATCTGAGGGAGGCCGGAAGAATAATTAATCGCAGGGATAATGACGGGATGCTTGCAATCGCCCAAGGTCAATGCCCCAAATAGATCGTCCTGCTCTAGTAACTCCTGCAGATAGCGCGGCGAATATGGTGCCCGTAACATGCCAAGCAAATTAAGACGCCGCTTGAAGATTTTTTCTCCATGCTTCTCGAAGAGACTTACCATTTGCTCAGCAGGGACTTCCATCGCTACTGCTAGCGCAAGGATGCCCCCTATAGAGGTGCCGGCAATTAAATCGAACTTGGCTGCAATAGGGCCGCCAATTTCTTGCTCCAAATCGGCTAATACTTTGGCCGTAAAAAGCCCTCGATAACCTCCTCCGGAGAGAGCCAATATTTGGAATCGTTTCCTACCAGCATCTTCCATCAATTTTCCCCTTATTGTTGGGTCTTCATTGGCGTACTGCTACATGTAAAGAATAGCTGGTGGCTTAATGATGAGCTTTCAAGGGGTGAGAATATTATTTTTATCTCATGAGGAAAGTGTTTTTTGACATTTTTTTATAAGGCAATATTTTGCTTTTTATTTATTCTTCGCCATTAAGCAATCTTGGCCCAAATGCTTCATAGATACAGTTTATGCGATCACAGAGGAGAATGATTACCCTAGGAAAGGCCTGATAGACCAAGAGCTGCCACTCTTCTATGATTTGGTCCTACCACACCAAGAGTTCGAGCACCCTAAGGACACCTATGACGTACGACTTTCTCTTTCACTGGTCGCTACATATCTTTTCCGCAATAGGAATTTTTCTTGTCCCAGTGCTGATCATTATGCTGAGACGTAGGAGAACTGCCCTCGCAAGAATTGAGTATTCTCCGCAAATGAACCACCTAGTATTTCTTAACGAGCACCACTAGTGGGAGTTTCAGAGGTGCCATGCCCGGGAGGATAACTAGCACCAAGGCA
>JGI1221J13441_10000007_pt1 | contig 121831 bp, 128 predicted proteins | sample LakVidmifraction_4_FD_13441 | JGI IMG/M metagenome (IMG submission 13441) | reverse complement strand
ACTTTGGATCATTATTTAGCTTAGGTGTCAGGGAGTGGAGAACTTTCATTCTTTCTACTCACACTCTGGTAAATTTATCTAATACCTTAACACTATTTCTACCAGTATTCTTAACCTCGTAAAGTGCTTTATCTGCCCGTTTTGCAATGGATTCTATGCTTGTGTCCATATTGTTATATTGACTAATACCAAAACTGGCAGTAACAGTGAACTTATTATTTTTGACTATGAACTTTTTATTTTCTATTCTTTTTCTAATACGTTCAGCAAGAAGTAAGGCTTGTTCTTCATTTGTTTCAGGCAATAAAAGTAAAAACTCATCGCCTCCCAGTCTAAAAGCATAATCATATTCTCTAATAACGCCTTCTACAATAGTTGCTACACATTTCAAGACATTATCTCCTGTTTCATGTCCATAAGTATCATTGACATGTTTAAAGTGATCAACATCAAACATAATGACAGAGAGCGTTCTATGATACCGCAATAGTCGTTGGTATTCCATCTTAGCGGTCTCATGGTAAGCTCTACGGTTAAATAGTTCTGTTAATATATCTGTTTTTGCTTCTTTCTCTGCTATTATCTTTTTTTCATGTGTATTTTTCATACGATCAGCCAATGCCATAGATAACAGAATAACATCGATGTACATACCAATATCACTTGCCTTATATGTCAAGTATGTGTACGGGATAAAAGACATAACTGTCAAAGCAGTAATAAAAAAACCTATCAGACCGCTAGTGGCACCAAGAAGAAAGAATCTAGCCGAACGATTACCTCTTAACAAACTATATAGAGCAATAACAAATAAATACATACTCATCAACATGACCAATATAATAGAGAACATAACATGGTAATGATATCCACCGATACTAGCTACGAGTATTGCAATACCCGCAATAATAAACATTAGGTATGTGGTGATGATGTACAGTGTATGATGGTATTTCTCAAGCTTTAAAAATGATCTTGCAAAAAGCAGTGCAGTTAATATAAAAAAATAAATAGACGTAGACTGTGCCCAATTTTGTACTGTAGGAAAATTAGAAAATAGGTACATAAAAGTATAACCGTTATAAGATGCACTCATCGTAAAAAAAGCGCCTAAAAATAAAACATAATAAGCATAGTATCGTGCTTTCATACCAACAAACAGAAAAAGATTATAGAGTAGCATAGCAAGAATACCGCCATAGACCAAACCGATACACAGTGATGCATTAACCTGTTCGGCAAAAAATGCTGCTTTTCCCATAACAGATATGGAAACAATAAAAGGGTCTCGTGTTTTTACTCGCACATAGACGGTAGAAATGCCTGTTTCAAAGAGATGATTAAAGTTTATGAGATAGTGATCTATTGATCTTTTTGAATAAGGGTAGGTATTACCACCCTGATAACTTTCAACTTTTCCATCTGCTGACACTACAGTCATACTAATGGAGTCAAGCCAAGCTGGTTCAAAGACAATTAGTCTGGATAAAGGTATGTTTTTTTGATTTGAAACTTTAAACTGATACCAAAATGCTGAACTTGTAAATGGATGGCTTGCAACCGGTTTATTTAACGGTGTAAAATTTCTGAGAGATAGATGACGTATATCAGATAATGTCATGTTGGCACTTGGATCTTCATACTCCAGCATTGATTGACCAATCGTATGGTTTGAAACAGACAGGTCAAGTGCCTTTAAAGGCATATCTGCATAGAGAATTGAAATAAAAGAAAAAAGTAATAAAAATAATATTTTTTGCATCTTTTATCCTTAATATTGATAAGACACACTGTTAATTTATAATTTTAATTCAAAAGTTTATTATAATATGATAGCATAATATTTTTAACACGCTTTGTTTTTGATAACATAATAGAGCTTATGATACCTTCCTAATAAACACTACTTTTAGGTAATTACCCTCTTTAAATTTATCCGCCACTTTAAAATCTTTTGGCAACGAGAAGGTATGTTCGACCTTGTAAGTTCCACCCAGTTCTTTAAATGCTTTGTCTATAAACTCTTTAAATTTTCCCATGTTAAAATTTGCATAATTGGTTGAAGCAACGATAACCCCGCCTTTGTTTGTTATCTGTATAGCCTCTTTAAGCAGTTTTACATAGTCTTTTGCCACAGAGAAGGTATGTTTTTTTGACCTTGCAAAACTAGGTGGGTCTAGTACCACCACATCAAATATTATCTCTTTTTTGACTGCATATTTAAAGTAATTGAAAACATCTTCTACGATAATATCTTGTCCATCTACATTGATGCCGTTGATAGTAAATTGTTCTTCGGTTTTACTACGACTTCTTTTGGCCAGATCCACACTTGTCGTCTTTGTTGCACCGCCCAGTGCTGCAAAAATAGAGAATGCTCCAGTATAAGAGAAAGTGTTGAGTACCGTTTTACCTTTGGCATAGGTATCACGAATCGTTTTACGCACTTCTCTTTGGTCTAAAAATACACCAACCATAGGTCCATCATCTAAGTATATAGTGAAATTTACACCATTTTCTTTCACGATCAAAGGAAACTCACCCCTGCTGCCACACACAAAATCATCTGCATCATCAAGGTATTGTCCTTTGGCATCAAATCTCTTTTTCTGATAGAATCCTTTATACTTTACTTGAGACTTTAGCGCTGCTAAGATATCTTCTCTAAATTCATAGATACCCAGACTATACCAGGTCACCAAATAGAAGCCATCAAAATAATCAATAGTCAACCCGCCTACCCCGTCACCTTCTCCGTTAAAGACCCTGAAAGCAGTGGTGTTTTCATCATTGTAAAAATCTTCTCGGTATTCGATAGCAATTTTAATTTTATCTGTAAAAAATGCAATATCAATATTTACCTCTTTTTTAGAAGTAAGCACCCAACCATACCCTTTGTTTTGTATACCGTAATAGCCTTTTGCTATGAACTTTTTTTTATTATCAAGAAGATTGACTATCGTACCCTCAACTTTTACTTTACTCCAATCAACAATAAAGTCTTTTGAAATCAAGGGGTAACCATTCATATAAGTTTTAATATATTCTGGTTTTATGGTTAAGTCTATTGCTTTCTTCATATTCATCCTTGTTAGCGTATTGTATCATTAAAGGATTAAGTAAAATACCCTATAATACCCTCTATTAATTCAACCATAAATTGGAGTCAAACATATGCTAAGATTTGCCCCTTCACCTACAGGTGATATGCACATAGGAAACCTTCGTGTTGCCATACTTAACTACCTTATTGCACAACAGCGTAAAGAGAGTTTTATCATTCGTATCGAAGATACAGATAAAGCACGTAACATTGAGGGGAAAGACACAGAAATCATGCAAATTTTAGAGAAGTTTGCTCTAGTTCATGAAAGCGTCTTTCACCAAAGTGAACATCTGCATATGCATCAAACACTGGCAATACGTCTACTTGAAGAGGGTAAAGCCTTTGTCTGTACCTGTAGTCCTGAACAACTTGAGGTAGATAGAGAAGCATCTAAAGCACAAAAAGTAGCCTATCGTTACAGTGGACAATGTTTTGATGCGAACAAAGAAGAGCTTGCAAAGCTTAAAGAGAGTGGTATCCCTTTTGTTGTACGTATTAAAAAACCTACAGAGCCTATTATAAACCATGACCTCATAAAAGGCGATATTACTACAGCACCAAACGAAGTGGATTCTTTTGTTATCTTGCGAGCAGATGGGACACCTACCTATAATTTTGCCTGTGCAACAGATGACATGCTTAGTGGTGTGGACTTCATCGTACGTGGAGAAGATCACCTCTCCAATACCCCCAGACAAAAGCATATCAAAATGCTTTTGGGCTACGAAGCAGAGACAACGTATGCGCATTTGCCTATCATCCTCAATACCAAGGGTAAAAAAATGAGTAAGCGTGATGATGCAAGTTCTGTGAAATGGATGTTTGAAGAAGGGTTTATTCCCGATGCGATCATCAACTATCTTTTACTTCTTGGCAATTCAAAAGCACCTAAAGAAATATTTACACTTCCTGAAGCCATAGAGTGGTTCGATATAAAGAACATCTCTAGATCTGCAGCCAAATTTGATATAGATAAACTCCGTTTTATCAACAGAGAGCACCTTAAACTTATGGATGATAAACAACTCTCTACCCTCTTTGGATTTGCAGATGCAAACATTGGTAAACTTGCAAAACTTTATTTGGAAGAGGCGAGCACAACCAAAGAACTCGAAGCAAAAATAAAACCTATCTTTGCACCTAAAGATTTTGAAGACGAATGGGGTGACCAAATGCGTACAATAGAAGCAATCATCCAAACTGCTCCGATGATAGATGACTTTAACGAATTCAAATCACACATCATGGAAGAGAGCGGACTCAAAGGCAAAAACTTATTTAAACCACTTAGGCTACTACTTACCGGTGCAGAACATGGACCGGAACTTGCTGATGTCTATCCACTTATCAAAGCATACTTACTGGAGGTAGCCTCATGAGTTCCCTTATTTACTCAATCGTACAAACTTTACACACCGTAATGAACCTTTACATATGGATAATCATTATCTCTGCATTATTGAGTTTTGTACGGCCTGATCCCTATAATCCTGTTGTACAGATACTCAACAGATTAACAGAACCTGTACTGAACTTCATTAGACGCAAAATGCCGTTTGTTGTATTTTCCGGTATTGACCTCTCGCCGTTAGTCGTGATATTAGGTCTACAGTTAATCGATAATTTTATGATGCGTGCTGTACTGGGTTAAAAAATGAAAGTGAAACCCCTTCTACTTTCAGCACTGCTTGCATTTTTCATGAGTACATCATTGCTCCAAGCAAAAACATTTACCTATGAACAAGTACATGAGATGCCAAAGAGTATAGAAAAAGATTATTATATTTGGCGTTTTCTTTCACAAACAACTACGACAGCTAAAGAAGCAAAAAAAGTCATCTTTGAGGCCAGCGGTCTCAATGGAAAACTGCGAACAGCATACAAATACAGAACAGGTTTAAGTGTTGAACTTCCAAAAATAAATGCTACCGGTCCACAAGACAATAGCTGGAGAAAAAGAAGCAAGGCCCATAAAAGTTTTAACCACGGCATCGCACTACTTCAGCAAAATAAACCTAAGCAGGCAGCAGGTTATTTCGATAATGCACGTAAAAATTATATCAAACGCTATGATGTAGATAAGTCTCTCTTCTGGCTTTATATGAGTACAAAAGATGATGAATATATCAAGCTTTTACTAGACAGCTGCAATGTAAATATCTATACTTTGATGGCAGCAGATACCATAAACGGCAGATATCCTAAAACTATTACTGAATCCATTTGGAAAAGCAGTACCTGGGGATTTGATATTGAAAATCCTATCGATTGGGCAAAAGTGAAGCAGAAGATGAACTCAGGTGTTGACTTGGATGATTTAGCGGATGATCATAAATCTCAAGAGTGTATCGGTGTCTATACCTACATAAAAGCTAAAGCGTGTAATTATACAGAATCTTACTTTCCTATGCCATACCGTAAAGCCATGAAGAAGATGACACCACAGCGTCAAGCACTTATTTATGCCATAGCGAGACAAGAGAGTCGTTTTGTGCCTGCTTCAGTATCACGTTCTTTTGCCCTGGGTATGATGCAGTTTATGCCATTTCTCGTCAAACATGTAGCAAAAGAAAAGGGAGAAAAGACAGATTTGGATGATATGTTTAATCCCTATAAAGCCATAGAATATGCAGACTACCATCTTGACTATCTGAGTAAGTATCTTCATCATCCGCTATTCATAGCGTATGCGTACAATGGAGGTATAGGGTTTACAAGAAGACACATTAAAAATACACATAACTTCAGAAAGGGTCCTTATGAGCCTTATATGAGTATGGAAACAATGAAAAATCTTGAAGCCAAAGAGTATGGGAAAAAAGTACTGGCAAATTATGTCATCTATCTTAACAAGCTGGGCGTAATTACACGTCTCTTTCCGCTATTAAAAACACTCGCCACACCTTCTAAAACGGATAAGTTTAGAAAGTAATACTCCAAACCCTTTGTATTATAAAGCTTCTTGGCTCAATACATATTTCGCCACTTTGGCGAAGTGTAAGATGCCTTTTCCGTACAATTCACTCTCAAAAACAAGTGTCAATTTTTTACTCGTGTCATGAGGAAAAGTAACGAGATAATAGCTACCCCATATTGTAACAAAAGAGATGTCTTTTAATCGACCATCATCCAAACGAAGCGCGGTGATCTCTTTAGCTGTTTTTCCATTTAATGTTAAAGTATATCCCTCGTTGTTGATATGCCCGGAATCTTTATCTTCCAAGTGTAATCCTACGATAAAAATTTCATCTCTGGTATTATTATTTTCAAAATTCGGAGTATGAAGATACGTTGCAGTCAACATAGCTTTAGTGATATTGTCTTGATAGAGTTGTGTCTTTTCAGTTTTTTGCAACTGTTTATGGTAATTAACCTTTTCACTATAGGATTGCATCAAATCTGTCTCTTTTTTTGATGTACAACCAAGAAGAAGAACAAGAACAATAAACGATATACCTAATTTCACCATATGCTCTCCTAGTTAATATAGATTTTAACATACATTCAATAAAAATTGATGTATAATTCTTTCAATTATAATTCAAGGAAATAATACCGTGAGTAAAAGAGTTGCTGTAGCATTTACTGGTCCATCAAACAGTGGGAAAACCACTCTCGTGGAAAAAATTGCTCAAATATTGATAAAAGAACATAAAGTTGCCATTATAAAAAATGATCCTAAAGACAAAGCACAGTTTGATGTAGAGGGCAAAGACAGCCATAAATTCTCGCAAACAGGTGCAGAGGTGGTTATCACTTCTCCTACTCGTACTACGTATTTCTCACAAAGAGAAAAAACATTAGACGATATCGTTTCGATGATCAATGACTTTGATATCTTACTTGTCGAGGGACTTAAAACACTTCCTCTACCACGTATTGCTGTCTTCAGGAACAAGATTGACGAGAGCTATTTCTCCTGCAGTGAGGCCATAGCCATTGATGACAGCATAGACATTACTTCATATACCATACCAGACAGTATCGATATACTGGACCTAAATAACAACACTCAAATTCTGGAGTGGATCAATGCTCATGCAAAACAACTATAAGTAAAAGAGGAAAAAGATGCAAACCATATTTAACACTATCGAAAAAGTTGCGATCAAAATAGACCATGCAATTAAAACGGAAGATTTAGGTTACAGTGACAGTGAGAACTCATCTGGTGAAGATCAACTGAAGCTGGATATAAAAAGTGATTATATTGTAGAGCAGGCCTTTAAAGATATTTCTATCGTGAAAGCGTTAGTAAGTGAAGAAAAAGAAGGTGTATTAGAGCTACATGATAATGGGAAATACACTATCTGCTATGACCCCTTAGATGGTTCAAGTCTAGCAGATGTTAACCTCTCTGTAGGGTCTATCTTTGGTATCTACGAGGGAGAACTGAAAGCTGAAAATCTTGTAGCCTCTGCCTATGTAGTTTATGGTCCTCGAGTTGAACTTGTCACTGCAACAAAAGAGACAAAACCACAACACTACAGAGCACAGGACGGGCTTTTCAACTTCATCTCTGAAATCACACTGGATGAAAAAGGAAAACTCAATGCTCCTGGCGGCACACAACAAAACTGGTGTGAGTATCACAAAACATTTGTAGATGATCTTTTTGATGAAGGATATCGTCTCAGATACTCTGGTGGTATGGTACCGGACCTTCATCAGATACTCTTGAAGGGTGGAGGGCTTTTCTCATACCCTGCTACGTCAGACATGCCTTATGGTAAACTAAGACAACTCTTTGAAGTCATCCCTTTTGCTTTTATATTTGAACAGGCAGGCGGACAAGCCATCAATGCCAAAGGTATGAGACTTATGAAACTTGTACCAAGTCACCCGCATGACACAAGTCCTTGTTTCTTCGGTTCAAACTATGAAGTGGGTAAACTAAGAGATGCGTACGGGATGAAAGAATAATGTCAGAACAGGTACTCGATGAGTGGCAGATAGCCCTAGCACAAAAAAAATATGAATTAGAAACCTGTCAAGTAGAACATCAAGTAAAAAGCTGTATGAGTTGTAAAAAGCTCCTTGACTGTGAAGTACGTGATGCCTATATCAAAGCAGTCTACGACAGTATGAGTAAGGGTGCCGGTGGCGGATTTGAGTTTTAACGCTTATTCTCGTCATACTCAAACTTGATCTTGGGATCCACAATCACCAATTAACTTCAACTTTTCAATCCTACTCATCTTCTTTTTTATCTCATATTCGCGTTTAGAAGCCGAACTTCTATCCGGACATACTTCACTATAGACCAACTTTACAGGTCGTCTTACTCGTGTATATTTGGCACCTTTATCTGAGCCATTATGTTCCTCTACCCTACGATTTAACTCTGTTGAGATACCCGTATAAAGCGTCTCATCTGCACATTTGACGATATAAACATAATACAAATCTACTTCTTTACTTTTCATCTTCAAGAGAATATCCTTTAAAATAAACACGTATGGGATTATATGAAATAAAAATCTTATCCGAATATATTTCTGTTTTAAGCAGTACATCTTTCTTTTTCAACGCAGAAAATGTTTTATAATACAATGTGATTATAGCTGGTCTGTTAGAGAATTGTTTGCAATCTTCAATCTTTATATAGTACTCTCGTTCCATATTGGTAAATTTGTAAAATTCTTTACCCTCAATTTTATATATTTGTTTTTTAAAGATTCGACGTTTCTGTATCTCTTCACGTTGTTGAGTACTAAGCCTTTTTTCATTGAGTTCATTTAAAATCTTGTATTTTTCATCTTCCGAATAGTATCTTTTTTGAGCAGAAATATTTTCTTCCGCTTTTTTAAATAGACGTCTTTCCTCATTTAAACTATCCATAATGAATTTTTTTTCTTCAGCACCGTAAGTCTCTTTTTTAGAGAGACCCTCTATATCTAATTTTTCAGTTGGATTCTTATCCATGCATATCCTTTTAGATTTTGCCTATTCTCTTATCATTATAACAGCACAAATTGATAATTTTACAAAATCACCCACAATACAGCACTATTTAGCTAAAATACCTACCAAATTTACTCTACAAACTCATTTGTTTAAGGAACTACACAATATGTCTTGTCACGAAAAATCTTATATTACAACCCCAATCTACTACGTTAACGACATCGCCCACATCGGTCATGCATATACAACAATCATTGCAGATACACTTGCACGCTATTCTCGTATGTCAGGGTTAGAAACTTTCTTTCTTACCGGTACAGATGAACACGGTCAGAAAATAGAAGAGGCTGCAAAAGCCAGAGGTAAAACAACCCAGGCTTATGCAGATCAAATCTCCGCAACCTTTAAAAACCTTTGGGATGATTTTGACATCTCTTATGATAAGTTTATCAGAACTACAGATGCAGACCACATGAAAGGTGTACAAAAAGCTTTTTCAGTTATGCATGAAAATGGTGACATTTATAAAGATACCTATAAGGGTCACTACTGTATCTCTTGTGAGACATTCTTCCCTGCCATACAATTGGTTGATGACGAGTTTTGTCCAGAGTGTGGCAAAAGTACCACTATCGTAGAAGAAGAAAGTTACTTTTTTAAACTCTCCAAGTATCAAGATAAACTGCTCCAATATTATGAAGATCACCCAAATTTCATCTTGCCTAAGAGTAAAAGAAATGAAGTCATCCGTTTTGTCGAAGGTGGATTGCAAGATCTTTCCATCACTCGTACAAGTTTTGATTGGGGTGTAAAAATACCAGAAGATATGAACGATCCTAAACATGTTATGTATGTATGGTTGGATGCGCTTATGAATTATGTGACGGCGCTTGGGTATGGTACAGATGAAGCCAATATGGATTTCTGGCCTGCACGTGTGCAACTCATAGGAAAAGACATTTTACGTTTCCATGCTATCTACTGGCCGGCATTCCTCATGAGCCTTGAGCTGCCACTTCCTACGCATATTGCTGCACATGGTTGGTGGACACGTGATGGTGAGAAGATGAGTAAGTCTAAAGGTAACGTCGTAGATCCTAGAGAAGTTGCAAATGCCTATGGACTGGACAACTTTCGTTACTTTATGCTGAGAGAAGTACCCTTCGGCGGTGACGGTGATTTTAGCCAAAAAGCACTCATAGACCGTATCAACTCTGACCTCGGTAATGACCTTGGGAACCTGCTCAACCGTCTCATCGGAATGAGTGGTAAATATTTTAATGGTACAGTAGACTCTGCAAATGTTGCTAAGTATTATCAGGCTGAACTTGATGAAGTACATACCTCATTGGAAAAGTTGGAACCACTGCTTTTTGATATGCAAATACACAGATACCTTGAAGAGCTTTGGAGACCACTCACTGTAGCCAACAAAGCCATAGATATGTACCAACCATGGACACTTATGAAAGAAGGTAAAGAAGAAGAAGCTATGGGGCTTAACGGACTCATTGCTGCAATACTTGCAAAAGTGTCTATCATGCTTTATCCTGTGATGCCTGCTGTATGTACGAAGATTTCAAACGCTTTACACTTTACTATTGATAATAGCTCTTGGAACAATATGATTAAAGACACCAAACTCCTTGAAACATTTACACTGGAAAAAATAGACCCTCTTTTCCCTCGTATAGAAGAGCCTTTACTGGAGCAAGCAGAGCCTGTAGATAACAAGCCTGAAGCTAAAACAGCAAAAGAGCCAGACACTAAAGAAAAAGTAACAAAAAAAGAAGAGGAAGAAGAAGGTATCGCTCTCATAGGCATAGACCAGTTCTTCCAAACTTCTCTTAAAGTAGGTACTGTTATTAAAGCAGAGGAAGTACCAAAGAGTAAAAAACTTCTTTTACTCCAAGTGGATATAGGTGAAGATGAACCCAGACAAGTGGTGGCAGGTATCAAAGAATGGTACTCTGCTGATGATATGTTAAACACACAAGTCTGTGTTGTAGCAAACCTTAAACCTGCTAAGCTCATGGGTCTAAAAAGTGAAGGTATGCTCCTCGCAACAAAAGATGAAGACGGTCTATGTATGATACGTCCAGAAAAGCCAAAAACGGCTGGAACACCAATAGGTTAAATATGAAAATAGAAGACATCGTAAACCTCACAGAGGGAACACTCACAAACACACCGAAAGTACAGGCTGTAGAAGCAGCTACTGTTTACTACTCAAAAGTAGAACATGGAGATCTTTTCTTCTCTTCAAATCAAGAAGAGATAGACCAAGCCATAGCAAATGGTGCATATGCCATCGTTTACTCAGACGACAGTATCATAAAAAATGATGAGGAGATAGCGTGGATAAAAGTCTCCAACCTCCAACTTGCTGCCTTCAAACTTATCCGTTATGTGATCATCAAAAAAGAAGCAAAATTTTTCTTACTGTCAGAACATGAACAGACATTCCTTAAAATGATACTGGTACACAAAAGCAATCTTACCTTTATATCAAATGACTGGAGAAAGGCATTTGAACAGATACTTAATTCTGAAGGTACACTCTTTGTAGGTACAGATAAAGAACTCCTCGAGCTTATCGTACCAGACGTACCTAAACTAAGCAGAGAAGTAGAAGGTTACCCTATATTTGATACACTCTTTAGAACTACATTTAAAGTAGGTGGATATGTGTATCAAGAAAAAGAACTGATTCCTTTCCATTTAGAGTATCTGCTTCGTGATATAGACTTTTGTGAAACCCATGGTCTTGCCTATTCTGTAGAACGTCTAAAATATACTAAACACTTTACACCTGTTTTTATAGATGGTAAACTCCAAAGTACGCAAGCAAGTAAAAGTGATAAAGTCGCCATCTTCACAGACAATGTCTCAGATATTACTAAAGCAAGAGAGTACGTGAAGAGAAGCAACATGTGGGTAAAAAGTGTTGTCTTGACACCGCCTAAGACTAAAGTGCCAGGCATTGACCACCCCTTCTGGTTTAAAACTGAAGAAGAGGTACGTGACCTACTTAAAAATACCCACTTTAACTACGCATTCATTTACAATGCGGATAAAAGTATTTTAAATACGATTCTAGAAGAGTATTCACTCTTCTAGATATCTTTTTTACACTTGCGGTCTCTGCGAGTGTAAACTCTTTCTCATAAGCACCATATTTTTCCCATTATCACTCATAAACTCAACGCCATACTTTTTACAAAGTACTTTAAAAGTCTGAGCAGTAAAGAAGACGATATGTGTTGAGTCTTGATGGTAATACCATTTTTTAAAAGCTTCTACTTCATTAGGGTGAAACTGTGTTTGTAATGCTAAATATCCACCCACTTCCAATCGTTCCACTAAACCCTCAAATACTTCTTTTGGCTGGTGTAAATGTTCAAAAACTTCTGTGGAGACTATGAATTCATACTTTTTATTGTCATTTAGGGTATCAGGATGGTATATTGGGTCATAGTAGTCACAGGATATACCCTCTTTTTCTAACATCTTTGACAGAAGAGAACTTGCACCACAACCAAAATCTAAGGCAGCTTTAGACTGACCTACCAAAGGTAAAACAAAGTTTAAAAAACGTTGGAAGTAGGCTTGATACCCTGTATCTGCTTCATCGTTTTCATGGAGGGTATAACGCTCTTTTTGTACAGAAAAATCTTGATAACACTCTGGTGATTTAAAAATATACTCACAGTCATGACAATGATAGTAAGTGATGTTTGTTTTTTCATCGATGAAATAATAAGTTTTTTGATTACAAATATGGCAGTTCAATTTCACCCCTTTAAAACGATTGTTATGTTACTATTTAATCTATTAATGCAAGGACAAGAAGAGATGAAAAGAAGAGATTTTATAGCCGGAACAGCCATAGGAGCTACAGCTTTAGCACTAAGCGGATGCCATAGGGCGGAAGAAAAGACAGACGGTGCTTCTGTTAACATTAACCGGGGTAAGAAAATCACACTCAAGCTTGCTACCTCTTGGCCTGCACACTTTCCCATCATGGGAACAGGTGTAGACGCTTTTGCCAAGCGTTGTTTTGAACTCAGTGGAGGAAGTCTTGAGATCAAAGTTTATGCCAAAAATATCCTCGTCCCTGCCCTTCAAGTCTTTGACTCTACTTCTGCCGCACAGATAGATGCCTTTCATTCTGGTGTCTACTACTGGAAAGGTAAAAACCCTGCATTTTCCATCTTTGGAGGGATGCCTCTTGGGCTTACAAGTGAAGAGATGATCACATGGATGAAGTTTGGTGGAGGGTATGAGCTTTGGCGTGAAATGTACGGTAAATTTAACCTTTATCCTCTCATAGGGGGAACGACCGGTCCTCAAATGGGTGGTTGGTTCAAAAAAGAGATCAACTCTCTTGCTGATCTCAAAGGTTTAAAGATGCGTATCCCTGGGATTGGCGGAGAGGTGATGAAGAAACTGGGCGTGAACCCTGTACTGCTACCCGCAGGTGAGATATACACTTCTCTTGAACGCGGAACCATAGATGCTACAGAGTGGGTAGGACCTGCCCTTGACAGTATGATGGGCTTTGCAAAAGCAGCACCTTACTATTACACAGGGTGGCATGAACCTGGTTCCATACTTGAAATTACCTTTAACAAAGCCAGATGGGAAAAGCTAAGCACCGAACATCAAGCCATTATCACCGCAGCAAGCGAAGAGATGACAGGCAACATGCTTCAGGAGTTTAGATATGAAAATGCTAAAGCACTTCAGGAACTTCCAAAGAATGTACAAATAAAAACATTTCCTAAAGATATGATGGATGCGGCCAAGGTAGCACTTGCTGAAGTATTAGAAGAGGAAAGTGCCAAGAGTCAAGATTTTAAACGTGTATTGAAAAGTTATCAGGATTTTGTGAAGCTCAATAAGCCTTGGGACGATATCAGTACCAAAAACTTTTTAGAGATCAGAGGATAACCTCCTCTACATCTCTTTACACATCCCAAAATGGAAGTAAAAACACTATTTGTTCATCATTTAAAATCTTCATACTTTCTCTAAGACATTTGAGCTGTACTTTTGTAGCTTCTACCTTCAGTTTTGCAACTGCCTCGAGGTTAGGATACGTTTCCTCAAGTGATTCTCCATCTACCGTTGCTTCTATGATCTCATATTCTAAAAATTTTACTTTTTGTTTAATTTCTTTCACAGCAGTTATCGTCTCATGTCTTATGACCAAAAGTTTTTCTTTTTGTTCATCAGTCAATCCAAGCGCAGCCTTATCCCAGTTTTTCAAAAGTAATTTAGTTAGGTGTGGTAACTCTTCACTGTTTATAAGAAATGGTGAGTCAAGCAGTGCATTCACTTTATCATTTTTTTGTATCTCTTTGATCATGCTAACAAACTCTGGACTTGGGAATGTAGCTATCATATGATTTGCGATCAATGCTAAATCTTTTTCTGAGACTTTACCTTTAAGTGACGGCATCACACCAAAATTTTGTACTTTGTTAGATTCACAAACACTCTTCGATGCTTTTGGATGCTGCACATAATCTACTATAAAATCTTTTTTCTCTTTTTTCTTCTGCACGACTAGATTGATGTGGAACATCACAGCATCCATAGCGGGTGCTTTCATCGTAGCTATCATATCGGGTGTTGGCGTAGTCAAGACATGACAGCTTGCACAGTTCATTTTTGTCAGTTCTGCACCTGTTGCTCCAAACATCATAGTACTAGTCAATGAGAGTAATAATAAAGTCTTTTTCATAAATGTTCTTCCTTAAGTAATTTTGTAAACAGTATAGTATAGTAGTATTAATCATATATGAATTCTAATACTTTTTATTTGTATATTCCAGTAAGTCTTTTTCACTCAGATCAGCCATAAGACCTGTCAAATTTCTAAGAGAAAAAAGTTGTAATTTTTCACCTTTTTCCTTTTTAAGTTCAGACGAGAATTTATTTTTAGAAAAAATGATAAAAGTATCTACATCAAGTTCTGCCTGAGCACATTTCTCTTTTAGCTTTGCAAGTTCAGATTTAGTGGCTTTTGCTTTGGAGTACTTTGTTATACCTGCGATCATAGCACCAGACTTTCTTTTGATTAAGATGTCAATCTCAACATTTTTGTCCCAATACGCACCTATACCAACTATAGGATCACCTTCAAAAGCATCTTTGAAACTCTGTTTAAGCATTTCTAAAACCAATTGGTCGTAGATAAGAGCAGAAAATTCTGCTCTTATATGAGACCAGTGTTCTTTCATCTCTTTATAGTCACCCTCTTTTATACCCTTATAGTAAGGAGAGATAGACGAAAACCAAAAACGCATGAAAGGCTGCGTAAACAGCAGCTTATCGGAGTTGCCATCTTCTTCTTTCACAGGTTTTTCGACAGATCTGTCAAAAACCAAAAGATCACTTTTGATAAGCCAATCTATAGCCTCTTCCCCCTCTTCTCTCTTCACATTCGCTTTTTTAAATGCAGAATATTCTCGTCTGTCACCAGAAGCGATAGCAGAAAGAAGTGCATGATAAATGGGTTTACTCTTTGTAGTATGTGCAATGTCACCATGAATGTATCTGTAGTTACTAAGCACTTTTTCTTCTATCAATTCGTCTATAGATTTTGAAAAATCAACATTCCATCCCATACCACCAAACACGGCAAAGTACTCAACAGCTTGTTCAAAGTCAGTGGCATTATTTTGGTAACAAAAAGAGCGGAAGTGTTCTAGCATGGTTGGTAGTTTTGACATAGATGTAACCTTGTTTATTTTGCTAATTATAGCCAAATATAGCGTTATAAACCTATAGTCTAAGTCTCAGTCTTTTACTTTTAAAACCTAATATCGTTTTTCATAATCCCGTAGAGTCCTGCTTCTTTTTCTTTGCTGAGATCTTCTTTATCTACCGTCCAAAAAATGACCTTGTGTCTTTCAAACAGCCTCTTATCTAAAACTATGTCACGCAGTTTTACATCAACATCAAAATAACTAACATACGCATAAAGCGTTTCAAAATCTTTATCTCGTATCGTGGAAGATTTATCAATGAGTTTATGAAGCTTAACATGAGGGTTCAGCTGATGCATATATTTTAAGACTTTATCCTCAAAACAAGAGACCTCTACCCACCCTAGCTTATCTTCAATCTGTTTTACTATGATCTCACAGAGTCTTTTATAGGTGCCAGGGTTGTACTTTATTTCTAAGATAAGTGTGGCTCTGCCCTTGGTGAGTTGAAGGAGTTCATCTAAAGAAGGAATACACTCTCCTTCTCCTGCATCCAATTTTTTCAATTCCGCAAGAGAAAGCGCTTCAGGTGTATTATCATGACCCGTTATATGCTTGAGATTGGCGTCATGAAAGAGTATGACCTCTTCATCAAGACTCAGTCTTAGGTCCGTCTCAATGCCATCTGCACCGGATTCAAGGGCTTTTTTAAAAGCAAGCATTGTATTTTCAGGATAATCCTTACTCAAACCTCGATGGGCAATTCTCTTCATAAAAATCCCTTTTTCTGTTATTATACCTTATGCATAAAAAATATGATATGGTTATTCTTGGTGCCGGGATTAATGGAGTAGCCATTGCAAAAGCACTTGCTTCCTCAGGAAAGAAAGTCCTTGTAGTGGAAAATCACATATTGCTGCAGGAGCATCATCTAATTCCTCACGGCTCATACATGGAGGGCTAAGATACTTGGAAAACTTTGAGTTTTCCTTGGTCAAAGAAGCATTACATGATCAAAAATACCTGTTAGACACCTACCCAGACTTAGTCAAATTACGCCCCTTCTATCTACCCATTTACAAAAACTCTAAACGCCCTACTTGGATGATTCATGTTGGCTTATGGCTCTATGGCTTTTTTGCACAGCATGAATACAAACCTAAAGAGGTAAAAAAAGAAGACTTTTTAACAAAATTTTCAGCTATCAAAGCAGAAAGCCTAAAAGCTGTCTTCCTATACTATGATGGAAAAACAGATGATGATACCCTTACCCATAAAATTGCACAAGAAGCTAGAGAATTAGGCGTAACTATACTTGAACATACATTTATTGATACGCTTCCTTTGACAGACGAACAGTTAACATTACACATCAATAACAGTTTTGTACACACAAATACTCATCAACGCAACAGGTGCATGGGTAGATGAAACCAATGCCAAGTTTAACCTGCCGTCTTCTTACACCATAGAAAAACTCAGTGGTATTCATCTTGTTATTGGAAAGGTGCTTATACCTGAACCACTTATATTAGAGACCTCGACTAAACGTATCTTTTTTATGATTCCAGAAGAAGATTCAACGCTTATCGGTACAACAGAGCGAAGTGAAAGCTGCAACGTTGATGAAATAAAAATCCATAATGATGACATAGCGTATCTTCTCAGAGAAAGTAATGTCTATCTAAATACCAAGTTAAAACGCTAAGGTATAACGAGACTCTTTTAATTATTTTTCAGGTCATCCAAATTCAGAAATTGAACAATTTCTTGTATAGGTTTTCTTAATTGTTTTGGCTGAGGATTGATTCTGTATCCAAAAGGCAAAACGAGTGCAACTTGAAATTCTGTAGTGTCGAGTTTCAAAATCTCTTCGACCTGATCTTTTTCAAACCCTTCAATCGGACAAGAATCAATATTTAAAAAGGCTGCTGCTGTCATCATATTTGCAATTGCTATAAATGTTTGGTGAGATGTCCAATTATAAATATTCTCATCTTTATTTAAAATTTCTTTTGAATGTTTTGCGTAAAGTTCTAAATACCAGGCAAGTTTTTTTCTGGTATTCCTTTTTCTAAAAATCTTTTTTTAATATTACTTGATGTTATTTTAACACCTTCAATGCCAGCAAGAACTATAACAAGATGAGAACAAGACGTAATTTGAATTTGATCTCTACAAGCTGGTTTCAATTTCATTTTTAATTTATCATCTGTAATAACTATAAACTTCCATGGCTCCATACCAAAAGCTGACGGTGATTTTCTACCGGCTTCAAGTATATAATACATATCATCATTTGAAACTTTTTTTGTATCATCAAAAAGTTTACAAGCATGTCTGAAATCCATAGCATTCATAAATTCATCTTTCATACATATCTCCTTATCCAAATTCACTAATTTTTGCGCTATTCATTATACTTATTTTAATCTTAGATTATAATATTACGCATCTTCCAAGATAATAGCTAAGATATATCATATTATAACATCAGCCAAAAATCCCTTTGGTTGCCAATATCGTTGCAAGACCTACCATCATAAAAATAGCAAAAAATTTCGTATAAAATTTGTTGTTAATCATAATGGAAATGATAGTTCCTGCCAGTACAACAAGAGCCAATAACCCATAAAGAACAAACATTAACACAACTAAGTCTTGTGGAAGCTCCATCGGCTTTTCATCGGGGAGTACAAAAGTCTGTAGTCCTATGGTTACTATCCAAATATAAAGCAATACAGAAAAGAAAGCTGTCCAAAATAAAAACTGTATTTTAGCACTTCGCATGAGCATGTTTTTCCTTGTTTAGTATTGTATCTTATTCTTGAACTTGCACTCAGCCCAAACCTATGATTGCAACATTCAGCTACGTAACACTACCGTAAAATCTCCATCCATATAACCCTCTTTTATCTGTACTTTTACGCCAAGTGCATGACAAATCTTTTTCATCTCGTGTGTTTTCCAATAGTTAAACGTACCTTCACATTCTTTACCTTCTAAAAGGTTAAAGACAAATCCTTTACGGCTTTTTTCAAAACAACGCTGTATGAACAGTTGTGTTTCAAGTCGAGTCAGAAGATTCATAGACCCGCTGGCAATATACCAATCGGCCATAGGAATGGTCTGACGCAGGATGTCACGTTGGATTATCTTACAGCCTGTTCGTACCTTCGCCTCTTTGACCATCGGCTCACATAGATCAAGTCCTATGTAGTTTTTAGGCAGGTTATTTTTCTCTTTGAGGTAGAGGTAAAAGTCACCAAAGCCACACCCTGCATCGACAAGCGTGTCATTTCTAACATCACCAAGACAGGAAACGATGGCCGAAAAACGGCGTTTTTGTGACTGTTCAGAATCCCATGCTACACCACATGCAGAGATGCCAAAGGTATCGTAATTATCTTTATAAAATTCTTTTTGATCGATGCGTGCCATTTGCTTAGTACTTTTTGTTCTTATACACTAACAAGTCTTTTTCAGTCAAATTATCTAGTAATACAGATAGATCATCCTGAGATAAAAGTGTTATTTCTGCATCTTTGATATCAACCATTTCAGAAAAAAATCCATTTTTAGAGAAAAGCACATAGTCGGCTATGTTTAGTTCTACTTTTTGGCACTTCTCTTTTAGGGTATTAAACATGTTTATTTTTGCTTTATCTTTAGAGTATTTACACTCACCTGCCAATATTTTGCCAGATTTTCTTTTGGCAAGTATCTCTATTTGTATCTGCTTGTCATAGTAGGAACCTATGGAGACGATGGGGTCATCTGCAAATTTTTTAGCAAAACTTTGTTTTACCAGTTCTCGTATCAAGAGATTACTCAGCAAGATAGAAAAATTTGCTTTGAGCTGATTCCATTTTTGTGTAAATTCACTAAAGTCACCCTCTGAAATACTCTTATAATTAGGAGAGATGGAAGCAAACCAAAAACGCATAAAAGGCAGAGTAAAGACCAATTTATCTGAAATTCTATCACTCTCTTTTAAAGGTTTTTCTACTGAAAAATCAAATTTTAACAAACTTTTCTTTTCCAAATAGTCTATGGCTTCTTCGCCTTTGTCTCTACCGACTCTACCTTTTTTAAACACAGCGTCTTCATGGCACTCACCCAACGCAATAATAGACAACAACATATGATACAAAGCATTGCCATGCGTAAACTTTGTAATGCCGTCATGTATAGACACATAGTTTCTTAGCACCTTTTCCTCTATGAGTACCTCTAAACTTTTAGAAGTATCCACACTCCACCCCGTCCCACCAAATACTGTAAAATACTCTAAAGCCGTATCAAAATCTCTGATATTATTTTGGTAAGCAAAAGAGCGAAAATGCTGTAAAAGTGTTGGGTGTTTTGACATAAGTTAACCTTGTTTTAGATAGGTGATTATAGCTTAAAACTCTCGTATGCATAATTATGTATAGCGCAATAACGAGAAATAAAATATTTTGGATGTAAATAATCAAACTTTGAAAGGTTAGCAAAGGCATTCATGGCTTCACTGCCGTTTTGTACGCCATCTAGCTCTTTATATGCTTCTTGCCTTTGTGGTACAAGTGCTGGGAGTACCTACTTGAGGGAGTAGTTATAGGGTCTTTGATGTTGTTGTGTATAAAGATAATCCTTTTTTCCTTTAACAAAAGAGAGTTATCATTATCACCTAGACCCTTTTCCTCTATTCCGTCTCCACTTTTCCCCGCATTTTTTTCTTCTGTGCATGTTTCTTTTTCGATTGTAGCCGCCGTTTGACGGCTCCTTTGGTTGGCTTGGTCGCAACACGCTTTTTCTGAACAACGTTAACACTTTTAATAAGCTCTACGAGACGTTCAAGTGCTTCATCTCTATTCTGATCCTGGCTTCGGTGCTGCTGGGACTTAACTACAATGATGCCCTCTTTAGTAATACGTTTGTCTTTCAGAGTAAACAGTCGCTCTTTGTAAAATTCCGGAAGTGACGAAGCGGCAATGTCAAAGCGAAGATGGATCGCTGCGGAGACCTTATTGACCTTCTGTCCTCCGGAACCCTGCGCACGAATGGCGGTAAACTCTATTTCACTTTCGTCAAGAGTGACGGTATTTGATATCTTCAGCATCGCCATACTTTCTCCTTTATCGTTCTTTTTTATTGCATTCGTAGCTGTTAATATAGGTTGTCTTGAGTATTGATTTATTATAGCATAGTGTGCTGGTGCGTTAAAATGAGATCGAGATTGAGAGATTTGTTACCAGACCCCACAGAAGCCATAAAAATCCGTATGGAAGAAATGCATCTCAAACAAAAAGACCTTATCCCTTATATTGGCAATAAAAGTAAAGTTTCAGAAGTTCTCAACCATAAGTCTGACTCTCTTTAAAGATGATCTATAATTTATCTAAAGGCTTACATCTTCCTTTGGAAGTTTTGATTCAGCCCTTTGAAGGTCATAGTGTCAAAGATAGTTAAGTAGTCATCACAGCTATTTTTTTAAATGTAGCTACCTTTTTTTCTCTAAGAAAAATTTATACTTCATCCCCTATCATCCATACTCCTTTTTCCATAAAAGCTGGTATGGTATGTCTTTTTGCTTTATTTATAAGGTTTGGGTGTGAAAGTTTATGGGTTTTTGCGTAGACATTGAGAGTGACTATTTTCAAACCTTTCAGATATGCCAAACGCTTGTGATAACTGTTCACCAAAGCCCCATAGATAATTTTCTCCATTATCTCTGTTTTCCCTAACATATTGAATTCTTGAAATGCTTTATAATACTCTTGTCTATCCGAAAATCTAATATTTATAGGCACATATTCTTCTCGTATGAGCAGGTAGTTGTTAAGACTTCTTCCTATACGTCCATTACCGTCTATAAAAGGATGAAGTGTCTCAAAGTCCAGATGAAATCGTGCTACTCTTTCCACTATGTTTTTAGAGGCATCAGCCTTATAGGTCATAAAAGTTTGTGCTAAACCCTCTGTAATATGTAGGGGTGCTGGAGCGATATGGTTACCGACCCTGACATATTCATCTCCGATTCTAAACCTACCAGCAATGTCATTGTTTATGTTAGAGATGAGAATTTTATGCAAAAACAGCATCATATCTGAGCTTAATTCTTTATCTTTGGCATTGTTGTCTATATACTCCGTTACGCGAGCCAGGTTTTTTGCCTCGTGAATCTCCCGTTCAGATACATATCTATCTAAATCTATCTGCAAAAGGATTTTTTCTGTCTCCTCTATACTGAGTGTTGAGTTTTCAATGGCATTTGAGTTATACACTTGTTGAGAGACTTCAGTCTCAGATATAAGTTTGAGTAGTTGTTCTTTACCTATAGAATATTGAAAATATTCTTTTCTTAAGGTGTCTATTTTCTTTGTTTGTTTTTTCATTAACATATTAGTATATTAACATATTTTAACTATAAATACAACAAAATCGTTAAAATATGTTAGATAATAAAGTTTTTAACGATTTATAGGTATTTCTCTATAATTATGGAAACAACTCAAGAGGAAACATAGTGAAACTTGACATACTATACCCAATATGGGTACAATAAAATGATATTTATAGAGTCTAAATTATTTGAGAAGTTACGAGAAAAATATTTGGAAGATGATAGCTATCGTCAATTACAAAATTTTTTATTAGCACAGCCTTTGGCTGGTGATGTCATACAAGGTACTGGTGGTCTACGAAAACTTCGTTGGTCTGCCAATGGTAAAGGCAAAAGAGGTGGTATTCGTACTATTTATCTTTTTATTACAGAGAAGAGCCATATCCATCTTTTGACTCTATATGCCAAAAATGAAGTAGCCGATCTAACTGAACAAGAAAAGAAGATACTCAAAAGTATCGTAGAGGAGTTAAAAGATGCCTAAAAGAAATCTATTTGAAGAGTTAAAAACTGGATTAAAAGATGCTAAAGTCTTTGAACAAGACAAGCTGACACTCAAAACAATGTCTATCACCCCTAACGAACGCAAAGTGTTATCTGCGGAGGAGATACGCTCCATTAGAGAAAAGTACAACATGAGCCGTGCACTCTTCTCTAACTTTTTACACATCTCACCGCGCACACTAGAAAAATGGGAACTAGGTACAAGCCGACCCAATGAGCAAGCATCTACTTTACTTGCCCTGACAGATAAGTATCCAGATATGTTTGAGAGACTTGAGACAATTTAAAATCTCTCACACTTCCCTCAACGTTTCAAGCTTACAATACTCCAAAAGTGCGTTTTTCATCTTCTCTTTTACTTACTCGATTATACTTTTCTATTACAACGCTGATAAAGTTTGATATTCATGTAATGCAAAATCATCTGTCATTCCACTGATATAATCAATAATAAGTCGTACTCTATAATACCACTCAAGTATTGCATATTGTTCTTCATTTTCTTTATCAAGTGTTTTAATATCATTACCATATGCTACAATCTGTTTAGAAGATATTCTTTTTATGAGTCGCATTGCTATAAAACAATCAATCTTTTTATCAGCCAATAATTTAGCAAAGTCTTCTGAAGATAATTCCAAAATTGGCTTATAAATATCCAAGAGACCATTTACAATAGCATATCCTTGAAGTTCTAATGTTTGCACATCTTTATTTTGATAAATATGTTTCACTGAAACATTTTGTAAAACCTCAATAGCTTTATAGTACTTACTTTCCTTATCATATTCTAAAAGTGCCGCATTAAATTCGCCATTAAAAATAGCATCATGATTGTCTATATAAATATCCACCACATGAAAGACCAATGACGTAACTAATGTAGCACGCGTTAGCGTAAAAAACATATTGAACTGATATGGTTCTTCATTCTCTTTTGCTTTTGCATATTGCTTTTCTATTAGAGCTAATAAATACTCCTCTCCCTTTTTTCCACATTCTAATTTTATAATATTATATACTTCATCTAGGCTAAGTATCCCTTTCTCTACAGAGTCTTCCAAATCAGCCGTAAGATAGGAAATATCATCTGCAGCTTCCATAATATATGTTATAGGAAATCGGTGTCCTTTCTCTACACCCAATACAGATTGTAACTCCGAAATAAAATCTTTTTCACTATAATAAAATCCTGGCTTCTTCTTCAAATAATCAAATTTATCACCTTTAGGTGGTTTCTCTTCATATGCACCCCTAGTATATTTAAGTACTGCCAATGTTTGAGTATAAGAGAGATTGAGCCTTTGCAATTTTGAAATCACCCTGATGGCTTGAGCATTACCATCATAGTTACATATATCTTTTTCTATCAATTCTTTAAGTGTCTTTGTCTCTTCCACATTAGCTTGAAATTTTTTCAATATAGGTATGGCATTATCACCTATCCATTTATTGATAGTCTGTTCGGCAGAATGTCCAAAAGGTGGGTTACCAATGTCATGCAATAAGCTTGTCATTTCAGATGTAGATACAAAAGCATTCTCTAACCCACCTAAGCCATACTTTTCAAGTCCCTCTTTTTCTAGTTTAGACAAAATCGTCTTGGCTACAAACCTTGCAGTTTGTGCTACTTCCATCGAATGAGTCAATCGTGTACGTATAGATGCATTAAGTTCTAATGCAAAAACTTGTGTACGTTTTTGAAGTCGTCTCATCGCCCCTGAAGAGAGTATACGCCCTCTATCACTTTCTATAGATGCGTCCATAACTTTGTATTGGTCTGCATTATACTCTCTATCTAGTGTCAGTTTTTTACTATAGTCAATCATTTATCACCTCTTTTAATTTCTTAAGTAATTTATTCTTTTCTTCACTACCATCTGTTGAAAATCGTATAATTGGAATACTATATTTCTCCAAAATACTATCTTTTAAAGTATCTCTCTTTAGTTGAGAAGGACTATTTGCATGGTATGCAACACCATCCACTTCAATTGCTAGAATCGCTTGTTTATACACTTTATTATAGATCAAAAAATCTACATGTGATGAACGTTGAACAAATGCAAACTCTTGTTCATTTAACATACTTGTGTCTTGAATGAGATTCTTTAAAGGGTAATTTTGAATATGCGCTAAATTAGAAAATTGCTCAAGTTTTAGTACATCTTCAACAATAACATTCATTAAATTTTCAGATTTATACTCAGACACACGTTTCATTTTTAAAAAATATTTGTTTAAATATGGTGCATAGCTTTCATATAATAAGTCAAAGATAGAATAGATTTTACTTTCAACAACCTCAAAATTGTTATATTTAATATAGTTCATTAAATCTTTCATATTTTTATTTTTTTCACGATCAGACACTACTATGTACAATTGCTCTTTCGCTCTAGATATTGCAACGTTAAGCAAATTTGGATCATCAGCAAATTCATTTTCTTTATCCACCACCGTTGTAATAATAATTACATCTTTTTCTCTACCTTGATATTTATGAACCGTATCAATTTCAATACCGTATTCTTGGTTTATATTAGTAGATAATTTATTTACTTGATTCCTATAAGGTGAAATGATCCCTAAATCATTCATATTTACATGAGGTAAAATTTCATTTTTAATGACATCAATTTGACGTTGATTTGACCTACCTCTTGCATGATTACCTTCTGCAGTATTTATAAGAAACAAAGGTTCTGATGTCTGTCCTTCTTTTGATAATATTATTAATTGATTATTGTAAAATTTTTTATTACAAAAATTGATAATTTTAGGATGACATCTATAGTGCTCTTTAAGTAACGTCTTAGGCACTCCACCAAAAATTTTTGATGAAGATGCAAGCAAACTATTTTCATAATGATAATATTGATTTATATTATATTTGGTAAAAACATTGTCAACGATATTTTCAATCTCTTTACCCACAATATGTGGTAATTGTTTCTGATCACCCACTATCACAATATTTTTTGCACAAGACAAGGAAAGTCCGCCAGCTACTATATCTACTTGAGATGATTCATCGATAATCAAATAATCGTATAAAAAGTTTTTTCCTGTACAGTTACGTAAGGAATGAGTTGTACTCAGGACAACAGGATACTCTTTTACAAAAGATTCAAAATCTTTCCATAATACATCTTTTTCAAACTGTTGTCTTTTATGTGTTAGATTATACTTATTTGATAGGTATAGTTCAAATAATTTCATTGAGTCTAATTTATACTCTTCTAACATCATGTCAAAATTAGCATTCTTTAAAAGGCTCTTTGCAGTAGTAATACTTTGTATTAATTCTTCTTCTTTAAGCTTATAAAAGCACTTTTGTAAAAATAAAATTATCTCATCTATAGAATATTGGTATAAACCAAAAGAATATATCTTATATTTGAAAAACGCCTTGATTTTAAACAAGAATGTAATACTTTTATCTTGAAATGATAAAGCCTCTATCTCAGCCCAAAAAGATAATAATTCCTTTAAATTCTTTTTAGTAAAAGCTTCTTCATAACTGTCTAGATTTAGTGCCTTTTCAATATACATATTCATAAAATATTTTTTCTCAGTTTGTAACTCTTCTAATGCTTGAGTTAGTTGTGCTAAATCGTTTCGAGCTTGCAGCATTTCCTTGATACGTTCAATGTTTTTTTCTAAAGCATCACTATTTAAATCAGCGTTTATAACATTATCAAATTGAGGATATGTATCATGTTGATTAGCAAAAAAAACTTCTTGATTTGCTCTTTTCCCTAGTATTGCTACAAAGAATGATAGATTAAGAGAATCAAGTTTATCATATACATTTTGTATTGCAGCATTATTATTGGAAACAACAGCAACTGTCTTATTCTCCACTATGAGATTAGCAATAATATTTAAGATAGTTTGTGTTTTTCCAGTTCCAGGAGGACCTTCAATGATACTTACTTGGTGAGTCAATGCTTTTGTTACAGCAGCTTCCTGACTTAAATTCAATCCAAATGGAAAAATTTTTACTTTTGAATAGTAATTCTTGTTTATGGCATCCTGACTAAGATATTTTGCAAGTACACTATTTTCATTAAGATATGACATTTTTTCATACTGTTTATCTAGAAAATCACTCTCCTCACTTTTAATACTCTTAGCCAACGTCTTTAAATAATTAAACATATGCTTGGTGTTATTTTTATCAAGGGCATTATATTCAATACGTAACACAGACTTTTTGTAGATTCTAGTGTCTAAATTTTGATAGAAAATTTTTATATATGTTCCAAAGTCTAAAATTTTAACTATACTATTTAAGCACTTATCCCGTAAATAAATACGACATGAAGCGGGGTCAAGGATTTTAGGATCTTTATCAATTGAAATTTTTGAGAAGTCTCTATATGTATAAATTTTATCACTTGATTGAAAGCGCACATTGATGCTTGATGAGGAGTCATTTAGATATGTGATATCAGATGTTTTATTTTTTCCATCAATAACAATTAAATATTTATTTTCATCCATATGTTTTTTATATTTCCCTCAGTTTTTTAAGTATCTTCACCATCGCCAAAGTATCAAGCTTACAGTACTCCAAAAGTGCATCTCTCATCTTCTCTTTCTCTGTCTCATCAAGCTTTGAGAGGTTAGCAAAGGCATTCATGGCTTCACCGCCGTTTTGTACACCATCTAGCTCTTTATATGCCTGTTGCATTTGGGGTACAAGTGCTGGGAGTACATACTTGATGGAGTAGCTTCCGTTCATGCTTGGGGTGACGTAGTGTTTTTGTTGGAATGGGGTCATGAGGTCTTTGATGTTGTCGTGTATGTCTAAAAGATGAAGACTCAACGTTTCATACTTAGATGCCAGCTTTCTTATGACACCTTTTTCAAAGCCCATGTTGTAGGCTAAAACAGTGACATCGATAGGGATGTCTTCACAGAGCTTTTGTGCGAGTAACTCTCTTGGGTCTATGCCATCTACTGCTAAAAACTCATGATGTTCAAGTCTGCCGTCTTCGTGTTCTATGTGCAGCGAATACTGAAAGGGTATCTGCATAAATGGACTGATGCCTTTCCATTCTGGTATAGCTTGCTGAAAGGTCTCAAAATCCAAATGGTAGATGGGGTAAGCTAACGTACTTAGAAAGCCCTCTATCGCAACTTTATCTATGTGTGTGACACCTGACTTGTAGTTACTGACTGCTTGGCTCTGTTTGGCTGTCATAGCAAAGATGTCTGGTATATCTTTTATGTCTACTATGCCTTGTTCGTACAGTTCTACTTGCTTTTTACTTCCAAGGTTAAAGATGTTAAACATGGAGTACTCAGGGATACTCCTCTGAACTCTCCAACAGTACTCCTTTGCATCACACTCATAAGGTTTGTTACAGTGTGACCCTATGTCGATGTCTGGTTCATTTGTCTTATCTTCCAAGTAAGTTTCAAACTCTTCCAGTACATGGGGGATGTTCTCTTGTAACTCTAGTACATCCCCAGTCACATCCACTACAGAAAAAAGAGCATCTATGTCTAGTGCATCACCTCTGATGTAAGAACTGTCTATATGTACAACATTTGCACTTTTGATGTGAAACCCAAGGTTTTTCAAGACATAGTACTGTATAGACACATCATGCAGATAGATGTCTTTTACAGAGGTAGAGCTTTTGACTTCGTAGATCTCTACTCCATCAGGCTCAACATGTAAGATGTCAACCATAACTAAAATGCCGTTGTAGTTAAAGGTAGCCTCATAGATGTTTTGCACACCCTCATCTAGCAACACTTTAGTCGTAGCTATCATCTCACCGTAGTCTCTTGTGAATAGCACTTCTTTCCCATCGGGGAAAAGTTGGCAAGCCAACTCCCCTACTACATTTCCCGTTTCAAATACAGCTTGTACTGACGCATCTGGCGGTGTAAGTACTTCGAGCTTATACTTTTTAAGCCAAAGTGATTTTGGGCATTGCATTCCGCGAGTGTAGAGTGATTTAGATAGATTCATTACTAAATTTTTCTTTCATAAAGACTTTTAACAGTTGTATTAATATAACTATTTAAACCTTCTCCTCTAACTGCTAATTTTTTCATTTCCTCAATATTAGAATTGCCTGCACTTGCATAAGTGTATAAATATTTGGCACCTGTACTAAATTGTACAACAACTCCATTTTCTTTAATCTCATATGCTGAAATACCAGAATCTCTGCCATTGTTATTGTAACTTGTCATTTTTTCTCCTTTTTTAAAATCTAACTATTATAAGGTCACTATAAAATTATCACACTCTTTAACAATAAACTCAGGAATCATTTCATATTTTGTTGGATTTAATTGACTAACATACTCATTTTCAATATGATAAGTTTCATTGATATATTTTTGTATTACATCACTAGGGTGTCTTCCCACATGAATCATTCTAAATAATTGTAATTTTTCATAATCACTTTGACAATCACTATAGATAGATTTTAATGTCGCTTCATTTTTAATTATTTCTAACTGTTGAGTATAATCAAAACCTGTTATTTTATTTTTAATTGATTCTGAAGCTTCACTTATTTCATCTACGCTCATTTCTATTTCACCGATAGAAGTGAACTTTTTTGGAATGTCTCTTTTATGAAATAAACTTGCTAGAAGTTGATATTCTACACCTTTGTCATCTAAAACTTCATAATACCTACGAAGATAAATTAATTTTGTAATAATTTCTGGATTATTAGTAATATTTTCATTACACACTTGTGCAAAAGTCATAAGATCATCTCTCACAATTTGTATCTCATGTATAACTCCATTTCTTGATTTTAAAAAAGAAGCAACAGGTAATGGTTCAAAATTTCCTGGAAGAATTTTTAATATATCTATAATTGGATCAATATCGTGTGTTAGCATTAAAACAGTTTTACCTCTTAAAGATTTTTTACCACGAAAAAGCTTTTCAATTATTGCAAATTTTTTATTTTTATCAAATGAAGATATGGGGTCATCAAGTATTATTAAGTCAGGATTTTTAGAAAGACAATCATACATAAATAGAATAAGTGCAAATGCATTTTTTTCTCCAAAACTTAAATGTTGATTTCCTTTTTGAACTGATATTGACAAATCAAAATGTCGTAATTTCATTTTGTATTCTTCACCTATTGATTCAATTTCAATTGTATATTTATATCCAGCAAATTTTAAAAAATTATTAATTTCTGTTTTGTATAAAATTATTCTATTGGCTATTTGTCGCTTTTGTATATTTATTTTTCCCGTAAGTTCAGCAGCTTTTTCAATTAATTCATCTAGGCATGAGTTTAATGGATTAATAATTTCCTGAGTATTAGTAGAATTTAATTGAGGGACTAATGAAAGCTTAATTCTTAACTCTTTTATTTTTTCAACCATATCATCTACATTATTAAAAGTAAAAAAAGCAATTCGTTGTAATCTTTCCAATTCATTTTTTAATACATCAATCTGCTTTTTTATTCCTTTAAGGAATTCTTCCTCAGCTTCATTTAGGCCTACACTGTTTTTCGTGATTTCATCTATTGTAATTTGTGCTTCATCAGTAAAATATATTTTTAAACTTTCCATTACTTTTATAATATTTAATAAATGTTCAATAGCTTTGTCATTATACTCTTGTCCTACTTTTTCTATAGTTTCTATTTTACCAGCTGTTGGGGATGTACAATAAGGACATTTACTTGATATACCTAAAAAACCACCTCCTGAAGTCTGCCATTTTATCCAAGATGTATTTTTATCACTTTTTAGATACTCAGTATATCCTTCTAGTCCATCAGGAATATTTTCAAGTTTATTACCACCACCTAAAGCTTTTATCATTTTACTATTTCTTGCAAGACCATCGCTAGTGGTACTAAATGCTTTACTTAATTCGTTCAAATCATTAATAATTCTTGATAAATTTTCATTTTCATCAAAAATAGTTTTAACATTAGAAAATAATGCTTCTATAGCCAATAAATTTTCTTTATATTTTTCATCTTTTATAAATATTTCAAAGCTATTTTCAACTAATTCTTCTTCTTTAAAAACAAATTGATTTATATATTCCTCGTTAAAAAGCATGATTGTAGAAAATACCTCAGCTCCTTCAACTTGAGGTTCAATACCAGCTGGATTGTTCTCTCGAAATTTAAAAGGAAGTAAGCTACTTAAATCATCTGGGCTGGAATGATACTCAATTGCCTTAGCAATTGTGCTTTTACCAGTACCATTTATTCCATACTTAATATTTAATTTACACTCTTCAATAATAATATGACTCTCATCTATACTATTACAATTTTTAATAATTATATTAGCCATGCTTTATGCAGTCACATATATTTTTTTCAGCCTACTATCAGCAGGATTATATCCATCTCGTATAGGATTGAAACTGCTATCTGAAATTTTTATATTTTCTATTTTTCCAATACTAAAAAGTCTCCAACCTAAATCATCTGATGATGTACTTTCACCTTCTACTTGATATGCACTTAAGACATCTTTACCTGTGCTTGATACTCCAAAAGTATATGGCTCAACAACTCTAACTTCATCTTTATAATTAAACTCAATCAACTTACAATTTTCAATAGCCTCTGTAATTATTCTATTCATTCTTTTTCCCTTGTTTTTTATTTAAAGTTCCACCACCCTCTCAAACATCTCCTTAATCTCACTCTCATGAGAGATCAAAAATATCTGTCTATACTGCTCTTTGATGGTATGGAAAGCTTCCATGATCTCAAAACGTCGTTCCTCATCTTGACTTCCAAATACCTCATCAAATGCCAGAAAACCAACTCCACCGCTACCACTAAGCTCACTAAGCGTCTTAGAAATAGCTATACGAAGCACCAAGTTGGCAAGGTCTACCTCCCCACCACTAAAGCGTTCTATGGGGTACCTGACACCATCATCGTAGATGAAGAAGTCAAATTCATTGCTCACTTCTATGTGCTGGTACTTCCCTCTGGTGATGGTGCCGTACATCTCACTGGCAAGTTGACTTATGCGTGGGGCTATCTGGGAGTTGATCTTGTTTTTGAACTCTCCCATGAAAGCTTTGAGCTTTTCGTAGTCGTTCTTGTCATCCAGTTTGGCTTGAAGCTGTTTTTTTTGCTCTTTGTTCCTGTCAAGCTTACTTTTGAGTGTTGTTATGTCACCCTTGGCCTGTGTATGTTCTACTTTCTTCTTGCTAAGCTCTTCAGATAGAACATCTTTTTCTTTTCGCATTTCGGTATGAAGCATCTCTTGCTTTTCATGTTCTTTAGCATCGTAGCTGTGCTCTGCTATGGCTTTAGTTTGCTTTGTGATGTTCTCTTCACTCTGGGTGATGCTGACCGCTATGGCTTTTAACTCATTTTCAAGTGCAGGTATCTGCGCTATGAGTGTTATAAGCCCTAGTAACTCTTGGTACTTAGGTTCCAACTTCATTTTTTTTGCAAGCGTTTCACCATGAGCTTTCTCATCATACTTCACATCTTTGAGGGCTTCGAGTGCTTGTTTATTTTTCAAACCTGTTGCAGTAACGCTCTTGAACTCTTCGGCTTTCTGGGCAAGTGTCTTTTCATCTGCTGCCAATACCCGTAGATCTCCACTAAAGTTTTGTAAGAGCTGTTCACTCTTGCCTTTAGCCTCTTGCTCTTTGTGCTTAGTCTCTAGTACATTTTTAAGTTCAGTCGCTCTCTTGGCTACCTCATCATCATGTAACTTAATGATGGTACTTTTAAGTGAAGCGATGACATTGTCATATTCATCAAGTAATGGACGTGTACAAGTCGGACAGTTGGAGTCTTTGCCTATGGCTTCTATGTTGGCTATCTGTTTGTTGGTGTTTTCTATAAGACCTTTGTATTTGGCTATCTCTTCTTTGAGGTTACTCTCTTTACTCTCTATCTCTTTTAACTTATTGACAGAAGATTGTAATAATTTATTTTGCTCTTCATGCGCTTTCAAAAGCTGAGGCTTGGCTTCAAGTTTTTTCTTTAGATCTTGTATCTCTTTTTCGTCTTGTTTGTACTGCGTACGAAGAACTACCTGCTCTCTCTCCAAACCCTCTTTTTTCAAAAAAAGTTCTTTTTGTTTCTGTAGGTTAGTTATAACAACTTCTAGACTTTTATATTTATCTATGAGAGGTTTCTCTTTTTCATACTGAGATGCTTTGAGCTGTAAGGCTTTAAGCTTATCTTGCCCTCTGAGCAAATTAGCCTTTTGATCTTCAAGCCCTTTCTTGAGTAAATCAAGATCAGAACCGAGTTTGACAAATGCATCTTTGAGTTTTTGTAAGGCTTTAAGTGTTTTATCTAACGCATCAAGCTCTTTACTTTTTTCGTCAAATTTTTTCTTAACCTTCTCTAACTCTTTTTGTAGCGTTTCAGCCTCTTTAGCCTTAGCCTCTTTCTGTTCTACGAGTTCTTTCACTTCTGCATCAGAAAGCAGTATCTCAGAAAAACTTTTAATGTCACGATTGAGCTGTGTGAGTTTAGACTTTATCTCTTGTTCTATTTTGTCTATCTTTTCAAGACCCAAAAGTTTACGGATGATCTTTTTTCGATCTTCACTCTTTAAGCCGCTCAAGGCTGTAAGCTCTTTTTGGGAAGCAAAGACCGTGTGCATGAATGCTTCTCTGTTCATACCAATGAGTCTGATAACCTCACTGGTGACTCCTTTGGCACTCTCGGCTATAAGCGCATCATCACCATCATAGAGGTGTGCTTTTGCTGTAAGAGATTTACCGCGCATCTCTCGGACTACTTTATAGTTCAACCCCTCTATCTCAAAGAGTAGTGTGACGCAGACGGCATCTTTTTCATCTGCCTTGGCATTACGGATCGTCTCTTTCTCTCCTCTTACATCTCCGTACAATGCAAAGGTAATAGCATCAAAAACGGTAGACTTCCCAGACCCGTTACGACCTATGATACCTGTCAACCCTTCTGCAAACTCTAGCGTGAAGTTCTGGTACTTTTTATAATTTTGCATATGAAGGCTAGTGAGTATCATCATCACCCTCCTCATAAAGTGCAAAAAGCTCTTTGGTCTTAGCCGTCAACCTCTCCTGCTCCGATTCGTCTATTATACTCTCTTTAATGTGGGAGATGAAATAGGACTCTAAAGAGATAGACTCAATGTCTCCTTCTAGCTTCTCGCCCTCTACACTCTTGAACTCACGTTTCACTTTTACATGTAAAGCCTCTTTAAAGATCTCACCTAGTTCTTTATTGGTAATGTCTATGGAACTTGAAACAGTAAGATTAAAAAGCCTGACCTCCACCAACGCATCTTTGATCTCAGAGAGGTCAAGTAAGGCTATCTCTTCTTCGTACTTGTCTGCATCGATACTGAAAGTGAGTGATCTACGCAGGGGAACGGTATGTTGTTCAATGCCCAGTGTATCGTCCAAATCTAACACGACATAGCCTTTGTCTTCTCTCTTATCACTGCTGCTTGTACGCTCTGTGGAACCTGCATAATAAACGTTAGGGTGTTTCCCTACAGCACCAAACCCATGCCAGTGCCCCAAAGCCACATAATCCATCTTCTCAAAAAGTTCTTCCCTCTCTTTAGGGTAGACCCATTCTCCAAACTCATGCATAAGATAATGTGCTCCCACAGAACAGTGCATCATCATAATGTTTTTCTTCTCAGTGTCAAGATTGGCTTTTATCGTATCTAGTTCAATGGGAATGATACGTTCATCATTGATGTGCGGTAAAGCATGAAAGATCACATCATCAAACACAACAGGCTCATAACGCTGTTCAAAAACTGCTCTAATATTATCTAAGCTACTCAGTGCTTGCAAAATAGGTGAAGAGGTAGAGGTACGCGGTGTGGAGTGGTTTCCGGCAATCATTATAAGAGGGATATTTAGTTTTTCTAGTCTTTTGAGTTGAGTCAGTGCAAAAGTGATGGCACGGTTGGAAGGAGAAGCACGGTGAAAAAGGTCACCAGTGTGCATAACATAGTCGGGCTTGGAAAGAATGATAGCGTCTATCACATCCTTAAATGCTTCGTAAAAGTCTGCTTCACGTTGATTTATACCTTGGTCGTTGGTTATATCTAAATCGCTAAAGCCTAGATGGGTATCGGAAAAATGTATAATTTTCACTATTTGAGTCCACCTTGTTTTTATACATTCTATCTATATAAAATAAAACTTAAGACCTTGTAAATTCTATGCTGATATCTATGCCAATGAATGGGGTCACCTTTATGATTGGTTATTTTCCTACTTCGCCATCTCAATAAACAAAAATATATAATCTTCCACTTTTGGTAAAAGCACCGTACCATGACCAGCACCAGAGAGCATAAGTGTGGTGCCGGCGATGGCTTTTTTGCCGTATTCTAAGGCGTTAGCGTTCGCACCAAGCGGGTCATTTTTCGTAGCGATGAAGTACATTTTGCTCATGGAACTTGCGAGTGCCATATCACTTTCACTGCTTCTAGACTTTCCAGCAGAAAGAGTAATGAGTGCTTTGGCATCATACTCATTGAGTACAGGTATCAACGATGACCCACCCAGAGACGCACCTATGAGGTAGAGCTTTGACATATCTAGACTTTTGTCCTCATCTAACAACTCTAGCCATGCTGAGAGGTCTTGTGGTATGCTAGTAAAGTCTACTTTTTGTGCACTAGCATCAAATGCTACTTTAACTTCACTGGTGTTTTTAGGTACTTGTACTTTATTTTCTACACCTTTTTGCATGATAGACTTGCCGTGACCACGCAGGTCTACACTGAGTGTCGCCATGCCCTTTTCATGTAGCTTTTTTGTGAGAGTATCCCATGAGGTATGGTCTGCACCAAACTGATGTGCTAAGAGTACGATAGGCGTGGCCTTAGTAGCACTTTGTGGTTTGTCCAGCCAGCCGTGAAGTTCATATCCATCTTCAACGGTGAGGGTAAGTTCTGTAGCAAAAAGAGGTGCTATGAGTAAGAAAATGAGTATAAGTTTTTTCATGGTTTATCCTTTTATTTTTTTCATTATATACAAGTATATACTAAATAGGGATTGAAATGCAAAAAAATGGAAAATTAGGAAATATGGAGTTTATGGAAAACATGCCAACTAGACATGTTTTTGTTTTTATCTATTTGAAGATTATAAAAAGGCAAGTAACGAAGCTGTCACAGCGACATTGAGAGACTCAACACCGCGTTGCATAGGTATGGCTATGCTTTTATCACATAGTACTTCTACGCTCTTACTGACACCTTCACTCTCATTACCCAGAACAAAGATGCTCTTGTTGCTATAGCTTTGTTCTTTGTAAGAGTTTGAAGCGTGTGATGAGAGTGTATAAAGAGTTGCACCCTCATTTTGAAAAGACTTTAGGGTCTTTGCAAGATTAGGTGTTTTGATGATGGGCATTTTAAAGAGTGTGCCTGCACTTGCTTTTATGACCAGTGAAGATATTTGCGCTCCGCCTTTGGTAGGGAGCAATATGGCATCTACATGACCTGCCACACAAGAACGGATGATCATCCCTAAGTTTTGTGGGTTCGTTATGCCGTCAAGTGCAAGGATACGGTAACTTTTATGTGCGTCCATAAAGATATTTTCATCTCCCATATGTTCCAAAAGCATATCAAGAGCAACCCCTTGGTCTTGTTTTGCATTTTTGGAAATTCGAGAGAGTGCCTGTTTGTCATGGTAAACAACTTCAATGTCTCTTTTTTTAGCAATGTCTTTCATCTGTTCAAGTATATCAGCATCTTTATTTGACTTGGAGAGATGCAATTTGTGTATGGTAATGGTTTCATCTTCAAGTGCTTCCATCACAGGATTACGTCCGTAAATGGTAAGTATTTTATCGAAAAAAGCTTTTTTAGCTAGATACTCTGGAGTATCATCTTTAAGAGTTTTTGGCACTTATTTTTCACCATTCCAAGCTATCTTAGGTTTTCCATTCTCATCAAACTTGACAGCAGGCATACCCATGATGTTATAACCGGCATCCACATAATGGATCTCACCTGTGACACCCGAACTTAGGTCTGAAAGCAAGTACATACCAGAGTTTCCTACTTGGTTAATGGTTACATTCTCTTTCAAAGGAGAATGCGCTTGGTTCCATTTGAGCATAAAGCCAAAGTCACCTATCCCTGCAGAAGCAAGTGTTTTAATAGGTCCAGCAGAGATAGCATTTACACGGATACCATCTTTTCCAAGGTCTTCTGCCAGGTACTTCGTTGTCATCTCTAAAGCAGCTTTAGCCACACCCATAAGGTTATAGTTAGGGATGTATTTAACACCACCGTAGTAACTTAGTGTCAACACTGACGAAGAACTAGAAAGGATAGGTTTTAACTCACGAACGATTTCGATGAGTGAATAAACAGAAACGTCCATAGCCACATCAAATGCCTCTTTAGGAATATCCATAAAACGTCCACTCAAACCCTCTTTAGGTGCAAAAGCGATGGAGTGTACGATAAAATCTATCTCACCCATGTCTTTTTCAAGTGATTCTTTAAGTGCTTTGATCTCTTCTGGCTTACTTACATCACAAGGATAAAGTCTTGCTCCACAGTCTAGATCTTCTGCGATAGGAGCTAGTTTTGATTCAAATCTTTCATTTAGAAATGTAATAGCCATCTGCGCACCCTGCTCTTGGCAAGCTTTTGCGATACCGTATGCGATAGACTTTTTGTTGGCGATGCCCAAAATGACACCTTTTTTGCCCTTCATTATCATGTATCTGCTCCCTGAGAATTAATTCTCTTATTTTACCATTATTGCGTTAAAATGTACCTCTATTCTTTAACAAACCAAGGTTATACATGAAAAAAATACTTATTATCAGTACAGGTGGCACATTTAATAAGATTTATGATCCCATTAAGGGTGAGTTTTCTATAGATCAAGCGTCACATGCCTTGGAAGACATAGCATCAAAATGGCTTTGTAAATTTGAAATCATTAACATCATAGGTAAGGACAGTCTTGATATGACTAACCATGACAGACTGGAGTTATTAGCCATTATTAGTCGCTCAGAATATCATCATGTCATCATCATTCATGGTACAGATACGATGGATGTGACAGCGGAGTATCTCTTTGATGCTGACTTGGAAAAACAGATTGTACTCACAGGAGCTATGGTCCCATACAGTGTAGAGCCTGTAGAAGCCACTGCAAATCTTAGTTCAGCCTATGGGTACTTAAATGGCCTAGACAAAGAAGGTATTTATATCTCTATGAATGGGGTAATGGGATCCTATGATAGGATAACGAAAGATAGAATCCAAGGTAAATTCAGCCTTTTAGTTTAGACTATAGAACACTTTGATTAACACTAGATACTCAGAGAGTTCTGTTACTTATGGTTATCCACAGTGGGAGGGATAATCTCTCCAGACGCTTGCATACTTAAGGCTTCAGGATATTTTTTATAGTGTCTTCGTACTGCTTTAGCCAACGCTTTTTTTGTATTTTCTTCTACGGGTGTTGGCATCATATTGGGTAATGCTTTGAGTAAATCCTTCACTAAGATGTCTTGAGGTGCAGGTATTCTATCAACCCATGAAGCTAAGATTTCTCTGTTAACATGAGACGGAATCGAACCCATAATACCTACATCGTTTTGGTCATGTACAAGCAAACCTGATGTAGTACCTCTATCTAGCGTAAGTACTTGAAAAAGGTAGAGTGTATGGTAAGCCAGCTGTTCTTCTTTTTCTTCTTTCGTGAAGGTAGCATATGTAGCTAATTTTGCAGAGATAATGGCGATATATGCATCGATCACCCTTTCGCCTACTTCCAAGACAAAAGCTTTGTCAGCTTCAAAATTTCCACTATTATATCCTTCAAGATAATAATGACTCACTCCACGATGACGTCCAAGTACCGGAATATTAAAATATCTATCACCCTGTGCAGCACCTTCTTCATACAGTGCACCTGTTACTTTTTGAAGTGTTTCAGAAAAACTCTCTTTATCTAAATCAGCTTCACCTATAATCGAAGGGTTCAGATCAGCCATCACACGCCAATACCCTTCTCCGTCTTTCATCTGAGTCCACGAGATATGCATATGCATAGAAGGTACATGAGGATTATGAGGATGTATGATGGTAGAAATGGCAGTGGCTGAAGCTAATTTCTTAGTCTCGTCATCATCATAATGTACTTGAGAAACATTGACAGAACCTCGATCAAACACCATAGAATCTCTAGCCTCATAACGTACGCCGCCACCATGTTTACCCCCGTCACGTCCCCATGTAACCGCTTCACAAGATTTTCCTTCTCCAAATGCTAAGGCTACTGCATTTAGCTTTGAGACAAAATAAGCTTGCAGACCTTCTACAAGAAGATTGGCTTCTTTTGCTTCTGGTGATTTTGCGGGGATTATCATAGTGTATGACCTTTATTTTTATAGAATTATATCATAGTAACTTTTATTCCATTTAGCTACAATAAACATAGAAAAATTTATAAAGAAAGAGAAAATATGAGACAACATTTAATGATAGCAACAATTGTTGCATTCGGTTTTTCTGGGTGTACAAGTTCCATGAACTACCTCACAGATCCAACTCAATCAACTCAAGAGACACAAGTAACTCAAGTGACCAGAACACAACAATATTATGAAGAGCCAAACAGTGAAAAAAAAGAAGCGTATGAAAATACCATGAGAAAAATAGCATCAGGTATAAAAAATGATTCTAATTATCAGCGGATCGTACTGGATACACCTGCAAAAAAAGAATGGTTTAAAAACCTGACTTACGGACTGTGGGACAGACAAATAACACGGCAGCAATTTATGACAAAGGGTCTAACTCAATATCCAACCCATAACTATGAATTTGATTTCATAGTAAAAGGATTTACCTTCAATTAGGCTATCTAGTCAGCATAAAGAATCGGGTCTACACTACCCGCTTCTTTAAATCCTTTTAATCTCAATCTACAACTATCACAGACACCACAAGCCATCTCTTCAGATTTATAGCAACTCCATGTATCTTTCAGAGGTACATGGAGCTCTAATGATTTTTGGACTATTTGACTTTTTGTCAAAGCAACCAACGGCATCTTTATTTCTAAATTTGTCTCATCTTTTGTACCAAGATTAATGGCACTTTGCATTTGTTCTATAAAATTCTTACGACAGTCAGGGTAGCCTGAACTGTCTTCTTCTACCACACCGATGAAAAGTGCTTCAGCAGAATGCTTCTCAGCTACAGCAGCCGCAATAGAGAGAAAAATACCATTTCTAAAAGGCACATAGGTTACAGGTACACCCTCTTCTATGCCTCCTGTAGGTACATTTATACTCATATCTGTTAAAGCAGAAGCACCTATCTGCTCAAAAAAAGGCAGAGCTATCTCATGCTTCTCACTTGCATTTACTGCCGATGCAACCTTACGAAAACATTCAAGTTCTTTAGCCTCGGTTCGTTGCCCATAATTAAAATGTAAGGCGATAATTTCATAACCTTCAAGTTCTGCCATTTTGGCACTCAAAGCACTATCCATACCTCCAGAAATAATACATACTGCTCGTTTCATACCTTTTCTCCCCTTATCACTTCTAGCCCAACAGGCTGATACAGGAAATCACTAAATGATTTCTCGTAAAAGCATCGCCTTTGGCTCAGAAATATTTATAAGTATTCTAAGTTTTACTGCCATTTTACCAAGATTTGGGTAAACTTTGAGCATGATAGACTTAGATAATCAAACAACATTAGCAGTCGATATAGAGGCACTTGATATGATAGCACAAACACTCTCAAACAAAGAGGTAGAGCTTATCATCACAGATGACACAACCATGCAGGATCTCAATGCTAAGTATAGGGGGAAGAACAGTACTACGGATGTACTCTCTTTTCCTATGGAAGCTCCTTTTACAGAACAGTCTATATTTGGTATGCCTTTAGGGTCTATTATCATAGCTGAGTCATTTGTAAAAGAAAAAGCAGAAGAATTTGGGCACAGTATTCAAGATGAACTCTCACTGTTGTTCATCCATGGCATGCTGCATCTTCTTGGATTTGACCATGAGAGTGATGATGGTAAGATGAGAATGAGAGAAAAAGAGCTCATAGAACAGTTTGGTTTACCAAAAAGCTTAATCGTAAGAACAGGAGAGTATTAGTTTTGAATTTTGTTATTTTCGTTATCGCCATGGGCGTATTGATTTGGGGTGCAGACCTACTTATAAGCCAGAGTGAGCGTATCGCTATAAAATTTAGGATTCCTGAATTCATCATCGGAGCCACACTCATAGCCCTTGGCACATCCTTACCTGAAATGGCAGCAAGTATCGCTGCAAGTTTAAGTAATAAACCTGATTTAGCTATATCCAATGTGATAGGAAGTAATATACTCAATATCACACTTGTCCTTGCTACTGTTTTTATTATCACTAAAGTGTTAAATCCCGCTAGAGACTTTTTTGCAAAAGACAGTATATGGGCATTGCTTCCCGCTCTTGTATTCATACTAATGATACTCGATGGTGAAATATCCAGATTTGATGCGAGTCTATTATTACTTCTTATGGGAGCTTATATTATCTTTTTAGTTCAAGATGCAAAAGATCTGCCAAGAGATTTACATGACGCAGATGAAGATGGCACTTTTTCTTGGATAAAAATAATTCCTGTTCTTTTAGGAGGATTGATCTTGGTCATTATCGGTGCACATTTTACCGTAGAAAGTGCTTCTGCGATAGCTAAAAGTTTTGATATTTCTGAATGGGTTATCGGTATTATTATGATTGCACTCGGTACATCACTACCTGAACTTGTTGTGAGTATTACAGCTTCCATAAAAGGTAAAGTAGACATGGCTATAGGAAATATCATTGGCTCAAACATGGCAAATACCACAGTCGTTTTAGGAGCGGCAGCTTTTATAAAACCTATGAGTATCGACGCTTCAGCATACATCTTTGATATAGCCACCATGCTTATAGCAACTTTGCTTCTTGTGTTTATTACTGCGAACAAACTCTATACTAAATCAGCAGGAATCAGCCTTATCATTATTTTGGGACTCTTTTTAAATAACACTTTACAAAGCATATAAAGTGTTATTTATCACTGTTCTTTTCTACTCCCTTTACAGCCACTTCTGATTCAGAAAAGTATCCTTTTTTATAAAGCCATTTGTAAATATCTGCCACGATAGGACCTGCAGTACTACCACCATGTCCACCATGTTCTACCAGTACAGTTACTATGTATTTGGGATCTTCATAGGGAGCATATGTGGTAATCCAAGCATGTGAACGAAGATAATAGGCTAACTCCTCTTCTTTTAAACGTTTTTGCGTTGATTGGGGAATAGAAGTCACTTGTGAAGTACCAGTTTTACCTGCAACAATAACAGGCAGTTTACTCATCGTTGAGTATGCAGTTCCACCTCGTATATTACATACATCATACATCCCTTTTCTGATCTCACTCAAATAATATGCATCAAAATTCAAAGACTTCAGTTCAGGTTCTATCTTTTTACCATCGACCTTCTTCGCTATATGCGGAGTGGTAAGAGTGGAAGTAGCGATCATACCCGTATAACGTGCTACCTGCAAAGGCGTAACTAAATCATAGCCTTGACCTATAGCTGAGATAACTGTCTCTCCCATATACCAAGGCTGATTAAAGCGTTTCATTTTCCATGCTTTATCTGGTATCACTCCCGCGTATTCACGCGGTAAATCAACACCGGTTTTGACACCCAAACCAAAAGTACGCAAGTATTTTGCCATTGCATCAATACCTACTTTTAAACTCTTTTTGTAGAAAAAGACATCACAACTCTCACGTATGGCCCTTCTTAACCCAACATCACCATGCCCCCATCTTTTCCAACACCTAAACTTATGTTTACTAGTACCAAGTGTAATATGTCCATTACAATGCTCAGGTGTCGCCAGAGAATCAGGTAAAGCTTTAGAAAATGCCAAAGCCATACCCATCTTTATACTCGAACCAGGAGGATAAGTCCCATGTATAAACTTGTTGGTAAAAGGATGTGCAAGATCATCTTGTAAGGCTCCCCAGTCTTTAAAACTGATACCTCCTACAAAAAGATTGGGATCATAAGAAGGGTAACTGACAGCAGATAATACTTCACCATTGGTTCGCATGACAACGGCCACACCGGTAAGCTCTCCAAAACGTTCATAAATCATCTTTTGGAGGTCTATATCTATATTTAAAAGTATATTTTTATTGTCTTTGGGAAGTTCTTTCTTAAGTACCTTTATGGCTTTATTCGTTGCATTTACTTTACTTACCTCAAAGCCTAATTCCCCTTCTAGAACGTTATTATAATAACGTTCTAAACCACTTTTCCCCACTTTACCGACTTCATTTACGACAGGATCTTTTTCATTCTCATCTTTATTTGATCTTCCTGTGTATCCAACAATATGTGCTGCATACTTTCCGTAAGGATAGTAACGTTTTGTTTCTGCTTCTATTTTAACATTTTCCACTAAGCTTAACTGGGGGTACTCACCCATCATGCTAGAATAATCTATGAAATCAACGACCTTAATATACTTATGATTATAAGGAGAGTTGTATTTTTTATAGACTTTTAACATCACGGTCTTATTGAGGTCGGGAAAAGTCTCAACCAGGTTATCAATCACTTTTTCCAAGTGGTGGTTCTTTACTTTTAAGTGTGGTGCAATAGAGAGTGAAAACCCTATCTGGTTCATCGCCAACAAGTTTCCATGAATATCCGTTATTTCACCTCTAACCGGCTTAATGTACTGTTTTTTTTCTATATTTTCTTTAGCCAATCCTTCATAATAAAAATTGGACTTAATACTTACATGATAAAGTCTGGTAATCATTACTCCCCAAAAAACGAGAAAAACCAATAGTACAAATTTATATCTCATAAAATCACCACAATTAACATATCTACTATAAGAGAATAGAGTAAAATCTTATCTAAAACAATACTCTGAGTTTGGAAGATAAAATCATAGGAAAACAGACATCCTAGATAAATAATATCTAAAAAAAGTACACTTAATAAAGGTCCGCATATTTTACATCTTCGAAAGTGTTTCAAAGTTGGATAGACAAGTACATAAAACAATAAAGTAGAAATGACTGTAAGAAAGATGGGTAAAGAGAGATTAACTTCCAAATTCATCATGTAGACAATAGCAAGTAAGATAAAAGATGATTTTTTTCTCTCTAATCCCTGCACTAGCATGTAGCCCATAGCCCCAATTAAAAGGGGTAAAAATACATAAATAGAGATGAGCATTGGATAAAAAAAGATAAATGAGACTGCAAATAGCCAAAAAAACAGGCCATGTTGTGTCTTGGTTACATGATCCATATTAAGAACTTAGATTAGGATAATTTGTAGACTAAGGCTACTTCGTTGCAAATAGGGAAATGAATACATTTGATACAATCAGCCCATATTTTATGTTCAGGTATCACCTCTTTGTTGATCTCTTTAAAATTCAGTTTTAAAAAGAACTGTGGGAGGTAGGTTAAAACAAGCACATCTTCTTCAACACTCAGATCTTTGGCTTCATCCAATGTAAACTGAACCATTCTTTGACCTACTTTTTTTCCACGATAGGCTTCATCAACAATAAGACTTCTAATCTCTGCCAATCTATGAGAATGGATATGTAGCGCTGTGTAGCCAACCAGTTTAGCACCTTCTTTTGCTAAAACATAAGAGCGTATATTTGTTGCAACTTCATCTTCCGTACGATTAAGGATGATACCATCCTTTACCTCTGATACAATAAGCGCCTGCATTGCAGGAATATCGCTCAGTTTTGCTTTAACAAGTTCAATCACTCTTGTTCCTCATTTTCTTTTGCTGTATCATTCTCTTTTTTGACTTCATCCTTTACCCCAAAAATCGTTTTCAGTATATTTTGATGTACTCTGTCAAGACCATTCTTTTTCAAATTTGAAAGTGCAATAGACCCAGGAAATTCTCTTTTTAGCTTTGCTCTCTCTTTTTGATTGAGCTTATCTATCTTTGTAAATACTGTCAGATATTTCTGATCAGGACGAATGAACTCAGAGATATATTTTTCAACATCATCATCAATCTTTGCATGTGGATGACGTGCATCACGTAGATGAATAAAAAGGCGTATAGAGACACGTTGTTGTATAAACTCTATAAGATTCTTCTGCCAAACTTCTTTGAGTGTTTTAGAAACCTTTGCATATCCAAACCCTGGCAAATCTACAAAACGTACAGGGTAACTCTGTTCGTTGTAAAGATATCTCGTTTCAAAAAAGTTAATCAACTGTGTTTTTCCTGGTGTAGATGAACTTTTTGCCAAATTCTTTCTTTGGGTTAATGAGTTAAGTGTAGAGCTTTTTCCTACATTTGAACGTCCTAAAAAAACCACTTCACTCATATCTTCAGGTAAAGAATCCGCGATACTCTGTGCAGATTTTATAAATTTCGCTTCTACGACTCTAGGCATTTCCACTATTTATTCTCCATATCAATAATAAACTTTACAGGTTTTTTTTCATTACCTTTAACACGGACATTACCTGTAGTCATGTCAAGCATAATCTCATCACCATTTACATGACTTTTGTTTACCAGATCATCTATCACTGCTTTCCCGGTTAAAACATAAAGTGATTTAACAACATAGTATTTCACTTTATCTGCACTCCCTTTAAAAAAATGTTTCTCATTTTTAAACTCAAAGGTCACTGATCCTATGGCTTCATACATTTCAGTATCATTATTGTCATCAAAGTAGACGATAACCCTATCGGCATGTAACCAATCATTTGCTTTTACTACTTTGGCATTACCTATAAAATGTACTTCTTTTTTTTGCTCTTCTGCCTCCATAGATGTAGAAGTAATTTCTACCTTTTCTGCGAAGAGAGTCTGAGTAAGTATGAGGAAAAGTATTATGTTTAAAAATTTCAATATAAACCCTTTATCTTAATTGAATAGTATACCATGATATTACTTGTCAGGTGTATAAAACACCGTACCGACAGTTGTACCCGTAGCCTTTTTTTTGCGCGTGTTATAGACTAAACTTTCCCCATGAAGAGTATTTTTACCCTTCACCCCGGTAAAAGGTGATGTGATATTTAAAATTTCGGTTTTTTGATTGTATATGGCATGTTGAGTTTTATACTTATAGCCACCTTTTTCTTGCATAACCACATCACCATCAAGGTAAAGCATATCATCATTATATTTACCTTTATTTGCGGAAAGAAATTCTATGGCATCACTATGATAAACTAAGTTATCTAATGTCAATATACCCTTATCTCTAACGCCATAAGTAGCATAAACTCTGCTTTTCATATTGCCTGTGTCTACTTCAATTAAAGTTGTGTCAATAAAGTCAAATTCTTTGGTAAATACTTTGCTTGATACGGGAGTATTATGTAATTTCAGCATCAACGATCCTGATATAATCCCGATAATTGCAATGGTTAATAGAAATTCTAACTTTATTCCCATAGTCCCAGATACTTCTTTTCAAGACCTTCTTCGATTATAAGATATTCTATCATCTCACGCACTGCACCGTCTCCACCTTTTTTTGAAAGCACCACAGTGGCAATTTTATCTACATAGGCACTTGCATCTCTTGGCACAAATGAAATTTTAGCTGCTTTGAGCATCGGCAAGTCATTAAGATCATCTCCAATAGCAGCGACATTGTCCATCGTTAAATCAAGCTTTGCCAAGAGCGATTCCAACACCTCTTTTTTGTTATCTATTCCCTGATAAAAATGTTCTATATGTAACTCTTTCGCACGGCGAGCTACGATAGACGAACTTCTTCCGGTAATGATAGCTACCTGTTTTCCAAGTTTTCTCCATGAAGCGATAGCCAAACCATCTTTGACATTAAAAGACTTTATTTCATCCCCATGTTCACTGTAAGTGATATGGCTGTCTGTCATCGTACCATCTACATCAAGGACAATTAATTCAATGCTCACAGTACGCCTTTTGTACTTGGTATACCCGCATTTTCATTTGCAGTTACTGCTCTACGTAGAGCGACAGCAAGTGCCTTAAATGCACCTTCAATAATATGATGTTTATTTTTACCACGATTATAGATAAGGTGAAGCGTCAAAGGAAGATTAAATGCAAAAGCTTTAAAGAACTCCTCCACAAGTTCCACATCAAAGTTCCCTACTTTACCACCAATAGGAAGTTCAAAGACAAGGTATCCACGATTTGAGAGGTCAATATCGCAGGTAATACTTGCTTCATCCATTACCACAGTTGCATTACCGAAACGTTCTATGCTCTGCACAGGGTAGATAGCCTTTTTAAGTGCTTGTCCTATAACGATACCCACATCCTCAACCGTATGATGGTCATCGATATGTGTATCGCCTGTGCAACTCACTTCCATATCTATATGTGCATGTTTAGTAAATGCTTCTAGCATATGGTCATAAAAACCTACACCTGTGTTTATGTTTGCTTTTCCGGTTCCATAAAGATTGAGTTTGACTTTTATTTGTGTTTCTTTTGTTTCTCTTGTTACTTCTATCATCTTTTTTCCTACTTTTATTAATTTCTTACAATAAATGCACCGGCCAAGTAATTGGCATTTTTAAAGTCTCTAGCTTCTTCTTCAGACCTAAATCCCATAAGCCATACACGGTATAGTGGAGAACCATCTATATCATTAAAGCGTCTTACAATAGTCTTATATCGTGTATATAATTTACTATATTTTCTTTGGTATATTTTGGCACCTTTATAGCGTCTAAAAGCACCAACTTGAACCCCAAAGTCAGAAAGAACTATACGTGTTTGCGTATGTTCTCTTTTTTGTTTGGCTATCGTTGCAGCTGATTGTACTTTACCTGCAAATCCAAGTACCTCCACAGAAACCTTAGCGATCCCCAATTTATCAAGCCCTATCTCTTTTCCCGCGGCATAACTACAGTCAATAATACGACCTCTTACAAAAGGTCCCCTATCATTAATACGCACTATAGTACTTTTACCATTTTGCAGGTTGTTTACTTTGACCATCGTATCCATAGGCCATGTTTTATGTGCAGCTGTTCTTGCATGCATATCATACACTTCGCCATTACTCGTACACTTGCCATGGAAGTTAGGTCCATACCAACTTGAAATGCCATTCATCACTTGTCCAACTTCAACAAATGTCGGACTATAACGTTTTCCAAGTACCTTGTATGAGCGCATTGTCGCTTTATGTCTCGCAACACTTGTGTATTTGGTTGCACATAGTTTTTTACTGATCTTCGCTTTTTGTGAACACCCCGTAAAAAGAGTACCTGCCATCAAAAAGATTATCAATAATATAGGGGATGCAAGTCTCTTCATAATACCTCGACTATTTATTTGTCTTTAGGTAGATATTATCACTTTATTTGACTTTGTTTTTGCTTGATACACTATGGAGAAAATACTCTGCACTCATCGCTTTATCATGAGGTACCAACCCATTTTTCAATCCTCTATTGAGACTTAAAAGCTTTTCTTCGTTCATTTTAAGCAGTGCTGTAATTTCTTTTAATTAAGCATAACTGGGGTATTTATGTTCTAATGATAAAGCATAAACAGTATTTATCCATACCATTTGAATCAATAAAATATTCCTAAAATATTTTATCATTATACGTATTAGAACCTAAAAAGTCTTTCAGCATTTTGTGTACTTAGATTTTCTATCTCAGTAATGCTGAGAGAAGAGAGTTCACCCATTTTATCTGCAACAAATGTAGTATATGCGGGTTCATTTCTTTCTCCTCGATGAGGATGAGGCGTAAGATAAGGTGCATCTGTTTCTATCAGTAATTTATCTTGAGGAACTTTAGGATAAACATTGATAAGTTTTTTAGCATTTTTAAATGTTAATACTCCACCTATACCATAATAAAAGTTCTTTTTAGAGAGTTTAAGTAAAGACTCATCTGCATTATAACAGTGTAATACTCCTCCCTCTTTTCCTGCATATTCATCAAGCAAGGCTAGGCAATCCGCGCTGGATTCTCGGACATGTACTATCAATGGTTTTTGCATTTCTTTTGCCCACACTATTTGATCTATAAAAACTTCTTTTTGCAGTTTTTTTTCCGCATCAATTTCATCTTGTGATTCTGGTAATCTAAAATAATCCAATCCACATTCACCTATAGCAACACATTTAGGATGTTTAACAAATGGTTCTAAATAGGTTCTGTCATAATTGCTAGCATCATAAGGATGAACACCTACTGCGAAATAAACACTCTCATACATTTCAGCCAGATCAACAGCCCTTAGCAGTGTCTTAGGATCGGCACCCGGTATGATAAATTTTTCCACACCTTTTTGCTTGGCATTTTCTAAAACTTGTTCTATATCATCATAATATCGTTCATCATCCAAATGACAATGTGTATCTACTAACATTTCTGCCCTATATTTTTAATTTATTATAACAAAATTTTTCTATATTATTCTATTTCTACATCTTAACCTAATCTTGAATCAGTTATAGTTAAGTATAAATTATAACTTAGAAGGAACATATATGTCTGCCTTGGCCATCTTATCTATCTTTATTTTTATTATTATTTTTATTATTTTTATGGAATACAGAAATGAAAAAAAATATCAAGCAACAAAACGTGAAAATCGTCAAAGGCAGACAGATAAGAAAAAAGCTCCTCCTGAACAAACAGTAAAACGAGTTAGACCAAAAAAAGTCATTCAAGAGCCAAAACCTGAACCAAAACCAGAGCTCAAACCAGAACCAGAACCGGAAAAAGTAGCAGAAACACCACAAGCAGTAAAAGAAACAAAAAAATTACCTGAAGCGAATTATCCTCAGTTTACGCATGTACGTCTAGTAGAGATGGGGCTTTCAGATGAAGAAGCAAAAGAATTTGTAGCTGAACTTATCCAACAACTTGAAGTGGAGATTCCTCTTATAGAAGTAGCGATACAAGACGAAGATTTTCATAAAACGGAACGATTGACACACGGGATCAAGGGTTCTGCAACCAACTTGGGTACGGGTGGAGTCTCAGACCTTTTAATTGATTTCAATACTTATTTAAAAACGGGTACAGATATTGACATAGTAAAAGCATATCTTGAACATCTTATACGCTATACAAATGATCTAAAAGCACAATACGCTCATTAAGGTATACACTTCGATAACTTCAGAAGTCGGCTTATGCGACCAGTTACATTTTATGCTCTCAATTTTTTAGCAAACTCCAATGCTTCGTCCGTCGGATTTTCTCCTGCGATAATCCTTGCTATTTCAGACACACGAGTCACATCGTTTAACACTTCTACCTTACTGTTTTCCCCTACCTTTGTTACCACAATGTGTTGCCCCGCTTTAGCTGAGAGATGCGGCTGGTGTGATATGGCAAACACTTGATATACGCTTGATAGTTTGTGTATCATCTCTGCTATTGCTATAGATTCATCTCCACTGACATTGGCATCTATCTCATCTAGTATAAGTACCCCTTGTTTACTCTTATCAGTAGGGATCGTAGTTGCCATCAGTGCCAAACGTACACGGTTAAACTCTCCTCCACTCAATGTGGCTGTTTTTGAAGTTCCAAGCATCACATCTACACTATCCGTACCATTTCCTGCTAAAGAACCAGAAGAAAATTCAAAAGTAAGTGCAGGAAGCTTTAGTGTTGTCAGATACTCTGCCAAACTTTTTTCAAGACTTTTTGCTTCTTTTTGACGGGAGAGAGAAAGTCTTGAAGCGATGATCTTTAATTCAGAAAATTCTAAAGCTAAAAAAGACTCTAACATGCTTTTGTCTTTTTCTATGTTTTGATAGCCGGAAAGTTCTTCTTCTTTAGCTTGTTTATATATTAAAGCTTCTTCTATGCTTCCATAACGGTTTTTAAGTGTTGTAAGGTCACCAAGACGATCCAATACCTCTTCAACATCTACCTCTTCGAGTTCATCTGCAAGATTTTCTGTCTCCTCAAAATCAGCACGAAGTTGATTCATCGCATCAGTAAATAGTGACCCATCTTTATCTAAGAGTCTATAGACCTCTTCAACGCTTGCTTCCAAAGCAAAAATATTAGTAGCACTTGAAAGTGCATCTTTAATCTTATCTATACGTGAAAGTTGTTGTTTTACCTTTAATAACGCGTCTTCTTCACCTACTTCTGGGTTAATAGAAGCTATTTTTTCTACTTCAAACATAGCAAATTCTATAAGTTCCGCAAGCTTCGCTTCATCTTCTTTGATCTTTAAAAGCTGTGAAGCTTTATCTTTATAATTTTTATAACGTTTTTTGTACTCTTTTAACAACAGTTTAAACGTTTTATCTTTTGGACTAAGCTGAACATCGATCATCTGTAAAAGTGTTTCAGATTCAAACCCATCTCTGTCACGTACAGACAGATACTTTACATAAGGTACAAACATTTCACCTAATGCCTTTTTAGAGATATTTTGTCCATCTATAAGATAACGAAGCTTCTCTTTTTTGAGTGTTTTTAGAGTCATATCATTGTCAAGTTCGTAGACATCACTCTGCAAGCCCGTCGGCTTAACCAAGTTCAATTCACACAATGCCGCTGCTCCTTGTGTACTATGACCAAAACTAGAGAGTATCGCCGACATAAGTACAGACTTTCCTGCTCCACTGGGTCCAGTAAAAACAACCAATCCATTCTCAAACTCCAACTCTACTTCATCAAAAGTAACAAGATCACGCAGATATAAACGTTCTATCAATTTTCATCACCCCATGAAAGTTTTTCCCTCAATACAGAAAAATAATTACGCTCTTTCCTATGAAGTAATTTTGCTCCTATCTCTGCACCTCTAATGGTAAGCATATCACCTTCGTGCATCTCGTAATTATCCTGTCCATCTATCACTGCAATCACTTTTTCTTCCGGAGAAGAGAGTTCTATCGTAAAATCAGCAGGCACGACAAGTGGACGCTGATTACTTAAGGAATGAGCCAAAATAGGTGTTAAGATAAATGCTTGCGTCAGTGGGTACATCATAGGACCTCCAGCGGCAAGGTTATAAGCTGTTGAACCTGTAGGCGTTGAAATGATAAGCCCATCACCTTTATAGGTATTAAACCATACTCCGTCTATCGAAGCATTTATTTTTGCCATTTTAGAGACAACCGGACGGGTGATCACTACATCATTAAAAGCAAAAAATTTTTCCTGTTTTCCATCTTTGGTCTTTACGCATCCCTCTATCATCATTCTATCGTCTATACGGTATTCACCCTTGAAAAGTTGTTCTAAAAAGTTGTCAACTTCATCTAAAGTAATATCTGCCAAAAACCCTAAATTACCTGCATTTATGCCAACAACAGGTTTATGATAACCATAGCTGCGACGTACCAGTGAAAGCAGTGTTCCATCGCCACCGAGTGAGACTAAAAAATCAGCCTCTTCACACATAGCTTCAAATGGGACACCTTCTTCACCTATCATTTTAGCAGAACGTTCTGCCAAAAGTACCGAGATACCTCTGGCTTCAAACTCTGCCTTGATACGTTCATAAAGTGTTTTTATCTCCGGGTCATTAGGTTTTAAAATAAACCCTGCCGTTTTAATCTGTGCTAATTTTTGATTACTCATCTTTTTCCTATGTATTTAAGAAATATAATTGTTAGAGTAACATAAATGTACTGTTAGTATTTGAAAATGTGTCATATTGCCATATTTTCACCCGTGAATTTAACCCTAAACTATTTTTTGATATAATCGCGTCATTATAAACAGATAGGATTGCTATGAGAACACATTATTGTGCAGAAGTAAATGAAGAACATATCGGAAAAGAAGTTACAGTCGCAGGTTGGGTTTCTTCTCGTAGAGACCATGGTGGGCTTATATTTATAGACCTTAGAGATAAAGATGAAGTGATACAGCTAGTTTGTGACCCTGCAGATAATGTGGATGCGCACAAAATAGCCGAAGAGATAAGAGATCAGTTTGTACTTGTGGCTACAGGAACTATGCGTGCTCGTGGTGAAGGTCTTGAAAACCCTAAACTTAAAACAGGTAAAGTTGAAATGGTGGTCGACAAACTTGTGATAGAAAACCGTTCCAAACCTATGCCTTTTGATTTGAATGATGAAAGAGTAAATGAAGAGATCAAACTTAAGTATCGTTACTTGGAGCTGAGAACTCAGAAATCTTATGACATCTTCAAGCTTCGTTCAAAAGCGACTATAGCAGCACGTAATGCACTTGATGAACTGGACTTCCTTGAAGTTGAAACACCTATCATTACAAAATCTACACCAGAGGGTGCAAGAGATTACCTTGTGCCGTCTCGTGTACATCCTGGTGAATTTTATGCACTTCCACAATCTCCACAGCTTTTCAAACAGCTTCTGATGGTAGGCGGTTTCGACCGTTACTTCCAGATAGCAAAATGTTTTAGAGATGAAGACTTAAGAGCAGACAGACAACCGGAATTTACACAAATAGATGTTGAAATGTCTTTCTGCGATCAGGAAGACGTGATAACAATAGCTGAAAAACTCATCAGTAATGTATTTTCTGCTTGTGGTTTTGACATTCCTACTACATTTAAACGTATGCCTCACTCTGAAGCGATGGAGACCTACGGTTCAGACAAGCCAGATATGCGTTATGACCTAAAGATGGTAGATGTCATAGACATTTTTGAGAGATGCGATAACGAAATCTTTTCAAGTATTGCTAAAACACCTAAGAAAAACCGTATTAAAGCACTTAAGGTACCAAAAGGTGACGAAATCTTCTCAAAACGTCAGATGAAAGGTTTTGAAGAGTATGTACGTAAGTTTGGTGCCTCTGGTCTGGGGTACTTCCAGATGAAAGAAGATGGTCTTAAAGGCCCACTTGCAAAATTCTTTACTGAAGAAGATATTCAGGCTATCATCGACAGATGTGAGCTTGAAGTAGGTGATGCTGTATTCTTTGGAGCAGGTGAGAAAAAACTGGTCCTTGACTACATGGGTCGTTTCCGTATTTACCTTGCAGAGATCATGGAGATCATCCCTGAAAATACTTTCGAATTCTTATGGGTCACGGACTTCCCTATGTTTGAAGTGGAAGATGGGCGTGTGAAAGCACTTCACCATCCATTTACTCAGCCTAAGTCATTGGATTATGAAGATATCGAAGAGATAGAGTCTATCGCTTATGACATCGTACTTAACGGTACAGAACTTGGTGGTGGGTCTATCCGTATACATAAAGAAGAGATGCAGGCAGAGATATTTAAACTTCTTGGTATTGACGAAGAAGAAGCACAAGACAAGTTTGGTTTCTTGCTTGATGCACTCAAATTTGGTGCACCTCCACATGGTGGTTTTGCACTGGGTCTTGACAGGCTCATTATGCTTATGACAGGAAGTTCTAGTATCCGTGAAGTCATTGCATTCCCTAAAACACAAAAAGCACAGTGTCTTCTTACTAAAGCACCTAGCCCGGTAGATGCAGAACAACTTAAAGAATTAAGTCTTAGAATCAGACAACAAACACCCACAGCATAAAGTAAAGGAAATAAAATTATGAAAAAACTATTTTTAATCATTGGCGCACCAGGTTCAGGGAAGACAACAGACGCAAGCATCATCGCAGAGCAGAACGATAACATCGTACACTACTCAACGGGTGATATGCTAAGAGAAGAAGTAGCAAGCGGAAGCGAACTGGGACAAACCATAGAAAGCTTCATCGCTAAAGGTGCACTTGTGCCACTGAAGATCATCGTAGACACCATTGTATCTGCTATAAAGAATGCTCCTGTAGACAATGTACTTATAGATGGCTACCCAAGAAGTACAGAACAGATGACTGCTTTTGATGAACTTGTATCTAAAGAAGATGACATCGAACTTGCATCAGTTATCGAAGTAAGAGTAAGTGAACAAGTTGCTAAAGACAGAATCCTCGGTCGTGCAGCAGAGGCTAAACCAGGTGAAGAGCGTTCAGATGACAGTGTAGAAGTATTTTTTGACAGAATGAAGATTTACACAGATCCATTGGCTGAGATCCAAGCATTCTATACAGATAAAAACCTTTTAACTGTGATCAGCGGTGAAAGAACACTTGAGGAAGTCGTTGCAGAGATGGAAACCTTTGTAAAAAGTAAAATCTAAAATAACCTGCCCGCTGTCATGGTGGGGCATCTCCCTTTAATCATTCATACTTTTTCTTTTCATCTTCTTTAGAAGTATAACTTCATATTACTTATCTTATATCTTATTCTTATAATTAAAACTAATATTATACAATCATTAAAATATAAAATATAAAATAGCTATATATACTTTAATATTAAATATAATTTAGATACTATTGTTCTACATTAATCTAAAAGGACAAGAAATGAACGTGAAGACAACAAGAACAATAGGTAAACTCATAACTCTTTCACTCATCGCTTCAACGATGGCACATGCAACAAACGGAGATAATCTTATCGCTGTAGGTACAAAAGCAAGAGGTATGGGTGGAACAGGTATTGCAGCAAGTCATGGTGCAGAATCTGCCTTGAGCAATTCTGCACTTATCACAAGTGTAGAAGGTACTGAAATTACATTTGGCGGTACGGTTTTTATGCCAGACATTAAAACAACAATTAGTGGTATGACTGATGGTGAGAGCACAAGTGATGCAGACATGAATGTGATCCCAGAAGTATCTATCGCTCATAAAATTAATGAAAATTGGTACATCGGGATAGGTATGTGGGGTACTGCTGGAATGGGTACCGACTACCAAGATAATAATCAAGATACTAGTGTGGGAAGCATTGGTAACATGAAAATGGTTACTAACCTCCAACTTATGCAGTTTGGTGTACCAATCGCGTATAAAACAGGTGGATTAAGTCTAGCAGTTACTCCTGTACTACAATATGGGAACTTAGATATTAACTATGTTATGCCTAAAGGTTACCAGACTCCAGATGGTCCTCTCGCCTCAGATATGACTGTCGGTGCCGGTTTAGCACAAGACTTTGGTTTTGGTTACAATTTGGGTCTTGCCTATGACTTCTCAGCAAATGGTATAGATGGTCTAACAGTGGGTGCAATTTACAAATCATCTATAGAAATGAACTATGATGGACAACTTACTACAGCGACAGGGCCATTCAATCTTACTCTTCCTGCTGGTGATACACTTGAGCAACCTGAAGAATTTGGTGTGGGTATCGCATATGAGATGGGTCAACATACTTTTGCCTTTGACTACAAAAAAATAAAATGGTCAGATACTAAAGGTTATGGTGACTTTGGTTGGGAAAACTCTGACGTTTACGCATTTGGTTACCAATTTACACAAGACAACTGGGCTTTAAGAGCAGGTTATAACCGTGCAGATTCTGCCGTAGTAGAGGTCACTGATGCAAGATTAAACTTCTTTAACCTTCTTGGTTTCCCTGCAAACTCAGAAGAGCACTATACTGTGGGTGGAAGCTATGAAGTTACAAAAGCTTTCTCTGTTGACTTAGCGTATGTTTATTCGCCATCAACTACTAAAACATTTGATATAACTGGTGCTGGATTTCCTGGTAATATAAGTTCTGAACATAGAGAAGATAGTGTTTCTTTTCAGTTAGCGTATAAGTTTTAATCACCGTTCCAACTTTTTAGTTAGAGATGCTTTATAGCATCTCTTCTAACCTCACCTTTATGTTTAATCCTCATTCTTATCCTCTATATATTTAGTATGTGCATATAAAAAGTATTTATGACGTAAAATATAATTGTTTAGTCGATAATCATTTCTTTTAGCGTCACTTTGACATTCTCTCCCAAAGCATCTACATCATAACCGCCTTCTAAAAAAAACACAAAAGGAACATCTGCACTATCCAATACAAGTCTAACCATCTTTTTTATACCTTCAGTAGTGATATTGAGTTGTGCTAAAGGATCACTTTCATGTAAGTCATAACCTGCTGAAACCAAGATAATATCAGGGTTAAAGGTGTTGACAAACGGAGGCAAGTCATTTTCATATATATCAAGTAATTCACTATCTTGACTTTCTGGCATCATTAAAAAGTTTGCAGTGTACCCCTCGCCTTTACCTTCCCCTCTTTGTGACTCCGCACCTGTACCAGGATACGTAAAGCCTTGATGTGAAGAGAAGTAAAATACGGAGTCATCTTGATAAAATGTGTCTTGCGTACCATTACCATGATGTACATCAAAATCTACAATCATCACTTTTTCATACCCTATACTCTGTGCATAACGGGCAGCTATTGCTATGTTGTTGAAAAGACAAAAGCCCATAGCTTGTGTGGGTGTAGCATGGTGTCCAGGAGGTCTTACTGCACAAAAAGCCCGTTTAAACTCTCCAGATTTTATACCATCTAAAGAAACAATTCCTGCGCCTACAGCCATGATAGCCGCATCATAGGAGTCTCTACTACAAATAGTGTCAGAATCGATACTTCCGCCAACTTCACTGATATTTCTAATAGTTTCTATATGCTCTGGGGAATGTACAAATTCCAGTATACGCTCAGAGACTTTAATGGGAGATTTTAATATCAATGATGATTGTAATGGTTCAATGGCTTTATTGATGGCTTTAAGTCGTTCTGGAGATTCCGGATGCATAGCTCCAGTCTTATGCTGTAGATAGATGTCATCTGTTATATATGCTACTTTCATACCCTTATTGTACCCTGTTTTTTAGAGTAGTTATCTCCTCTTTTAGTTTTTCTATCTCTTTTTTAAGTCGAGCATTCTCTTTTTTAAGGCTATGAGGTTCTTTTTCCCCGTCTGTAACGATAGCCTTTTTAACCTCATTCTCAACCTCTTTATCTATCAGGACATAGACTACATCTTTAGCATTTTCCAGTACTGTTTCCGTTGCTATCTCACCCAATTTAATCATTTTTACAACATTATATATACTCAACTTATGTTTTACGGCATAAGACTTAATACTTATTTTTTCCATGATAACCTCACATTTTAATTTATTTACTTTTATTAGGGTATAATATGACAAATTTTATAACATAAGGATAACAACATGTATATTAAAAAATCAAACCCAATGGTGCTATTGGTTCTCATCTCTCTTGCTTTTACGCAGTTTTCATTTGCAAAACCTGCCAATCAACTTAATGCTGATGTGGACAAAGCCATTAAAAAATTTGAACAAGAAACCATAGGTGGAGGCAAATTTCTTTCGAAAGTAAAAGGTTACCTTGTCTTTCCTTCTGTCATCAAAGGCGGGTTTATCGTTGGTGGTGAATATGGAGAAGGTGCCCTACGTGTTAATGGTGTGACAAAATATTTTTATAGTATGACATCCGCTTCCATTGGGTACCAAATAGGGGCTCAAGAACATTCTGTCCTTATCGCCTTTATGTCAGAAGCTTCTTTCAATAACTTTATTAAAAGTGACGGATGGGAAGCTGGGGTAGATGGTTCTATCACCGTATCAGACTGGGGAAAAAGCAAAGACATTAGTTCTATAAGTTATGAAAAGCCTATTATTGCTTTTATATATGGTGAAAAAGGTTTAATGGCAGGCGTAAGTATAGAAGGTACAAAATTCCAAAGAATACTGCCTCATTAAATCTTCGCTTCATTACGTTTGATGGGAACTTTTCATTCGAAGGTACAAAATTCAAAAGAATTACACCTGATGCTGATTAAACGTTAAACCGTTCTTTAAAAGAACACTTCTGGCAAAGCTCTTCAACCGCTTTGCCCTCTTTAAATCCTTCTATCATGTTTGTGGAACGCTTTGAAGTTAAAATCTCATCAAGTGTATCTTCATGTAAGTCTCCAAGCTCTATGATGCCATCACAATCCAAACAACAAGGTACTACCTTTCCACTAGCCAAAATAGCCACATGTGACTGTAAGCCTTGACATCTACCGTCACCATAATTTTTATTTTTCAAAGAGGGCCATTCAAAGTAGTTATCAAAATGTACAAGTATTTTAGAGGCTAAACGTATAGACTTTGGTCTCTCTTCATAAATACTGAGTAAATTAAGTTGTGCATCAAAAGTAGAAGAAAGTTTTTCAAACAATATTTCATTAAATGTACGTTCACTCATCATCTCATCTAGATTCCATACACGTAAATTAATAAACAGCTCCTCCTCTCTTTCCAACTTAGCCCTACATAATGCAAGCACTGGATTAATATATTGTTCAAATGTTAAAGAGGTATCATTTTTATTAAAACTATTGAGTGAGATGTTTATTTGCTTTACACAAGGATGAAAAAGCGTATCATAAGTGTGCTTTCTTAAGAAATATCCACTTGTTGTCAATATCGCTTTAAGCTCATGTTTATGCAAAATATCCAAGTAGGCACCAAGATTTGATTGAGTAAGCGGATCACCTACAACATGGCAAGCTATTTCATTGGTATATACTTTCGCTTGCCTAACAATAGATTCAAAAAATTCTAAATCCATCTCTTTGGAGGGTAACTCTTTTGTAGGACAAAAGCTACACGAAAGCCCACATACATTCGTGAGCTCTATGTAGATACGGTAAAACTTCATAGATGATTATTTCATACAAGCAGAGAGATCAGTAATGTTCTTTGCACGATTGATACATGGCATACGAGATTGCAAATTTATAAGTTCATCTTCTATTTTGTCGAGTAATATATTTTTGCGTTTATCATCCCAAAGCACAATATAGTCATTTTCTCTTGTCCCTAATTTAACTTTCATACGATTAAACTGCTCCATACATTGATTGGCGGTAAAAGGATCATCTCCTGTTTGTAGACAAGCACGGGTTTCCTTCAAAGATTTCAATAACTCAGGTAAAAGTTCTTTTTGTCTTTCGTAAATATCTTTTCCTATATGATTGATAAACTTTATTCTCTCTTCATCTAGGATGTTACCCGTACTATAGCTTGTATTATTATCATTTAATTCAAAAGCTGAATTTTTCAAAATCTTACAAAAATTTTCAGCCTTATAGACGTTCTTCGTTTTAATATTGTCCTTAAAGAGTGCAAACTCTTGCACAGGATAATCAGGCATTTCACAATTTTCAGTAGATGTATTAATATCAAAGACTACTTTCGTTGCCGTTTTCACATACGAAACATCAAAAACATGAGATTCCAACTTAAGCACAATATTTTTATAAATGCATTTTTTTACAATTGGACCTTCCCACACATCACAAAGAATTCCAGCAACACTTTCCTGACCCTTTTTTACTAAAGAAACAGTTTCATCATCGCAATAATTATTTGAACCTTTTTTACGTTCCAAAAGTTGTTCATTTTCATAATCAGCAGTAATCACTGTATCTTTTGTTTGTTTTTTAAATCTTTTAACATATTGTTTATGTTTAATGGCACCGGAAGTAAGTATCATGCCATTTTCTTCTTCCAGCTTCACTTCACCCCACTCTTTAAAACGTAATTTTGCATTACCTTTTATGGTCAGGTTAGTTTCAGGTGTAAGTTGAGTCCCCCCACTGATCTCATAAATAACCATACCTGATTCTATCTCATAAGGATGAGCTCCAACTTCCGCATGAAGCAGTGTTAATGCTCCTATACAAGCAGACAATAAAATGGTTTTAATGTAAAACCCCATAGACATAAGCTTCCTTCTTTGTACATAATAGTTTCATTTCAAGCATTGTAGCATAATTAAAAACTATAAGAGTTATCTGCAAATACCATAAAAATAAGATTTTCTAATCTATTCTGCATTTTTTTCTTTATTTTTGTGATCATTAAAAGTATGGAATTTTAGCATAAGCATATTAACCCTGTATAAACTTGGACCTTTTAATCAATACAATTAAAGTTACCCAAAAAAGCCCGAGCCCTACACCTGCAATCACATCACTCAGCCAATGTACATCCAGATAAACTCGCGAAAAGGCGATGGACATTGCCCAGATTACACAGACAATCAATAAAATCAGTTGAATACTTACTGCATGTACCCTTTTGGCAAAGACCAGGTAGACAGCCAGTGCCATGGCAGTTGCCATTGTCGCATGCCCAGAAGGAAAAGAATAACCTGTAACCAAAATGAGATCTGAATTTGGTCTTATACGATGTACGATTAATTTTATGGAAGAAAAAGCTATGGCTGCACCTATCACAGAAAGTAAATAGAACCAAAGATCTTGATACCATTTCTTATATGCCAGAAAGAGTATAAATAACACCGAAAAAATAAAAATACCCACTGCACCGTTGAAATTGGTGATAGTCACCATAAGCTTATTGAACAAAGGTGCTTGCACAGCATTGATGTGAATACTTATCCAGCGGTCGATAACTAGAATGTATTCTTTTTCGATGACATCTTCTGCCATCTTTGCAAACAAATAAAAACCTAAAAAGTTAAACCCTATGAACCACTTATTTTTTTGGATAAAACCTAACATTTTATCTTTCACGTCTAAACCACATGATCATAAAAATCACTGTCAATCCCAGTGAACACCAAAGTGAAAATACCAATGCAAAGTGCATACCAAAGTGTTCCCAGATAACACCGCTAACATAGGCTCCCAATGCACCAAAAAGTGCCACTCCTGCATAGAAGACCCCATAAACTGAACCTTTATTATCTGCACTTTGTGCGATAAAAGCACGATTTGCATTCAGTGAAGCAACCGTAAAAAGTCCTAAAAATGCATAGGAGATCCATGTAAAAACTGGACTTTGAAGATACAAAAACCCCTGTGCAGCTACACCGCAAGCATAAGAAAATGCCAAAATACGTTTTACTCCAAATTTATCAATAAGAATCCCGAAAAGATAACTGCTTAAGGTCTGTACTCCGGAAGAGACCACAAAGAGCAAAGGGATGACAGTTGTTGCGATACCGACTTCTTTGGCTTGCATAGTAAAAAAGGAGCTACTAAAGACAAAGAGCAAAAAGAGAAAATAAAAAAATAGTGCCCCTATGGTTTTCTTGTCATCCTGTGTCAAGGTAAACGATTGTTTTGAGATACTCTTTTGCTTAGGTACATCAGACACAAAAAATATAACAATGACAAGCCCTATGATACCAGGAACCAAAGTAGCATAAAAGATGTTACGCATCACCGTTTCATTCTGTCCAAAAAACCAAAGTAGACCAAAGAGTATCAGTGCACCGCTGAGTTCTCCTGCGATATCCATCATTTTGTGAAAACCGAAGGTTTTTCCTGAAGCATTCTCTTTGCTGTACCGGGCGATCATCAGATCTTTGGGAGCAGAACGAAGTCCTTTTCCCAACCTCTCAAATGCCTGTAATCCTGCAACACTTTGATACCCATGCGTTAATCCTATCAAAGGCTTACTTAGAGCAGAAAATGCATATCCTCCGACTACTAAAGGCTTGACGATGTCATACCGGTCAGAAATATAACCTGAAAGCAAACGAAGCGCATAAGAAACAAAAGTAGAGATGGCTACGATGATACCCAGTTTATCCATTCCCTCATGCAGTACCATAACAACAAAGATAGGTAAAATAGGCATGATCATCGCTGAAGCCATATCGGTAAAGAAACTTACCCACCCCAACATGATGACATTTTTATCGATGCTTTTCATGCAATCATATCTTTCTTAGACGCAGGAGTGGTAAAGAATAGCCATCCGCTTACGGCACCTACCACTAAAAGAAGCAATCCGCCTACAACCATAAAAAAATGCTCTATCCCAAAATATTCAACAAAAGGATGAAAAATTATCGGTGAACTAAACTGTCCCAAAAAAAGTGCAGAAGTCAAATAGCTTGAGGATTTGACTCTTTTGCTGTGATGTGATTTTTGCAACATCCACACAGTGATATTGGTCATCAGTATACCGCCTCCAAAACCCATAATAGGTGAAGTGATGAAAAAAAGATACACATTTTCAATCAGCCCTATCAGTAAAAACCCTATGGCAATAATAGTAAGCCCGATGAGATAAATAGTTTTAAAATCAAATCGTCTTTTTAATCCAGCAAAACTTATCGCTCCTAAAGCATTAAAGACAAATGCCGTAGCAATAATTTCTCCTGTGAGCGTACCGCTGGCATGAAATACATTGATCATCAAAAAAGGCATTTGTGTCGGTAAAATGTAAAAGATCACCATCAATACAAATGCCAGTACATAAATATAAAAAAGGTTATGATTAAAAAATTCTTCTTCCTCCTCAGGGGTATGCTTATCTCTCTCGGTCAAAAACTTTATTACAAAAATAATAATAATAAATCCGACCAAATAAATACCAAAAGGATATCGCCAATTAATATCTGAAAGCACGCCTCCCCCCATAATGAATATGATTCCGCCCATCGCCATAAATGCACTTTGCAGCCCCATAAACTTATGTCTGGCTTCACCTCTAAAATAGTCACCGACCAGAGAGGTGGAAACGATCATTAAAACTGCTATGGCTATACCAAAAAGAAACCTTGAAAATAAAAGTGCCTCAATCGTTTGCAGATAGAGTCCTGCACTTCCTATAAGAGAAAAAAAGATGAGTGCGGTTACCGCTGATCTTTTTTTACCGAAATAATGCACAAAATGTCCCAAGAAAGGAGCTAACAACGCAATAGCCAAAGAGGGTAAGGTAATCATCAACCTCGATAAAAACTCAATATTTGCAACCCCTTTGTATGCCTCACTCAGAAGTGGCAAAGAGGTTATAATAGCGATATTTGACATCATCGTCATCATCGAGAGGAGTAAAAGAGTAAATTTTGTTGATCTTTTTATTTTTACCATGTATTTTCTTTTATTCCTCTATTTCTTTATTCATATCGCAATGCCTCTATAGGATTCATATTGGCAGCTTTTCGTGCAGGAATGATACCAAAAATGATACCGATGAACATAGAAAAAATTAAAGAGAATATCATAATAGAGGTATCAAGCACCAACACAATATCTAAACCTTTTACAACAGCTAAAGTGATTGCCAAGCCTAGTAAAATACCAACAATACCGCCCAATACAGAAAGTACAACAGATTCGATAAGAAATTGTATCAAAATATCTTTTCCCATCGCTCCCACTGCCATACGGATACCGATCTCCCGGGTACGTTCTGTCACGGAAACAAGCATAATATTCATAATGCCAACGCCTCCTACAATCAAAGAAATAGCTGCAACAGCCCCAAGCATGATAGTAAGTACATCAGTGATCTGAGTGATCGTATCGAGCAAGGACGTCATACTGCGAATAGAAAAATCAGCTTCTTCGTTAGCTTTTATATGCCGTGATTCTTTGAGCACCTGTTCTATTTGTAATTTTGCTTCTTCTAACAGTTTGTTTTTTTTAATGGATGCCATCATAAGATGGATATCTTTATTTCCGCTGATACGTCGCTGAAACATTTTAATGGGTACAAGTATAAGGTCATCTCGATCCCTACCAAAAGTGTCAGCTCCTTTTTCTTCCAAGATGCCTATGATTTCACAAGAAAAATTTTTAAGTCTTATCTTTTCTCCCATAGAGTTTTCACCTGAAGAAAAGATATTCTCGATCACCGTTTTTCCAATGATACAGACACTTTGACCTGATCTCAATTCACTTTTTTCAAATATTCGACCTGTTTGAATATGCAAATCTTGCACAGTAAAATAATCAGTATCAATCCCTCTAATATTTGTTATATAGTTTTGGTCTTTATAAATAATGGTCATAGCCGTGTTCTCTACAGGTGATATCGCTTCAAGTGTGAAGACTGAAGATTTTAGAACATCCAAATCCTTTTGTTCAAAAGGCTTGGAAATAGAACTTCGACCTCCGGGTCCACTATGTTGCCCCGGCATGACATAAAGGGTATTACTTCCTAGTCGACTCACACTTTGTGTGATAGAGGTACTTGCCCTTTTTCCGATATTGACCATTGCGATAACAGAAGCAATACCAATAACAATCCCGATGGCAGTCAGTAAAGAACGCATGAAGTTGCGTCTTATCTCACGAATTGCCTGCAAAAATGCATTATACAGCATCGCTCTCATCCTTTTCAATCATTCCATCCCTTAAACGAATGATTCGCTTAGCATAGGCTGCCATATCTTCCTCATGGGTAACCATGATAACCGTGATGCCTTGTTGATTAAATTCTCTGATCAGCTCCATAATTTCATGTGAGCGTTTTGTGTCAAGATTCCCTGTTGGCTCATCTGCAATCAATACTTTGGGTTGTGTCACCATAGCTCTTGCAATGGCAACGCGTTGCTGTTCCCCTCCTGAAAGCTGCCCGGGATCATATCCAGTACGCGCTTCAAGTCCTACTTTTTTAAGTGCTTCCCATGATTGTTTCTGACGTTCTTTGACGGAAATATTCTGATAGATCAGAGGCATTTCCACATTTTCAAGTGCAGAAGTTTTTTTGAGTAAATTATATCCCTGAAAAATAAATCCAAGAATATTGCGGCGAAAAAGAGCCAATTGATCTTTAGTAAGTTCTCTTATATTGGTATCAAAAAAATAGTAATTCCCCCCACTAGGTACATCAAGAGCACCCAGAATATTAAGCAGTGTTGATTTTCCGCTTCCACTTGGCCCCATGATCGCAACAAATTCACCACTTTGTACCTCTAGATCAATTCCCTTGAGTACCTGTGTGATAGCATCTCCTTCTCCGTAAGATCTGGTGATGTTCTCAAGTTTTATCATGACTCTTTTTCCTGAGATATAATAATGGAATCATTAGATTTAAGTTTACTAGACATAACCGCACTCATGGAACCATTGCTACCAAGCACATCCACATAGATTTTCTGAGGTTTATCATCCCGTAAAATCCAAACATGCGCTTTGACATCAATAGCCATATTTTTCTTTTCTCCTGCAGAAAAAAATGTTTTCTTTGTGGGCTGTACAGGGGTATACAAAAGTGCAGACCTGGAAATAATATAGGCATCTTTTACCGTTTGGGTTACAATACTTGCATTGGCACTCATACCTGGTCTTAGCAGTAGATCAGTATTATCCACATTGATAATAGCTAAGTACGTTACAACTCCTTCTAAAATTTCCGAATTGATATACACTTGATGAATTGAGGCTTCAAATACTTTTTCAGGATATGCATCAACACCAAATTTCACTTTCTGTCCAGATTTTATCTTGGCAACATCTGCTTCATCAATACTTGCCTGTAATTCCATTTTAGTCAAATCTTTGGCAATCTTAAAAAGTATAGGTGTTTGAAATGATGCAGCAACAGTTTGGCCTGCATCAATACTACGCACCAAAATAATGCCATCAACAGGTGAATAGATATGGGTTTTTCCAAGATCGTACTGGGCAGAGTCCACAGAGTTTTTAGCTTGCATAGAAAGTGCTTTTGCATTGGCAACCTGTGCTTGTGCCGCAAGATAAGAGGACATATCTCTATCATAATCATTGGCAGAGGGCAATATCCCTTTGGTTGAAATTTTTAATGCCTTATCGCGTTTAAGTGTTTTATCGGCTTGAAAAAATTGTGCCTGGGCGCTCTGCACCGAAGCATCAGCAGCGTCAAGTGAAGCTTTTGCTTTGTTAAAAGCACTTTGATATTTTGTTTTATCCAGTACTGCGAGCAGTTGTCCTTTTTTCACTGCATCATTGTAGTCCACATAGACATTCTCTATAGTTCCCAAAACCTCTGTACTCACATCAATACTTTCCACAGGTTGGATATATCCTGTGGTAGAAACAGTAAGTGTAAGTTCGCCTTTGGTAGCTACCTCAGTAACATAATGATAGTTTGCTTCTTTTTCCTTGTGAAAAAAGAAAAAATATACACCTATTCCAAACAAAAGCACTACAAAAGCAAAAATGATATTTTTTTTCAATGTATTACTTTTATAATTAACGATCTTTTCCATCTCTTCCATACTTATTCCTTTAGTGTTTTTACATCAAAATAGAGTGATATCTTCTCTATCAAAATATTATAATTTTGCATCTTCTTTTCAATTTTCTGTATCTCAACGGAATTGCCGAGAGACTCAAGTTCATATGCTGATTTGAAACCTGCTTTCACCTGTGCTTTTGTCATGTGATAAAGTTCCTTATACTGCCTGGTCAGTTCTTCAGCAACAGCTATTTTCTCACGATCGCTGGCAATAGTGGCTAAAGAAGAATCATATACCCTTTCTATCTCGGCTTTACGATCCAATGCTGCGGTCTTTGTTTTAAGGTACTGAAGTCTGCTTGACTGCGTTGCTGATTTTTCATTCCAATCCAAAGGCATACTCAACGTAAGCCCATAATTATAATTGTCTCCCTCATAACCTAGCCTGTCTCCACTGTAATCGTTATAGCCCACAGATCCATTAAATGTTAATTTAATGCTTTGGTTGTCTTGTAATTGGCATGATCGCCTGTTGCCAATGCATCATATTGAACAAGTTCAAGATGATTCCTCAGATATGTTTCTTTGTCTAGCAAGGGGAGAGAAGGTATAGCACCGGTCTTTACTTTTCTTTCACCGATGAGTTTTTTAAGTTCATATTTTTGATTTTGCAGTAAATTCTTACTTTCTATCAGCGTGGTACGTACATTTTCCCTGTCTATCATTGCCCGATTCAAATCAGTAATATCCTTTGTTCCTACTTTATACTCCTGGGTAATGATCATCAGATCGATATTGCGGTTCTTCAGGGTCAGCTCCGTTTGTTTGATCTTCAGGCTGTCACGTTCTATCTGGGCTTTCAGTGTGAAAATCTCTTTCAGATATCCTGCTTCTTCCCTATCGATACCGATCAGGTTGGACTTTCCATAAGCTCTTGCCTGCTCTATACTGTAATCAATACCACCGCTCCTGTAGAGATCCTGACTCCAGTTCAGACCGATATTTTTATTTTCTGAATCCATATCACTGCTATCATGATTTTTATTTATAGATGCAGAGATAAGTAAAGGCGAGATCCAGTTGTTCTCCTGTGTACTTATATCTTCTATGATCTTTTGGCGTTCAAGATCCAGCAATTGGGCTTTAAAATCAGATATCTCTGAATCTACAGCAAAAAGAGTACCGATACTAATACAAAAAACGATTAAACTTTTCATCATTCTTCCTTGATTTTTCCTTCATAAAATTTTCTCAACCATCTATCTGCTGGGTTGATCAATCTATACATCACCGGTACAATAAGCAAAGTCAAGACCATAGAGCTTAAAAGTCCACCTATAACAGCTATAGACATAGGTGCATTTGTTTCACTTCCTAGACCAGTACCCATTGCAAGTGGCAACATCGCAAAAATCATTGCTATGGTAGTCATCAAAATAGGTCTTAATCTTTTTTCACCTGCTTCAATCAAAGCTTCATCCGCACTTTTTCCTTTAGCCATGGCTGTATTAGCAAAATCAACCAATAAGACGGCGTTTTTCCCTACCATTCCCATGAGAAGCATAAAGCCAATCATAACAAAAAGACTAAAATGCAGTCCACTCAAATACAAAGCCAACATTACCCCAATAATACTCAAAGGAAGTGCCATCATAATGATAATAGGTTGAATAAGTGACTCATATAAAATAGCCAAAATAATAAACATCAAAATTACTGAGAGTCCAAGAGCTGCAGCAAAAGCCTTACCTGTTTTTTGCATTTTTTCTGCAAATCCAGTAAATCTGTAAGTCACACCAGGAGGTAAAAGTTTATCAATAGATTTTTTGGTATAAGCTACTGAACCACCCAAATCAAGTCCAAATAAATCAGCATAAATAGTTACTTGTCTTTGTCTATCAAAGTGATTAATGGTTGCTAAAGCCGTACTTTCTGAAAATGTAACCAATCCATCAAGGTAAACCAATTCTCCATGACTTGTTCTAAGCTGTATTTTTTTAATATCTTTGATTGAAGCTCTATCGTTATCATCAAATCTTAGCGTAATATTGTACTGCTTCCCTTTCTCTTCAAAATAGGAAATCTCTAAATCACTTGAAAAAGCTGTTGAAAGGGCAGAGGCAATATTTGAAGCTGAAATACCCAGTCTATTGGCATTTGTTCTTAAAATATTGATATCAATCTGAGGCTTACCAGCATCCAAATTAGTATCCACATCAACAAATCCTTTTTTCTTTTTAAGGTAATCCGTCAAATTTTTTGTAGCCACTTTTAGGTCATCAAATGAATCCGATTTTAAAACGATCTGATACGGTACCGATACACCCGTACCTTTAATATTTGGAATAGCGGCCGCTGTGATAAATAAATCTTTTTTATAAGGTTCCAACTCATTTCTAAAGTTTTGTATAATCTGCTCTTGATTGATAGCTCTGTCTTTTCTGTCGGTTAACTTTACATATATCACAGATTTATGTTTCTCTTGAGCAGTGTTATATCCTACCCTTAAAGTAGTATACACTACCTTTTTATTTTTTCTTACGACATCCTCTACCACTTTTGATTTTTTAACCATCTCATCGAGTGACACACTTGCATCTGCTTTAATGTGTATCTCAAATTCTGATTTGTCCTTTTTGGGTATAAAATCCATTCCTATTTTAGGAAACAGACTCAACGAACCAAAAAAACTCACAAAGACCAGAATCAAAGTGATGATCTTAAATCGCAATACCAGTTTTAAAATTCTCTCATAAATTTTTTCTAAACCTTTAAAAAAAGGTTCAGTCATATTGTAAAATTTACTCTCACCTTTATGTAATGTTCTTGCACTTAAACTAGGAATAAAACTTAAAGCAACAGTATAAGAGATAATCACGGCAAATCCGACTGTCATCGCAAAGCTTTCAAAGAATTTACCTACTATACCACTCATAAACGATACAGGTATAAATACGGCTAAAAGCATTGCTGAGATAGCTAAAATAGTAAATGCCATCTCTTTTGTACCTTCAAATGCAGCTTCAAACTTGCTCATACCCGCTTCCATCTTTTTATAAATATTTTCAATGACAACAATGGCATCATCAATAATAATACCAATTGCCAAAGTAAGTCCGATCAAAGTCATTTTATTAAGTTCAAACCCCATAAAGTTCATCAATGCAAATGTACCTAAGATCGATACAGGAATAGACATAGCGGACACCAATGTAATGGTCATATTCCGTAAAAAAAAGAAAACGATAAGCACTGCCAATATTGAACCGTATATAAGGTCAAATTCAACGTGCTCTAGAGAACTGATAATAAAGGGAGATGTATCATTTAACATTTTTACTTCATATTTATCACCTGCCAATGTTTCAATCTCAGGCAGTGAATCTTTTACTTTTTGAATAATATCTATGGTATTAGTGCCTGAAATTTTTTGCACTTCAAGCATCACACCCTCCACTCCATTATAAGAAGCATAACTTTTTGCATCGCTCAGACCATCTTCGACTCTCGCGATATCTTTAAGTCTTATGTTGTCTTTTATCACAATGTTTTTAAGTTCTTCAATACTTTCTGCATCAGCTCTTGTTTTCAATATAAACTCTTTGGTTGAGGAAATGAGTTTACCACCACCGATTTTGACATTTTCACTTGCGACAATTTTATTGAGCTCAACTACAGTAATTCCAAATTTATTTAATAATTTTGGATTGGGATAAATTTTTATCTCTCTCTCTTTATACCCTATGATATTGATAGATCCAACACCATTTATTTTTTGTAGTTTTGGTTTGACTTTTTCATCTGCAAACAACATTAAATTTTGAATACTGTCATTTTTTGCAGTTAAAAAGATATTAATGATAGAAGCTCCGCCAATATCAAGCTTACTTACCAATGGTGTTCTGGTATCTTTAGGCAAGATAACAGCTGCAACTTTATCTCTTACATCATTTGTAGCTTCATTGATATCCCGCTCCAAAAAAAACTTCACTATGACAATACTAACACCCTCACTGCTAGTTGAAATAATAGAATCTATTCCCCCAATGCTTGAAATCTCCTCTTCTATCTTGTCGGTCACTTGTGATTCAATAGTGGAAGCTTCTGCCCCAGGATAAACAGTTTCAACTGTAACTATAGGAAAATCAACATTGGGGAAAAGTGCTGATGGCATAGATTTAAAACTCATAAGCCCAAAGATGACTAGAGTTATCACATACATTAGCGTTGTTATAGGTCTGTTTATAGCTAATTTATACATTGAAATCTACTTTGAATCCGGAGTATTAATATACCCCTCTCCAAATAATCCAACAACAAAATCTTCTGCTTCAACTTCAGCTTTTATTTTTCTGTTGAGACTGTTAGCAAAAGGATATATCTTTGAAATTGTTCCCTTATAGTGATTTTCATCTCCCTCAATACTATAATTGAATACTTGTCCTATTTTGACACTTTTCCAATATTTCTGATCAAATTCTAAAATCAGTTTTCTTTTATTTAAACTTTGTATTTTAAGAATGGTACGTAACAGCGACCCACTCACAGCATCCCCTGATTCAACACTTTTCTCATATATCACGCCGTCAAAGGGCGCTTTGAGTATAGTCTTATCCAATAATGCCTGCTGGTATGCCACCTGTGCTTTTGCATTTTCATAGTTGAATACATAGCTATCAAACTTAGATGCATCGACAAGATGTTTCACTTTTTCTTGTCTTTCATATTCTTTTTTTGCATAGGTCAAAGATGTCGTAGCAATGTCTAAGGCGGCCTTCAGATCAGCATTTTGCAAGACTGCCAAGTCTGCGTCTTTCTTCACTGTACTGCTTACATCTACTAAAACATCCTGTACAATGCCACTGCTGGTAAAAGCCAAATTGGCACTTTTGTCTGCCTCAACATTGAAAGTTGCGTAGATCTCCCCTGCCTGAATATTTAATACCAATAACATTAACCCTAAAATTATTTTCCTCATCGTATAAACTCCTTAGGGTCTTTTCCTGCATAATAATAATAAATGGATTTTCTGATTTCATAGTCATAAACAGTTTCTTTATAACGTGCATCTGCAAGTATTTTTTGTGCAAGTGCGTCAAGAAAAGCAATGTTGTCTACTAAGCCCGCTTCAAATTTGTGACGTATTACATTATAAGTACTCTGGGCTGCTGTGAGTGCACTTTTAGCACTTTTAAGTTTTATTTTGGTTGTTTTTAATGTTTTTCCTGCCAATTTAAAATTCATTTTCTGCTCTTTTTTAGCATATTCTATTTGAGAAAGCAGTGAGAGCTTCTGATACTTTAGTGCTTCACGCTCTTTAGACATCTTTCCGTTATCAAACAGTCGCATATTCACAGAAATCATCACTTCATTTTGATGATCAACTAAAAATTCATCTCCACTTACACCGACCATGTCATCAAAATGTGATTTATTGTATGTATCTGAAATATTTACCTGAGGCATATACCCTGCATCAATAGCAGAGGCATTTTCTCCAATGGCTGAGGCATTTGCCTGAAGCATCTTAATATTTTCAAAAAATTCAAACTCTACATGCTGTGGTTCTTTAAAGTAGTTTCGTTTCAAATGTTTTGCAGACAAACCACTAATGAGTTGTAAATTATCTTCACTCGTTTCAAGTGTAAGTTTGGTATTTTCAATCGTAAAATTATTGTTTTCATACACAGCAATAAGTTTATCCACATCTTCCTGCGTAGAGAGGCCTGCAGATAGAAATCTTTTCACACGTTTTATCTGTGCTTTAAGTTCATTCGCACGTTCTTCTAAGGCATTCAGTGTTGCCTTGAGTGTTTTTATGCCATAATAGTGGCGTACTATCTCAAGCGTGATACTCTTTTCAAAAGCAGACTTTTCGAAAAGTGACGCTTCATGTTCAAAGTCTTTACTTCGCACAAGTGCCTCTTTTCGACCTCCATCATAAAGATTCATACTTATAGAAGCATAAATATTTCCTTCCTGCCCCGGACTCACCAAATGCTTAGGCGAAAACAGACTATAATTCGCACCGATATCTACTGTTGGCCAATAGGCACTTTTAGCTGCTTCAATTTGTTCATTTTTTGCTTTAATATTTATCTCTTTTGCTTTAATTAAATCATTGGTCTTATTTGCATGATTGATAAATATTTTCAAATCATAACTTTGTGCAAAAACAAATAAAGGCAATAACAAACCTAGTAAAATTTTCATTTATATCTCCTTCTCGTCTGATGGCAACAACATATCTAAAAAAATATGTATCTCTTTTCTAATATCACAATTGCTTAAGCGTGAATCCACTACCAAACCTGTAGAAAACAATATTAAAGTACTTGCAGATATTTGCATATGCTTTGCTATCTCACCTGATCTTTTTCCTGCTTCTATAATCTGATTTAAGATCATCGTAAATTTATCTTTACACTGCTGGCTGAAAACCAACATCTCTTCTGGTTCATTTGTCAGTGAAATAGCTAAAAACTCTTTATAGACTTTGAGTTGTTTTCTTGCTGATTCATTTTCAAAGAGAAGATAAAAAAACTGAAATAATTTTTCTTTGGTTGTACCGAGTTCAGTTACTAATGCCAATAATTGTTTTTCATGCCCAGCGATGAATGTTGTTATGATTTCAAAAACAATGTCTTCTTTATTATCAAAATACTCATAAATTGTACCTTTTCCTATACCCGCTGTTTTTGCTATCTGAGAAATGGTAAGAGAATTTATCCCCTGTTCCAGGAGTATCTCTCTACATGAAAGAGCAATATTTCTGCGTTTTTCTTCTTTATTTACAATAATTGCCACACTAATCCTTTATATGACTGACCGTCGGTCAATGAAAGAGTATAGTACGTTTTTATTTAAAATATGATGAGTCAATTTAAAATATTAAAAGAAGAAATAAGAAAGTAACTATTTAAAGTTGCTAAACGAGAATGATAGAATTTTTGTGCAAAGAGTACATATTAAGAGGTCACAAGTTCTACTAAAGCTCTTTAAGCCCTCTTGCTACATCTTCCTCCAGTTGACCAAACGCTCTATCCATAGCTTCAACGATACTTGTGGCATCACTACGAGTAGCTACCGCCGTACTAAAGAGTCTTGCTTCGCGTTTATGTGTACTGAAGCTCATCATGTCCCAATTGGCATCAAGGTATACTTTATCACCTTGCGCTATGAAACGGGTGATATCTACATTTACTTTCATACTTGGTTGTCTTTCTACACCCCAGGGATAGGCATATACACTTGGCTGATTAAACTTTTTTTGTAAAAAGCCTATAAGCCTACGCGTGAGTCCTGCATCTAAGTCTTCTCCCCATACTGCACCGCTCAGCATAGTTATCTGACTTGATGTTTTTGCAACAACAATTTCTCTTTTATAGAGGTACTCTGGAACTGTGATTTTTTCTACCCCAATTACATTGTGTTTAGTTGAATACAACACAGTAGGAGTAGGAGCATTTGAAAGTACATAGTAATGACTAGATGATACACATCCATTAAAACTCAGCAATGACATAAGTGTCAAAAGTATTTTTATTTTGAACATTATTTATCTCCAAAAAGTAATGAATCTGGTTTACGATTGAGCAATTTTAAGAATTGCTGCATTTCTTTAGATGTCTGCGTAACTTCTTTCAGTGTTTGAGAGATTTGACGTGCCAATAAAGAATCATTGTCATATCCTTTGAGTACATTTTTAGCTGTTCGAAGTGTTCGAGTCATTTCTTTCATAGTTTTGTTGAGTTCATCCGGCATCGTCTTAAATGATTTAGTGTCTGTCATTGCATTAAGGTTTTTAACTGTTTTCTTCAAATCAACCATCACTTGATGGAGTGGCTCAGCATTATCATCAACTATATTGTTGATAGAAGCAAGAAGTTTTTCAATAGGAAGTTTATTAAGTTTTTTAAGTATTTTTTCAAACTCATACATAATTCCGACACCATCACCATCAAGAGAGGGGATTAGTGTATATTTTTCGCCTTCACTAATACTTCCATGAGTAATATTTGAATCAAATACCAAATCAACAAAAAGCATCCCTGTAATAGGATTAGTAGCTGTTATTTTTGCACTTAATCCTTCTTTTATTGCCTTATAAAACTTATTTTGACAGCTAGTAATATTATCATCTTCTGCTGCAAAAGATGACATATCTATTGCCAGTAGGACTTTTCCTAGTATCTTATGCGTTTTAGGATCATAAGAAAGATCAATATGTTTAACGCGACCTACCTCATAGCCTTCATATTCTATAAATGCGCCTTTTTTAAGTTTAGCAATAGAATCTTCTGTTGTCATTTCAAAATATTTGATAAAATCTCCGCCTTTTCCTGTATTCTGCCCTTCTGCAAGACTTCCATTTTTATAGAGCTGAAAAACAAATTGGTCAGGAACCTTATCATGTACATCCTCCCCCGTGGAAGAGAATTCAATACCTCCTTGCACCAGATAAGTCACCGGAGCGACATTGATATCAAGTCTACCATTAGCATAGTCAATATCTACTGCACTTGAAACCCAAAACTTTGAATTTCTATGTATATATGGGACGTAAAGTTTCTTGATAAAAACAACAAAGTCAACACTTTGCCCATCTAAAGAAATATTAATATACTCTACTTGCCCCGCTTGAATACTTTTAAAAAAAACAGGTGTACCTTTTTTAACATTATATCCGGTAGGTGCACTCAGCTGAAAATATGTTCCTGCTTTTTCAAATCTGAAAGGCTGATTCAAACCAATAAAAGACTTTTTGTACTCTTCACCTTTGGTAGAAGCCATACCAATATATGTTCCGGAAATCAACGTTTCCAATCCAGAAATACCAGAAATGCCTACTTCAGGTTTTACAATCCAAAATTTCGTATTTTCATTCAGATATGGCACCGCTGACTTTTCCATACTTGCGATAACGGTAATACCCTCTCCTTCTTTTTGCAATAGAATTTTTTTAACTGTTCCTATGGGTACATTTCTATATTTGATCTGACTCTGTCCTGGATTCAATCCTTCATTGGTAGGAAAAATAATTTTAATTTCAGGTCCTAGTTCATTAAAATACTGATAGGCTAACCATCCAGCGATAATAAGTGCGATGAAAGGTACTATCCATATGGAAGTTATAAGATTAAATTTACTGGATTCTTCTATCTGAGGTATCTCTTTTGACATTTATTTATATTCCTTAATAAGACGTTCATCGAAAGCATGTGCTGCCAAAAGTGTAAAAAACACAGAGATTGCAAATGCAGTTGCTGCTGCACCTGCAATGATCTCTATATTTGCCAGATGGATAAGTGCTGCAAGTATAGCCACAACAAAAACATCTATCATCGACCACGGACCAATAACTTCTGTCATATAATACAATTTATGCTTATTTACTTTTCTGTCTTTCCCTATGGGGTATTTTACACTAATTAACAGATAAATCAAAACTAGAAACTTTAATACTGGTACAAGAATAGATGCAACAAAGATAATCATAGCTATAGGGTATGAACCATGTTCCCACAACATCACCACACCACCTAGTAGTGTATTACCTTCCTCTGTTCCAAACTGTTTGGTGATAAGCATAGGATAAAGGTTTGCAGGGATATAAGCTATCATGGCGGTAATAAGAAATGCCCAAGATTTTTCTGTACTAAAACTTTTATGCTGATAAATAGCAGAACCACAACGACGACAAGCATTTTCTTTACCCTTGTCTATATTGACAGCTTCACATACCGGGCATCTTATGAGTTTGTCTTCCTCAACCTCTATCACTGTTTACCTTTATTTGTCAGGATTCTTTTTCTCAACATCCATAGCTCTGAGAGATGCATACGTTTAACTATATACAAGTCAATAAGCACAAAAGCCATTAATGCCCAAAATGCAATGCCCATATGTATTTGAGCATATCCTATAAGTTTGACAAGTGCCACAAGTATACTGATAAGAAATATATCGGTCATACTCCAAGGGGTAATATGAGAGAGTAAAATAAGTAGTTCTTTTGTCCATTTTTCACCACGTCCCAACTTTAAAAGTGTAAAAAGCAGTATATTTATCATAAAAATCATCAAAGGAAAGATAAAAATCAGAAAAGCACAGATTAGTCCTACGATGTAAAATCCGCTTTCAAACAAAGAAAAAATAGTTTTAGGAATCGTAATAAACTGTGTATGTCCCAAGATCTCTATCTGCACTAAAGGAAATGTATTCGCAAGTACAAAAAAGATAAACCCTGTGATACTCAAAGCCAAACCATGTTGTATGAGTTTACTATCATACCGGTAAAGTATTCCCCCGCATTCAGAACAACATGCCTTAGTCCCATCTCTTATAGGTACTTCCTCATGCAGAGTAAAACACTGCTTACAAATAATAAGGTTATCAAGGGCATCTTCATTTTCAAGTTTCATGGTTATAATTATAACCAAAGAAACACTAAGGTGAATAATGCGAATACTCTCTATCGGTTCAGTGATACAACACGCTGATCTCAATATCACTTTCATCGAAGCATCAGCACTCTCTACACATCCAAATATAGAAGCATATGACTATATTATTATCTCTGGTGGAGATGGCACCATCCGACGTGTGATCAAAGATTTAAAGAACATACAACACTCAGCCAAATTTATACTCAACCCTATTGGTTCTTTTAATGTAGTTGCTAAACTTCATAAAGTCCCAAAAATAAAAAATGTACTAAACGCCTTGGCAAATGGTGAAACTCTAAAAATCCAAAAACATCACTATTTTACACTTAATGATGAAGTGTTTCTCTTCTCCGCAGGAAATATGGGTGATCTACAGCACATTTTTCTTTCTGAAACACTACGTTTTGGACTAATTAAAAACAATATGGGAAAATACATACTTGCCCTACTCTTCTTGCTACCCCTACATCTCATCATGACACCCTTTATGCTTTTGAGTTCCAATCGTTTTTTCATCTTCACCCCTGTTTCTTTCATCAAAAAATTCGGTAGTTTCTACGGAGAGGTTAGAGAGATGACTCTTGAGTTGGAAAATACCTATAATCATATAGAACTAGATGGGGATATCGTTACCATAGAAAATAACACCTTACATATAAAACCGGCAGGATACATAAACATAGTTACAAAGTAACAAGACTCTCATAATACGCCACAACACGATTATCTACATTGATCACCCTATTCAAATATTGTGTCAAATCCCCTTTGTTAAAATCTATCTTCAGATTTTTAGGATTTATGGCTCGTGATATGGCCACATAGAACTGGCTTGGTGCAAATATATTGTCTACATTGCATACAAGGTTGTCAATGCTCATCCCCTGAGACTTATGTATGGTCACAGCATAGGCTAGCTTTAGAGGAAACTGTGAAAGCGTAGCCAGTGACATAGTCTCAACTGTACCGTTTTCTTTGACCAGCATATCGACTAGATCAAACTCATGTCTTTCAACACGGACAAACTCTTCCTCTTTTTCTACGATGAGATGATCTTCTTCTATCTTCCTGAGTATCCCTCTTTCACCATTGACAAACTTACCCCACTTGTTCACAGTAAAGAGGACAGGGACACCCTCTTTAAGCGTAAGATGTTCTGTGATAGGAAGCATATTTTTCCAACCTGCCAGTTTCTTTTCATGTACAGAACCAAACATCTCTGTGTTTGCGAAGAGTATGGTCTCTTCTGTGTCAAGTTCACTGATCTTAGCTCTGTTGGTTTGTTCTACCTCTAAGTTACGTCCATACAAGTATGTCGGGTCTTTTTCCATGCCTTCGGTGTTCCAGAGTCTTGTCATGTAGCTTACGACTTCCTCATCACATTGACCTTTACGGACTTTAGAAAGTATATGCGTAAACTCTGCATCTGTGGTACGTTTCATTTCGGTAAGTTCTATGACGAGAAGATCAAAGCGTTCCCAAGCCATGCTCTCAAAGGCATAGAGTTTCTCTCCAAAAATATCGTTTCTTCCTTGCTGTTTTTGTATAGGCGGTAACTGAAAGAAATCTCCCACAAAAAGTACTTTTCCAAAGTATCCGTAATTGTTCAGTCTGTAAGCTATCATGTCCATCAAGTCTGTACTCACCATAGAGATCTCATCGATAATGATCAGATCAGTAGCTTTCAGTATTTTCTTGAGATCTGCAAGTCTTTTTTTAGCACGTTTATCACTTTGGTTTAGTTCATCAAAACCTGAAGAAATACCAAAGACAAAAAAACTGTGTATCGTAAATCCACCAATGTTCACGGCACTTACGCCTGTAGAGCCCAGAGAAACAACCTGTTTTCCTCTTTTGCGATAGTCAGATATCACCTCATTGGTAATATAACTCTTTCCTACCCCCGCACCACCTGTTAAGAAAACATTAGAATGTTTCAGTGCTTCTGATACATCTATTTTATCACTCAAAGTCCAGCCTTGTCCAGGAATCCACTTTGACAATGGCTTCGTGTTTGTTTTCCTTGTTTTAAAAGGGTACTTAATGTCTCGCTCTCCGATCCTAAATGCAACCAAAGCTCAGTAACAAGCCCCTTATCGCATTTCAACTCTACACGTTTTCCTGTACCCACACCAAAGTTTCTATCAAAAACAGCACGAATCTGTTGAAGGGTAATATGTTTGCCTATGTGCCTAGTAAAGAAATCACCTACTTTAGAGTTATTGACTTGCTCCACCATACTTATGGCATTTTCATAATATTTATTTGCATCTGCACCATAGCAGGTACCATGTTTGATCCATTCATGCTTATGTAGATTTGAAGAAAATCCAGGCATTACTTTTTGCAAATGTTTTTTTGCTTCGTTACTTAAACCAATATCAGGCAGTCTATTCCACAGTGTATGCTTATCCATAGTGACATACTGACTAGGCACTTCACAATATATCTTATTTTTAGGCTGCGGCCATAGTCCATGCAATACAAAATGCTTTTCACGGTACTTGCCTCTCCCAAAAGAAAAGATACTTCTTTTACACTCTTTTTTAACTCTGTGCGTTTCACAAAAAGCATTGTGCCATGAGAGTACCAAGATATTTTGTTTTGAAATATTTCTATTTTCATATTTTTTAGTATGTTTCGTTAAATCAATGTTTTTAGTTGATTTCGAAAGTGCCTCTTCTATACTGATACAACGACTATAAACCCTCTTTACATTCATTGGATTAGAGAGTTCATTACTCTGAGAAAAACACTCATGATCCACCCATCTTTGTGCAGGCTGTTCACCTTTCACCACGATAAGATTTTGTCCTCTATGATGCTTAAGTATTGTATACTTTTTCTTGGTATCCAAATATACGCAATGTGTATTTTGGGTATGTTTCATATTGTTAAATGCAGGGCATTCCTGACTCGGAAACAGTTCTTGTCTTGCCAGAAGAGAAACGTTAAAAAGTATTAGTATTATGATGAGTTTATTCATGCAGTGATCCCCCGATATTTTTTGACTATTATACTATAACAAACTTTTGAAGGTTTAAATAAATCATTTTATTCATACTAAAGAATACTTAGTTTATCATATGAAAGGATAAGTATGTATCTTATCTAAAAAATATTTAAATAAATTTCAAAAAGGAAGAAGAATGAAATTAGAAAACACTTTAGTAATAGTAGCAGATTTAGGGGAACTTAAGGCATTCAGCATTGAGAAACACGAAGGAACTGTCCGTAACGAAATGAAAAGCTCCCATTCGTTAAAGTTGATCAATGCTGAAAGTTTTTTTAAAGGAAGAAAAAAATTAGGTGAAGTTTTAAGTGATAGTGCAGGAAGAGTTGAACAAGGTTTGAGACATGATACTCTTGATAGACCTCAATTAATGATTGAAAGAGAAAAACGCAATATTAAAGAGATAGCAGATGATATCGAAGAGATCGTAAAAGAGACAAAACCACAACAGCTTTTTTTGGCATTTCCAAAAGAACACAATCGCGAACTGATCAATGAACTAGGTGAAAAAAGCAAAGCCATTTTAACAAAAAATGTCGCTTCTGATCTGGTAAAAATAGAGAAAGATAAGCTTCTGACTCATTTTGAATAAACCAAAATGATATGTTCGCCTCATCAATTAAAAAAATGGGGCGATAGTTTCTAATACCTCACGTTTAACTTATTAACTTCACTTTTTAAAATATTTCATTGTTTGCTTAAATTCAAAAACCATAAAGTTCACCAAAAGTATCACGATAGGTCAGATATAGCCGCAGATCAAATTCAAGTTGATGGTATGCGGGTTCTATGTAAGTGCAGAGTTTATAAAAAGCCTTATTATGTTCTTTTTCTTTAAGGTGTGCCAATTCATGCGCAACTATCATCCGTAAAAAAGCTTCAGGCATTTTTTTAAAAATATGTGAGATGCGTATCTCATTTTTGGATTTAAGCTTTCCACCTTGTACACGTGACACAAAGGTATGTGTTCCAAGCGCTGCATTAATGTCACGTATTTTCGTGTCATAAAGTACTTTGGCAATAGGTGAAGAACTTTTCATGTGGTTATTTTTAAGTTCTATTACATAGGCATAGAGGCTTTTATCTGTTGTGTAGGCATGTCTGTCACTGTAACGTGAGAGTAAGTACTCTCCAAGTTTCTTTTGATGGATGAGGGTTTGTACCTGTGCTTTCAACTGGGTATCGTAACCATTAAGGTATTTTAACATGGAAAATTATATCTCTTTTGAGTTAATTTTAGATACTATAACAGTATGATATTTGACACTTTAGATACATTACCTACAACCTTTGGAAGTAAACGAAAAGCTCCTGCTGACAAACAGCACTTCCGCTCAAACATGATGCTCAATCCTCTGAACCTCAAACACTTAAACAGTATGGATGAAAGTGATGCAGATATGATCACCCTTAACCTTGAAGATGCCATCGCACCTTCTCGTAAAAAAGAAGCGCTGCATAACATTGCGCTTTTCCTCTCGCATATGGAACACTCTAACACCTTTATCGTCGTACGTACCAACCCCTTAGATGAAGGGGGTGCAGAAGAGATAACATTTTTGAATGATTTTAGCTTTGATGCGGTGCGTGTAGCTAAAGTGAGAAATCAAACGGAAATAGCTCAGGCCCTTACACTGCTCTGCCAAGATAAAGAGCTACATATCTCACTCGAAACAAAAGAAGCTTTTCAAAGTTTAAGTAGACTTGGCATAGATGAACGCCTTACAACAGCAAACCTGGGTATCTTGGACCTTCTTACATCTCTTGGATTACCCCAGTCCTTAGTCACATTGAAAAGTCCTACTATTGACTATATCCTCTCTAAGTTTTTGCTAGATGCAAAAACTGCAGGTATCCACCCCATCTCTTTTATGTTCCAATCATATAATGATACAGAGACTTTCAAAGCATGGTGTGAAAAAGAGAAAATGATGGGTTTTGAAACCAAAGCATGTATGGGACCAAAGCAGGTAGAGATAGCAAATAATATTTTTGGTATTAATAAATATGAATTAGAAAGAGCCCTACATATAAAAGAAGCTTTTGAAGTGCATTCGGCACAAGGAGTCAATGGATTCATGGATGAGAAATATGGATTCATAGATGAGCCTATCTATCGGGACAGCCTATTGATACTAAATAATATAAAAGGTAAATAATTGAAATTATTAAAACTACTTTTACTCACATTACTTCTACCGTTTTTACTGATGGCAAACGATGACCGTCCTCCTGTTCCCTATGATTTCCTAGCCAAAAAAGAGGTTCAGAACTTCATCAATAGGATGGTCAAAAAACATCATTTCACACGTACTTATATGATTTCTGTGCTGAAAGAGGCAAAACTGGATCGTGATACCTTAGCCCGATATACAGGACGATATAAAATAGGAACAACCAACGGTCCATGGGAACGATACAAAGCGCATGTTCTTGACCCCATCAGTCTGAATAAAGCTAAAAAATTTAAAAAAAGATACTATAAAACACTTTTAAGAGCAAGCAGAGAGTATAAAGTAGATATGGACTATATCATAGGCTTCATCGGAGTGGAAAGTAAGTTTGGGGAGTATAGTGGTGATTACAATGTATTGGATGCACTGACTACCCTCGCCTTTCATAAAAACCGTATGAAGAAGTTTTTTAAAGCTGAGTTAAAACATCTCTTTTTGATGACAAGAGAACAAGGCTATGGCATCACAAAATTGGAAGGTTCCTTTGCCGGGGCGATGGGCATGGTTCAGCAAGTGCCCTCTATGTTTAGAAAGTATGGCATGGATTATAATAGTGACGGGAAAAAAGACCCATGGGACTTGGAAGATGCCATCGGCATCATCGCTAAGTTTATGCATCAAAACGGATGGAGAAAAGGTGCACTGGTTGCAGTACCTACAAAATTTAAAGGAAAACGCTACACAGAGCTCAAAACAAGTCACAGACGAACTTTACCATTAAGTACTATCATAAAACACGGTATTAAGCCTTTAAGACACTTTAATGAGTCTAATGCCTACCTACTTAAGAACCGTAACCTCACCCATGATGACATTTGGTTGGGAGCAGAAAACTTTCATGTACTCACACGCTATAACAACTCAACATCTTATGGAATGGCCATACATCTCATCGCTCAGTCTGTAAAGTAAGGACTAATTCAAAAAGTACTTATCTTCAAATTCACTTTTTGGAATAGCCTTTTCAAAATAATATCCCTGATATAAATCACACTTTTGAGCCATAAGGAAATCAAACTGTTCTTGTGTTTCAACCCCTTCGGCAACAATGCTTAAATCAAAATTATTTGCTATAGCTATAATGGTTTTAATCATATTTCCATCATTTTCACTTTCGCCCAAATCTGTTATAAAGGATTTATCTATCTTTAGTTCTGATACAGGTAATTCTTTTAAGTAACTCAAAGATGAATAACCTGTGCCAAAATCATCTATAGAAAAGGAAATACCCTTATTTCTTAATCTCTTCATAATTTCAATCATCTTATGCATATCTCTTGAAAATATACTTTCCGTTATCTCAAAAATTATTTTTTGATTTATATTCTTAATCTTGTGCTTTTGTAACAAAGCGTCTACATCTTCTACAAAAGAATGATGTAACAATTGTTTTATACTGATATTAATAGACAAATGCTTTAATACCATATCTTTCGCATCCCATTCATGAAAGGTTTTAAATGTTTCATCCATAATATAATGACCCAATTCAATAATCAGTCCCGTCTTTTCCGCTATAGGGATAAATACATCTGGAGCTATTGCACCAAAATTTTTGTCAGTCCATCTTGCTAAAACTTCACAACCTACGATTTGCTTGTTACCATCAAACTGTGGCTGACAATACACATCGATCTGATTTTCTTTGATGGCTTTATGAAGTTTTTGTTCAATAATCAAATGTTCGTCTATTTCAAAAGATAAAGATTTATCAAACATCATCACCGTATCACGGCCTTTAGTCTTTGCATCATACATGGCTATATCTGCATTTTTAAGTAAAATGGTACTATCTATTTCTTCTGGGTCTATTTTGTGTACACCAATACTCGCAGAGATATAAAGATGGTGTTGATCTATTATGTAAGGCTCTCTTATGTCATCCAATAACCGCAAAGCAAAATCGTAAGCTTCTTCAGAACTGGCTTTCTCTCCCTTAGTGTCTTTACTTATCAGTACAAATTCATCACCTCCTAAACGTGCCAGTACATGTGTATCATCTACAAAGAGTTTTATACGCTCCGATACAGCTATCAATAGCTTATCTCCGATATCATGTCCTAGCGAATCATTGATAGTTTTAAAATAATCTAAATCTATAAGAAAAATATGTACCACTTCTTCCATCTCAGGAAGTCTCTCAAGAAGAGCATCCATACATTCAAGAAAGTATCTACGATTAAATAATCCGGTTAATGCATCTTGGTTAGCCTGATAATAATTTTTTTGAAGTAATGTATACGTATTGTATGCGCCATAGAGTAATACGATTAAAAAGACAAGAGAAAAAACAGACAATACATACCCATACCATGTTCCGATTAAGAAGAAGTACCCCGCTAATGGAAGCATCATGGTAAGCAATATAGGAAAATATATTTTTTTATCTGCAACCAGTAAAGTAGAAGCTACAACAGATGCCCCGATTTGCGTAAATATGGCTATATAGTGTAAATTATTTTCTGATTCTCCTACATAAAGTAAAAAAATGACTGTCCATAAAGTAAATATGATATACATAAACACTTTGACCCCACCATACCAGGATGATAAGGATTCTTCATCCATTTTATGAGATTTAAACTCTTTATAAAGTTTCCATCCATACAAAGAGACAAGTATCATTAAACCATACCATACCAATGCCGGCATCATTATATCAAATACCCATCCGGCAAATACATATACCGTACTAGGTATAAGAGAAAGCGCTATCATCATAAGTATCTGTTGTTGAAAAAAAGTATAATATTTTTGTTGTTTCATATTATTATTATAGAGAAAGTTCATTAAAATCTATTAAAACCTATAGAAAAAAACACGTTTCACCCTACTTTTCGAAAATAATAATATCGTAAGAACTTTTTATAACAAGTGCTTTACTTGAATGCGCAGAACTATTACGGTTTATTTTACTTAGTTCCTCTCGTAATTGGTCTATCTCATCTTGCATTTCATCTATCTGTTCTTTGAGCTGTAGAACGATATCCACTCCTGCAAGATTTACACCCATTTGACGTGTTAAACGTAAAATGAGTTTCATACGTTCAATGTCACGCTGAGAGTAAAGACGCATACGTCCCTGTGTACGGGAAGGTTCAACCAACCCTTCCCTTTCATACTGTCTGAGTGTTTGGGGATGTATGTCCAACATGGTAGCTACTACTGAGATAAGGTATACAGGTTCATCATAACTATGCATTGAATATCCTTTAAAGTTTAGCTTCTATCATCGCTTTAAGTTCATCATCCAATGTATCAACATCGGGTAAAACCACATTCGCTACAAGATACAAGTCACCTCTCAGTGCTGTTTTTCTGTCAGCAACACCTTTACCTTTAAGTCTAAACTTTTGACCATTTTTAGTATTTTTCGGTACTTTGAGGGAAACTTCTTTTTCAGGTGTAGTTACTGAAATCTTACCCCCAAAGAGTGCTTCTTTTAAAGGGACATCAAATGTTTTATAGAGATTATCACCTTTTCTTTCATATTCATTCGAAGCCGATACTTCAACCTGTATGAGTAAATCTCCTACATGCCCCTGGTACTGTTTACCTTTACCCCGTACACGCATCGTCTCACCGCTTTTAATTCCTGCAGGAATCTTGATATCAAAGCTTTTATTATTGACAGATATATTATGTTTTCCACCATTGACAGATACCATAAACGGTACAGTGATACGTGCTTGCATGTCTAAGTCTGGACCACCAAAACCGCCTTGTGCTCCACCAAAGCCTCCACTGAAGCCTCCACCTCCGCCTCCGCCACCACTGAACATTTGTCTGAGTATCTCATCGAGGTCTACACCCCCACCCTGTCCTTGTGCAAAGTCATGGAAATTTTGTCCACCGAACATCTGATCACCGAACTGATCATACTGTGATTTTTTTTCTTTATCTGAGAGTACTTCATACGCAGCGTTTATCTCTTTAAACTTCTCTACGGCACTCTCATCTTTATTAATATCGGGATGGTATTTTCTTGCTAGTTTTCTGTAAGATTTTTTAATTTCATCAGCAGGAGCATTTTCACTTATACCCAGTGTTTCATATAAACTTTTTGACATGGTATTCCTAAAATAATGTATTTCTTTAACTTTTGCAAATTATATCAGAAAAGTTTAGTCTATGTCAATCAAGTTTGATAAAATTATGGTTTATATGGTACTGTTTTGTAGCCTTCATGTATCATTTTCATGATGCCTCCTTTTAGGTTTGTCACCTTGTAGCCCATCTTTTCTGATAAAAATTCAGAAACCATACTTGTACGGCTACCCACTCTACATATGAGTGCAAATGGCTCATCTTTTCTTACTACCATGTTTAATTGTTCCAAAAATGTTTCGATATTAAAGTTTCCTTTTTCATCAAAAAACATAATAGTATAAGAACCTTTTACGATACCTGTCTCTTGCCACTCTGCAGGTGTACGTATATCTATAATCTTCATATTATTTTCAATAAATTGTGGTGTTACCCAAACATGCTGTAACTCAGCCATCAAAGCTGTTGCCATGATCAATAATCCTATAAATATTTTCTTCATCTTTATTCCTTATATTTATTATAAATATGAGTTAAAACTCATATATTGTAACAAAATAAAGTAAAGTAATCGTGAATTTCATACCCTTTGAGTACAATACTTTTATGAATTTTATACATATCAATGACATTAACTTACCAGAACTCAATATTTACCATCAGTTTAGAGACAATGCTTTTACCTCTGACAACAGCTTTGTAGCTGACAGTCCCAAAGTAGTGAACCTTCTTCTTGATACAGATATCACAATCAGAAGTATACTTGCTACACAAGAGTATTATGACAGATACGAACATCTCATCAAAGAGAAAAATATTCCTCAACTTTTTATCGCCAGTAAAGCCCTTATGCAGGACATAGTAGGACACAAGATACACCACAATGTCATGATGCATGGCACACGTCCAGAGCAGACGACGCTGGATGCTTTGGATGACCATATCATTATGCTAGATGAGATAAGTTCTACGCAAAACATAGGCTCTATAGCACGTTCTGCTGCAGCAGTAGGCATAAACTCATACCTGCTCCCTATACATGGTCCACACCCGTACTCAAGACGAGCACTCAGGGTCTCTATGGGGCATGTAAGTATGCTCAAAACACATCAATACGAAGATATAAAAGAAACCATCATCACACTAAAAGAAAATGGCTACCGTATCTATGCTGCAGAAGTCACCAGTGACTCCACACCGCTAGCCTCCGTAAAAGTCTCAGAGAAATGGGTGCTGCTTATGGGGCATGAAGGCTCAGGGTTGTCAGATGAGATACTGGCTCTATGTGATGAAGTGGTCACCATAGAGATGATGGAGGGAGTGAAGAGTTTCAATGTGGGTGTGGCTGCATCTATTATGATGTATCAGTTTAAACATAGTACATAAAATCTAAATTAATGGTCGGTAAACCGACCCTACAGCATATCGAATCCTCTGATTAACCCTAGTGTAAAAAGTGTCTTACTGTCGTAAAATAAAGCGAGATGCCATGTTCATTGGCAGCCTCTATCACTTCGTCATCTCTGATGCTTCCTCCAGGTTCGATGATAGCTTTTACACCCGCTACTGCAGCGGCATCGATACTGTCACGGAAAGGGAAGAATGCTTCGGATGCCATAGCGGCACCAGATACATCTATGTCCATTTCTTTTGCTTTTTTAAGGGCACATTGTGCCGCATCTACACGGCTTGTCATACCCATACCTACAGCGACCATTGCTGAGTCTTTCACATATACAACACAGTTAGACTTTGTAAGACCCGCTACTTTCCAAGCGATTTCAAGATCTTTCATCTCTTGTGTTGTGGCTGTAAGTTCAGACTTTATCTTGGCATTATGTACTTCATTATCACAAATACAGTCAGAGTTTTGATACACAAAACCACCATCTACATGTTTAAAGTCATGGCTGTCTTTTGACATCACAAGCTTGGTGCCACCTTGAGAAAAAAGTTTAAGACGTTTTTTCTTTTCAAATACTTCTAGTGCTTCTGGTTCAAAATCTGCTGCCATCACTACTTCCAGGAAGATTTCATTCATCTTTTCTGCAAGCTCTTTAGTGACGATACCATTGACTGCTACCACACCGCCAAATGCCGACACAGGGTCACATCTAAGTGCTTCAGTATATGATTCAAAAAGTGTACCTTTTATAGCAAAACCACAAGGGTTTCCATGCTTTACTATACATACAGCATTATCATCACCAAAACTAGAAGCGATTTTAAGTGCTCCGTTTACATCATTGATGTTGTTAAAACTTGCTTCACCTTTGACTTGTTTAAAGTTCTCTGTAAAGTGATTGTCAAACTCATAAAGTGCACCTTTTTGGTGTGGGTTCTCTCCATAACGTGTTTGGAACGTTTTTTTACCTGTAATGAACTGATACTCACCAAAGCCATCGTTAAAACGACCATTCATATAGTTTGCTATCATCGAGTCATACGCTGCAGTGTGTTCAAAAGCTTTGATCATCAAGCCCCTTCTAAACTCCAAAGTATTCGTATCATTCTCCAATGCAGAAAGTACATTTTCATAGTCATTTACGTTGGTAGCGATAAGTACATCGTTAAAGTTCTTTGCCGCTGAACGTACCATAGTAGGTCCGCCGATATCAATGTTTTCTATGATCTCATCAAAATCTTCTGTTCTCTCTATGGTCTCTTTAAACGGATAAAGGTTTACACATACAAGATCGATGCCTTCAACACCAAGTTCTTTGGCTTGCGCTACGTGTGCATCATCACCTCTTTTGTGAAGTATCCCCCCGTGCACATAAGGGTTAAGTGTTTTCACCCGCCCTTCAAAACACTCCGGGAATTTTGTCACTTCATCTATCTCTATAACCGTGATACCTGCTTCGGATAATGTTTTATATGTACCACCTGTTGAGATGATCTCCCAACCCATTTTTTCCAAACCTCTGGCAAACTCTACTATATCTTTTTTGTCGCTAACGCTTAATAATGCTCTCAATTTATACCTTTATTCTTACAAATCTTGTTCTATCGTTCTTGCAAACGTATTAAAATAAATATCTTTTACTTTATCCAGTGATAGTTCTACGTCATTCACCTTAACTGTCTCTCCACCCACTTGACCAATATTCGTTACCTTAATACCTAACTCTATAGCCATACGTATAACTGCTTCCATATGATCAGATGAAACTTCTAAAAGTGCTCTACTTTGTGATTCACCGAAAATATCTTTACTGTCATCTAAAGTAATATGAGCACTTACACCTTTATTTGAAACAGCTGCCATCTTAGAGAGTGCTATCGCAAGACCGCCAACATTTACATCTTTTGCAGACTTCAAAAGTCCTTTTTTGTTTGCTTCGATCACAAGCTCCCAAAGTGCCAGTTCTGCTTTATAGTCAAATATTGGCAAAGTACCGGCTGTTTCACCATGTAACGCTTTGATATACAATGAACCACCGAACTCACCTTTTGTTTCACCGATGAGAAGAATTTGACTTCCTTCTTCTTGGAATGCAGAAGGAAGTACTTTATCTTCACTTTCATTGAGTCCTACCATTGCTATAGCAGGTGTAGGGAATACAGACACGCCATTTGTTTCGTTATAAAGTGATACGTTGCCACTGACTACTGGTGTACTAAGTTCTAAACATGCCTCTTTGATACCTTCACAACCTTGTGCAAACTGCCACATTACTTCCGGATTTTCCGGGTTACCATAATTTAGACAGTCTGTGATAGAAAGTGGTCTGGCTCCTGACATCGCAACATTACGTCCAGATTCAACTACAGCAAGTGCAGCACCCTTTTTAGGGTCTATGTAACAGTAACGAGGGTTACAGTCAGAACTCATAGCTAAAGCTTTACCATTCTCTTTGATACGGACACAAGAAGCATCCAAACTTCCTGGTCCTTTGGTTGTATTTGTTTGCACCATAGAGTCATATTGATTGTATACCCATGCTTTGTCTGATACTTCAATGTTTGAGAGTAGTGTTTCATACGCTTCTTGATTCTCTACCGCTTTGTAGCTCTCTACAGTTTTAGCATTCACTTCATCTAAGTACTTAGGTCTTGCTACAGGTCTATCAAGAACCGGTGCTTCTTCACTCACTGGTCCAATAGGCATATCCGCACACTTTTCACCATGCCACATAAGTTCCATACGTGAAGTGTCTGTCACTACACCGATAACAGCCACATCCAGTCCCCATTTTTCAAAAATATCGATAATAGCTTGCTCAGAACCTTGTTTCGCACAAATAAGCATACGTTCCTGAGACTCGGAAAGCATAAAGTCATATGGCATCATACCTTCTTCTCTTGCTGGAACTTTATCAAGATGCATAATCATTCCGGCCCCTGTTTTCCCAGCCATTTCAAAGGCTGACGACGTCAATCCTGCTGCACCCATATCTTGGATACCTATAACATGATCGGTCTTAAAAAGTTCTAAACATGCTTCTAGAAGCAGTTTCTCTGTAAAAGGGTCACCTACTTGTACCGTGGGACGAAGTGACTTTGATTCTTCAGTAAAACTGTCTGAACTCATTACTGCGCCACCAAGACCATCACGACCCGTTTTGGAACCCACATACATGACAGGGTTACCTAGACCAGAAGCCACACCCAAGAAAATTTCATCAGTTTTCACAAGTCCCAATGAAAATGCATTTACAAGGATATTTCCATTGTAACTCTCATCGAAACTCACTTCACCACCAATGGTAGGAACACCCATACAGTTACCATAAGATCCGATACCATCTACTACACCACGGACAAGGTGTCTTTGGTACTTTGCAATGTCACTGTCATCTTTGACTGTCCCAAAACGCAAAGCATTTAAGTTTGCTACAGGTCTTGCTCCCATGGTAAAGATGTCTCTGAGTATGCCACCTACCCCTGTCGCCGCACCCTGAAAAGGTTCGATGAATGATGGGTGATTATGACTTTCCATTTTAAACACAGCTGCCATACCGTTACCTATATCGATAACACCTGCATTTTCACCTGGTCCCTGTATGACCCATGGTGCCTTTGTAGGAAAACCTCTAAGGTACTTTGTACTTGACTTGTATGAACAGTGCTCTGACCACATCGCTGAGAAGATACCTATCTCAACAATATTTGGGTGACGACCATCCAAGATACGTAAGATATCTTTATACTCTTCTTTGCTGAGTTTATGATTTTTTAAAACTTCATCTAAATCTTCAATAGGTTGTGACATATATCTGTCCTTTAGGGAGGTAAAATAAGAGCTGTATTCTACTAAAAAAGTGCTAAATAAGTGATGAAAAGGTAGAATATCACTATGATTTTTTTTCAGTCATCCTCGGCTTAAATTATATGCTGTTTCTGAATCTTCCTCTGCCTCTAGGAAATACCCTTACGTGGCAAGTACAAGGATGACAAACATACAAAAGGACTATTTTGGACAAAATATTACAGATGCTACTTCTGCAACAACAACTCAATGATGCAACCAACGGTGAAGGTTGGGAACAAGGTACCACAAAAAACGGTAAACTTATCGACTGGAGACGTTGTACTTATCTGGAGTGTGCGGAACTCATAGAAAGTTATCCCTGGAAACACTGGAAAAATATTGATGCCAAACCTGACTATGCAAACATAAAAATAGAAGCTGTGGATATTTGGCACTTTATCATGTCACAAGGGCTTGAAGACTATAAGATGCAAAGTCTTGGAAGTATTGAAGACTTAGCTGCCAACACCAATGCATTGCCTAATTTTCAAATTTTTACTGCTGACATTAAACCTACAACAAAAGATAATTATGCACAGATTGAAGTGGTAGAACACTTGATGAAAACACTATTTTGTGGAGAATCTACAGAAAAACTCATGGAAGCATTTATCGATGTAGCAGTACAGTCTGACCTAAATCTAGATGCACTTTATACACTTTATGTAGGAAAAAATATCTTAAACAAGTTCAGACAAGACCATGGCTACAAAGAGGGTTCATACATCAAAATATGGAATAGTGAAGAAGATAACGTTACGATGCAACGTGTACTTGAAGAAAATGAGGACATAAGTCCGGACGGACTTTACAAGGCACTCGAAAAAGCTTACCCAAAGGGATAAGCTTTACTCTGCCATTCTAGTCAAATCTTTTTTTATGATTTGATTTCCATGCACACTCACTCTACTTGCTATACGTATATTTTTCACGCCGTCATAACCGCATTCTTCCCCACATTTAACAGTACCTATAAGATAATAACTACCAGAGGGCACACCATAAAATGCAAATTCTCCATTATTATCTGAAGCTGTAAATTTCAAGTAATTAAAAAGTCTAGAGTCTGCTTCTTGCATTTTATATCCTCCTAGATAACTCTCTTGATACCACTGTTCAGAATAACTTGTTATCGGGTTTAAGTACAATCGTGTACTTGCACCAAAAATACGTCTATCATAGGCATCTTTTACATAAATCGTGCCCTTAACTGTCCCCTTACCTGTTCTTGCTAAATGTGTATACTCTGATATAGGAAATGCGATACGTCCCATTTTATTCTCTTCAGCATCTTCTGTCATCATCATTTCAGATACGGTAAGATTATCATCAAAATCAGACATATTAACATCATCTACATTTGTTAATTCAGCCCAGAAATTATTATTTGCATTGTTTTTATTGAGAGGCATATCTCGTTGGACACATCCTGTAAATAACGACATCGCCATCAATGATATTATCATTATAATAACTATTTTAAACATTTGACCCCTTAATTCATAATTTTTATATTATACACAATTAACTTTACTCTAGTGTATTAACAACGTTTCTTTTTAAGCATTTTTTCTAAAAAATTTCTTGCATCATTATCACCTGAAAAGGCTGCTTTTTGATACCAAAAGGCTGCCTTTTCGCAATTTTTCTTTACCACATGTCCCTTATGGTATCTATGTGCTAAATGTTGTTGTGCTTCAACTTCACCTTCTTTGGCAAAGCGGTGAAGGTGCTTCACTGTTCTTTTTTCACCTTTATAATACTTAATAGTGTTAAGTATAAACCAAACTGTAAAAACAAACAAACCTACAATAATATAGAGTTCCATATTTTCTAAATGATTAAAATATTCTACTATCTGCATACTATTTTCCTAAACAAAACTCACCGAACATCTTGTCCAGTATTTCTTCACTGTCATAAGGTTTAGAAATAGATGAGATAGACTTAACCGCTTCTTGTAAATGATAGGAAAAAAACTCTAACTCACCATCCACAAGAGGTATTTTCGCTTCTTCTATTGAGACTTTTGCTTTAGTAACTGCTTCAATTTGTCGAGCAGAGATAAGCATGAGTTCTTCTCCTTCTCCTATACCATCAAATAATTGTTCAAGTTTTTCTGTTAATTTTACAAATGCTTTTTTAGCACTGACTTCCAGTACCTCATAAGATTGTAGATTACTTGTATCAAATAGCCTATCAAGATCTGATTTGTTTAAGGCAACAACAATATGTTTATCTTCCAAGGCTTCAAGAATAGAAAGTATTTTTTCATCCTCTTTGTCAAATGTACGTGAACTGTCAAAAAGTGCCACAATCACATCTGCATCTTCAACAGATGAAAGGGAACGTTCTATCCCTATCTTCTCTATAGTGTCATTGGACTCACGGATACCCGCAGTATCCACCAGCCTAATAATATGAGACCCTATACGTACCTGCTCTTCAATGGTGTCTCTTGTCGTTCCGGCGATCTCACTCACTATGGCTCTATCATAAGAAAGTAGTGCATTTAGTAGAGAACTTTTACCTACATTTGGTTTTCCTATGATGGCAACTTTAAAACCTTCTATAAGTCCTCTTCGTCTATGACTAGCATCGACGATCTGATCTATTTGGAGTGTAAGTGCCTCTAATTGACTACTGATACTTTTCATAATATCAGTAGGGATATCTTCCTCCGCATAATCTATCATCACTTCAGAATAGGCTAAAGATCTCAAAAGCGCTTCCCTGCTCTCATCAACAAATGTTTTCAGTTCACCTTTCATCTGTTTAGCCAGTATCTTCGCAGCATCCACACTTTTGGCTTCTATAAGTTTTGAAATGGCTTCGGCTTTTGTAAGATCAATTTTGCCACCCAGAAATGCTCGTTTAGAAAACTCACCTGGTTCAGCAAGTCTTACACCATAAGAAGTGATGGTATCGAGTATCTCCTGTGCAACGATCATCCCACCGTGACACTGAAACTCTACGATCTCTTCACCTGTAAAACTATGTGGTGAAGCAAAGTATATCATGATAGCCTGGTCTATAAGTTCATTTTGAAAATTATAAAGTGAGGTGAGATGTGCATATCTTGGAGTAATATTTTCTAGATGAGAGATTTTGTGTGCTATCTGCAAAGCAGCATCTCCACTCACTCTAATAATAGAGATAGAAGAGACACCATGTGCAGTGGCAATAGCAGCAATTGAATTATGCATTAGTCTTATTATTGTTAAATTCGTTTACAACAACAAATTTTTTACCTTCTCTGCCTGCCTTGACTGCCACATATTTATCTGGAAATCTTTCACGTAATTGTTCAAGTGCAATTTGTACCAAAATACCATCAAGAAAACGCGTTTTACCTTTTCCCTGTTTTGCAATATTTTCGATAACCGGCTTAAGATAAGACTTAATCATCTCTTGTTGCGTTGTTAAAAATTCTGCAATTTCGAGTTTGATGAAAAGTTCATATTTGGCATGTAGCCAATTAAAAAGCATATACGAAAGTGCATTATAACGATACCCCTCTTTTCCTATGAGCAATGCAGCATCATCACCATCGATAAAAATAAGTGCTGTGTTATCTCTCACATCAACTTCAACAACATCTATCTCAAAACAAGAATGAGAGAGTAGCTCTTTAAGTTGATTTTCTATCATAAGTGCTAATTCATCATACTCAACACTTTTTTCTTCAACTTCTTCAACTTCTTCAACTTCTTCAACTTTTTCAGTTTCTTCATTATGATAATCTACCTCAAAAAAACTATCTACAATCGCATCTTTTACAAGTTTAGATTCAACAGGTATACTTTCTAAAATATTTTCTTCTTCTTTTACCGTTGCAATAATTTCAGAGGCAGCACTCTCTTCCTTACTTGGAATATAAAGTGGTTCTTCTTTTTTTACTTGATTTTGTACATTGTTTGATGCAGTATTTTTGCAAGTAGCTACAATGATAGCATTTTTTTTCAAAAATCCGAAGAGTCCTTTAGAAGGGTGTTGCATCACTTCAGTCTGAAGTTCAGAAATAGAACATTTCAACAGTTGAGAAGCTTTTTGGTATGCTTCTTCCAGTGTTGACGCTTCAACCCTTTTCATTAGCTAGTCCTTTTCTTTTTTATGTGCTGCAACAGCCACCGCTTTATGTTTTGCATGCATATGATTGATAAAGTATTGCTGTGCAATAGTAAACAAGTTATTGACTAACCAGTACAATACAAGACCAGATGGGAAATAAATGAAGAATACTGTCATAATTATAGGGAAAAATTTAAATATTTTTTCTTGCAAAGGATCTGTAAAATTACTTGGTGTAATACGTTGCTGAAACCACATAGATGCACCCATCAAAATAGGCAGTACAAAATATGGATCCATCACTGCAAGATTATCTATCCAAAGTATCCAATTTGCTCCTTGTAGTTCATCTGCATTTAAAAGTACACGGTAAAGTGCAAAGAAAACAGGGATTTGAAGAATAAGAGGAAGACAACCACCCATTGGATTTGCACCATGTTTTTTGTACATTGCCATCATCTGTGCATTCATCTTTGCAGGATCACCTTTGTACTTCTCTTTGACCTCTTTCATTTTAGGTGCCAAATCTTTAAGCTTTTGCATAGACATCATACCTTTGTATGAAAGAGGAAATAATACTAACTTCACAAGTAATGTAAAGAGAATAATTGCCCATCCCCAGTTACCGACATAATCATTTATCCAAAGCAATACTTTAAAAAATGGTTTAGAAAGAAAGGAGAACCATCCAAACTCGATAGCATCTGTAAGCTCTGGGTGAATCGCACTTAATATTCTTTCCTCTTTGGGTCCGATATAAGCATTCAAGTGTAATCTATCAGCTCCTTGTACAAAAATAAGAGGATCACCATTTGTCTCTTTTAAGATAGAAACATTCATACCCTTATCAAAATCAAAGAACATTGAAGCAACATATCTGTCAAAAGCAGAGGCTATACTTGCATTTTCAAATTTCTCATACCCTTCCGCATCACCATCCTCAACTGTGTTGATGATACCCTCAGGACCTTTCACCAAGGCACCTCTGACAAGCATATACACAGACGTGTCAGCTACCGGTCTGTGTCCTGGTGTGATAAAGTATGGTGTTGATGCAGAAGTTGTTACCGTGACATCGTACTCTCCAGTGGACTGAAATGTAATCTTTTTTGTTAATGTCACAGAAGAAAGTGTTTGTGTTAAAGTTACAGTTTGTGCACTTTGACTCACATCTATAGTTTGACTTCCTGTGTTTACATAAGGTGTTTTAAATGCTTCCTCATTCAATTTAGCATCTGAAAATCTTACTTCCAACGGCTTCACTTCATTTGCATTTAAGATCTTTAAATTATTACCCTCTTCATCATGATACTTCTTTTCTAAAAGTTCAAATTGAGCGATACGCCCAAGTTCATCGACTGTCATGATGAAATTATCAGATTTTACAGTAAGTAAAGACGCTGCTGCAGTTTGCACTGGTGCACTTGCAGTTGTTGTTACTGCAGTACTTGGCGTAGGTACATTTGTATTAGATGTAGTATCTGCTTTAGGTGTTTGATGTACAGTTTTTGATGTTTGTTTTTCATTTTCTGTAGGTGTGGCTGCAGGAAAAAAGTAGCTGTAGCCTATAAATACAAAAAAAGAAAGTGCCAGTGCCAGAAGAAGTCGTTTATTTAAATCTTGTTGTTCCAAAATTATACCTTTTGTAATATGTCGTTGATAGTATAGTATTAACTGTGTTAAATTATGTTGCAGAACACTTTTTGAGTGCTTGGAGATACGCTTTACGAGTCACAGAATAGTTTTCTTCAATAAGCGCAGGTTTTGCAACCAATACGTAACTACCTTGCGATAAGAGGTCTATATTTTCGATGAAATGTGCTCTTAACAAACGTTTTGCTCTGTTTCGATGAACTGCATTTCCAATTTTCTTAGAGGCTACAAAACCTACTTTATATTCATCATTCTTTTTGAAGAAAAGTACAAAATAAGGTGTGTGCCATGTTTTTGTGGAGTGCTTATACACTCCGTTGAACTCTTTACTGGTTTTAATCCTAGTAAAATGTTTTATAGAACTAATGGTTTTATACCAGAAGTTTTAGACTGATAGTCTTTTTCTACCCTTAGCTCTTCTTGCAGAAATTACTTTTCTACCATTTTTAGTTTTCATTCTTGTTCTAAATCCGTGTGTTCTTTTTCTTGGTGTACTATGAGGTTGGTATGTTCTTTTCATTCCGAATCATCCTTAATAAGTTTTTACCTACATTCCTGAGGTATATTTGGACGGGATTTTACACTAAAATCCCTTAAAAGCTACTAATTAATTCAGACTTCTAAAAACAATTTCATCAATTTTACTCATTTGTTTACTTTTAATAAATGTTTCAAGTAGTTTTAAAATTATCTGTTTCGGACTATAATGTGTAGATTTCATTTCCACTACCGTACAATAACTCTCATTACCATTCTCTGATTTAATATTCTGAATAATTCTTTCTGCGAATCGATATCCTCCGTCAACCTTTGTATCTTGACAAAGCATAACATATAAAGATTCTTCTTTATCAATTTCAAACAAAATATCAGTATCCCGTTTCTGTTTATCCAATAAAAGATTCAAATCTACATCTTTAGCTGTTACAGCCATGAGAACAAAAGATTCTGCATTTTCATGCTCCATAAGATAATAAATAATATCAATTGTTGTTTGCATTTTATCTAATGTTTTCACAACAATTTCTAGTTCATGACCATTGAACTTTAAACTAGTTGAACGATTTTCATTTTCTCTTTTAAGCATAGCAATATATCCCTTTTCGCGTTAAATATAAAATATTCGTTTTATTATAACAAAATATTTTAGATTCTATTGTTATAATTCGCTATGAACTACACACAATATACTTTACCTTCTCCCTGTTGGCTACTTGAAGAAGAAAAACTTCAAAAAAATCTTGAACTGATCTCACATATTAAAAAACAAAGTGGGGCTAAAGTATTGCTCGCTTTAAAGGGTTATGCATTATGGAAAAGTTTTCCACTCATTAAGCCCTATCTGGATGGATGTTGTGCCAGTGGTCTGCATGAAGCCAAGCTTGCAGAGGAAACATTTTCTAAGGAGGTACATACCTATTCTCCTGCTTTTAAAGAAGATGAGATTGTAGAGATAGCCAAAATATCGTATCACTTGGTATTTAACACTCCTGCTCAATTCCATAGATTTTCAACCCAAGCTAAAAAAATAAATCCAAAATTGTCACTGGGACTACGTGTCAATCCAGAGTATTCAGAATCACCTAAAGAGATATACAATCCTTGCGGACTCTATTCCAGACTTGGCACGACATTGGAAAATATGGATGAGACTATTTTAAACCTCTGCGATGGTTTGCATTTTCATGCACTTTGTGAACAAGGCAGTGATGCCCTTGAAAATGTACTTAAAAATTTTGAAGAAAAGTTTAAAGCTTATATACCACAAATGAAATGGATAAACTTTGGCGGGGGACATCATATCACACGTAAAGGATATGATACGGAAAAACTCATAACGCTCATTAAGGACTTTAAAAAGAAGTATGATGTAGAAGTCTACTTAGAACCAGGAGAAGCCATAGGATGGAAGACAGGCACACTGATTACGACTGTACTTGACATTGTAGAAAATGGTATGAACATCGCTATCTTGGACTCTTCTGCAGAAGCCCATATGCCCGACACTATTATTATGCCCTACCGTGCAGAGGTACGTGGTGCAGGCAAGTCAGGAGAAAAAGCATATACCTACCGTCTGGCAGGGAATACCTGTTTAGCCGGAGATATCATGGGGGACTACAGCTTTGATACACCACTCAATATAGGGGATAAAGTTATCTTCGAAGATCAGATGCACTACACCATGGTCAAAGCCACTACCTTTAATGGTGTGAAACTCCCTTCTATAGCCATAGAAGGAATAGATGGATCGGTAAAAGTAGTGCGTGAATTCGGATATGAGAATTTTAAGAACAGGCTTTCATAGTCTTTTAACTGTTGGGTTTTATTTAAGGTTTTATTTGACACTTGTAGATATAGTGAAACAAAAATCCTCACCGTCTTAGAAGTCTTTCTTGTAAATAATATCGTAAGATTGTGATACTTCACTAGCTTCAATCACACTCTCTATGTTTTTATTATGTTCATATTTTAACTTCACACTGGACACTATATCATTGACATAAATAATTGTAATTTTATCACTTAATTTTTTACCTATCTCTACATTGCTTCCAGCACCTAAAACAAGATAGTCAATTTTAACTCCTATGTTTGAAAGAACCGATTTTGCCATGGCTCCACCCATCATCTTCATCATATCTTCACCACTATTAGTACCTGCTCCTACTTCAGAATCAAATAATATGATTGACAGTATCTGTTCCTTTGTTAAGCTCGGGTTGGAGGAAAAGTTAATATTAGGGGAATTTGCTGTACCAGAAATATGAATAGTAATAAGATGACTTCGCGATTGATATTCAACACTTCCCTCCAACATAGGTTTATTTGGATCACCCGTAAAATAAATATGACTTTGTTGTAATACAAATTTTTTGCCCTCAAAGTTATATGTACCACCTTTAAGTATTTCCACCGAACCCAGAACCATTAAATCTGAATTTTCAGTTTTATATACATTCAAATCTACATTGGCTTTAATATCAATATCTCCTTGTTTATAAATGAGTGGTTGTTTGGTTTGTATTTGTACGGACATGCTTAGATTATCCATGAATGGACTTTCCTTTTTCTCTTTCATCTCCTGCACGATAAGTATATCGCTGTCTGAAGCAAAACTTTTTTGACTGATATCATAATGTATATTACCTCCTAAAATAAATACTGTGCCGTTTATCGAAGTTTTCTTGCCATCATATAAAGTTTGAATGTCTATCTTGCTGTCCAGATCTACGATCTCACGCGCGACATGAAATTTATTGGCCTGTGTAGAAATATTTCCTTTTTCTGTTTTTAAATTATAGTCACCCTCTATTTTAAGTTCATCATTCACCCATAGAGGACCGATATGGATAATGTCTTCTTTTACGGTAACCATTGATGGTTTTGTGGAAAAAAACTTCATTTTATTATAGGTGAGTTCATAATGATCCAATACTATACTTGAATCGTCCATGCTCAGCTTCATATCAATATTTTCAATGACATCTGCTGCTCCTCTGTCTGCCTGATAAATAAGTAATGGTGATTGAAGCGAAAGATCTATTGTTTTCAAATCTGTTACTTCTACACTCAAATTCAGCTTACCTGTTATAGGTACTGTATCAAGCACATAGATCGACTGCAAGTTTTTGATCACTGACTGTATGGATTCAATTTGGGTATTCATTATGATTTTCTTGTCTACTATCCCGCTGATATCAGCAGTTAACCCGGCAACGGTAACTTTTGCATCTATTTGTTTATTTTTGAGAGCATAATCAACATTCGCAGTCAGCACACCTGTATTTAAAATTATGTTCATCTCATCATCTACAAGTTTTATATCTGCTTTGATAGGATTTAAATTATCCCATTTTACTTTTTTGCTGTATGCTTTTAAAAGAGATTCCTGCGGTAAAATGGACACTGTATTTATCTGTAATGTTTTATTATAGACTATATCTGCCTCTACATTTGCCACATTTGAAATGATTTTTGCTTTTGCTTTTATAGTTAAATTTGAATCGAACTCGAAAGGTGCATCTATCATAATATTTGCTTCTGTCCCTTCCAATTCTCCCGGTAAAGCAATAAATTTATCTACATAAATTGTATTTTTTGTCTCTAGATGCAGTATTCCATTTTTAAAATCAGGTGAATTGAAATATCCTTTAATCTTGTCTGATAGAAACTCGGTTTGAATGCTTGTTGCATCCCCCTTATATTTAATTTGCAAGTTTTGTAGCAGTTTTGTAAGATTTTTATCTATTCCTGTCAATTCTTTGACATTGATCTCTCCACTGTAAGAGATGTTCTTGTCCATCACAAATAAATTACTTACAAAGATATTTTTTGCATACGGTGTATGCACTGTCATTTTTGAGTCTGCCCGAAGACCGTTTTCCTTTACATCATATACGACATGAGAAGACAAACTTTCTATATCGACATTGAATTCACCTTTTTTACTTTTGAGCAACTGTGTAGCTTTGGCTTTAACATCTGCAACCACACGTTCCCTCGATGCATTAAAATCAATCAAAATATCGCCGATTGCTTCTTTCCGCACCGGTAAAGCATATAGTTCAAAAAGTTTTTCTTTTGCTATAAGATGGATCCGCCCTGCCAACTGATTGTCTTTTATTTTTCCCGTATAGACAATATCGCTAAGATTACTACTTCCGTTTAAGTCCAATTGTCCTTTTTGAAAAAGTACATCATCTACATTGAAAATAATATCTTTCCCCTCTAAGAGTAAGTGATCGAGAGCCAAAGGATTAACTAAGGCTGGAAGTAAAGTTATCTGAACATCATCAATCACTATAAGTCTGGGTATCAAAGGATTTTTTTCTACTGTTTTACTGTCATTTAGTTCAGAAGAAACTATTGTTTCGCTGTTATTGCTCTGATTACTGTCAGTAGCAAAAAGTGCCCTTATCGCAAGGGTATCAACATCCGTTATTGACAAAGTTTTAACTTGTACCTTTTGATCATTCAAACTTGCACTGAGCCTGATATTTGTTACATTTGAATCCATATCCAGATTCAATTTATTTACATTCAGACTATCACTGGCATACTGTACTTGTTTAGTATCCAATATCATTTTTGAGACAGAAACCCCCTGTTCTACAAAAGGATCTAAAGAAAGTTCAAAATTATTGACAATGATACCAAAATCGAAAGGTTCAGAAATATTACTTTCATTATTTTCACCACTTGTATTGGTATCAAAAGAAGCTATCAGGCTTTTTATGACATCCACATTTGCTTCTTTTATCTTCAATGTATTCACAATGATCTTTTTCCGGAACAGTCCAGTTGGATTCCATTTTAAGGTAATGTGTTTAGCTAGTGGTTCCTTATTGTAAGCCAGGTCTTCTATTTCTACGCCTGTGATTATATTGCCATGTATGGACTCATAAGAAATATTATAATCAGGTGCAAATGTATCTGCTGCTTTCTTGATAACAAGAGACGAGTTTAGCGCGATATAAAGTACAAGCCCAAAAACGAACATTACAACCAGCATAGATAATAACATTCTTCTTAACCAAGAAGAAGATCCAAAAAGTAATACTTTTTTCAAAATGATTGTCCTATCTGAAACTGTATACCGTATTGTGCAGGATCATTAATATTAAATCCTACATCAAATTTAAAAGGTCCTATAGGTGTCATGTAACGTGCTCCTACCCCTGCTGAACTTATAATCTCTCCTGAAAAATCATAGGTTTTCTCAGTTAGCATCGTATTGTCCGTAAATACAGCGCCGTAGATATCTCCCCAGACAGGATAATCTGCTTCCAAAGAAAGGTTTGCCATGGTTGAAGCCCCATAAATACTGTCTTCTGTCGGAGAAACAATGACGCCTAGTTCTCTGTATCCATATGCACGGTTATTGTAAGCTCCTCCGCCAAAGAAAAATTTTGATTCAGGAAGACCATTTTGTGAGTCGACATCTACTATACCCACTTTCCCTACAGCCGCAAGCGTCAAATTTGAAAAAGAATGAATGACTCTTCCTTCCAATAATATTTTCAGATAAGCACTTGAATCTTCATCCTGAGACAATCCAAATTCAGAATACCCTTTAAGATAATAACCGTATTTAGGATTAAGCTTTGAGTCTCTGGCATCATAAACAACATCTATATAAGGATACAAAAGAGCAAAAGTACCTTCATTGACCGCCTGTTGCAATGGATTAGCACTTTCTAAAGTAGTAATCTTAATATTTTCCAAAGTAAGCCCGGAGCGTAACTTTAATTTCCCATACTCATGTGCCAAATAGCCTTGTATAAATTCTTTCTCTTCTTTAAATCCATCAAATTCTAAATTTGAATACCCTAATTTTCCACCCAGATCAATGCTGTGACCCCAAACTGTAAAAAATACCGGTTTAAAATAACTCAAAATCAAAAGTTGTTCCAGCTGTGACCATGCTGCTTCCAATTTCAGATTCTGTGTATTGCCAAGAAAATTCCTTTTCATGATTTCTCCATGTACACGGGCACCTACATAAGTGTCATATCCTGCACCGACTTCCATATGGTAGGGTTCAGCTACCTCTTTAACCGTTATATCTACAGGAACAACATTATAAAACTTTTTATCTATATTGATCAGAACACTGTCAAAGGCATCAAGTGTATAAAGGTTTGATAAAGTCTCTTGTACACGATCTGTGCTGAATTTCTCTCCTTCACTTGCTCTGACCCGTGATTTGATAATCTCTTCATCGATACTTTCCAACCCATTAACTGTCAGTTTTCCAAAATGGCAAATGTCTCCTTTTTGCAGGATATACCGAAGAGAAACCGTATGCTTATCTAAATCCACATAGGCTTTTGTATCAAGATCATAACTGCAATATCCCTCTTTCAGTAACGTTTCAATGACTGAATTTTTAATATCGATAAATGTTTTAGCTTTGAAAATATCTTCTGTATTAAAGGTAATAAAAGAAGTAAGATCATAATCACTACTGATATTGATGTCAGCTATTTTTACAGGTTCATTTTCACTTATATTTACAGATATGCTAGTCTTGCTCTCTTTAATCGTAAAATTGGCATCATAAAAACCCTCAGAGTCATAAAAGCTTTTTAAAGAAGGTTCTAAAGTTGGTAGTAATTTATCTTTAATGCGTGGAGTATCATCTTTCCAAAATTGAAAAAAACTTTTTGTTGTAACCCCTAAAGCATCCTGTAAAGTATCTTCATCAAAGTATTTTTGTCCTGTAAAATGTATCTCATGTGTAGGCAATTTAATTTCATCAGCAAAAAGAACAGTGAACATACAGAGTGTAATAAAAAATTTAAATCTATGATGCATCTACTATTCTCCTCTTAATCAAAATTATTACCTTCACTCTAACTCAGCAAGTCTTTAACACTCACCAACGGATCTTTACCCTCTTCTATCATGGCATAAACCTCTTGGGCTATGGGAAGATAAATCTCTTTCTCTTTTGCTATTTTATAGATAGCTTTAGCAGTAGGTACTCCCTCTGCTACTTCCCCCAGTTCTTCCAGTATCTCATCCATACTCTTGCCTTTGGCGATTCCAAGCCCCACACGGTAGTTACGTGAGAGCGTAGAGCTTGCCGTAAGGAAAAGGTCACCTGCCCCACCCAATGAAAGAAACGTTTCTGTTTTTGCACCAAACGCTTCTCCAAAACGGGTCATTTCCACCAAACCTCTAGAAATGAGTGCGGCTCGTGCATTATTTCCAAGACCTAATCCATCACAGACACCACTCGCAATAGCGATAACATTTTTGTATGCACCCGAGATCTCTGCACCTATTACATCATCATCCACATAACCTTTGATGAATTTAGGCAGCGCATCTGCATAGGTTTGTGCCAATTTGACATTCGTAGAGCTTATTTTGAGTGCCGTAGGCAAAGACTTTTGCACTTCTGCTGCAAAAGAAGGACCAGAAATAAATGCAAGTCTATCTGCAGATACAAATGATCCATAGACTTCATTAAGAAATGCACCTGTACTTGTCTCTATGCCTTTGGCTGCTACAAGTATATTTTGTCCATGATCTACAAAGTTTTCTTCCATCCATCCACGGACAGACTGTGCAGGAATAGCTATGATCAAGTATTCATACTCTAAAGCTTCATTCATGGGAACAAAGTTTTCTAACTCTTTACTGTGACGAGAAGAGATAACCACATCATTATTTTGACTATACGCATGATACAATGCCTGTCCCCATTTACCCGCTCCGATAATAGCTATTTTCATTTCTCTGCCCTTCTTACATTATTTTCAATCATTTCAACAAACTGTGAAGCACTCTCCTCATACATATCAAATATCTTACTCACACCTGCTAGAATCAATCTTCTGTTATCTTCTTCCGTATCTGAAAGTGCCACTATTTCATCCGTAAATCCATTTGCCCGCAGTGTAATACTGTAGTATACATTTAAAGCTTCATCATTCATGGCACATACTGCAATACCATCCTTTATATCTGGTGCTTCCCTGCTTTTTTCATCCACAAGAATCACATGAGTGAAACCGTCATTTTTGGCTGCTTCATAGCTCACATTATCTATCTCATAAATAGTTACTTCCATTCCCTCTTCTTTGAGCATTTTACAGATATGAGTACTTTTATGTGTGTACCCAAAAAAGAAAATATTTTTCTTCTTCTCTTCACTGTGTTTTTTCAAGTAATCAAAAGCCTTTGTATCTACCACATCATAAGGTTCAACCAGCCCATCTACTTTTGTTGCTTCATACTGTGGGCGTAACTCTATTTGATTCATGCGGGCATAAACCACAGACTCACCATGAACACTTTTTGCATTAAGGATGAAGTAGATATTATCGATATCAGAGCTCCTTAATGTAAGCATAGCGGCAATGTTTCCTTTTTCATACAATATTTTAACAAGCTTTGCACTGGAGGCATCTGCATGTATCACTTTATAGCCATCCTGGAGTGCCATTTGGGCAGACTGTTCATCATTTTCTATAATGACAGGTTCATAGATTTTATCTATTTTCAATTTTTTAGCAATGGTTGTACCTAAATGTCCATATCCATTGATGATAACCACATTCTGCATTTTATTCACATTATTGATGCTGTCTTGGTTACGCAGTTCATTAAATCTTTCTGAAAAAGCAGAAACCATCACAGAAGTTACAAATGAGATCATAACAATACCAAACACTATACCAAACATCGACACCACTTTACCCAATTCCGTCACAGGAGAGATATCTCCATAACCTACTGTAGAAATGGTCACCAATGCCCAATAGATGGCATCCAAGTAAGAACCTAATGCCTCATTGATACCAAATTCAAGTAGATAAAATATGGAACCAAAGGTAAGAGTGACGCCCAAAAGCATATAACCCAAAAAGATGAATTCAAAACGTTTCTTAAGCAATGCATTAAAAAGACTGGATGCCCCATGCATATAATGATAGAGTTTAAGCAGCCGTATGATTCTAAATTTCGGGAAAATGGCTATGAGATCTATGAGCGCAGGCAGAGAGATCATATAACGTAATTTAGATTTTACAACTCTCCAAAATTGTCCGGATCTATTTGACTCCGATTCAGAAGATACTATATATTTATCTATATCATGACTTATCCACAGTCTCAACAGATATTCCAAAACAAAGATACCTGTCACAAAATAGAGATCAAACTCCACAAGCCATTCAGAAACTTTTCCAGTTTTACTCATGATAAGTATGGAAATAGAAAAGATAATAAGCACTATCATAAACGCATCAAAATACTTTTTATAGGGGTAGTTTACATCTTCAAAAAGTGAACGAAAAAATGATTTTATCTTTTGATAGCGTACAGAGTTATCTATCTTATCCGAGAGTTTAACAATGAAGTCATGCATATGTATCTACCTCCCAAAATTGTCATCCATGATTAGGTACCAGGGATGATATATATCTCTATGCCAGTCTCTGTTTCAGTAACTCATTGACCTTACCAGGGTTTGCGGACCCTTTACTTGCTTTCATCGTTTGTCCGACAAAGAAGCCAAAGAGTTTGTCTTTACCCCCTTTATACTGTTCTACTTTGTCTGGGTTTGCAGCCAATATTTCATCGATGATAGCTAAAATAGATCCATCATCACTCACCTGTGCAAGACCAAGCTCTTCGATCAATGCATCGATGTCACGATTCTCATTTTCCATCATATAGTCAAGGATATCTTTAGCACCTGACCCGGAGATCGTACTGTCAGATATCTTAGCCACCAATGTTCCCAGTGTTTTAGCCTCTACAGGAGAATCTTCCATAGCGATACCTACTTTGTTAAGACGACCCAGAAGTTCAGAAGTCAACCATGTTACAGCTGTTTTGGCTACTGCACCATTTTCCAACATCTCTTCAAAGTAGTACGCCATCTCTTTATCTGAAGTAATAACGTGTGCATCATCAGACTTTATACCGAATTCTTCCACATAACGTTTCACTTTAGCATCTGGAAGTTCTGGCATTATTTTTGCCTCAGCAATCATCTCGTCAGTCACTATAAGCGAACGCAGATCCGGGTCCTGGAAATAACGGTAATCTGCAGCTTCTTCTTTCCCTCTCATAGACTTGGTTACACCTTCTGCCACATTCCACAGACGTGTTTCCTGATGCACTTCTTGTTCATAAACGCCGTCTTCATAGGCTTCAGTTTGTCTTTGTACTTCATAGGCTATGGCAGCAGCTACGAATCTAAATGAGTTAATGTTCTTTATCTCCACTCTTGTACCAAATGCTTCTTGACCTTTAGGACGAATGGAAACATTCACGTCACATCTAAACGACCCCTCTTGCATATTGGCGTCAGAGATGTCAAGGTAACGTACTGTAGAATGAAGTTTTTTCAAATAAGCTACTGCTTCATCAGAGTTTCTCATATCGGGGTCAGATACGATTTCAAGCAATGGTGTACCCGCACGGTTCAAATCTACTTTTGAGTGGTCACCCTCATGCATATTTTTTCCTGCATCTGCCTCAAGGTGTGCCTGCGTCATAGCGATACGTTTTTGCGACCCATCTGTAAGGTCTATAAACACTTCACCTTTTTGCACGATAGCTTTTGTAAGCTGTGTAATCTGATACGCCGATGGACTGTCTGGATAAAAATATGACTTTCTGTCAAAAGTAGACGTATGATTTACATTTCCATTGATCGCATACCCCAATCTCATTGCTTTGATAGCAGCTTCTTTGTTTACTACAGGTAAAGCACCTGGAAGTGCTAAACAGGTAGGACAGGTATTTATATTTTGATGCTCTGCAAAAGAGGTGGGACAAGAGCAAAAGAGTTTCGTTTTAGTGTTAAGTTGAACATGAACTTCAAGACCGATGACGGTTTCAAACATGGTTGTTTTCCTTGTTAAATAATTAGACAGATTATAGCGTTTTGCATATTTAAGAGAGTTTATTGCCTTATGATCCGTACATCTCCAAAAAAAATCAAATCTTTCAAAACTGCTTTTTCTACCAGTCCCTCTTTACCAATTCTTACTTCAAGTTCACCTTTTTTACTATGATAGAGTTTACGATGCATCACCACTCTGCTATACCAGTCTCCTTTTTCACCTTCGCCTACAAGACTTTTTATCTGTTTTAAAGCGTTCCGTGAAGGTATAGTTACATCGACACGTCCATTTTTACGATCTGCACCTACGATTTTAAATCGATAATTTTTATGTCTGTATTTATCTTTGACATGGTTAGGAAGATTCAGAAAAAGTGTCATCATGTCATCTTTACCATAATAATCAAGCGTTACTTTTTCATTTTTAATCTGTTGATCATATTTCCACTGTTTATACTGACGTGTAAGCTTCTTTTTTTTATGATTTACTCTGTAAATTGTTGTGCTTGTATACTCACCATAAGATTTTATCATCTGATACAAGTCTGTCACCAGTAAACCATTGACAATATGCCCTTTGGAGATATGTCGTTCTTTAAGATTGTTTGTCAACACCTTGGCGATGCCTACCGCAGATACATTTGCATCTAACATATAAAATCTCTGATTGGAAGTAAGTGTGGCATGCACTTTGGCAACTTCCCCAACAATACCAAAATTAACACTGTAATCTGCTTCTATATTTTTAGCATTTAGTACGGTCGAAAAAAAGATACCTATAAAACTGGTAAAAATTAAAATGATGCGTAACATCTCTTAATCTCCAAAATAACGGATAGAAGCAAAACCTTTTGCACCGGCCTCTTTGCATACATCTATCTGTTCCTGTGTCAATATACCACCCAGTGCGATCACCGGTATATTTACCTTAGAAGTCACACGCTTTAACACTTCCACACCAAGAGGCAATCCTTTATTTGGGGTTGCAAAAAGAGGACTGAGTGTGATCATATCTGCCCCCTGTGCTTCAGCATCCAATGCCTCTTCAAGGTTATGTGTACTTACTACCACAAACAAGTCTAAAACTTTAGCTTTTTGAATGGAAGAAAATTGTGTACTTTGCAAATGTACCCCCTCTGCACCTAATGCTTTTGCTAACAGATAATCTGAATGCAACAGTACCTTATCAACACTTTTTTCTGCTGCCATAAACAGACGTGCATCTTGCGCATAATCGGGATTGTTTTTATCTCTATAAACAAGTAATGAAGCTTTTTGGGAAAATCGTTCTAAGTCTCGTTGTAAAGTATTGAAATGCAGGGTAGAAGGATCGGTGATAGCGTAGGCAATCATCTAGTTCTTTTGTTCTTTTTCAAGCAGTTCTTCAAGAAGTTTTGTTTGTTTTGTAAGTTCCAGATATGTCTCTTTACCAGTAATGACATGCTCCAATAGTAAAATACCTATCAACCCTGGAAGTGCTGCTATAAAAGCAGAAACAATGGCTAAAAAGAAAGAGTCAGGATAAAAAGCAAGGAAAGTGCTGACAGCACCTACAAAAGCTGCTGCCCAGGCTACGCCTAAAAGAAAATTGACCACAAAACTCAAATATTTGTCTCTCAGTCTCATAAAAAGTTACACAGCACCCATTGTATCTACGACGGGGTTTGGTGCTTTTTCATGTTCCTCATCAACCGCTACGGCACCTGCAAGGTACACATAGATAAGGATCATAAATACAAACGTCTGAAGCAATGCAGAGAATGTAAGTAAAAGGTACGCAGGAAGTGGTGCAATGAAAGGCACCAACATAAGAAGTACCCATAAGAACAAATCATCACCCTTGATGTTACCAAAAAGTCTGAATGAAAGTGAAATGATTCTTGAAATATGAGAAACGATTTCGATGGGGAACATTAACGGTGCCAGTAGTTTAACAGGACCGGCAAAGTGAGCAAAGTATTTTACAAAACCCTTCTCTTTGATACCTTCATAGTTGTAGTAGAAAAACACTAAAAGTGCTAAAGGTAAAGTAACGTTGATGTTTGAAGTTGGAGCTTCAAATCCCGGAATAATACCGATCACGTTTGATACAAAGATAAAAAGACCCACTGCTGCTACAAGTGGCAAATACTTTCTAGCAAGCTTTTCCCCTATCACATCTTTACCCATAGCAATCGCACCGCCAAGGTACGATTCCATAACATTTTGTGTACCTGTTGGTACCGCTCTAAGACTCCTCATTGCCATTTTGGCAATAACGATTATAATAATTGCCACCAAAACCAGGTGTGCAACAAACATCATTTGTCCGTGACCAAAAATAGCGCCAAGGTAAGTAAATACACCTTCCATAAAACATCCTCTTGTAAGTTTAATATTGCGGGATTATATCCTTTTACACCTTACAAGTAAGTGGGCACACTAGGTTCATATTTTAACTACTGTAATTTTTCTTGTCCAAGACGATAAAGCGCAAAATCATATTTTACGGGGTCTTTTTCATCAAAAGTACGTAATGTATCTGTTAATTCTATACTTGCTTTCATATCGTACGTTTTACGGTTGAGCAAGCCTAGACGACGTGAGACCTGAAAAGTATGCGTATCTAAGGGCATGAGTAAATCTTTTTTATCTATTTTTGACCATAAGCCCATATCTAATGCGTCTTTTCGTACCATCCAGCGTAAGTACATCATATACCGTTTATAGGTTCCAGCACTATTTACTTTTTTGGGTAGAGAACCCACTAAAAAACTATATCCTCGTGTTTGCTTAGGATGAAGAGATTGTAAAGTCTCTATAAAACCCCATAAGCCATCTAAAATGTTTTCTTCTTTTCTGTACCCTCTATGGAAGATATTTTCAATACTGTCTTCAGATTTTAAACGTTTCAGTGCGATGAACAATGCTGCTACATCTTCATTTTTTTGAAAACGATAATAATGAGAAGAAAGTTCTTTGGTTATCTTTTCTTCACTCGATTCCAACAAAGAAAAATCTAAACTTTGCAAAAATTTAACGATAAGCCCTGCGTTACCATAAGCAAATAATGCACAGATAAGAGCAACAGATTCATCTTGATATTTTGAAGCAATGAGAAGTGGATCTGGTTTTTCAGAAGAGAGTTCAGAACTGTTGTTCCTGGCTTTTACTTCATTATCGAGGAGGATTTTTACTTCAGATAATGTCAATCATTTCTCCATAATATATCATAAAACACGTAGGGTGGATTTATCCACCGACACAAAATTACCATTGGTGGGAAATCCCACCCTACGCGAGATATTTGACATTAAATAATCCCAACACACGACTACATTTCGTCCTAAAACGTAAAGTGTTCACCAAGATAATGCTTGCGCACGTTCTCATCATTGGCCACCTCTTCACTGGTACCTGTAGCTAACATTTCTCCGCTTCGCATTACATATGCTCTATCGCAGATGTCTAGTGTTTCGCGTACATTATGGTCTGTAATGAGGATACCCATATCCAGATCAACCAGTTGCTTGATAATGTTTTGTATATCTAGCACGGCTATAGGGTCAACTCCCGCAAAAGGTTCATCCAGAAGTAAAAACTTTGGTTCTCCTACCAATGCTCTTGCTATCTCAACCCTTCTTCTTTCTCCCCCACTCAGACGTATACCCAAACGTGCACGGATAGGTTCGATGTTAAATATTTCAAGTAATTTTTCTATACGTGAGTAAATTGTCTTTTTATCAAGGGTTAAAGCTTCAGCTGCGATGAGTAGGTTTTCTTCTACCGTAAGGTCTTTAAAAATACTGGACTCTTGAGGCAAGTATCCTATACCCATCTGTGCACGAGCACTTAAAGGTAATTTTGTGATATCTTTCCCATCTAAAAAAACTTGACCTACAGTAGCATCAGTCAATCCACATACCATATAAAATGAAGTAGTCTTCCCTGCACCGTTTGGACCAAGAAGTCCTACGATCTCTTTACTCTTTACAAATAAAGAGATATCATGTACGATCTTTGTTTTTTTGATGGTTTTAGCAAGGCTTTTGGCTTCAAGTGTATGCATTATGCGTTTATCCTATAGGTTCTACTATTTTCATGGGGCTCTATGTCTATCGTTACAACATTATAACCAACCCCTTCTAAAAAGGCTTTAAGTTCATCAGACCCCCACTCTACCATATGCAAGCCTTGCTTTTCAAACTCTTCAAAAAGTCCCAACTGTATAAACGCTTCATAATCCAAACGATAAAGGTCATAATGGTACAGACCACTACCGTCTTTTGCACCATAACACTGTTGTAAAGAAAAGGTCGGAGAAGTCACTTCACTTTCAACCCCTTTGGCTTTAGCTATGGCTTGCGTGAGTGTCGTTTTTCCTGCAGCCAGATCACCTCGTAAAAAGACAATCGCATTAGAGGGAAGAACCTCTTCTAAATAATTTACTACTTTATCTAGTTCAGATAATGATGCAGTTATCTCTTTCACTATGACTTACTGCCTGACAATTGTTGACTCACTTTAGCCATAAGCTTTAGATGTTCACTGGCTTTTCCACTGTCAAGTCCACTTTTGGCTATCTCTATAGCCTCTTCTATGTCACGTACATTGCCATCAACAAAAAGTGCAAATGCTGCATTAAGTATAACGATGTCTCTTTTTGCACCTTGTTCTTCTCCTGAAAATATATCTCGGGTAATCTGAGCATTAAAGTTTGCATCTCCACCCAAAATAGCCTCTTTAGGTGCCCGCTTGAATCCAAAGGCAGAAGGATTGATCTCACCTTCAGAGATACGCCCTTCTTCTATATAGGCAAAAGAGGTGTTACATGCCAATGATATCTCATCCATACCATCTTGACTACTCACGACATAAGCACGTTTTGCACCAAGTTCAAGAAGTGCATCTGCCATACGTTTAATGTACGAAGGGTCAAAAACACCTAGAAGATATTTTTTTGCACCTGCGGGGTTTGTAAGTGGTCCCAATATATTAAATATAGTTCTATACTCTATCGACTTTCGAATAGGCATTAAATGTTTCATTACAGGGTGATGATTCATAGCAAAAATAAAACAGAACCCTGTCTCCTCCAACATTTTCACCTGCTGCTCCGGAGTCAGATTTAGATTAATCCCCAATACATCTAAAACATCTGCAGATCCTGAGTTGCTGGTAATACTCCCGCTTCCATGTTTTGCTACCACAGAACCCAAAGAGGCCAGAAGCAATGACACTGTTGTAGAGATATTAAAACTTCCACTCTTATCTCCTCCTGTACCTACTACATCAATAGCCTGATCTTGAAGTACTTTGGAAATTGGCAGTTTAATGGAGTGTTCACGCATGATCGAAGCTGCCATAGCAATCTCTCCGGCAGTTTCACCTTTTTCATACAATTCTATTAAAAAGGTACGCGCCTCTTGGGTAGGCATTTCATTATTAAATAGTTTTTCAAATCGTTTTCTGATACCCATCACGCTCTCCTATTAATTTGACAATTCTTTCACATATTCTTCTTTTTGCGACTTAGGTATGGTCTTGGTTGTAGGTATTTGCAGTACTTCATAAGACTTAGGACCTTTAAGATACTCTATAGTTACCTTGTCACCCACGGCTACATTCTTAGATGCTTTAGCCTTCATATCATTAACAAATACTACACCAGACTTGAGCATATCTGTAGCAATAGTACGACGTTTTACCACATTCACAGCACTCAACCATTTATCTACACGCATACGCTAGCTCCATATTATTAAATAATGTCACGGCGAACGCCCTTGAAAGCAAAGCGTTTCGAGAGCCGTGACGACTTTTGCCTACTTTTCTAGAAAAGTAGAGAGAAAACTTCAAATAGTAAACAATCACTGTTTACTATAAAACCTATTGTTTAAACATCTCTTCTGCCAACTTCGCTTCCATAACACCCTTCATGGTAAGCTGTCCATTAGAAATATATTGTTCATCTTCAAGCATCTTAAACACTTTTTGACACTCTGTCATATCAAACATACCAGTTTCAACCAGCATATGTTGAACATCTTCCAATGTCTCATCTGCTTCTTTTTTCATGACTGCCAAAAGGCAGACACGTTCAACTACATTTTCATCATTCATGGCTTAGTGCAAATCCGCGTTTAGCTTCACTTCTCTGGTACTTCTTCTAGCGATGATCTCACCCGTAGTAGAATCTTGTCTAAAGTGAATACCATGAAGTCCTTGAAGCTCTGCTCCTTTGAAAGTTATTTTACTTTCAAGTGTTGCTTCAGGGTTTGCTGCAACAATTTTCGCTAACTCATCTGGAGAGATCCTCACCTTAGTACCAGCCAAGATAGTGATACCCGCATCCACGATACACGCATCACCCAAAGGAAGACCCGTAACAGAGTTTGCACCAAGCAATGTATTTTCACCAATGCTGATAGGGTTGCCGTCTGTACCCGAGAGTACACCAAGAATGCTCGCACCGCCACCGACATCTGAACCTGCACCCACGATAGCAGAAGAAGAGATACGGCCTTCAACCATCACAGGACCAAGTGTTCCGGCATTAAAGTTGACATATGATGCACCTGGCATCACTGTTGTGCCCGCAGCAAGCTGAGCTCCCATACGCACCTTAGAAGCTTCTAAAATACGTGTATTGTCTGCAGGGATCACATGCTGCAAGTATCTTGGGAACTTATCTACAGAATCAACTGTCGGATACGTACCGTTTAATTTCATTTCGATCTCATGTTCTCTTAAGTAGTCAAGTTCGTATGGCGTGTTACCCACCCATGCCACATTTGACAAGATACCAAATGCACCATTTAGGTTAACCTTTCGAAGTTCTGCTTTAGCAAGAGAAAGGGCATAAAGTTTCAAGTATACAGCTTCTACACTTTCAGCATTTGCATCTTCAAACAAAAATACAATTCTAAAGTTTTTACCGATGTCTTCCATATGTGCAAGTGTTTTGATCACCTGTACATTTTTATGTGCATTACCTGTTGCTTCTGCAAGATACGGAGCAAATGCTGCCATAGCATTTTGTACAAAGTTATCGTTTATTGTTGCAACAAATTCAGTACCGGAAAAATCTACATCACATTTTGCTTCCTGAAGTGCTTTTATTAACACCGCGGCTGAACCAAAGTTTTCTTTCCAGTTAATGAGTCCAAAGTTCGCCTGAAGTATTTTCTCAGCATTTTTTTGACCTCTATCTACTCTTGCGATAGCAAATGCCATAGGCTCTTTGTAGCCTGCTTGTGAAGTAACCTCTGTTACCATTTCTTTAAATGCGTCTGTACTTGTAACTGTATCAATAGCCATTGAAATCTCCTTATTATTTGTCTCCTTATTCTTTGGCAAAGCCATAGAATAATTCCTATCACTGAAGCTTTGTCCTTGACAAGATGGAGTATTGTTTATTTGAAGCAGATTATACTTGGTTTTATTTAAAATAGTGTAAAATCCGGCCATGAAACATCTTAGAGGCCACAATAAACAATACTTTTCACTAGCAGTGATAGCAATGTATTCAACTCTACACAAGTTGAGTAGACTAGACAGCAATTACCAATACCATAAACTTGCCTTCAAATTACAAGAACGTAAAACCTCACCTCCCCCGGCATCCATAGTATAAAATCGCGTAGGGTGGGGTTACCCACCATTGCCATTTTCATATAACATTCATATTTACGGTGGATAAATCCACCCTACATTATATACACATTTATTACCTTGGGAATCCAAATGACAAAAAAATCACTCAGCCTAATCACGGCTACATTACTACTCACAACAAACACTTATGCAGACACTGCCATCCAACTAGAAGACATTACAATCATATCGACAAACAAAGTCCCAACATCTATCCAAAAAACCACAGCAAATGTTACAGTCATTACAGCTGATGATATTGAAAAAAAAGGGTATCAAACCGTTGCTCAAGCGATTAACACAGTAGCTGGGATCTCAGTTACTCATTCTGGTGGACTAGGTCAGCAGACTTCATTTTTCGTAAGAGGTGCAGACTCCGGAAAGGTACTCGTACTTTTAGATGGTATGCGTCTCAACGATCCAAGCACACCCAATGGTACAGCACTGCTTGACAGCCTTACTACAAGTAACATAGCACAAATTGAGATTATCAAAGGTGGAACAAGCAGTATTTGGGGTTCCAATGCAAGTGCAGGTGTGATAAACATCATTACCAAAGAAGCCAAAGAAGGTGTGCATGGTACATTAGGACTTAGCTATGGGTCATTTGAAACCAAAGGTGCAGATGCACAGCTCTCCTATAAAGGTGAAAAACTTACCGCTCAGGTATTGGCTTCCTATCTTGATACCGATGGATTTTCAGCATTGGCCCCAAGAGATGCAGAAGCAGATGGGTATACAAACAAAAATCTTAACCTTAAACTCGGGTATGCTTTTAATGCAAACAACCAACTAAACCTCAGTTATAACCGTATTAAAACAGATACTGAGTATGATGATAGGTTCTCTGCTGAACAAGCTGATGATGATTACAGTAACAGCACATCAGATCAAAAAAACTATGCACTAGATTATCACTTTAAACTCAATCACTATAGTGCTGCATTACATGCCAGTAAAGGTGACTACGATAGAGACTATTACACTATTGGTGCACACAATGTCTACAACGCAACACTCAAAGAGTATGCATTCATTAATGCCTATGCCTATACAGATGGTAAGGCAGTTCTAGGTCTAGAATATAAAGACATAGATGGATTTAACCACTATATCTCATCATGGCCTTCTTTACCATCTGCATCTGCCTACACAAACAAAGCCATCTATATTTCAAATGTCTACGACATCAATAAAAATACGCTTTTGGAGACCAATCTAAGATACGATCACTATGATGAATTTGAAAATAAAGCCACATATAAAGTCGGCTTAAAGCATAAACATCATTTCCTTGAAGGATTGACTTCCTCTGCCAACTACTATACTTCGTATGATTCACCAAGTACTTATCAGCTTGCCCATCAATCACCTACAGTTAATATTTTGAAACCCGCCTATACAAAAGGATATGACATCTCTGCTGGTTATAAAGATCTTATCTCTATGAGCTATTTTAATACTAAAGTAGAAGATGGAATAATTTATATAGATGGTACATGGCCACCAGAATATAAAAACACAAATGGTATAGAGAAGTTCTCTGGACTTGAGATAGAAAGTGCATATACACTCTCTTCCTACAATCTTATAATCTCAGCAAACTACACACATCTTTTCGACTACGAACAAGAAGATGGTACAGATCTTCTTAGACGTGCAAAAGACACACTCAATGCTTCTGTAACATACTACACTGCAAATGACATACACTTTGGCATAGATGCTCAGTATCTTGGTGACAGAGTAGACACGGATGGCAGTTTCCCTGCGTCTGAAGTCTCAACAGGAAACTACACCGTCTGGAACCTAAACTTCAGTACTGAGATCATGAAGAACATTGACTTAATGATCAATGCCAAAAACATCTTCAATAAAGAATACCAGTCAAGCTACGGATATGCAACAGAAGGTCGTTCAGCCTATGCAAAAATCAAATATAGTTTTTAGGATATAATCACTCATGTTAAAAATTATCCCTTCATGGTTCATCAGATACAAATTTTTCAACTCCCTCTTTTTGGGATTGAGTGTGGGTGCTATATTTACACTCTATGCGCCGCTTCAACCTTCTATCTATTCACTTGGTGGTGTTTTACTTGCTATAGCTATGCTGATTGTTGCAAGGTTTTATCATACTATTCTCAACGCAAACTGGTTTTTTAGGATCTCTCTTTTTGTAGAGGTTATTTTACTCTTAGCCATGCTCTATTTTCTTTATGCATCATACAACTATCAAACAGCTCTTATCCTCTACATCGGGTATCAAGTCACATTTGTATTTGGTTCTTACCTTATAAGAGCTGAAACACTTTTGCTAAAGACCGATACCCTCCTAACCAAACTGGACACAGTCAAACAACTAGGCTATCTTTCAGGGATGGGAATTTCGTATATCATCTATAAACTATTTACATACTACGGCATAGACGATAACCAAACACAAGTATATGATCTGCATTTTTTACTTATAGGCGTCGAGATTATCGTCATCATCCTTATTTTTAAAAGTTTCAGAAAATGACCTACTTAAAGTGACTTACCTAAAATGACATATTTGGAGTGGTACAAAACGCATGGGAAAAAACATGCAAAAATCATGCAAAAACTTACAGCATTGAGCGATGAAGAAGTCATATCCTATTTCAGATTTGAAAATATGGTCGAGAAAGAACCTGATTTCTGCCTACTCTACAAAGACAATAAAAAGTGTCATGAGATGGAAGATCTTAATTGTTACCTCTGTGCCTGTCCGAGCTTCAGATTTGACGATAAGGGTTTATCAAAAGCAGCATCTAAAACAGTCTACAGTAGCTGTGCCATCAACGCAAAAGAGGGAAGACTATTTGAAACCGATGGAGCCATACACCAAGACTGTACCAGATGCCTACTCCCGCATCGCGAAGCATACATCAAAAAACATTTTTCCAGAAACTGGTTTGAGATCATGAAAGATTCAACATCACTTTAAATGTGCCCTTTGGCAAAACCTTCCCATTGACTAAAAATGATTAATGACTATGCTAATTATCCACATCACTATGCATTTATTACACCAAATCCATTACCGTAGGGGAGGATCCCTGTGTCCTCCCGTGGTTTCATATAAATCTTTTAAACCCATAATTTACATTTGAATTTACAGGTGGACATAGGAGTCCACCTCTACATAGATAAAAACATGACAATCTGACATATTTTTAATGCAAACATATTGCGGGCGGACACGAGGGTACCGCCCCTACGGGTGAATTATTTTTTAATCTCTAACACTCTCGCTTTTGTCTTTTTATCATAGCAGCAAAAAACATGTAAAGCAGTACCACGTTAAGTACAAAAAGAATCAGTAAATACCCCTCATCCATATGCCTTTCAAATTGCAAACCTATTAAAGAGTAAATCGCTTGAAATACTCCTAAAAAAAGTACCGTATTACGTGTATCTTCTGCAAAAAAATGTCTTAATATATGGTGAATGTGACATCGGTCCGCAGAGAACATAGAGCGTCCATTCACCTTACGACGCACCATCACCACCAAAGTATCTAAGATAGGAATGGCAGCTATAAACAGTATACTGACTGTAGGAACATATGCCAGTGACTTAATCGCCAGCAGGGAGATCACAAACCCCAATGTCAAAGAACCGCTGTCTCCCATGAAGATAGAAGCTGGTTGCCAGTTAAATACAAGAAATCCTAAGAGTGCTGAAATAAATGCCCCCGCAATTAGCATCATAAAGAGATCATCATGCATATACCCTACAGCAAAAAAACTCCCCAGTATCACTATACCCACTGTAGCAGCAAGCCCATCAAGACCATCTATCAGATTCAACGCATTGGTAAAACCTACCACTACAAACATCGTAAAAGGAAGTGCAAACCATCCCAATGAAAGTTCAAAGCCAAAAAACACACCAAGATCATCGATGATTATATTGTCAAAGTAAAGCAACACCGTACTGAGCATAATAACAAAAAATTTAGTATTAGGAGAAATATCATTATGATCATCAAGTACACCTACCATAAAGACAAGAAGAATGGCAGTACAAGTCCAAACATGTGAAAGCATCAGATCAAAATAGCAAGTAGAGAGTACAAGAACTACCGCCAGATAAAATCCTATCCCTGCAGCTCTTGCAGTATGATTTACATGTATACTTCGTTCGTTAGGTATATCAACTAGACCTAGTTTAGTAGCATTGTTTCGTATCCCTCTTATAAAAAGAATCGAAAGCAGAAAAATTAAAACAAATTCAATAATAATGAGTATTCCCTTTCCTTAATCTAATAAGTATTTAAATGTTGCATAGGTTCCTGCAACTTTCAAAATCGGATCTAGTATCGAAAGATAATCACTAGAATTGACCTTAAATTCTTTCCAATTATTTGGTTTCACATATACAATGTCGTTAGGTCTTAACATTAAAGAAGCATAGTTCATAGTATCAAAATTGGTCAGGTCAACTCTTCTCATCTGCATTCCCTTTCCTGGGTTGTTCGAAAGAATGATAATTTTATTTCTGACTGCTGCGTCAGTAAAGTCTCCGGAATTGGCCAGAGCTTCAAAGAGAGTCATTTTTTCTTTGTCTAATTTCACTACACCTGGACTTTTTACTTCCCCTAAAACGAAGATTCGTTTATTAAGTACTTCAACATACACAGAAGGAGTATTCAGATATTTTTTATACTTTTTAGTAATTCGCTCTGCCGCCTGTGTTTGTGTGAGTCCAGCAACTTTAACATTTCCAATAAGAGGTAAAGGCACATATCCTGCTGCATTGACAAGAAGACCATTTGGTCTTATGCTTTGTCCTAGCCCTCCCCCCGCTTCTGAACCTTGTTGCGGATCTTTATACAGAGAAACCTCTAATCTGTCTTGAGACAAGATACGATATTCTATACTTCTATCACTTACAACTACACTTTGTTGTGTCAGATTTTTTTCCGTTTGTAAAAGTTGATAATCTGACTTGCCTGCACATCCACTCAAGAAGATTAGTACCCCTGCCAATAATATTGATTTTGTTTTAAACATTTTTAAATCCTTCCCCCCCCCCATTTTAGTTTGTATATTATATCTTATATGCTTTAAAGCATTTACGCCAACTCATCATTGAGTATCGTATTATTTTTAAAGAGTCTACTGTAATCATCAGAGTGAAAAATACCGCTAAGTGTTTCCACGTGTTTCTTATGATGTACATCAGAGCCTAAAAAGCTTATCATCCCTTCTTTACTTAGAAAATCTGCCAAATGCTTCGCTGACCTTCCGTAATGTCCGCCAAATGAATTGAGGTTGACTTGAAACATCACTCCCAGCTCTTTTAGTCTTGTATATTCTTGTAATGGATCTTTGATGTAACGATAACGTTCTGGGTGCGCCATAAGCGGTGTGTACCCTGCTGCACTTATCTCAAAGATCATCTCTTCAAGCTGTAAAGGCTTAGAGACATAAGAGGTTTCAAAAAGTACATATTTTCCCTTTATGCTCATCAATTCAGAACTATGCAAATGATCATAAAATCCTTCATCCAAGTAGTACTCCGCAGCAGCTTCTATCTCAACCTTTATGCCTTCAGATTTCGCCGCTTCTTTTAAAGAAGCCAGTCCCTCTTTAATTATTTTTGGTGTATTCTTATAGGCATCAAACATAATATGCGGTGTAGTAATG
>JGI1221J13441_10000006_pt1 | contig 125325 bp, 109 predicted proteins | sample LakVidmifraction_4_FD_13441 | JGI IMG/M metagenome (IMG submission 13441) | reverse complement strand
GCTTCAAGCCCGCTTTTGCCGCCCCGCCGGTCAACGAAAAGGAAAAGGCCGCTGCCGCGGCGGCGGCTGTCGTTGCGGCTGCCGCGACAGCGGCCACGGCCTGAGGAGAACGGCATGCTGCACGTATCGATGATCGGATGCGGTGCCATTGGCGCGGGCGTCATGGAAATCCTCAAAAGCGATCCCGAGGTGGCGTTCGACATGGTGGTGGTGCCCGAGGCCCACATGGAGCGTGCCCGCAGCACCGTCTCCACGCTGGCACCCGCGGCGCAGGTAGTGTCGCGTCTGGGCGAGGAGCGTCCCGATCTGCTGATCGAATGCGCCGGCCATCAGGCCATCAGCGAACACATCATTCCGGCTCTGGAGCGCGGCATTGCCTGCATGGTGGTGTCCATCGGTGCCTTGTCCGAACCCGGTCTGGTCGACAAGCTGGAAGCTGCCGCCCGTGCCGGGCGCACGCAGGTGCAACTGTTGTCCGGCGCGATCGGTGCCATCGATGCGCTGGCTGCCGCCAAGATCGGCGGTCTGGATGCGGTGATCTACACCGGACGCAAGCCCCCTCAAGCCTGGAAAGACACGCCAGCAGAGTCGGCCTTCAATCTGGACGCGTTGCAGGAAGCCACGATGATCTTTGAAGGCAGCGCCCGCGAAGCTGCTCGCCTCTATCCCAAGAATGCCAATGTCGCGGCCACGCTGTCGCTGGCCGGGCTGGGGCTGGACCTGACGCAGGTGCGGCTGTATGCCGATCCCGGCGTGAGCGAGAACATTCACCACGTGGATGCCAGCGGTGCCTTCGGCGGTTTCGAGCTGACCATGCGCGGCAAGCCGTTGGCCGCCAATCCCAAGACATCGGCGCTGACCGTCTACAGCGTGGTGCGTGCCCTGGGCAATCGCGCCCATGCGCTGTCGATCTGAACCGGGCCAGGAGAAGTTGACCATGTTGAATCTGAATGACATCCAGCCCATCTGCATTGCCGGCCAGTGGCGTCCGGGAGCCGGTGATCGCTATGCCACGCTCTATCCCGCCACAGGCGAAGCGGTGGCCAGCCTGCACGCGGCCAGCGTGGCCGATGTGGAGGAAGCCATCCTTGGTGCCGACCGTGCGTTTCGCACCAGTGGCTGGGCGCAGAAGAAACCGCACGAACGCGCTGCCGTGCTGTTTCGCGTGGCGCAGCTGATCCGCGAGAACGGCGAAGCGCTGGCGCAATTGCAGCGCCTGGATAATGGCAAGCCCATCAGCGAGACACGCAACCTGGTCGCCAGCGCTGCTGCCACCTTCCAGTTCTTTGCTGCTGCCTGCGAGACCCTGGAAGAATCGCTGACTCCCATGCGTGGCGACAACCTGACCATGAGCGTGCATGAGCCCATGGGGGTGGTGGCCGCCATTACGCCATGGAATTCGCCCATCGCCAGCGAAGCGCAGAAGATGGCGCCGGCGCTGGCGGCTGGCAATGCGGTAGTGGTCAAGCCGGCGGAAGTCACGCCGCTGGCCGCGCTGGCGCTGGCACGTTTGTGCATCGAGGCCGGCGTACCCGCAGGCCTCATCAGCGTACTGCCGGGCAAGGGTTCGGTCATCGGGGATGCCATCACGCTGCATCCGCTGGTCAAGCGGGTTTCTTTCACTGGCGGCACCAGCACCGGCAAGCACATCGCCCACATCGCCGCCGACAAGATGATGCCGGTGTCCCTGGAGCTCGGTGGCAAGTCGCCGACCATGGTGTTCGAGGATGCCGACATTGATCATGCCGTCGCCGGCGTGCTCTACGGGATCTTCAGCAGTTCCGGTGAATCCTGCATTGCCGGTTCGCGCCTGTTCGTGGCGCGGTCCTTGCATGAACCGTTCATGGAGCGACTGGCGGCGGGTGCGGCTGCGCTGCGCGTGGGCGATCCGGCGGACGAACGCACCCAGATGGGGCCGCTGATCACCGCGCGTCATCGTGAGGGCATCGAGCGCTACGTCGACATGGGCGTCACCGATGGCGGCCGCATCCGCACCGGTGGCGTGCGTCCCAAGGGCCCCGCCTTCGAGCGTGGCTACTTCTATACGCCGACCATCATCGAGGGAGTGCGCAATGATCAGAGGATCTGTCAGGAAGAGATTTTCGGGCCGGTACTGGTGGCCATGCCTTTCGACGATGAGGAGGATCTGATCCGGCAGGCCAACGATAGCGTCTACGCCCTCGCCGCCGGCATCTGGACCCGCGACTACAAGCGTGCCTGGCGCGTGGGCCGTGCGGTGCAGGCCGGCAATGTCTGGATCAACACCTACAAGCAGTTCTCGATCTCGACCCCTTTCGGCGGCTGGCGCGACAGCGGCTTGGGCCGCGAGAAGGGACGGCTGGGCATCCTGCAATACATGGAGCAGAAGGCGATGTACTGGGGCCTGAACGAACAGCCGCTGCCCTGGGCCGGCTGAACACGCAATGGAGAATCACATGGACGTTTTGGGTATCGACGAAATCATCTACGGCGCAGACGACCTGCCGACCTGCCGCCGTTTCTTCCTCGACTGGGGCATGGTGCTGGAACAGGAGAGCGCAGCCGAGCTGGTCTTCGTATCGCAGAACGGCTGTCGCGTCATCGTGCGTGACAGCGCGGATCCCAGCCTGCCGCCGGCCATCGAGGCCGGTCCGACCCTGCGCGAAGTGGTGTGGGGCGTGTCCTCGGCGGCGGTGCTGGACAAGTTCGCCAGTCGCATCGGCGGTCTGCCCGGTTTTCTCAACGACGGCCGGCGCGTGGGCTGTACCGATCCCAACGGACTGGCGGTGCGTTTCCAGGTCTCGACCAAGCGCGAGGTGGAGCTGCAATGCGCCCGTATGAACACCTGGAACGAGAAGAACCGCATCAACCAGCGCAGCCCCATCTACGAGCGCGCTGCGCCCATCGAAGTAGGACACGTGGTGTTCTTCGTCAAGGATGTGAAGGCCTGTGAAAAATTCTATTGCGAGCATTTCGGCTTCGTGCCCTCCGACCGTTATCCGGAACGCGGCGCCTTCCTGCGCTGCGCCGACGTTGGCGGCCATCACGACATCTTCCTGCTGCAACCGCCGGAGGCGCGCGCGGGCCTGAACCACGTGGCCTTCACGGTGCGCGACATCCATGAGGTCTTTGGTGGCGGCATGCACATGTCACGCCAAGGCTGGGACACGCAACTCGGGCCGGGGCGCCATCCGATTTCCTCGGCCTATTTCTGGTACTTCAAGAATCCGGCCGGTGGCCTGATCGAGTATTACGCCGACGAAGACCAGCTCGATGCGCACTGGGAACCACGCGACTTCGAACCGGGACCGACGGTGTTTGCCGAATGGGCCATCGATGGCGGCATCGACGGCAATACGCGCCGCCAGAAGAATGCCCAGGGACCGAGCGGCAAATTCCTCACCGACCGTGCGGCGGCGGACAAGTAAATCATTGACCAAAGGAGATCAACATGTCCTTCAAGATCGGAGTCCTCGGTGCCGGCATCGGCGGCCTCACGGCAGCCATTGCCCTGCAGCGCGCCGGACATGAGGTGGTGGTGTATGAGCAGTCACGACAGTTCCTGCGCGTGGGCGCAGACATCAACCTGACGCCCAATGCGGTCCGCGCACTGGACGGGTTGGGCATCGGCGAGGCCGTGCGCCGGACCGCTGCACGTCCCACGCATCGCATCAGCCGCACCTGGAATAGCGGCGAGGAAACGTCGCGCTTGACCATGGGCGACACCGCCGAACAGAAATATGGCGCGCCGCAGCTGACCATCCATCGTGCCGATCTGCTGGCAGCGCTGGCCGAGGTGTTCCCGCTGGAGCAGGTGCGCTTTGCCAAGCGTGCTGAAGCGATCCGCGAGGAGGGCGATGGCATTGACCTGCACTTCACCGATGGCAGCACCGATCGCGTCGATGTGCTCATCGGCGGCGACGGCATCCATTCCGCCGTGCGCACCGCCATGTTCGGCGCGGAAAGCCCGCGCTTCACGGGTGTGGTGGCTTTCCGTGCCGTCGTGCCTGCAGCGAAAGTGGCCGGTGTCCCCAACCTGCAGGCCTTCACCAAATGGTGGGGACCGAATCCGGAAAGCCAGATCGTGACCTTCCCGTTGAATCGCGGCGAGGATATCTTCATCTTTGCCACGACCGCCCAGGAGAGCTGGCATCTGGAATCGTGGACCACACCGGGCAACGTGCAGGAACTGCGCGACAGCTATGCGGGCTTCCATCCCGACGCCATGGCGCTGCTGGACGCCTGCGACGAAGTGCTCAAGACCGCGCTCTATGAACGCGATCCGCTGCCGGCCTGGGCCAGGGGCAACATGGCCTTGCTGGGAGATGCCTGTCATCCCATGATGCCGTTCATGGCGCAGGGGGCCGGCATGGCCATCGAAGATGCCGTGGTGCTGGCACGCTGCCTGGCCACCGTGTCCGCGCTCGGCGACGTGGCCGCTGCTCTGCACCGTTACGAGCAGTTGCGCATGGAGCGTGCCTCGACCATCCAGATCGGATCGTGCGGCAACAACTGGCTGCGCGCAGGCGGCAATGCCGACTGGGTCTATGGCTACGATGCCTGGCAGGTACCGCTGCAGCCGCAAGTTGCAGCCGTTGCTGCATGAGACAGGGCGTGCCAGTGAAACCGGAAGACCCCGCCGACACCATGCTGCTGACCATCGTCCTGAAGCATGACCAGTCCATGAATCTCGACCAGATTCAGGCCCACATGAAGGCGATGGACTGGTGGGAGCGGTTTCCTGTTGCCGGAACGCGCGTGGTGTCCTGGACCGTGGCCATGGGCCTGGGCCAGATCGTCACGCTGGCGCTGCCGCCAGCGCTGCTGCCGCAAGTCAATGTCGAGCTTGAACGCTCGGCCTGGGGCGTGTTCCGCACCGAGTGCTACCCCACTTACGATTTTGTTCCCGTGCGCGAGCGCATTCGCGAGCGCGTCAGAAATGGAGGCCAATGATGGTTGCAACTGTTACCGATGTCTATCTCAATCCGCACCAGGCGCGCCGCCGCCTGCCGACCCAGTTCGAAGATCTGCTGGGCGATTCCATCGAGCGCGCCTACGCCGCCGGAATCCACGAATTGAGCGCGCTGGTGGCGCATCTCAATCGTACCGGTCCGAGCTGTCCGTACAACGCCGGTGTCTGGACCGAAGCCAATTATCAGGAAGAGATCGCCCGCCTGGCCGCTTGATGGCGACCGCCAGCCCTTACAGGAGAGTACCCAATGAGAACTGCTGCCCATGATCCCGTCGATGCCGTCCTGGCTGTCGGCCTGAAAGACCTGTGGTATCCCGTCTGCCCGTCCGAGTTCGTGGCTGAGAAGCCGGTTTCGCTACGCCGCCTGGGCAAGAAATTCGTGTTCTGGCGCGAGCCCTCGGGCAAGCTGCATGCGCTGGAAGATCACTGTCCGCATCGCGGTGCACCGCTGTCCATGGGCATCCCCATGGGAGACCGCATCGCCTGTGGCTATCACGGCGTGCAGGTGCGTTTCGACGGTGTGGTCACCAGCGTGCCAGGCAGCCCCGGTTGCAAGCTGGAGGGTGCCAAGGCTACCCGCCGCTTCCACGTGACTGAAGCGGCCGGTGCCATCTTCCTCTATAACAGCCTGGAGGATGTCGACACGCCACCGCCGCTGCGCCTGCCTGAAGAGCTGACCAGCCCGGAGTACTCCAGCTTCCTGTGCTACACCGAGTGGAAGGGCGACTATCGCTACGTGCTGGACAACGTGATGGACCCGATGCACGGCACTTTCCTGCACAAGCAGTCGCACTCCATGGCCGAGGGCGACAATACCGCCAGCTTCGGCATCCGCGAGACCGACATCGGCTTCGTCTTCGAAAAGGAAGGCCAGCGTGACGTCAACTTCGACTGGACCGAATGGGGCGATACCGGCCTGCACTGGATGCGCCTGGCCATTCCCTATCCCAAGACCGGCGGTCCCGGTGGCAGCTTCGTCATCATCGGCAGCTACACGCCCGTCGTCGACAACATCGCTGCCGTCTTCCACTGGCGCTGCCGCAAGCTCTCGGGCTGGCAGCGTGATACCTGGCGCTTCCTCTATCGCAACCGCCTGGAAGCGCGCCACTGGAACGTGCTGGAGCAGGACCGGGTGGTGCTGGAACTGATGGAGCCGGATGCCAACCAGCGTGAGATGCTGTACCAGCACGATATGGGCATCGTACGCCTGCGCCGTCATCTGCGCGGACTGGCCAAGGCCCAGCTGGCGCGCGAGGAGGAACTGGCGGCGGCCAGGGCACCGGTACGCGCGGCATGAGCGACGCCGCCCGTGGGCCCGTCATGCGTCATGTGAAGTGCGCCAGCGTGCCGGAGCCGGACGCTGCGACCTGGTCCAATTGCCTGGTGATCGGCGAGGACATCGTCATGTCTGGCATGACGGCGCATCCGGCCACGCGGCAGCAGACGCTGGATACCTATCGGCAGACGCTGGTGGTGCTCCGCAAGATCGCCGACCTGGTGAGCGCTGCCGGAGGAACACCGGACAGCATCACCAAGCTGGTGATCTACCTGACCGATATCGCGCACAAGGATGAGGTGGGACGGGCGCGCCGTGACTTCTTCGGCGAACAGGGGCCGTATCCCTGCTCCACGCTGGTGGAAGTCAGCGCTCTGGTGTTTCCGGAGCTGACGGTGGAAATCGATGCGTATGCCCGGCTGGGTGTGGATCTGCGGCAGGCTGTGCGCGTGACCGTATGAGCGTGTTTGAACGAATCTGAATTGATGGTGGTGCATTCATGAGCAGTCCTCTTCTTTCCGTCCGTGTGCAGGCCATGCGCTTCGAGGCGCTAGGCGTTGTCAGCGTCGAACTGTGCCTGCCCGACGGCGGCGAGTTGCCGGCTTTCGAGGCCGGTGCGCACATCGACCTGCATCTGGCCAACGGTCTGGTGCGCAGCTATTCGCTGTCGAATTCACCGGCCGAGCGTCATCACTATGTCGTTGGCGTGCTCAACGACCGTGCCAGTCGCGGTGGATCGCGCTATGTCCACGAACAACTGCGGGTCGGATCGACGCTTTCCATCTCGGCACCGCGCAACAATTTTCCGCTGGAGGAAGCGGCACCCCTGTCGGTGCTGATCGCAGGCGGTATCGGCATCACGCCGATCTCCTGCATGTATCACCACCTGCGCGCCCAGGGCAAGGAAGCGGTACTGCACTACTGCGCCCGTTCCCGCAAGGAAGCCGCTTTCACCGCCCAGCTACTCGGTCAGCCGGGCGTGAGCAGCCATTTTGATGACGAGGCCGGTACCGCGCCTGATCTGCGTGCCGTATTGGGGGCCTATCCGAAGGAGTCGCATTTCTATTGCTGCGGACCGACTCCCATGCTCAACGCCTTTGAAAGTCTGTGCGAAGAGCTGGGTCTGCCCAACGTGCACATCGAGCGCTTCGCCGCCGAGAAAGTGGCACCCGTCCAACACGGCAGCTATGTCGCCGAACTGGTGCGCAGCAAATCCAGCCTCACGGTCCCGGCCGGCAAATCGTTGCTGGATACCCTGCTCGATGCTGGCATCGCGGTCGACCACAGCTGCCGCGAAGGGGTTTGCGGTGCCTGCGAGACGCGTGTGCTGGAAGGCGAACCGGAGCATCGCGACGGCGTCCTCAGCAAGGCCGAGCGCGCCGCCGGCAAGACCATGATGGTGTGCGTTTCCGGCTGCAAGGGGCAGCGCCTGGTGCTGGACCTTTAGCCACTGTTGCACAGGACCGTGCCCGTGCTCCGGCACCGGGCATTTTTTTGAGCCTGAAAAATTTTTGGAACGGCGATTCATAGGTGAAACAAATATCACCGGACCCGGGCCACCCGGCAAGCCTGTGCTGACCGCTGACCATGCAGCGGCGGCCTTGCCGGCAGAAGTCACCTTTCCTGCGCACGGGGCACAGGGGAGCAGTGAGTGAATGCGGCCTGGCCGCGTGTTTGGACTTTATTCGTTGAAGGGGAGTTTGATGAAGAAGTTAATGATGGCCGCAGCGGCCTCCTGTCTGTCGGCGGGAGCCTTTGCGCAGAGCAGCGTGACCATCTACGGCAGTCTCGATGCTGGCGTAGCCTATATCAACAACCTCAATGGCGGCTCGGTATCGCGCCTGGATCAGGGCACGATGCAGCCGGACCGCATCGGCTTTCGCGGGACCGAGGACCTGGGTGGCAACCTGAAGGCCATCTTCCAGCTCGAAGCCGGCTTCTACACCGATAGTGGTGCTACCCCCAATTCGTCCAAGCTGTTCAACCGTTACAGCACCATCGGCCTGTCCGGTGACTTCGGTTCAGTCACCTTGGGCCACATGCCCGACGTCGTGTTCGACTACGTGGGCAAGTTGTCCAACGGCTTCCAGCTGACCAACTGGTATCTGTTCCATCCGGGTAACCTGGACAGCCTGGCCAACACCTACCAGTTCGACAATGCCGTGCGCTATACCTCTCCAACCCTGGGTGGTTTTCAGGGCAGCCTGATGTACGGCTTCGGTGAAGTGGCAGGGGACAGCAGCAATGGCCGCAACGTCAGTGCGGGCGGCACCTACACCAATGGTCCGTTCCGTGCGGCGCTGGCCTATTCGAAGCTGAACAATCGCGCTGCCGGATTTGCCGGGACCTTCCTCACCAGCGTGGGTCTGGGCAATGCCGCGACGGTCTTCAACAGCCTGACCACGACGGCCGGCGGCCTGGGCTATACCATTGGCAACGTGCGTCTCAATACGGCTTACACGCAGGTCAAACTGGCTCTGCCCAGCGGTGCCACGCCCAAGCAGAAGAACCTGGATCTGGGTGCGGCGTGGCGCTACGCAACGCTCGATACCATCAACTTCGGCTACGGTCTCTCCAAGCTGGAGGGCGCACGCTGGAACACCTTCAGTCTGTCCCATGTGCATGAATTCTCCAAGCGCACCCAGTGGTACGTGCAGGCGGCTTACCAGCGTGCCGGTGGCGATGCACGCTTTGCCGTCATGAACGGTACCGGCGCCTCCGGTGCCACCGGAGTCTCCGGTGGGCAGGGCCAACTGGTCACCACCATCGGTATGCACCACTCGTTCTGATGTCCGGAACAGGCTCTCATGCCGAGGGCCGCTTTACCTTCTGTGAATAGTCTGGTCTTGCGTGCGCCCCTCCTGGAGCGGATGGGCGTTTCGTAGTGCCTTGGGCGGAGAAGCAGTTTTCTCCGCCATTTTTTTATCCATACCGGATTGATTGCCGGACGGCACCGCTGTCGCGTCCGCCGGCATTCTTGCGTCGCGGAGAGTCTTCATGCTTGCACACCTCAAACTGGGTACACGTCTTTCGCTGGGCTTCGGCCTTGTGCTGGCGCTGCTGACCGGCATTACAGTCCTGGCCATCGTCAGTCTGTTCACATTGCACCAGGATACGCGCCGCATCGTCGAGGACCGTTACCCGCAGGTCCTGCTGGCCAATGACGTGCTCTTGCGCATCAGTGAAAACGCCAGCGCCATGCGCAACCTGCTGCTGTTGGATGACCATCAGAAGCTGACCGAGGAGATTGCCCGCATCGCCAAGGGCGAAGCTGCCATCACGGCGACTCTGGACCAGTTGCAGGCGCGCCTGTCCAGCGAGCAAGGCCGCAAATCATTTGCCGAAATCCTCGCCTTGCGTAGCAAGTATCACGAGGGACAGCAGCGCTTCCTGCAACTGGCTTCCACCGGTGCCACCATGGACGCCACCGAATTTCTGCTGACCACGCTGCGCCAGGATCAGGAGAACACCATCGTGCGGCTGAAGGGCTACATCGCCGTTGGTACGCGAATGATGGAGCGCAGCGGTGAAGAAGCCGCCGCGCAGTATCACCAGAAGACACGCATCATGCTGGCCATCGCCCTGCTGGCAGTGGCATCCGGCGGTGCGTGCGCGTGGTGGATCACGCGTTCCATCACCCGCCCGGTGCGGCATGCGGTCGGGGTGGCGCAGCAGGTGGCCCATGGCAACCTCGACAGTCGTATCGAGCAGGGGGGGCGGGACGAGCTCGGCCAGTTGCTGGAGGCGTTGCACCAGATGAATGGCAGCCTCACCGGCATCGTGGGCGAGGTACGAAAGGGGGCCGAGACCATTGCGACAGCATCCTCCGAGATCGCCGGCGGCAATCTCGATCTCTCTTCGCGTACCGAGCAGCAGGCAGGTTCGCTGGAGCAGACCGCCGCCGCGATGGAAGAACTCACCTCCACCGTGCGCCAGACCGCGGACAACGCCAAGGCTGCCAACCAGCTCGCAGCCGAAGCCGCGACAGTGGCTGCGCGCAGCGGTGCGGTAGTGCAGGAGGTGGTAGCAACCATGGCGGGCATCAGCCAAGCCTCGTGCCGCATTGTCGACATCATCGGCGTGATCGATGGCATTGCCTTCCAGACCAACATCCTTGCCTTGAACGCAGCGGTGGAAGCGGCACGCGCCGGTGAACAGGGCCGGGGGTTTGCGGTGGTCGCCTCGGAGGTGCGCTCGCTGGCCCAGCGTTCCGCCGGCGCCGCCAGGGAAATCAAGGCGCTCATCGATGATTCGGTGGCGCAGGTGGATGCCGGTGGACGGCTGGTGGAGCAGGCCGGTTCGACGATGGAAAACGTGGTGATCAGCGTGCAGCGCGTTTCGCACATCGTCGGGGAGATCAGTGACGCTACCCAGGAACAGCGCACCGGCATCGAACAGGTCAATCAGGCCATCGTGCACATGGATGAGACGACGCAGCAGAATGCCGCACTCGTGGAACAGGCGGCTGCGGCTGCGCAGTCCTTGCCGCAGCAGTCGCAGCGGCTGCGCGAACTGGTGGGCGTGTTCCGGCTGCCGCTGCTGCCAACGGAGGAGGCTGCTCAGGCAGTGGAGCTTGCGGGTGCCGTTGCCGGTTTGCCCCGATACAGCACCAGCGTCGCGATCAGCCCGCAGACCGCCGCAAAGCTCATCCAGTAACCAGGGGCGGCCTTGTCGCCGGTCGACTCGATCAGCCAGGTCGAGACCAGCGGCGTGAAGCCGCCGAAGATCGCGGTAGCCAGGCTGTAGGCCAGCGAGAAGCCGACCGTGCGCACGTGTGCCGGCATCACTTCAGTCAGCGCCACCACTGCCGCGCCGTTGTAGCTGGCATAGAGGAAGGACAGCCACAGCTCGGTGATGAGCAGGTTCTTGAAACTGATGTCGGCGACCAGCCAGGACATCATCGGATACGCCGTCAGCAAGGTCAGCAGCGTGAAGGCCACCAGCACCGGACGACGGCCCACGCGATCCGACAGTGCGCCCATGACGGGCAGCCAGCAGAAGTTGGACAAGCCCACGCAGAAGGTCACGATGAGACTGTCGGAGGCCGACAGCTTGAGCACGGTCTTGCCGAAGGTCGGCGTGTAGACCGTGATCAGATAGAACGACACGGTCGTCATCACCACCATCATCATGCCGGCCACCACGATCTTCCAGTTCTGGGCGATCGAGGCCATGATTTCCGCAAAACCCGGATGGTGCTTGCGGGCCATGAATTCTTCCGTTTCCTGCAGCGAGCGTCGGATGATGAAGATGGCCGGCACGATCATGCAGCCGATGAAGAAAGGAATGCGCCAGCCCCATTCGCTGATCTGCAGCGGCGACAGCCACTGGCTGACCAGATAGCCGATCAAGGCGGACGCCATGATGGCCGCCTGCTGGCTGGCCGACTGCCAGCTCACGTAAAAGCCCTTGTTGCCGGGCGTGGCCATCTCGGCCAGATAGACCGACACGCCGCCCAGTTCCACCCCCGCCGAGAAGCCCTGCAGCAATCGTCCCGTCAGCACCAGGATCGGTGCCGTGATGCCGATGGTGGCATAGCCGGGCACGAAGGCGATCAGCAAGGTGCCGATGGCCATGATGGCCAGCGTCACGATCAAGCCCTGGCGACGGCCGACGCGATCGATGTAGCTGCCCAGGATGATGGCGCCCAGCGGGCGCATCAGGAAGCCCGCACCGAAGGTGCCGAAGGTCAGGATCAGCGAGACGAACTCGTTGTCCGACGGGAAGAAGGTCCTGGAGATGTAGCTGGCATAGAAGCCATACAGGAAGAAGTCGAACATCTCCAGGAAGTTGCCGCTGGTCACGCGCAGGACGGTGGACAGCTTGGAGTGCTTGGCGGTGCTGCTTGTTTTGGTTGTTGTGTTCATGTCGGTCTCTCTCTTTCTCTCTTTGAGGCAGTACTTGGACGCCTTCCTTCACATTCTTCAGCGAGGCGCGGGGTCCAGGCCGGATGCCTTGATGGCGTCGATGGCTTCGGGCGAGGCCAGGAAGTCCAGCAGTTCCCTGGCGGCCTTGGGCTGGTGGGTGCCGACCACGACGCCGCCGGAGAAGGGGGTGATCTGCTGGGCGCTCTCGGGGATCGGTCCGATGATGTCGATACCCTTGACCGGCTTCAGCTCGGAGATTTGCTGCAGGCCCACTTCGGCATCGCCGCGGGCGATCACTTCACCGACCGGTTCGGCCGGAATCATGCGGCCCTTGTAGGCCATCTGCTGGTCGATGCCCAGGCGCTTGAAGAGCTTGGTGGAGAGGAACACGCCGCTGGCGCTGTCGGAGTAGACCACCGAATGGGCGGTCAGCAGGGTGCGCTTGAAGGCGTCGATGCTGGAGATGTCAGGCTTGGGGGCACCGGCCTTGACGGCCAGGCCGATGCGCGAGAGGGCCAGCAGCTTGTGCTCGGACTTGGAAACCTTGCCTTCGGCCACCAGCTTGTCCAGCGAGTCGCCGACCATGATGACCACGTCGATCTGTTCGCCGCGTTGCAGGCGGTTGGGAATGGCTTGCGGGGTTTCTCCCATGGACGGGCCCCAGCCGGAGATGAGTTTGTGGCCGGTCTTCTTTTCGAAGGCGGGGGCGAGTGCCTTGTAGGCGGCGGCAAAGCCACCCGAGCTGACCACGTGCAGGTCGGCGGCAGCAGCCAGCGAAGTGACTGCACCCAGCGCCAGGGCCAGGACACTGCGCTGCAAGAGGGAGGTGCGCACACTGCGTGCGGTTGAGTTGGAACGGATCATGCGGATCTCCTGATGACGATGTATTTCGTCGTGGTGAGGGATGAAACCCGGCAGTTTGCGTAGAATCCGTTGAAAAGTTAATTGCAATTATTCTGGGGATTGATAAAAAATGCGCATCAATATCGAGACCGCCGAATTGCAGGCCTTTCTCGCCGTCGCGCGCCAGTCAAGCTTTCGGGCGGCGGCTGAGGGTCTGTTCATCACGGCACCGGCACTGAGCCGCCGCATCGAGAACCTGGAGCAGGCCTTGCAGGAAAGACTGTTCGATCGCACCACCCGGCGCGTCTCGCTCACCCCTGCCGGTGAATTGTTCCTGGTGCATGCCCAGGCCGTGATGGATGAACTGGAGCTGGCCGTCAGGAGCGTGGAGCAGGGCATGGCGCATCGGCGCGAACACGTGACGGTGGCCTGCGTGCCCTCGGTGGCCAACAATTTGCTGCCGCTGGTATTGAAACCGTACGCGCGCACGCATCCCAATGTGCGGGTGCGCATCATCGACGAAAATGCGGCGGAGGTGCTGGAGAGCGTGCGCAAGGGCGAGGCCGATTTCGGCGTGAACTTCATCGGCGCGCAGGAAGCCGAGATCGATTTCCGGGAATTGACGCGCGAACGTTATCTGGCGGTGATGCCGGCCCATCATCCGCTGGCTGCGCAGAGCAGCTTGCACTGGAAGTCCCTGGCGGGGGAGAAGCTGGTGTCGGTCTCCTCCAGCAGCGGCAACCGCAGCCTGATCGACAATGCCTTCTCGCGGGTACCGCAGCGGCCGGTGATCCAGTATGAGACCAATCACGTGGCCGGGGCCATCAGCCTTGTCGCGGCCGGGCTTGGGGTGGCCTTGCTGCCGGAGCTGGCCATTCGCAATGCGCCCTACAAGGGCATTGTGGCGCGGCCGGTGACCAGTCCGGTCTTGAGCCGGGCGATGGGCTTGATTACCTTGAAGGGACGGGTCCTGAAACCAGCGGCCGCGACGCTGGCGCAAGCCTTGCGCGAGGCGATGGCGAGCAAGCCGCGTAAATGATTTTCTGGTACACAGGGCTGCCTAAATTTTGTGCGGTTTATTGGGAGGGCAGGCGGGGACGGCACTTGCGTGGGGTGAAAATGGCTTATCCACAAGTTTATGCACATAAAACGGGGATAAGTTTCCAGCGTTGGCGCGGTTTCTGGCGGGGTTGCGCAAATTATTTGCAAAACCGTTGGCCATAAAAAAGGCCCTCGCAAGCGAGGGCCTTTTTGTTTGTATTCTTTGCAATCCGGACCTGCGGTTGATGCTGTTGTCCATGACTCGCTGCCTGTCGAAAAACGGGGTGGCGGCATGCGCTGGAGGGCGCGGTTGCGACGGTCTTTTTTCGAAGAGGGGGCGATTATATAGCTGTGGGCGGAAAAATGATACTGCTCGCTGCAGAAAATTATTTTCGCTCCGGGGAGGGCTGTCTTTCCCGGACAAATGGATAGCCGGACTGGTACAGGATCCATCCTTGGCCCTGCTGGCAGGCGATTTCGCGATGCACGAAGAAAATGAAGTCCTTGACGAACGGCGCAGGTCAACGGAAATTATCCATGGACAGACAGCGGTAGCGACGGTGAGCCAGTCTTCGGAGAAATCATTCTCGAGCTGCGCACCAAAAAACTTTTACGTCTTCCGGGGCCAGGAAGAACGCTGATGCCAGGTCCCTGGACGGACTTGAACAACAAAAAGCCCGCAGTGTCGTCGAACACTGCGGGCTTTCAAACATCTCGGTACTGCATCAAACAATTCTGTGGTGCCGGGAGCCGGAATCGAACCGGCACGCCTTGCGGCGCGGGATTTTGAGTCCCAGCGCAAATAATCATGAAAGTGAGTACTGCTAAGGACTTCCAGCGATTACAGCATCTTCGTATCCTAATTGCAGGACAATTTGGGACAAAACGAGGCCGAAAGATGCAGCGTAGGACAGCGAATAGCAATCGAAAAATTGAAAAGAACATCGAGGCACGCTCGGATGGATTCAGTTTCAGAGTTCGGATGAAAATCGGTGAGACCTTGATCAATGAGACCTTTTTTACTCTGGATGAAGCTCGCGCTTATCGCGATCTGCTTCGAGCGGGAAAGTCTACTGACAAAGATCAAGAAAGAGTTCTTCGCGCCAAGGCAGAGAAGAAGAAAGCCGCTGGCCAGACAGTTGATACTTTGCTGAAACGGTATCTGGAAGAGGTCACTCCAACAAAAAAGGGAAAAAAAGAAGAGGGTTATGCCATTGGGCGTCTACGCCGTATGAAGTCGTTTTCAACACTTCCAGTGTATCTGGCGGACGGCGAGGCTATCGAGAAGTTGAAGCGTGAATTGAGCGCGGCGACGCTTTCCAGTACGACAATTAGAAAATATCTCATGATTGTCAGTCATGTTTTCCGAACTGCGATTACCAGGCGTTGGTGCGTAGATTTGCAGAACCCGGTCAAAACTGTTGAGCTGCCGCGACCCGCACGTATGCGGAGTCGGCGTTTTGAGGCAGACGAGTTCGATTATCTCCGCTCTGAGCTAGAGAAATTCTCAAATCCACAGATTTTGGCTTTTTTCGAACTCCTCGTCGAAACGGCATGTCGGCGAGGCGAGTTGTTACGACTGAGGGTTCGTGATGTTGATTTGACCGGAAGAACAGCCTCTCTGCTCGACACGAAAAACGGTGAGGACCGTGTTATTGGACTGTCCTCTCGCGCGGTCCAGCTCTTAAAGGAGCGTATGCAATCGATTAAGACGGAGAAGGTTGCCCTGATCACCAAGCAAGTTGGAGAGAAACAGATCTTTGATATCACTGTTAGATCTATCCGATACGCTTTCGAAAAGGCTGTTTCTTTGGCTAAGGAAAAGTACAGAGCCGATTGTGAAAAAGAAAATTGTTTACCAAGGCTTGGTTTCTTGGAAAACATTCGTCTACATGACTGCCGAAGAGAAGCTACTAGCCGAATGTTTGAGAAGGGCTTGGACATCATGGAAGTCTCATCTCAAACAGGCCACAAGACATTGTCTATGCTGCGTGGGTACACCCACCTTCGCGCAAGTGCACTCGCTAAGAAGCTTGGCTAACCGTGCTGTTGTGCCGCCCTTTCCTTGTGGGCTTCATGCTACTTGGAACGGGCAATAAATAGTCTCAAGTAAAACTGAGTACTCTTGAGTACCCCAGGTTTCTTGCCTTCCTTTCTCCTAACAACCATAGTTTCTCTGGTCACCGTAACCCGAAGGGCGCACTTATGCAAACTAGCCTTCGGCTAGTTTGCGTGCGGTCTGCGACGCTTAAGGCAACCCCGCGAGGAACTTACCATTGCGATATTTCATTTATCCGTAAAAGTTGTTGGGCGCTCAGCAGGACGCTCCGCGACAGCTGCTGCTGCCTATCGGGCTGGAGTGATGGTTACGGATCACCGCACAGGTATGGTTTTTGATTACCGACGGAAGAAGGGCGTCATTTATTCGGAAATTTTGCTACCCGATAATTCGCCTGGGTGGGCTAGGGATAGAGCTAGCCTTTGGAACGCTGCGGAAGCAGCGGAGACGCGTAAAAATTCGACCGTTGCGCGAGAATTTGAGATCGCTCTTCCCTCAGAGCTGGAGCCGGAACAACGCAAAAAGCTTGCCGTGGACTTCGCTCGCGAATTGGTGATACGTCACGGTTGTGCTGCAGATGTGGCCATACATGCACCTGGTAAAGGTGGCGATCAACGGAACCATCATGCACATATTTTGCTCACTACGCGCCGTCTCACGCCGATGGGATTTAGCGAGAAGACGCGAGAACTGGATGATAAAAAGGCTGGAGAGGTTGCGAGGTGGAGAGAGAGATACGCAGCTATTCAGAATCAGTTGCTTGGCGCGTTGGCAGGCGCTGAGCTGGTGGATCATCGAAGTCATAAGGATCGAGGGATTGCAACCTTTCCTGGCAGGCACCTGGGGCCTTCCGCAGTTGCCTTTGAGCGTCGAGCCGGAAAATTGAGTCGCAAGCGCCTGGATTACGAAACTGAAGTAAGAGATCGTTTGATGTACGCAAAAATGTTGGGTACTTGGGAACGGGTTGAGCAGGAGCTGACTGCATCTCTGTTGGATCTGAGCGGCGATCTGACAGCAGCATTAGATGCTAGGAGAGCATTGTCAGAGCGCAATATGTCGAAGCCGCAGGTATCCCCCAGCCCCTCGATAGTCCCTACTCTAGGTCAGAAAGTTGGCGGCGAAAGTGGGGGCTCAGAAGAAGATTGTGAAGAAGACGACGATTTGCAGGAGCGGCCATACTTTTAAATGTATGTACAAAAACGTAGTTACATGAGGTAGTATCTCTCAGGTCGATTACGCCCAACTTAGGAGAGGACTCACCAATGATCTTTTTCGCACCCCTTCAAACGAACCAGCAAGACCAGCAGCTGCTAAATGAATGTGCAAGCGAGCTGGAGGAAATCTGGGACACATACATGAGCGATCCAGATTTGGATACCTATGCGTGCTCACGAGAAGATTTACTGCAAGCCATAAGGCAGGCGCCGGATGAGGTAACCAGGCAAATCCTATACGCTGATTTTCGGTTCAGAGAATGGATTTCAATGGCGATCGGGGTGAGACAGAATCAATAGAAATCAATAGAGTTTGCAACCACGTTTTATCTGGCAGTGAATGATTGTGGGATTTGATTGACTCTTTGAGTCTGAAAGATATGAAGCCTCTAAAAAATGCGCTACCGTTAGTGTGCCTTTTTCTCTTGTCAGCGAGCGCCCATGCTGGCCTGCTTTCGCAGGTCAACGATCTGCTGGCCAGCAATATCTCTTCGTCGGACGAGTCCATGGCGATGCTGAGAAATGTTGTTGGCGATTTTGTTCTCGATCCTTTCGCGCAAGGTGGCGCTGGTGGCGGCAGTAGTGGAACGGTCCTGGGGGAGATGTTCAAGACCTTCAATATGTTCATCTTCATCACTGCGATGATCTGGTTCTCCTACAACTGCGCTGGTGCACTAGCGCAGACGATGCACGAGGGCGTCATTCTGGGGCAGCGCATGTCCACCGTCTGGTTGCCGATTCGGGTGGCATTTGGTGCTGCGAGCTTGATGCCGGTTTTTGGCGGATGGGCGTTCTGCCAGGCATTGATGATGATTAGCGCAACCATGGGGATTGCTGGTGCCAACGCAATCGCGAACACAGCGATTGCTAGTACTGCCCAGTTTCAGGTGGCCGTTAATCCCATGGGCTCGGTTAAGCAGGCTAAGCAGTTGCACAATCTAGAGTCGAACATTTTGCTGGCGACCGCTTGCACAAGGGCGGCAAACAAGCTGAATCAGGAAGCCGCGGACTTGGCAGCGACAGGAGCTAGTGAATTCTCGACCGGCCAAAATGCTGTTACAAACTATGCGCCCCGGCTATCTCGCTCAACGACTTCGATCATCCTTTCCTTTCCTAATAATGCCGGCTCTGCAGGTTGCGGACGAATCACTTTGAGTTTTAATCCTAGGGGAAATAGCGCGACGTTGTCCGATATTGCAGGTTCAACATTCGGTTTTCGTGTAGCAGGTGTCAATTATGACGGCATTCGAAATGTCGCCATACAAAGCCACATAAACACAATCAAGGCGGTGTATCTCCAGGCTAATAAGATTGTTGATGGCGCGCTAAGCGAAGAGGGTGGTTCGGCTGCCATCACGAACGCCGTAGCCTTGCTGAAGCAGGGATATTTTGGTAGCTATTCACAGCTGTTCCAGGAACAGCTCGTGGATATGACCGGGAAGGCTAACAGCACATCAAATATTTCGGCCGTCAGCGATCAACTTATCAATACGATGCAGCAAGGCGGTTGGGCTACGCTGGGGATCTGGTACGGTGTCTTTGCCGAAGTGAATGAGGCAATGAACGAAATGTTGGATCCGGTGGCCACGTTCGATAATCCGAAACTTTCTATGACATCAGTTGATGAGGGCGTACAAGCGGCGCTGTCAGGGCTAATTGCAGCCGCTCAAGCGGACGACTCCCCCCCGCCATCGAACGGAATGTTGGAGACTGCCACTGGTAATACATCGCTTGGCCAGGCCATTATGGGTTCTGTGATGAACATGATGGGTGGCAGCAGTGCAACAGGCTTAAGCAAGACTCTCAATCCCGTTATCGCATTCAAGAATATTGGCGACAACGCCTTAGCGATCGCGCAGACACTATATTTCGGATATAAGGCGGTCCAGGCGATCCCGTTGGTAGGGACCATCGCTGATAAGGTTACTGAAATGGCAGCTCGCAGCACCGGGATTATGAAAGCGGTTTCCTCGATCATCAGTGATGCTGGCGGGCTTATTGTGCCGATTGCATTTGTGCTCTTCGCGACTGGGGCTGCAATGGCGTTTTATCTTCCGATGTTGCCATTTATTCAATGGTTTGCGGCGTTGGTCCAGTGGTTCACGTCGATTCTTGAATCCCTGGTTGGTGGTTCCTTGTGGGCGCTGGCCCACTTTGACTCTGATGGCGAAGGCATGGGGCAGCGTACGAGCTACGGGTATTTATACCTTTTAAATAATTTTGCTCGCCCCATTACATTAACTCTTGCGTTTTTCTTCGCAGCTGGAACTGTGACTGTCTTGGGCACTTTCCTTTTCAAATACTACGGAGCAGCTGTCGCATCGGCACAAGGAAATAGCCTCACCGGGTTGATGTCGATAGTGGCATATTTGGTGATTCTCGCGGTCATCGGTATGACCTTGATCAACTCATCATTTTCTCTGCTTCTGAGTATGCCGGATCGTCTTATTGGATGGATCGGCCACAACTCTGCTAGTCATATCGGGGCGGATGTGGAGAACCGAGTGAATTCAGTCTTCATCAATGCTGCGAGGAGTAGTGCCCAGACCATGGCGCCTAAAGAATCGAATGATGGTGCCGCAGTGAGGCCAAATAGTAGTTTCATGGAGGATGTTAAGCGTGGGCGTTCAGGGCGCTAGGAGTTTCTGCCGAGTGTTTGAGAACAGAATGCGACTTGGCCAATGGGGGGCGCTATACGAACGCCCTAACACATAGGAGGGAACGTAATGGGAAGCTTCTGGGAGAATGAGCGGCAAATCGCCGCCATGCAGCTGGCTGTGACCGCCGGACAAGCTGGACGAACCATCGTTAATCGTTGGAATTCTCGCGTCAGAGCCCAGCAAATGGAATTGCGCGTTCGGGAGGCATATAAGGCTGCCTTGGCAGCAGCCAAAGATACTGGAAATATGCCCGAAGAGTTTCAAGGGGCAGTTCCAATTGACGAGTTGGGCAAGCAAATAGCGATCAAATCTGTTGCATTGAATGAGCTCGCTAAATATGCCCCGGATCATCCTCTCTTAGTGTCGGAGATGGCGCAGTCCGTCATAGCTCAGGTAACACTGATAAATTACAATCGGGCAGAGCGACCTGTCGATGGAGATGGGGTGATTCATTATTCTGCACACATCCCGGATGAGGAAGACATCGAGGCAATTTACAGGGAGTATCCGGGCGAATAGTCGTTCATCCTCTCCGTCTGCACTTCTACCAAGATAGCTGATAGCTACCAGCTATCTTGAATCTATGAATCTGTGATACCGTAAATCACAGTAGAAAACGGTTTTTTACGGTATTTGACGGTAATGAAAAAAAACTCCCATATCGATACGAAGGTCTCAGCCGATCCTGCTCTGTTCAAGCCGCTTAAGACGTCAGTGACGATAAGAATCGACGCAGATGTTTTGGCTTGGTTCAAGAGCCAGGGAGCTGGACATCTCACGCGCATGAATGCCGCATTGAGAGATGCAATGCTTCGGTCGAAGATATCTGAAAAAGACTGATGGCAGATTAGTGAACCCGAATGAATCGAATGTTGGGGCTCTGCCCCAACGCCCCGCTCTCGCCGAGTGGCATCTGGGGCCGGGGGGACCCCTGCCCCAATGCCTTGAGCGTGATTGATCTGGAAGGCCGTCAAGGGTTCGCTGCGCCCTCCAGGGGGCCCGAGTCCTCGCCTTCGGCTGCGGGCCGCACCAGCCCCCTTACGGCCCTTGACTGCCTTCCAGATCGTTAAACCGTATATCCCCATGAGTATTGAGCGGATCGTGAAAAATATTTTAGTAGTGGATCTTGAGGCGACTTGCTCCGAGGATGGCTCAATCCCAGCTGAGGAGATGGAAATCATCGAAATTGGAGCCTGTTGGGCAACGGAGACTGGCGTTGTGCTGCAGCGATTCCAACATTTCGTGAAGCCGTTGCAACGGCCAATACTGACACCTTTCTGCATGTCGTTGACTGGCATCTCCCAATCCGATGTAGATGGCGCGCCGCTCTTTCCTGTGGCCGCGCAAGCCTTAAGCGATTTTGTTTTGCAAACGGGTGGTCTCGATCCTGTCTGGATGAGTTGGGGGGCTTACGACCTCAAACAACTCTTGAGGGATAGCGAGCGACACTGTATTGCTACACCGCTGAGTATGCCGCATCAAAATGCCAAAAGATTGTTTGCCAAGGCCCAGCGCATCGGTAAAGAGGTGGGCATGGCGAAGGCATGCGGGCTAGCGAAAATCGACATGGAAGGGCAACATCACCGAGGTCTCGATGACGCGGTCAATATCGCCAAGTTGATGCCGTGGATCTTGGGGACGGTTCATCTTGGCGCTTCTTGAGTCTCAGTTCGTAGAAGTATGTTTTCCCAATCTATACGAGAAAGAGATATGTTTTCTATCGCTGATTCAAACGCCAGCAAGGGTTCTAATCCTGGATATTCTTCTACAGCTTGAGAAATGTACTCGCGAGCTTTTTTTTCGTCGCCAGAAATCCGATGCAACTCTGCCAGGTAAAGAGCCATAGCCGCACCAAACAGAATTCCAGCATTGATACCTTTCTTGTCGTGGCGCTGCTTGAGATATTCATTCATTAGCCGATCACTGTCCTTCAGCATCCATTCAGGATAAGGATGATTGGTAACGGTATGTATTAACAAGCTGAATATTGATGGCTCATCAAATAACGGCAAAAACGGCTCGATGAATTGTTTCATTTCCTCTCGTTCTTCAGCAGGCAAACAGTACGAGAAAAGAAGATAAATTAGAGCTAGCGGAATTTTTTGCTCTTGTTTTTGCAGCTTGGGAAGCTGTAACTCAATCCTTTTACAGACATCTCTCATATTCGATATGCCAGATTTTTCTGAAGACACTAGTTGGTCTGCCATTTGCTGCAAAAGGCCGTTTAGATAAAGATGGGAATTGGTATGGGAGAAGCCCGCCGCGTCGTGTAGCCATTCACTGGGGGCCAATGGCAAACGGATGACATTCGGGTAATCGTCAAAGTAGTTGTATTGTTCTCGGTCTATTTTCGGTGATCGCCTCACAAACTCTATAATTACGTGTCGTGCAATACGGGCAAGGCCTGCGATACTTAGGTAGGAGATGGAGTCTTCAAGTTGTGTATCAGCGTGCCACGGGTTTTGCAACAAATTGCGAGGGAGCGGCTCCAATTCATGTACATACTTTGATCTGAGTGCATAGGCTTTCTTCAGACCTCTCATTAGGGCTGAGCGACCAACAGGCATTATTTTTCCAGTTGCTTCGCTTCTGAAAAAGGAAGGCCTTAGATGGTCCAAGGTGAACTCTACGAATCTTCGTCCAAGGGCTGCATGCTCAATTCCTAGGACCGCATTACGAACGGCTTCTGATATGTCTAGCGGAGCGTTCTCCAAGGCCTTATCGATCGGTTTACGTTTCTTGTCGTCTAGGTCGCTCCAGATCGGTGTGAAATCATCGAAGCCTTGTACTAATGACTCAATTGCCGCGACCAGCAAAGTATAGGCTAGACTCAAATCGTCTCCTAACCTATACATCGCAGTTACGTATCGTTCAATTGCTCTTACTGCGCCCTTATAAGAGGCCCGTGGAAGTCCCATTAGTTCATCCACAAAGTTCACGAGCTCGTCGAGATCCTTTTGTTCGTATGGGACTTTTTCGTCGAACATTCGGGGGACAAACGCCTTTGGTACCGCCGCTATTCCGAGACCAGGGCTACGCCCATTTACGAGTCGGGTAGCTAAATGCTCGTCAGCGGTAAATGTTGCGTTTAAGCTGAAAGAGACTACGGCTGCAAAATCTTGGATCAGAGTGTCCGGGCCAACAGATGCAATCATTCCTGAACGAATTATCCCTTGAGGTTTTGGTAGCCGTTCCGTGATTTCGCATATCACACAATTTAAGTCTCCCCATCGAGTTGCAGGAAGAATGTTTCCTACCTTTGTCTCAATGGATGAGCTGAGAAATGAGTAGTTGGTATAGACGACTCCCCGATGAACCGTTTCGAATAAATGTTCCGCTACGGTCGATTCATAGAATTTTCCGGTACTTATTTGCAGCATCGTATTCCTCTCGTTCTTCTTGGGAAGGGAAATATTCTATAACGGTAGCGTTTTGGTGACATGTGATCGCTTTTGGTGGCTTATGCCCTCTGAGCAACGTTACAGCGGCGATTTGAGTCCGATCGCGGCGGATGCCGCGACGACCGTAGGGAGCCGAATGGTCGGATGCCCGAAGGGCACCGCTGTTTGTCATGGCAATGCGCGCCGCCGACCGGCGCGTATTGCCACGTCGAGGTGGTTGATTCGGAGTTAGGAATCGTCTCTTAGCGCAGTATGTGCTTCTGCGACATCAGGGAAGAAGAGCCGTCTGTCTACCTCCCTGGTCAGCCCTTGATCCATAAGCTGAAGAAATTCGGTAGTGCTTATTTTGCCCATCTCCACCGCCTTTAACATCACGGCGCCGGCCAGTATCTTGCGCCGATTCTCAGTTTTTCTGCTCTCGGCCGCATAGCGGGCCTCTAGTAATTTTTTTCTGGCGCGCAGTTGCTCTAACTTTTGTTGTTGGTGATTAATTTTTTCTTGAATTTGGTCGATGACTTTAGTCATAAATGCTCCGATTTTTCAGGCGCTTGAATGTTTCGCTGAATGCTGCGCGACTTTCGTGGAATTTGGCTTCTTTGGCATTACTGGTGTTATCGGGAGGTCCGTTTTTCGTCTTGTGCGACGTATCGTGCCCCGTAATTGCCTCATGCACGCGCTCTTTTAGAGCGAATGTGATTTCGCCGGGCTGACGTTCGATTCCTAGCTCTTTGGCTTTGGCTAACAGAGCTTTCTCTGAGGTCTGCCATGATTCTGTCACTTGATCGAGCTTGCTTTGCTTAATCATATCTGCTGTAAATCCTGCAAATCCGAGTCCGCAGCACCTAAGAATTGCCTCTTGTAATGTTATTCCCGCTTTTCTAGCTTCGGCCTTGGTTTGTTCAAGAGCTGTTTCAGTTACCGGGGCATTTTTTGCGATTCGAAGGGCGATCCAGTCCCTGGCAACTTTCTCGTCAATTTCGGCTTCTAGTAAGGCGTGTAGTGCCAGCCAGTGGCCGTCCTCTAAATTTACTTTGGGGGATTTTTTTCTAGCCGTGAAATTAGTCTCTATATTCTTTGAAGTAGTCTTTGAATTAGCTGGTTGCATTTCTACTCCCTTGCTGGCAGAGCTTTGCCGGCTAGATGGAGCGATTTCGCCATCCAGTTGGTAGGATCCTGCCAACTGGTATTGGGACTCTAAAAGCTTTCCGAGTTCTGTCAAATTCACCTTGTAATTCAACTTTGCCGGGACGCCCATGCGTCGCTCCTCCAGCAGTTTGAGAGATTTCAGGAGCCGTCTTGCGCTTTCTTGCTCAGATCGGCTCATTCCCAATTCCCACTCCCAACTTTGCCTTGATCGATTTCTGGGCGGGATTAGCGAGCCGTGTTCGTCGCGGTCACCGTCCCGTAGTTTGAACCACCATGCGCCTTCTCCAGCTATTTGTTGCCAGTAAATAGCTTGGCAGAGATAGAGTGCGGCAAGAGGCGAGCCTAGTGCTCGAGATAGAACCGGACGAAACGCGACGATCTCTCTGTCTGCGAGCAAAGATGCATAAACGAGCTCGGGCGGGGAGAGGCGGTTTGGTAAGAGGGCACTCAATCCACACTCCCTAACGACGAGGCTTGCTCGCCGGCGGCGCGCTCTTTGTTGGATTTTCTTCCTCTCTTTCTGGGAACAAAGCCACTATCTTGGCAGGGACGTTCGCAGCCCTGCAGATATCGAACAAGTGTCTCAGTCTTGACGTAGTTCCGTCCCGCGAACTGCACTACTGGCAGCGGGAACTTCCCACGAGTCATCATGTTTTTAATTGACTGATATTGGACGTGTAAGAAGCGCGGTAAAAGTTTTACCGGCATGAGCTCCGCGCCACCATTGGCGGCAAAGATGCGTTCATCAAGCGTTGTGCGGGTGTAATAAGATTCGGACATGACTTCCCCTTGTAGTCAGGTACCACCTGACATTGCGCGCCGCGGCGCTCAAGGTTGAAGTCAAGGGATTTGGGCCATGCCGTTCATGAGAATGGCAGGGGGGCGGAATGACTCCTCATTTCTGTACCAATGCTGACCTATCGACCGCGGTCTGTTTGCAGCATTGTTCCCAACTTCCGGGGTACAAATTGATTCATCCAACTAGCTGGACACGTTTTTTCTACAGAACCAGGGAGCTGACCCTCATCAGCTGTGGCCTTTCGAACGTGATGTGTTGATCCGCTTGTGCCTCTTCCCACATCACGTGGTTGGCCGAGGCCAACGCAACGAGTGTTCCTATTCTAGCGAACATGTTTTGGACATCGCAAGATTCTATTGGTACTTTTTAGATAGAATGCACAATGTCCTCAGGACATCCTAGGACAAACCGAAGGGAGTTTTGCCCCGGAGTTTTGTTGACGAGGACAATTCAGGACAAAATCGGAAGGTACGAAGAGTAGTTGTTTGTAGTACTTATGCGTACTCTAAATTCTTGATTTAAAAAAGAAAAACGCACCCATGTGGGTGCGTATTCTGATGGTGCCGGGAGCCGGAATCGAACCGGCACGCCTTGCGGCGCGGGATTTTGAGTCCCGTGCGTCTACCTATTCCGCCATCCCGGCGACGCGAGCCAGCGATTATTACCGATTTCGCTTTGCCGGGCAAGCCCTGAAGACCCCCGGTGCACCACTGATGTGAAAATTATTTACCGCACACCGCCTCAATGGCCCGTTCCCCCGTCGAACCAGGTATCGGATCCTGCAGCTTCACGTCCGAATACGCCAGCTGCGGTGCCAGCAGCAATTGACCCTTGCCATCGGGCTGCGCATACATCTTGCGGCTGCCAAAGCCGAGCTGGCGCGCCGAGCAGTCAAAGTAGGCGGTCGAGATCTCCGACAGGTAATACGTCTTGCTGCCCTGGCCCATCAGCAGCTGCGGACGGTTCCAGTTCAGCAGGATCTGCGCCTGCCGCACGCTGCGCGTGTTGACGATGCTGCCCTTGTCGATGAAGAAGCTGCCGATGTTGTTCTCCCCCAGCGGCATCCACTCGGCATGCGCCGGCAGGCAGGCCGCAGCCAGTGCCGTCGCCAGCAGAAGGGACAGGCGTGGAGCGGAGAGGAAAGAAGAAAAGCGTGGATCCATGTGGGGCAGGGCGTCGCGTCAGGTCAGCATCATGGCCAGCATGGCGACATCGTCCTCCAGCAACAGCACCAGCGTGATGCTCCAGAAGAGCAGCTCCGCCAGCAAGCGGTGTCCTGTCATGCGCAGGCTTGCAGCCATGTCCAACTCATCGATCGCGAAAAATGAAAGTGCGGCCATCCTAACATGCCCTTTACGATTGAACATGGCCCCACCGCATGAAATGCCCCACGAAAAAATGGCCCGCACCAGGCGAGCCACTTGTTGCTGCAATGAAGACCGGTCAGCGATCAGATCGCTGCAGCAATCGCCTGGCCCACTTCGGTCGTATTGCTCTTGCCGCCCAGGTCCGGCGTGGTCGGTCCATTGACCAGCACCTCCTCGATGGCCGCCAGCATGGCATCGTGCGCCTGGCGATACTTGCCTTCGCCATTGCCCAGGAAGTCCAGCATCATCGCGCCGGACCATATCGTGGCCACCGGGTTGGCGATGTTCTTGCCGAAGATGTCCGGCGCCGAACCGTGCACCGGCTCGAACAGCGACGGCAGCTCCCGCGTCGGATTGATGTTGGCCGAGGGCGCAATGCCGATGGTGCCGGCGCAGGCCGGGCCGAGGTCGGAGAGGATGTCGCCGAACAGGTTGGAGGCCACCACCACATCGAAGCGGTCCGGGTTCAGCACGAAGTGCGCGGTCAGGATGTCGATGTGGTACTTGTCGCGGCGCACGTCCGGATACTTGGCACCCATGGCTTCCACGCGCTCATCCCAGTAAGGCATGGTGATGGCGATGCCGTTGGACTTGGTGGCCGAGGTCAGGTGCTTCTTGGGGCGGCTCTGCGCCAGGTCGAAGGCGAACTTCAGGATGCGGTCGGTACCCTTGCGGCTGAACACCGATTCCTGGATCACGGTCTCGCGCTCGGTCCCTTCAAACATGCGGCCGCCGATGGCAGAGTACTCGCCTTCGGTGTTCTCGCGCACCACGTAGAAATCGATGTCGCCCGGCTTGCGGTTGGCCAGCGGGCAGGGCACGCCCGGCATCAGGCGCACCGGACGCAGGTTGACGTAGAGGTCGAAATCGCGGCGGAATTTCAGCAGCGAACCCCACAGCGAGACGTGATCAGGCACCGTGGCCGGCCAGCCGACCGCGCCGAAGAAGATGGCTTCAAAACCCTTCAACTGATCGAACCAGTCATCCGGCATCATCTTGCCGTGCTGCGCGTAATAGCCGCAGTGCGCCCAGTCGAAATGGCTGAACTCGATGTCGATGCCGAACTTCCTGGCAGCGGCCTCGACCGCGCGCAGGCCTTCGGGCATCACTTCCTGGCCGATGCCGTCACCGGCGATCACGGCGATCTTGTGGGTCTTGCTCATCGTTGCTGCTCCTCTGGAGAAAGGGGAAACCGGCATGCCGGGTCTGTAAAGTGCAGCCATCATAAATCGCTTCCCGCGTGGGATCATCCACGAACTGGTGATTTTATAAAACACGATTCGTGAACAGTGCAGAAAACGTCAGCCATGAAAAAAGGCAGTGCCGTCATGACGGTACTGCCTTTTTCGGGGGAGTCTGCTGCGAGGGCCTCGTCAGCCGCCCAGTGTCTCGCCCCAGATGCTCACGCCCATGGTGTGTTCGGCACCCGGTTCCAGTTCCACCAGGTCGTCCATCACGTTGGCGGTCTCGATGCAGAGCATGCGCTGCCAGGCATCATCGGCAAACTGCGACAGGCGGCGCGCCTTGCTCACCCACGGGTTCCAGACCACGGCCGAAGTGGAACCGCTGGCCTCGATGTGGATGCGGCGGTTCCAGCCCTCGTCGCGGATGGCCAGGTGCGGCGGCAGGTCCAGATAGATGCGGTCGGTCTCGCTGCTGACCACCAGCGGACGCTTCTGCTCGCGCTCGGCCCAGCCTTCCAGCGTTTCGATGTAGCGCTGGCCTTCGAGGCCATCGACCGTCACGTTGTGGATGCTGCTGACGGCAAAGTAGCTGTGCAGCGCTTGCGTGAGGGCGATGTGCTGTTCGCTGCCATTGCGGGTGGTGAGTTTCAGGTGCAGGCGATCATCCAGCAGGATTTCCAGGCGCAGTTCGATGCCCGGCGGCAGGTGGCGCAGGGCGGGCGATTCGGTCGTCGGCGGGATGGCCAGGACCAGGCGCACGGTGTCTCCTTCGATGGCGTTTTCCATCAGCAGCCAGGGAATGCCGCGCACCAGGCCGTGGGCCGGCAGGCGGCCACCGGCGTGCAGCGCTTGTACCTGCGGCGGATTGCGCATGAGGTCGCCGAACCATGGCCAGCACACCGGGATGCCGCCACGTACCGAATTGCCGGCCTCGAAGGCGGCTTCCTCGCTCATCCAGATCACCGGCTCCTGCCCGTGCACCTGGTAGCGCAGCACCTGCGCGCCTTGCTCGGCGATCAGCAGTTCGGCACGCTCGGTCTGCACGCGCAGGCATTGCAGCTGGTTGACTTCGATGCGCTGGATATGAGGGAGATCGGGCGGGACTTCCTGTTCGTCGATGAGGCTCATGCTGCTACTCCAAGAGAATTCGTTGCGATTGCGCAAGACTGCCACATTTCGGGCGCTTGCGGGAGATTGGCCGCTGGGGCAGGCGATGCGCCGCGTCTCGCCAGGTTGGGGGAGGAGGGCGGTCCGGGACTATAATCCACAGATCGTGGACTCCAATGCCTACATATCGTGAACAATTCTCCCCTGCTCGAAGACCTGCGCTTGTTCTGCGTGGTGGCCCGCCACAGCAACTTCGCCGAATCGGCGCGCGAGGTCGGTGCCTCGCCGGCCTACATCAGCAAGCGCATCGCCCTGCTGGAACAGGCGCTGGGCGTGCGCCTGTTCCATCGCACCACGCGCAGCGTGGTCATGACCGAGGATGGCGGCAATGTCCACGAATGGGCGCGCAAGATCCTCGATGATGTCGAGCAGATGATGGAAACCGTCAGCAGCGCCAAGCGCGTGCCACGCGGCTTGTTGAAGATCAGTACCAGCTTCGGACTGGGGCGCAAGGTGGTCTCGCCGCTGCTGTCGCGCTTTGCCAGCGAACATCCGGAACTGAAGATACAGCTGGAGCTGGTGGACCGGCAGATCGATCTGGTCAACGAGGGCATCGACCTCGATATCCGCGTGGGCGCGGGGCATGAGCCGCATCTGTTCTCCAAGCGCATCCTGCCCAGCCAGCGCGTGCTGTGTGCCAGTCCGGCGTATCTGAAGAAGCATGGCGCGCCTGCCGACCTGGCGGCGCTGCGCCAGCACCAGTGCCTGGTGATCCGCGAGCGCAACCAGTCCTTCGGGATCTGGCGCATGATAGGCCCCAAGGGGCAGGAGACGGTGAAGGTGTCCGGTGGACTGGCCTCCAACCACGGCGAGATCATCCACCAGTGGGCGGTGGATGGGCACGGCATCATCCTGCGTTCGATCTGGGATGTGGCAGACAGCCTCAAGCGCGGGCGCTTGGTGCGGGTGCTGCCGCAGTATTTCCAGGAGGCCGACCTGTGTGCGGTCTATCCGGTGCAGTTGAAGAATTCGGCCAAGGTGCGGGAATGCGTGCGCTTCCTGCAGAAGCATCTGGATGTCACGGCATCGTCGGCGACGGTGTAGCCGAGCCGGTTCAACGTCCGTCGAATCGCTGCCGCACGATGCGTTCCAGCAGCTGCGCCACCAGCGCCACCGAGGCATCCTCCGCGTGACGGCGATGCTGCAGCAAGCGCAGCGGCGGGGCCTCCAGCGGCAGTGGCGGGCGCAGACAGGTCAGTGCCACCGGATGCGCAGCGGTAGCTGCAGGCACGCAATGCATGGGCATGACCGCGATCAGGTCCGAGCCCTGCAACAGCGCCGGGGCCATCAGGAAATTCGGGATCACCATACCCACACGGCGACGCAGGCCCTGCATGGCGATCTGCTCGTCGATCATGCGGTTGAGCGTGTCGTGGCAGGCGATCTGCAGGTGCGGATACGAGAGCCAGCGCGACAAGGTCAGCGCATGCGCTGCCGGATGATCGCGCCGCATCACGGCCACGCAGCGCTCCTGCAGCACTTCACGTCCGCGCAGCTGGCCGGTCGGCCTGGTTGCACCCAGTACCAGATCGGTCTGCCCGCGTTCCAGTCGGGCGGCGGCATCGGCATCGCCCAGCCAGGTCTGGAATTCCAGATCCAGTGACGGCAGCTCGGCAGCCAGTTCCTGATACAGCGCATGCGCAACCACCTGCGCCGGATAGTCCGGCATGAGAATGCGAACGCGCTGCGCCACTGCGGCTTGCGATGGCACCTGCTGCGCCGGGCTGGCTGTCTGCGCTTGCGCATCGCCGGCCAGCATCTGGCGCACTGACTCACGCAGCGCCTGCGCCGTCGCCGTCAGCCGCATCTGCGTGCCGCCATCTTCCAGCAGCGGATCACGCAGCAACTGACGGCACCGTTCCAGCGCACTGGCTGCGGCCGGCAGGGGCAGGCCCACACGCGCCGCAGCACGCGCCAGATGGACTTCATCGAGAACCGCATCGAGCAGGCGCAGCAGGCGCGCATCCATGCCCGCCAGTGCAGGCATCGCAGGCAGGGGAGCAGGCAGGGCGGGGGAATGGCTTGCAGCGGAATTCATGGCGCAGGGAGGCGTGGCAGCGAAAAGAGAAGGGCCTGCCGCCAGGACGGCAGCAGGCCAGGGGCGCGAGTGTAGCCGCTTCGCCCCACGCCCACAAGCGGCGCTTGGTGCAGTGTGGCCTCGGACCGGACCCGGTCAGCCGAAGGCTTCCTTGATGGTCTGGATCTTGCCCATGTCGTTGGCGTCATAGCCGGCCAGGTTGTTGACCACCTTGCGGAAGCTATCCGATTGCAGGATATCGATCACCGAGCGGATCAGCGGATCCTGCAAGGACGCCGCCGGCAGCGCGAAGAAGTAGCGTTCGCGCACCAGCGGGATGAAGCCCAGGCCGAAACGATGCGCCGCCGTCTGCACGCCGAAGCCGACATCGGCCATGCCGCTGGCGATGAAGGCGGCCACCGCCGAGTGCGTGAACTCGGTGTTCTCGAAACCGTTGATCTTCTTGTGGGGGATGCCGGCTCCATTGAGCATCAGTTCCAGCAGCATGCGCGTGCCCGATCCGGCTTCGCGGTTGACGAAACGCAGGTCGGTGCGGGTGAGGTCGGCCAGGCCGCGCAAGCCCTTGGGATTGTCCGGCTCGACGAACAGGCCCTGGTTGCGGATGGCCAGGTGGATCAGGCAATCGCTGCGCTTGTTGAGCCACTTGGCATAGGTGGCGATGGCCGGTTTCTCGAATTCGCCCAGCGGCACATGGAAGCCCGCCAGGTCGCATTCCTGGCGCGACAGCGCCGCCACCGCATCGGTGCTGTGGCGGTAGCGCACCTCCACCGGCAGGCGGCCTTCATTGATCTTGTTGAGCAGCGCCGCCACCGCAAAGCCGTGGCTGGCATTCAGGCGCACCTTCTCGGATTTGCCTTCCACCGTCTTGCCCAGCTCCACCTCCAGCTCCGAGGCCAGGCTGTCGAGGGTAGGGGAGAGACGCGCCGTCACCAGACGATCGGCCCACAACAGCTTGCTGGCGAAATCGGTCAGTGTGGTGCCGCGGCCACGCCCGCTTTCAATGAGGGCGTTGCCGAACAGGCGCTCGGCCTCGCGCAGCAGGCCCCAGGCATGGCGATAGGAATAGCGCGTCAATTGCGCGGCACGTGCAATCGAGCCGCTCTGCTGGATCGCGGTGAGCAGGGTCAACAAGTTGGCCGTGTCCAGCGCCGCCTCGTTGTCGTAGGCGATTTCCCAGTGAGGTTTGATGTGGACTTTGAACATTTATGTGAAAGAAAGCATATTGAAACGGCCGTTTATCGGTGATAATTTCGCGTCACCCTGCATAAATGATAGAAAATATATGCGGTGTTGTACATAAATAAATAAACGAAAAGAGAAGGATATCGCCGCAAAGATGGGTCGGTGTCACGATCCGCCCCTACCGGCTTTGCGATGCAATCCTTCCTTCGATTTGCCCACATCACACACTCATAAAATATTCGGAGGAATAATGGCTTTCGATTTCCTGAACAAGGAACACACGGTCGCCAAGCCTGGCTTCAATCGCTGGCTGGTACCGCCAGCAGCGCTCGCAATCCACCTGTGCATCGGCATGGCCTACGGTTTCTCCGTGTTCTGGCTGCCGCTGTCCAAGGCCCTGGGCGTGACCGCGCCCATCGCTTGCGGTGCCGATATCGGCTTCTTCGCGCAAGTCTTCTCGTCCACCTGTGACTGGAAGATTTCCATGCTGGGCTGGATGTACACGATGTTCTTCGTCCTGCTGGGCATCTCCGCTGCGCTGTGGGGCGGCTGGCTGGAACACGCCGGTCCGCGCAAGGCCGGTGTGGTGGCTGCCATCTGCTGGTGCGGCGGCCTGCTGATCTCGGCCCTGGGCGTGAAGACGCACCAGATCTGGCTGATGTGGCTGGGCTCCGGCGTCATCGGTGGCGTCGGTCTCGGCCTGGGCTACATCTCGCCGGTGTCGACCCTGATCAAGTGGTTCCCTGACCGTCGCGGCATGGCCACCGGTATGGCCATCATGGGCTTCGGCGGCGGTGCGCTGGTCGGCACCCCGCTGGCCGATGCGCTGATGAAGAAGTTTGCCTCCCCCACCTCCGTGGGCGTGTGGGAAACCTTCGTGGTCATGGCCGTCATCTACTTCGTCTTCATGATGGCCGGTGCCTTCGGTTACCGCGTGCCGCCCACCGGCTGGAAGCCGGCTGGCTGGACCCCGCCGGTGGCCAAGTCCTCGGCGACCATGATCACCCAGAACCACGTGCACGTCTCCAAGGTCTGGGGCATTCCCCAGTTCTGGCTGGTGTGGCTGGTGCTCTGCCTGAACGTGTCGGCCGGTATCGGCGTCATCGGCATCGCTTCGCCGATGCTGCAGGAAGTCTTTGGCGGCAAGCTGCTGGGCGTGGACATCGGTTTCAATGACCTGTCGGTCGAGCAGAAGGCCGGTATCGCGGCACTGGCTGCCGGCTTCACGGGCCTGATCTCGCTGTTCAACATCGGTGGCCGTTTCGCCTGGGCTTCGTGCTCGGACTTCTTCGGCCGCAAGATGACCTACGCCATCTTCTTCGTGCTGGGCTTCGTGCTGTACGTGAGCCTGCCGTGGTCGGCCAAGTCCGGCAACATCCCGCTGTTCGTCGGCGCAGTCTGCATCATCCTGTCGATGTATGGCGGCGGCTTCGCCACCGTCCCTGCTTACCTGGCCGACCTGTTCGGTACCCAGATGGTGGGCGCCATCCACGGCCGCCTGCTGACCGCGTGGGCGACCGCCGGCATCCTGGGCCCGGTGGTGGTGAACTACATGCGTGAGTACCAGCTGTCCCTGGGCATGCCCAAGAACGAGGTCTACAACACCACCATGTACATCCTGGCCGGCATGCTGGTGCTGGGCCTGATCTGCAACCTGCTGATCCGCCCGGTCGCCGCCAAGCACTTCATGACGCCGGAAGAACTGGCCCGTGAAAAGCAGCTGGCCCACGAAAAGTCGGCCGCCGATGCAGCCGTCACCGCCGGTTCGGGCGACATGTCGCAGATCGGCAGCGGCGGCAACCCGCTGTTCATCGGCCTGGCCTGGGCGGCTGTCGGTATTCCGCTGATCTGGGGTATCACCCTGGTGCTGCAGAAGTCGGCCGTGCTGTTCCGCTGATTGTGCAACACCTCAACGACGATGTAATTTTCGATTACGTAGTCGCGTGAATTTGTAGTCAAGTCATTGTTACACCCGCAGGCCGGCTCCACCCGGCCTGCACGCAGGACCGCAGCGGCGAAAGCCGCTGACACAAGCTGCCATGGCCCCGTGAACCAGGGCAGCTTGTGTCAGCGACTATCAAAAAACAGGAGCATGGCCCGTCCCCGGCAAGGGCAGGCCAGCATCCGCAGTGTTCACACCAACCCATCAAGGCAGGGCGAACATGCAACAACGGAGACCAGCTGGTTCATCTCGCACGGCCGTGCGCACCCTTCACCGGGGCAGCGTCATGCCGCCGCATTGTTCTCCCCATCCCTTGATCTGCTTTCCACAGGCTGCTCCTCCCTAGGCGCGGCTCTTTCCTTTCATTCGTCATTTGCGCGGTCCACAGAAGATCCTCCGGGAGAAGGACAAGGACCGCATTGAAGCAACACAGGAGGCAACAATGAAGAGGCAACAGGTTTTCGACGTGGCGGCGGTGCGCGGCATCATCGCCGAGCGCAAGGACATGGCCGGCGCCATGCTCCCCATCCTGCACGGCATCCAGGACAAGGTCGGCTACATCCCGGCTGATGCGGTCCCGATGATTGCGGGCGAGTTGAACGTCTCGCGCGCCGAGGTGCATGGCGTGATTTCGTTCTATCACTTCTTCCGCCAGGAACCGGTCGGCCGCCACGTGGTGCAGGTGTGCCGGGCCGAGGCCTGCCAGGCGCGTGGCAGCGAGGCCTTGGCCGAGCATGCACAGAATGTGCTGGGTTGCGGTTTCCATGAAACCAGCGCCGATGGCCAGTTCACGCTGGAGCCGGTGTATTGCCTGGGCCAGTGCGCCATCGGTCCCAACCTCACCCTCGACGACGAGCTGCACGCCCGCGTCGATGCCGACAAATTCAAGCGCCTGATCCAGGCCAAGCGGGAGGCATGATGAGCACCCATGAACCCGTGACCATCTATGTCCCGCGCGACTCGACCGCGCTGGCCCTCGGGGCCAACGAAGTCGCCGCCGCCATCGCTGCCGAAGCGCAAAAGCGCGGCCAGTCCATCAAGCTGGTGCGCAACGGTTCGCGCGGCATGTTCTGGCTGGAGCCGCTGGTGGAAGTGGCCACCGCAGCCGGCCGCGTGGCCTACGGTCCTGTGTCGCCGGAGGATGTCAGCGGCCTCTTCGATGCAGGGCTGCTCGCAGGAGGCCAGCACACGCTGCATCTGGGCCTGACTGAAGAAATTGGCTTCCTCAAGAACCAGGAGCGCCTGACCTTCGCGCGGGTCGGCATCATCGATCCGCTCTCGCTGGACGATTATCTGGCGCATGAAGGTTATGCCGGGTTGAAGAATGCGCTGGCCAAGACACCGGAGGCCATCGTCCAGCAAATGATCGATTCGGGTTTGCGTGGCCGCGGCGGTGCGGCCTTCCCGACCGGCATCAAGTGGCAGACCGTGCTGCGCGCACCGGCCGCGCAGAAGTACGTGGTCTGCAATGCCGATGAGGGCGACTCGGGCACCTTCTCGGACCGCATGATCATGGAAGACGACCCCTTCACGCTGATCGAAGGCATGACCATCGCTGCCGTCGCGGTGGGCGCAACCGAGGGCTACATCTACGTGCGCTCCGAATATCCGCATGCGATTGCGACGATGAACGAAGCCATCGCCATCGCCACCGCGCGCGGCTACCTGGGCGATGACATTCTCGGCTCCGGCAAATCCTTCCGGCTGGAAGTGCGCAAGGGCGCAGGAGCCTACATCTGCGGCGAAGAAACCGCCATGCTGGAGAGCCTGGAAGGCAAGCGCGGCGTGGTGCGCGCCAAGCCGCCGCTGCCGGCCATCGAGGGCCTGTTCGGCAAGCCGACCGTCATCAACAACCTGATCTCGCTGGCCTCGGTGCCGGTGATCCTGGCGCGCGGCGCGGACTTCTACAAGAACTACGGCGTAGGGCGCTCGCATGGCACGCTGCCCTTCCAGCTGGCCGGCAACATCAAACAGGGTGGCCTGGTGGAGAAGGCGTTCGGCCTCACGCTGCGCCAGTTGCTGGAAGACTTCGGCGGCGGCAGTGCCTCGGGACGTCCGATCCGCGCGGTGCAGATGGGCGGGCCGCTGGGCGCGTACCTGCCACCCTCGCAATTCGATACACCGCTCGACTATGAAGCTTTCGCCGCGATCGGCGCGATGATCGGGCATGGCGGGCTGGTGGCGTTTGACGATAGTGTCGATATGGCCAGACAGGCCCGCTACGCCATGCAATTCTGTGCAGTCGAATCCTGCGGCAAGTGCACCCCTTGCCGCATCGGCTCCACACGCGGCGTGGAAGTGATCGACAAGATCATCGCCAACGAGGAACGCCCGCAGCAGATCCATTTGTTGAAGAGCCTGTGCGACACCATGGTCAATGGTTCGCTCTGCGCCATGGGCGGCATGACGCCGTTCCCGGTGCTGTCGGCCCTGAACCATTTCCCCGAAGACTTCGGCGCGCCCGGCGAAGAGGCAGCCTGATCCCATCAGCGATTTAGCGCATCAGCGCATCAGCGAATGCAAGGAGTTGCACCATGAATCAGCTCAACGAAACGGATTACGGCACGCCCGCACGTGCCTCGGAACAGATGGTCACGCTGGAGATCGACGGCGTGGCCGTGACGGTCCCGGCCGGCACCTCGGTCATGCGCGCCTCGGTCGAGGCCGGCATCAACGTGCCCAAGCTGTGCGCCACCGACAGCCTGGAACCCTTCGGTTCCTGCCGCCTGTGCCTGGTGGAAATCGAAAAGGATGGCCGCAAGATGAAGGGCTATCCGGCCTCCTGCACCACGCCCTGCGAACCGGGCATGAAGGTGCAGACGCAGACCCCCAAGCTGGCCGAGATCCGGCGCGGCGTGATGGAACTCTACATCTCCGATCACCCGCTGGATTGCCTGACCTGTCCCACCAACGGCAACTGCGAACTGCAGGACATGGCTGGCGTGGTCGGCCTGCGCGAAGTGCGCTATGGCTACGAGGGCGAGAACCATACCAAGATGAAGAAGGATGAATCCAATCCCTACTTCACCTATGACCCTTCCAAGTGCATCGTCTGCAACCGCTGCGTGCGGGCTTGCGAAGAAACGCAAGGCACCTTTGCGCTGACCATCAACGGCCGCGGTTTCGAGTCGCGCGTTTCGGCCGGGCAGATGGAAGCCTTCATGGAATCCGAGTGCGTCTCCTGCGGCGCCTGCGTGGAGGCCTGCCCGACCGCGACGCTGACGGAAAAGACCGTCATCATGCTGGGCCAGGCCGAGCACAGCAAGGTCACCACCTGCGCGTATTGCGGCGTGGGCTGTTCCTTCAAGGCCGAGATGAAGGGCAATGAAGTGGTGCGCATGGTGCCGTACAAGGATGGCAAGGCGAATCAAGGCCACTCCTGCGTCAAGGGCCGCTTCGCCTGGGGCTATGCGACCCACAAGGACCGCATCCTGAATCCCATGATCCGCAAGAGCATCAACGATCCCTGGCGCGAAGTGTCGTGGGAGGAAGCGCTGTCGTATGCGGCCAGCGAGTTCCGCCGCATCCAGGCCAAGCATGGCAAGGATTCCATCGGCGGCATTACCTCTTCCCGCTGCACCAATGAAGAAACCTATCTGGTCCAGAAACTGGTGCGTGCCGCCTTCGGCAACAACAACGTCGATACCTGCGCCCGCGTCTGCCACTCGCCGACCGGGTATGGCCTGAAGCAGACCCTCGGTGAATCGGCCGGGACGCAGACCTTTGAATCGGTGATGAAGTCGGACGTCATCCTCATCATGGGAGCCAACCCGGCGGCCGGTCACCCGGTGTTCGCTTCGCAGATCAAGCGTCGCGTGCGCCAGGGGGCCAAGCTGATCGTGATTGATCCGCGCACCACCGAGATGGTCAAGTCGCCGCACCTGAAGGCCGACTATCACCTGAAGCTGCGCCCCGGCACCAACACCGCCATCATCACGGCGCTGGCTCATGTGATTCTTTCGGAAGGCCTGCAGAACGAGTCCTACATCCAGGAACGCTGCGACCTGCAGTCATACAAGGATTGGAAGGAATTCGTCCTGCGCGAAGACAATTCCCCCGAAGCCATGGCCGCCATCACGGGCGTGCCCGCCGAGATCATCCGTGGCGCGGCGCGCCTCTATGCCACCGGCGGCAATGCCGCGATCTATTACGGCCTGGGCGTGACCGAACATGCGCAAGGTTCGACTACCGTGATGGGTATCGCCAACCTGGCCATGTGCACCGGCAACGTCGGCCGCGAAGGCGTGGGCGTTAACCCGCTGCGCGGTCAGAACAATGTGCAGGGCTCCTGCGACATGGGTTCCTTCCCGCATGAGCTGCCGGGGTATCGCCACATTTCGGATTCCACCGTGCGCGGCCAGTTCGAACAGGCCTGGGGCGTGACGCTCAATCCGGAGCCGGGCCTGCGCATTCCCAACATGTTCGATGCGGCCCTCGATGGCAGCTTCAAGGGCCTGTATTGCGAAGGGGAAGACATCGTCCAGTCGGACCCCAATACCCAGCACGTCGCGGCGGCCCTGCAGGCCATGGAATGCATCGTGGTGCAGGACCTGTTCCTGAACGAAACGGCCAAGTACGCGCACGTGTTCCTGCCCGGTTCGTCCTTCCTGGAAAAGGATGGCACCTTCACCAACGCCGAGCGCCGCATCTCGCGCGTGCGCAAGGTGATGCCGCCCAAGGCCGGCAAGTCCGACTGGGAAGTCACGGTGGCGCTGGCCGAAGCGCTGGGTTACCCGATGCCGTACAATCACCCCTCGGAAATCATGGACGAGATCGCCGCCCTGACCCCCAGCTTCCACGGCGTGAGCTACGACAAGCTGGAAAAACTCGGCAGCATCCAGTGGCCCTGCAACGAGGCTGCGCCGGAAGGCACGCCCATCATGCACGTGGGCAGCTTCATCCGGGGCAAGGGCAAGTTCATCAACACGCAGTATTTCGCCACCGACGAGAAGGTGACGCAGCGCTACCCGCTGATCCTGACCACCGGCCGCATCCTGTCGCAGTACAACGTGGGCGCGCAGACGCGCCGCACCGAGAACTCGCAATGGCACAGCGAAGACCGGCTGGAAATCCACCCGCACGATGCCGAGGACCGTGGCATCCGCGAGGGTGACTGGGTCGGGGTGGAGTCGCGTGCAGGCCAGACCGTGCTGCGCGCGACGGTGACCGAGAAGGTGCAGCCGGGGGTGGTCTATACCACTTTCCACTTCCCCGAATCGGGTGCCAACGTCATTACTACCGACAACTCCGACTGGGCTACCAACTGCCCCGAGTACAAGGTGACGGCGGTGCAGGTGATGCCGGTGACGCAACCCTCGCAATGGCAGCAGCACTACGAGCGCTTCAACCGTGCGCAGCTCGATCTGCTCAAGGGCGAGGCGCAGGCGGAACCCCTGGTGACGAAGTAAGCGGCGCGGGCCTGACGGGCTCGTGCCGGCGTGATTTCCGCAGACACGAGCCCAACCCATCCGCATCAGGCAGGACAGCATGAACACACGCAACAGCAGCAGCCCCGTCATCGACGACACTACCGGCGACTACGCCACCTTCGCCCGCGTGCAGGTGGACCGCTGGCGCGATGGCCAGCGCGAGACGGTCGACGATGTGGTCGCCGAGGAAGTCCCCATCGCCCTCGAATACAACGGCATCTCGCACGCCGTGATGATGGCCACGCCCGCCGACCTGGAAGATTTCGCACTGGGCTTCTCGCTCACCGAAGGCATTCTGGCCACGCCGGGCGAGCTGTATGAATGCGAGATCGTCCCCGGTTGCGAAGGCGTGCAGGTACAGATGCGCATCGCCACCGAGCGCTTCGTGGCGCTCAAGGAAAAGCGCCGCAACCTTACCGGGCGCACCGGTTGCGGCCTGTGTGGTGCGGAGACGCTGGAGCAGGCGGTGCGGCATCCGCAGGCAGTGCGCGGTGGCGCGGTGTTTTCGGTGGAGCAGGTGCATGCAGCTTTCGAACAGATGCAGGCCGGGCAGCACTTGCAGCAGGCGACCGGTGCCACGCATGCGGCGGCTTGGATGGATGCGTCGGGCCGCATCGTGCTGGTCCGCGAAGATGTGGGCCGCCACAATGCGCTGGACAAGCTCATCGGCGCGCTGGCCGAAGAGGAGACCGATTTTGCGCAGGGCGCGGCCATCATCACCAGCCGGGCCAGTTACGAGATGGTGCAGAAGGCGGCCACGGTCGGCATCGGTTTCATCGCCGCCGTATCAGCCCCGACCGCACTGGCGATCCGGCTGGCCGAAGAGACGGATGTGACGCTGCTGGGCTTCGTGCGCAAGCAGGGCCACGTGGTGTATGCGCGGCCGCATCGTTTGCGTTGAGCCGGCGGTGCGGATGAAGAGTTGACGGACAATCGATGAACAGAGCAGGAGGAGACGCACCATGAATATCGAACACCTGGTCAAGATGGCCAACCAGATCGGCAGTTTCTTTTCCACCATGCCGGACCGCGACCAAGCGATCGCCGACCTGGCCTCGCACCTCAAGCGATTCTGGGAGCCGCGCATGCGCAAGGCCTTCCTGGAGCATATCGAGAAGACGCAAGGGGAGGGCTTGGATCCCATCGTGCTGGAGGCGGTGAACCGGCATATGCAGCAGTTGGCGGTGTAGGGCGGCTGCCTGCTTGTGACTTTGAGGAAACCGCTCAGTTGGATGAGCGGTTTTTTTTTCGTGGGTTGAGTGCGGGTGCAGATAAGCACGCCAGTTTGCCCGAAAAACTTCAAGAAAGCGCCAATAGTCCGCCAATAGGTGTAAAAAAACGTTGATAAGATGTTGATTTAATGGATAAAATTCACGGCAATAAAATCGTGAAAGTCCGCCAAATGCTCGCCATTGGAAAGATAGAACCGCTGCTGCCCATGGACTCGGAGCTGGTTCCATTGCTGGAACTGGCCTCGGATCTGCGGGCTGAATCCATTTTGCTGCTCTCGCATGTCGGGGAGCGATCCCGGCCAATGCTGGCGAGCATGCTGCGCGCGATGAATTCCTATTACTCCAACAAGATCGAAGGCCAGCATACTTATCCCGCCGATCTTGAGGATGCGCTGCACCGCCATTTCTCGGCCGATGCCGAGATCCACAAGCGTCAGATCCTGGCACTTGCGCACATGGCGGTGGAAGAAGAATTCGAGGCGCGGGCGCGGACCATGACGTGGGATGCGATGTTTACTCAGGAGTGGATCAGTGATCTGCATGCGTCGCTGTATGCGCGGCTGCAGGAAGAAAGCCATATCGTGCTGGACCAGCATGGGCGTGAACGCGGACGCTTTCAACCGGGCGCTCTGCGCCGACACGCCGTAAAGGTCGGGGCGCATATACCCCCGGAGCACAAACTGCTCCCTGATCTGCTGACACACTTCCATGGTCGCTACGGCAAGGTGCATTACCGCGATGTCAGCAAGATTGTCGTCGCTGGCGCATCCTTGCATCGGCTGTCATGGATTCACCCCTTCATGGATGGCAATGGACGCGTCAGCCGTCTGCACAATCATGTCCTGTTGCATCATCTCGGATTAACCGATGGGTTGTGGTCACCCATGCGCGGGTTGGCACGCAAGCAGGAGGAGTACTACGGTGCCCTCCATCAGGCAGACTTGCCTCGCCGCAATGCCACCGATGGCCGGGGTGAATTGAGTTCCAAGGGACTGGCCGATTTCATCCGCTTTTGGCTTGATACCTGCCTGGATCAGGTTCGATTCATGGGGCAACTCTTGCGGTTCACGGAAATGGAAGCGCGCTACGTCAATCTGGCACTGCTGTTCGCACATGGTTTTGGCCGGGAGCCGGTGCCACATCATCGCAGCATCCTGCGCCCGGAATTGTTGGGCAAAGTCCTGTATCGTCTGTTCCGCGCCGGACAGATGGAACGCAGCGAGTTCAAGGCCGCGCTCGATATTTCGGATCGTACGGCGACCCGGCTGATCAGTCGCTTGCTGGAGCAGCGACTGATCGTCTCAGAGGGGCGTGTGGGGGTGTTGCAGCCCGGCTTCCCCTTGGGCAGTTTTCGTTATCTATTCCCGGGGTTGTGGCCCGAGGCCGAGGTGTTGGAGATGCCACCCATCGGCGGCGAGTAAAGCACTGCAACAGCACTTTGCGGCACAGGTTCTTCCTCACGCCGCCAACGCCACCTCCGCCGCAATCCGATGAAAGCGCCGTCCAAAATAAGCCAGCCCATCGGCTTGCGATGCCGCCAGGCGAATATGCCGGATCTCCACGAACAGCACGCTGTGCGTGCCCGCCTGCTGCTGCAATACGATGTCTCCCTCCAGCACCGCCAGCGCATCGGGCAGCACTGGCTGGCCGTAGTCGCCGATCTCCCAGCCGACCTGCGCCATGCGTTCTTCGGCAGCCAGCCCGGTCATGCCGGCGATCATGCGCGCCACCTCTTCATGATGTCCGGCCAGGATGTTGATGCACAGCCGTCCGTTGCCCACCAGGATGGGATGGGCAGCGCTCTTGACGTTGATGCACACCAGCACCGTGGCCGGGTCGTCGGAGACCGAACTGACGGCACTCACCGTCATGGCGGCGCGTCCTGCAGGACCATCGGTGGTGATGATGTTGACCGCAGCCGAGAGACGCGCCATGGCGTCGCGAAAATCTTGCTTCATGGTAGGTCCGTCCAAAAAAGAGATGACATCCGGCACAAGGCTTCGTATCCTTTGCGCCATCAGCAACGTCGTCTGCGGCGCCGTCAGGCGGATGTCGATCAGCAGGTGAGAGGGAGAACGCATCGCTTATGAAAGCCTGCGTCCTGGGATGAACAATAGACCCTGCACAAATGACGGGTCAAATGATTGTCTGGAATGTTCCGCATGAAGCAAATGAATATCGGCGCAGTGGACTTGAACCTGCTCAAGACCTTCATCGTCATCTGGGAGCTGCGCAGCCTCACCGCCGCCGCCGACCGCCTGCACCTGACCCAGCCCGCCGTGAGCCACGCCCTGCGCCGCTTGCGCGAAATGTTCGATGATCCGCTCTTCGTGCGCAGCACCAGCGCCATGGTGCCGACCGAAACCGCGATCCGCCTGCATGAACCCATCGCTCGCGCCCTGGGCATCATCCACGAGGCCCTGCATACCCACGCCAGCTTCGATCCGGCCACGGCCACGCGGACCTTCCACCTGGTCATGTCCGACATGTCCTGCAGCCACGTGCTGCCCTTGCTGATGGAAGAACTGGCCCACGCCGCGCCGCACGTCTCCATCGAAGTCCAGCAGATGGCCATGGAAAACCTGGGCGCGGCCATGCGCAACGGCGACGTCGACCTGGCCTTCGGCTACCTGCCGGGCCTGCCCGAGGATTGCCAGAGCCAGCTGGTGCTCAATGACGACTACGTCTGCATGCTGCGCAAGACCCATCCCCAGGCTAGCGAGCCGCTGACCATGGAGAGCCTGCTGCAGCTGCGCTACGTCTACGCCAACACCAATACCACCGGCCACCAGCTGGCCGAGGACGTGCTGCGCAATGCGGGCGTGAAGCGCGATTTCGCGCTGCGCATGCCGCATTTCACGGTGGCCCCGCAGATCGTGCGCGATACCGACCTGGCGCTGTTCCTGCCGCGCAGCATCGCCGAGCGCCACAACGTTGATGAGGCCTGCGTGCTGCTGGACCTGCCGCTGGAGATGCCGCGCATCCCGGTGAGCATCTACACCCATACGCGTTTCTCGGCGGACTCGGGCATCCAGTGGCTGCGCAGCCTGCTCATCGAGATGTTCGGACGCGAAGTCGAGAACGCCTGATCCTTCCCCGTACTGGAGTCACATCATGAGCATTGCCGTCACCGGAGACGTTCCCTATTACGCCGTCATCTTCACGTCCCTGCGCACGGAGGGCGATCACGGCTATGGCGAAATGGCCGAGGCCATGGTGGAGGCGGCGTCGCGCCAGCCCGGTTTCCTGGGGCTGGAGTCGGCGCGCGAGGAGGTGGGCATCACCGTGTCTTACTGGGCGAGCCTGGAAGCCATCGCCGCGTGGAAACGCGACCTCGATCACCAGCTGGCCCAGCGTCTGGGACGCCAGCAATGGTACGAGGCCTACAAGACGCGGATCTGCAAGGTCGAGCGGGATTACGCTTTCACCCGCGAGTAAGCTTCAGCAACTGCGCTGCAGGAAATCCATCACCGCTTCTGCAAAGCGTTCCGGCATCTGGTCCGGCATGGGGACCATGCCGTCGTCCAGCGTCTGCCGCTGGCTGCCGGCAATGGCCTGAGCGATACGTTCGCTGTAGGGCGCAGCGTGCGGATCCAGCCCTGCCCGCAACACCAGCGTGGGTGCGCGGACCAGGCCGATGCGATCTTCCATGGGATAGTTGCGCACCACGATATGCCCATGCGAGGCCATCGGTCCGGCCTTGAGGGCATCCACCATGAAGCGCGTGAGCAGGTCGGTATCACCTTCCGGATAGAAAGGCTGGCGGCGCTGCCACAGCTCCTGCAGGTGCGCGCCATCGGTGCGGACCTCCACATCGTCCACCGTACGCTTGCCCGCGTGCGCACTGCGCCGTGCTGCGTCGTTGTAGGGGCAGGAAGACAGCACCAGCGCCGCCACCCGCTCGGGTGCCGACGCCGCGATTTCCATGGCCGTGACTGCCCCGGTATGGTGGCCGACCACGGCGGCCTTGCGGATGCCCAACTGGTCCATCACTTCCAGCGCCAGGCTGGCCCAGCGCTCGATGCTGTGCTGCGCCGGCGGCGGCTTGCAGGAATCGCCAAAGCCCGGCGTATCGATGGCGATGGGGCGGTAGCGCTGCGCCAGCAGGGGCAGCACATCGCGGAATTCGTCCCAGGAACGCGGGGTCTGGTGCAGCAGCAGTACGGGCAAACCTTCGCCCATGCTGGCCACATGCAGGGGGCCGGCGCTGGTAGGGATGAACTGGCGCACGAGGGCGGGAAGGGCAGGGGACATGGGAATGGCTCTCCGGCACGGTGAAGAGGCGGCAGCCTCTTCCCGGTCATCTCATCAACAACGAACAGCAGCGTGAAATGCCAAACGATATAAATGATTTGTATCGTTTGAAAAATTCAGCGCTTCGTTACTTCATCAGCACCGAATAGGTCGGCACATTGTTGGCCCAGCCTGCGGCCAGCGGTGCCACAAACACGTTTTCGGTACGGGTACGTGCGATTTTCCACACGCCATCGACCTTCTTGAAAAGGTTGTTGAGCCGGCTGGAGCGCAGCAGCGACGAGCCATCGCCGAAGATCCACGGCTGGCAGTGCACCCACTGGCCATCGGCGTGCGTGCAGTCGGCATTGACGTGGATCTGTTCCGAAGTCAGGTAGTGGACGTTCAGGAGCAGTTCCGGATCCTTCTTCTGGCCCCAGAAGGCCTGGAAGTGCTTGCGGATCGCTTCCTTGCCGACAGCCTGGCCGAACTGGCCTTCGTAGTAGGAACCGACGCCTTCCCAGATGGCGTCCTCGGCATAGAGGTCTAGGATCTTCTCGATGCGTTCGGCGTCATCGGCCACCGGCTCGGGGCAGGGCGTGTCGCACAGGAACATGTAGCGCGCCTGGATGCGGCGGATGTCGGCCTCGGCTTCGAGGATGTCGAGGCGGCGTTTGAGTTGCTGGATTTCCTGGGTGAAGTCGGTCATGGTGCGTGGTCTCTCGTGATCTTGATCTTGTATGGATGGGAAAAGCCAACCCTGCATACAAGCGCAGGGTTGGCAGCGGCGATCAGTGCATCGCCGCCAGGAGGGGCTTGGGGCTTACAGGTAGCGCGCCAGCAGCTTGCGGGTGGCGATGCGCAGCACGCGGTCGAACAGGTAGCCCAGCAGGCCCAGCGCGATGATGCCCACGAACACCCACTCGGTCCGGCTGAAGTTGCGCGCCGTCCAGATCAGGGCACCGAGGCCTTCGCGGGCCGAGACGATTTCCGCCGAGACCACCGTCAGGAAGGAATTGCCCATCGCGATGCGGGCGCCGGTGACCATGAAGGGCACGGTCGAGGGCAGGATCACGGTGGTCAGGATCTTCCATTGCCCGGCGCCCAGCGAGGCCGCCGCTCGCAGGCGCAGCGGGTTCACCGCCTGCACCCCGGCGATGGTGTTGAGCGTGACGATGAACACCGTGGTGTAGAAGATCAGCGCGATCTTCGACAGTTCGCCGGGGCCAAGCCAGATCACGGCGAGGGTGACGAAGGCGATTGGTGGAATGAAACGGAAGAACTCGATGTAGGGATCGAGCAATTGCCGCACCAGGTCAAACCGTCCCATGAAGATGCCCAGCGGCACGCCGATGGCCACGCCCGCACCCCAGCCGGCCAGGATGCGTCCGGAGGAGGCCAGCACCGATTGCTGCAGGGTGCCGTCACTGATCAGTTCCAGTGCGGCCGCCCAGGTCATCGAGACCGAGGGCAGGAACAGTGGCGAGGTGGTCATCGAGACCAGTTGCCACAACACCAGGCCGCCGACGATGGCGGCCACCGAGATCAGGAAAGGACGGGCTGCTTTCATGCGACGACCCAGGCTGGATGGCATGGCCGACTCTGGTGCCGTCGGGGAGGCTGTCTGTGTGAGCTGCGTCATTGTATGGATTCCTCTTCAATCAAACCTTGTGCGCGCAGCACGCGCGTGACTTCTGCGCCGATGTCGTCGCGGATGCGGGCATACAGTGCCATGCAGGCCGGGTCGGCCGGATCGCGCGGATGCGGCAGGTCGACTTCTTCGATGGCCTTGATGTGGGCGCGCGGACCGGCCGTCATGGTCACCACGCGGTCGGCCAGCAGGATGGCTTCCCAGATGTCGTGGGTGACGAAGACGATGGTACAGCCGGTGCTTTTCCAGATGCGGTCCAGCTCGCTTTGCAGCACCTCGCGGGTCTGCGCATCAAGGGCGCCGAAGGGCTCGTCCATCAGCACCACCGAGGGTTCATTGACCAGCACCCGGGCAATCTGCGCACGCTGGCGCATGCCGCCGGAGAGCTCGGCCGGGAACTTGTCGATGGCGTGCTTCAGGCCGACCAGCGAGACATAGCGTTCGGCAGCGGAACGGCGTTCGGCCGCCGGGATGCCGCGCAGCTTGAGACCGTACTCGACGTTCTCGCGCACCGACAGCCAGGGGAACAGCGCCTCGGACGACTGGAACACGACACCGCGATCCAGCCCCGGTCCCTTGACGCGCTTGCCGGCCACGCTGATCTCGCCGGCCACATCCTGGAAGCCCGCGATGGCATTGAGCAGGGTGGACTTGCCGCACCCCGAGGGGCCCAGCAGGCAAATGAATTCTCCTGCGCGGATATCGAGGTCGATGCCCGCCATGATCTCGTTCTTGCCGATGGTCAGGCCGACGCGCTTGATGGAAACTGAAGATCCATGTCCCATGGCTTACCCCTTGTAGAAACCGCGTTGCAGGATCTTGCTCATGTCCACCGGTGCCTTGATGGCCTGTTTCGACAGCAGGAATTCGCCGATGGCATTGGCGGTCTTGAGATCGGTGTCGGTGAAGTCGCGCACGATCGGTTCCATGTCCTTGAGCGAATTGAGCGTCTGCGGCACCGGTATGCGGGTGATGGCCTGCACCGATTGCGCCGCGCGCGGCGGGTCCTTGCGGGTGATCTCGGAGGCTTCGGCCAGAGCCTTGAGGATGTTGCCGGCCACTTCCTTGTTGGCGGCCAGCCAGTTGGCATTGGCCGAGAGCCACAGGGTGCTGGTGTAGCCGACGTCGCCGGCGGTCATGAGGATGTGGCCGCCTTGCTGCACGCCCAGCGTGGGCCACGGTTCCCAGACGAAGTAGGCATCGATGTCGCCGCGCGCCAGCAGGGCCGGCAGTTCCGGCGGACCGGAGCGCACCATTTCGACCTTGGCGGCATCGATGTTGAGGGTCTTCAGGGTCAGGCCGGTGACGTATTCCGAGACCGAGCCGGCGACGATGCCGAACTTCTTGATCTTGTCGGCCGAGGTGATGGCCTTGCGGGCCACCAGCTTGACGTAGGTCTTGGACTGATAGGTCACGGCCAGCGGACGCAGTTCGGCGCGTGAGAGGCGCACGATGTGCGTGGGTTCGCCGGCACAGCCCAGCTGCACCTGGTTGGCCACCAGCGCGTTGAGCGCTTCGCCGCCGTCGGTGTAGGACTGCACGGTGACGTTTGGGGCGCCGTATTTGGCGAACAGTTTTTCGTTGGCAGCGACGTAGAAGGCCGTGAAGACGGGATCAGCGCCGACGCCGATGATGACGGGTGCGCCCTGGGCCAGGGCTGGCAGGGCAGGCGCAGCGCCTGCAGCGAGCATGGAGGCGGCGCCGAGCAGCAGCTTGCGGCGTTGTGGCGAAACGGTGGAGTGGGTCACGGGCTGGGTCCTCTTTGTAAAGTTGGTGAAACGCCAGTGGAGATGGCAGGCACGGCAGTAACAAAGGCAAAACACGGGGAGCGCTTGCGCCTGCAGCGCAGGCATGAGCGCAGGCAATTTTTCAGGAGGGGAGGCGCATCAGCGCTTGATTCCCAGCTTTGCAAAAAGCGCGCCAGCGCTTTCGTAATTCAACTCCGACAGCGCCGCGTGCTGCGTGACCACCATCGCATCGCGCACGATGCGCTGCAGGCGATGGGTGCGCTGGATGGCGGCCATGCCGGCGGCCTGGTAGGCGTCGTTGACGACTTCCATCGAGACCCGTGCGGCATAGGTGGCCGAGAGCTTGAGCATCATGTCGATCTCTTCGGTGACGGGGTTGCCGGCCACGATCTGTTCCCAGGCCTGTTCGCAGGCGTCGTAGAAGAACATGCGGGCACTGCGCCACTTGGCTTCGGAGAGGCCGAGCTTGATCTTGTAGTACGCGCGGTCGGCCAGGCGCAGCGCACCCGGCATGATCTTGGCGCCACCGGCCATGTCGGTGACGATGTCCAGCGCGGCGCGGGCCAGGCCGATGTTGACGGCGGCGTGCACTTCAGCCTGGTAGGCCAGGGCCGGATAGCGATACAGCGGCTCGTCGATGAGGCCGGCCGCGCCCCGGGCACAGGTCCATTCATGGGCCACGAACTTGTCCTTGAGGCGGGTATCGTGGCTGCCGGTACCTTGCATGCCGACCACGTTCCAGTTGTCGATGATCTCGATGTCAGAAGCCGGCATCACGGCCATGAGCGCGGGCTTGGGTGTGCCGTCGTCGGCGCCGCTGCTGTCCTTGATGCCCACGCCGATCCAGTCTGCTCCCTTGCAGCCGCTGGCGAAGTGCCAGCGTCCGGTGATTTCCCATCCACCGGGGACGGCCTTGGCTTCCTGCAGCGGATAGAGGCCGCCGGCATAGACCTGGTCGGGGCCGCTTGCGTAGATCTTGCGCTGCGTTTCGATGGGCAGGGCGGCGAGATAGGTGTTGGCCGAACCGAAGGCGGCCACCCAGCCGGCCGAGCCATCAGCCTTGGAGATGCGTTCGACCATGGCCAGGAAGGGCGCCGGGGCCAGGGCTTCGCCGCCGAACTTGCGCGGTGTGCCGCTGCGGAAGATGCCGGCCTTCTTCATGGTGGCCACGAGGTCGCGCGGCACGTGGCCGAGCTGATCGAACTCGTCGCGGCGTGCGGTCACTTCCGCAATGAGCGTATCCATTTCGGGAGAGTCCGCATGCGGTGGGGCAGCGGTGACGATTTTTTTCTGGACGGGATAAACATCGAGCGTGATCGAATTCATGGCACACCACTTGGGTTGAAAGGAGGTAGCTGAGTGTCGTCCTGGGTCAAATCAGGGTCAAATTCTATTTAGGAATTGGCCGAATGAATATTAGTAATAATGATTAGGCTGCTCCGGGATGGCACGCAGGCTTGTGCATGGTGCACCCGCATGATGCGCGAAACCCGCATGGGGAGGGCGTTTGGCGCGATCCTGCACCAAACGCGAGAGGGTGGATGCCCTGCTTGGAGAAGTATTTGCAGTATTGATGCGGCTAATCGGTGGTGCGGATTTGCCTGCAGTGGAAGGGACTGACTACCATGGGGGCCGAGATTGAAAGGAAACACTGTTCAGTTTCGTCACAGGCTCCTTCTGGCCTTCATTTCGGGCGGACTTCTTCGGGAGTCCGCCACTTTTCTTTTGCTTTTTCTCTTCTTCTTTCCCTGCAGTCCTTGCGGTGAAGGGATGTCTTCTTTTTTTCTACTGCGTGTTGATTCAATGTGCCGGTGCGGCGTAACGCCTAACGCCAATGCGCATCGGCACAGCCGTGCTGCGCGATGTTCTGCAATTGATCTTGTATGGATTCACGTTGGAGGATGTCCGTACGCAGGACAGAGACATGACCGCCTTCCTTGCGCAGTCCGTTCGTGAGTTGCACAAATTGCGCCGCGTTCAGCTTGCGCAGGGCACAGGCCGCGTAGAGCCGCGCTTCCTTGGTGGCGGAGCCGTCGTCGATCAGTCGTGTGAAGAGTTCCAGCGCGGCCGGGGATTGCAGCAAGCGGCGATAGCGTTGTTCGCTGTCGCTGATGTGGCCGATGAAACCGACCTGGCCGAGGGCGAAGGTGGGTGTCTGGCGCAGGAGGGCGAGGTCATCCGCTGCGCTCTCCGTGGCATGGATGTAGGGAGACGCGAGCATCAGCAATCCGGACATCATCAGTGATCGTGGCAGCTGCAAGCATCTCTTCGGTTTCATGAGGATTTCTCCGGGCCAGGGTGGAAGGGAATCGGCATGATGCCTCAACAAGCAGGCCGTGATGTGCTCTTTGCTGTCCATGCGGTGAATGAAGCTGCGCATGTCGAATCATTTGGATAAAAAAATCGGCCGCATGAAAGCGGCCGATCTTGAATCACGAGAAGGCGGGACAGGAGATCAGTAACGATACCCCAGCGTCAGCAAGATGGTCCGGTCATCCCCCAACGCCACCGCACGCGCCAGACCGCCCGCGTAGTAGTGCGTATTGAAGATGTTCTTGACGTTCAGCGCAGCGCGCCAGCGCTCGGCGTTGTAGGCCACGCCGGTATCGGCCAGCACGTAGCCCGGCAGGGTATAGCCGTTGGTGCGCATCATGCTCTGGCCATGCACGCCGCCGTTCCACTCCCATCCGGCCAGCTGGCCCTTGAAGCGATAGCGGGCGCTGGTGGTGAAGTTGTGGCGCGGGACGTTGTCCAGCCACTGGCCCACGGTGGTGCTGCGCTGGCCGCCATCGTCGGTCACGATGGCCGCCGTATAGGAGTAGCCCGCGTTGAGGCTCAGGCCATTGCGCAAGTCGGAGGTCACGCTGATCTCGCCGCCCTGCGAACGCTGTTCACCCACGGCAATGTTGAAGCCGGTGTTGTTGGGATCGCTCACCAGCACGTTGCGGCGGCGCAGGTCGAACACGGCCACGTTGAGGCTGGTGCGGCCTTCGTCGAGGTCGAACTTCACGCCGGCTTCCCATTGCTTGCCGGTCTCGGGCTTGAAGGTGCCGCCGCTCACATCGGTGCCGCTGTTCGGATAGAACGAGGTCGCGTAACTGATGTAGGGACGTACACCACGCAGCAACTCATACATCAGCGCGGCCGAGCCCGTCGTGGCGCTGGCCGGAGTGTCGGTATGCGCGCCGGTGCGCAGATTGGTCGAGTAGGTCGAGACGTTGTCGTAGCGCAGGCCGGTCAGCAATTGCCAGCGTTCGCCGAAACGGATGTTGTCGCGTGCATACAAGCCGGTATCGCGGATGCTGGTTGAGGTATAGGTATTGGGTGTGGTCGGGCAATTCAGGCGTGCGCCATACACCGGGTTGTAGACGTTGAGCGCGGCGACCGTACAGGTATAGGAGAGCGTGTCTTCGCGCGAATTGAGATAGTCGGTACCCAGCGTGATCTCGTGCTTGCCGAAGCCGGTGTTGAAGCTGCGCTGGACATTGGTATCGATGCTGAAGGTCTGGCCTTCATAGGTCTGGTCGGTACCGGTGCGCGTGAGGCTGCGGCCGGTGCTCGACAGGACGTTGTTGGCCACCAGTTGCCCGCTCATCTCGAACTGCTGGTAACGCACGTTGTTGTTGAGCGTCCAGCCGTCATCGAAGCGGTGCGTCAGCGCATAGCCGACGCGGGTTTCATTGGCCGCATACGGACGCGCGCCCGGCTCGCCGATGAACAGGCTGCGCGGCAGCGCGCCGTTGACGTTGCTGTTGATCGAGCCCGACAGCGGCAGACCTTGCTGGCGCACGTAGCTGCGTTCCTGGTAGCTGGTCAGGATGGTGAAGTCGGTACGCGCACCCAGGTCCAGCGACAGCGAAGGGGCGATGTAGCGGTTCTTGAACCACACGTTGTCGGTGGCGTCGTTCGAATTGGAAATGAGACCGTTGATGCGGAAAGCCTGCTTGCCGTTTTCCGACAGCGATTTGTTCATGTCCACGGTGGTCTGGTAGAAGTCGTGGCTGCCCACGGTGACGTCGACGTTGGCGAAGTCATTGCCTTGCGGACGCTTGCTGACCATGTTGACCAGCCCGCCCGGCAGCACCAGGCCATACAGCAGCGAGCCCGGTCCCTTGAGCACTTCCACCTGCTGCAGGCCGAACAGCTGCTCGGCCACGCGCGAGCTGGCGGTGGTGCGCAGGCCATCCAGATACAGCGAATCGGAAGCGACCTGGCCGCGGATGATCAGGTCATCCCAGCCGCGCCGGCCATATTGCTGCGCCACCACGCCGGGCACGTTCTCCAGCGCATCGGCCAGTGAGACGGCCTGCTGGCTGTCCAGCATGGAGCGCGTGACCACCGACACCGATTGCGGGGTTTGCGACAGCGGCGTATTGGATTTGTTGACCTGGCTTTGGGTGGCCTTGAACCTGGTGTCGTTGACGCCATCGGCGACCACATCGACGGTGGGCAATTGGGTTGATGCCGCACTGTTGTCCGTGCTGGCAGTCTGCGCCAGGACGGAAGAAGCGGGCAATACGGAAAAGGCGAGCAGGACGGCGAGAGCGCCGGGGGAGAGCGAGGGCATGAATCAGATAATAATGAGAATAATTTCTATTCATGATATCGCATTCTTGTGCTTGGCAACAAATATTTACTGATCGTTTGCATCTTGTCGCCTGGTACGCGTACAAGGTGTTTGGCGCGTCGCATCAATCAGGCGCCGGGCTTCAGACCTTGAACGGCGGGAATGAAGCAATCGCCCGAAAGCCCCCGTCTCATGCGCTGATCCATTCATATTGCCGAGCGAGAACGTGAGCGCGCCGTTCATGGCATCTGCTCAAATTTTTCATCTGAAATAAGTTTGACCCGCCCGGATCCCGCTGCTATCTTGGAACCGGTTCCAAAAGATTCATATAAATGAGCAGCCCGGGACCTTCAGACAAATCAACCGACGCAGTTCAACGATTTGGCGGGCAATAGTGAGACAACACACCAAGACCGGCACCGACCGGGTCACCATCGCGCAGGTTGCGCGGGAGGCCGGGGTGTCCAAGACCAGCGTATCGCGTTACCTGGGCGGCGAATTCGACGCGCTCTCGGCACCGCTGCGCGACCAGATCGGCAAGACCATCGCGCGCCTGGGCTATCAGCCCAGCCAGATGGCGCGCGGGCTCAAGGGTGGCCGTACGCGGCTCATCGGCATGCTGGTGGCGGACATCCTCAATCCCTATTCGGTGGCCGTGCTGCATGGCGCGGAAGCGGCCTGCCAGAAGCATGGCTACACGCTCATGCTGTGCAACACCGGCAATGACGAGGCGCGCGAGAAGCAGTCGCTGGCCGCCCTGCATTCCTACAGCGTGGAAGGCCTGCTGTTCAACACCCAGGGCCGCAATGTGACGCCGCTGCGCGAGCTGGGGCAGGCGGCCTTTCCGGTGGTGCTGCTGGACCGCCACGTGGAAGGCTGCGACTTCGACCTGGTCGGCCTCGATAACGTCAAGGCCGCGCAACTGGCCACGCATCACCTGCTGGCGCAGGGCTATACCGATATTGCACTGGTGGTGCAGCCGCTGTTCGGCGTGAGTTCGCGGCAGGGGCGGCAGGCGGGATTTTTGCAGGCGATGGCGCAACGTCCCGATTGCCATGGCGAGACGCTGGAAGTGGATGTGGACCAGCCCGGCCATGTGGCCACGGTCGTGCGCGAATATTTCCTGCGCCGGGCGGCCGCCGGCAGCACGGGGCGAGTGGCCCTGCTGGCCGGCAACGGCATGGTCTCGCTGCAGATCGCGCTGGCCTTGCAGAGCATGTCGCTGCGCTTTCCGGATGACGTGGGCCTGCTGTGTTTCGATGAACTGGCATGGTCGCCGCTGGTGGGCAGCGGCATCAGCACCATCGAACAACCGACCTATGACATCGGCTTTACGGCCATCGAACGCTTGCTGGTCCGCATCCACGGCGAGCGCTCGGTGCGCATGGAAATGCTGCTGGATCCCCGCCTCGTCTGCCGCGGTTCGACCGCCAGTGTGGACGGCCATCCGCAGCGTGCGCTGGTGAGCGGCATCGTGAGCAAGATGCGACCCGCGTCAACGGTGGCAATGGCGCAAACAAGCGGCAGTTAAATCCAGCGCTGGAACCGGTACCAAGGTGCAGGTTTTTGACCGTCGCACTGCGCACTACTGGTAAGACCTTGAAACAGGACTGCAGAGCTGTTCAGTAAAGGTGGCGCCCGTATTTCAGCATCACGCAACCGTATTACGGCCTTCCGGCCGCATCACAGACCTGCAAGCGGGAAGCACAAGCAGGCAGCAACAAAGAGGGGCAAGCGAGTCCCTGCGGCCGCGCACCAGCGGGCAGCGGGATTCGGTGCCTGTCGCACTCAACGGACTGCCGTCCACACGGCATTGATTGATCAGGAGACCAGGATGAGCATCAAGAACATTTTCAACGCAAAATTCGTCGCACTGACGCTGGCTGCCGCCTGCGCAGTGGCCAGCGCCGCCAGCGCCAGCGCGCAGAGCATCGCCGAGCTGACCAAGAAGGGCAAGATCACCATCGGTGTGGTCAGCGGCACACCGCCCTTCGGTTCGGTCGATGCCAAGGGCGTGCCCATCGGCTATGACGTCGATGTGGCCAACCTGATCGGCAAGTATCTCGGCCTGCCGGTTGAGATCGTGCCACTGGTACCGCCGGCCCGTATCCCGGCGCTGGAATCGGGCAAGGTCGACATGCTGGCCGCCACCTTGGCCCCCACGCCTGAGCGCGCCAAGTCGGTGCTGTTCACGATTCCCTACAGCGGTTTCGAACTCTCCATCGTCGGCCCGGTGGGCAGCAACTTCAAGAAGCTCGATGACCTGGTCAAGAAGAAAGTGGGCGTCTCGCGCGGCTCCACCAACGACACCGCACTGACCCGCCTGGCCCCTCCGGGCACGGTGCTGGTGCGTTTCGAAGATGACTCCACGGTGACCCAGGCGCTGCTGTCGAACCAGGTCGATGCCATCTCCATTCCCAACACCATGGCCAATGAAATCGTCAAGAGCCGTGGCCAGGGCAAGATCGAAGTCAAGTTCCCGTACTCGGTGCAACCCAATTCGATGACCGTGCGCAAGGGCTCCTATGAGCTGCAGCAGTGGCTCAACAACTTCATCTACTACGTCAAGCTCAACGGCGAACTCGATGCCATCTCGCGCAAGTGGGCCGGCCCGCTGCCCAACCTGCCTGTGTTCTGATTCCGTCAACCGGAATCTGTCTTGCAGAAGCGACTGCGCAGCCATGAACTGCGCAGCCTGAGAAGAACAGATCACGCGCCGTTCAGGGGATGAACGGACGGCGCGGGTTTGTCGGAGGAGCACACGATGCATTACGATTTTCAGTTCGCGTTCATCTTCCAGCACCTGGACCAGTTGCTGGTCGGCGCACTGCTCACCATACGGCTGAGCGCGCTGTCGATGATCTGCGGTTTGGCCGTCGGCATTTTCGGCGCCATCATTTCCATCCACGGCAGCGCACCGGCGCGGCTGGCGGTCACCTCCTATGTCGAGCTGATCCGCAGTACGCCGTTCCTGGTGCAGTTGTTCATCATCTTCTTCGGCCTGCCTTCCATCGGCGTACAGGTCGATGCCAACATCGCCGCGCTGGTGGCCATGACGGTCAACCTCGGGGCCTACTCCACCGAGATCGTGCGGGCCGGCATGATGGCCATCCACCCTTCGCAGATCGAGGCGGCGCAGGCGCTGGCCATGACGCGCGGGCAGGTGATCCGGCATGTGGTGCTGACACCCGCGCTGGAAAAAGTCTATCCGGCACTGGCCAGCCAGTTCACGCTGATGATGCTGGCCTCCAGCATCGTCTCGGCCATCTCGGCTGAGGAGCTGACGGCCACGGCCAACCTGCTCGATGCCGAGACCTTCCGCAGCTTCGAGATCTACCTGGTGGTGATGGTGCTCTACATCCTGCTGGCATTGCTGTTCCGCCTGGCCTTCTGGCTGATCGGACTGGTGGTCTTCAAACGCCGTCGCCGCCTGGGCGTGGCTCGTCCGAGGAGGATGTGATGCTCGCTGAATTTTCCTTTGATAATTTCATGTTCCTGCTGGAGGCGGCACGCTGGACGCTGCTGCTCTCGGCACTGGCCTTCATCGGCGGCGGCATCGCCGGCTTCATCGTGGCCCTGATGCGTACCTCGCACCTGGCCCCGCTGCGGCTGCTCTCGGCGGTGTATATACAGATCATCCAGGGCACGCCGGTGCTGATCATCCTGTTCCTGTCGTTCTACGGACTGGCGATCTTCGGCTACAAGCTCCCGCCCATGGTGGCGGCCACCATCGCCATGACGATCTATTCCAGCGCCTATCTGGGCGAGATCTGGCGCGGCTGCATCGAGGCCGTGCCGGTGCCGCAGTGGGAAGCGTCAACTGCCCTGGCCATGACGCGCTGGCAGCAGCTGCGCTACGTGATCCTGCCGCAGGCGGTGCGTATTTCGCTGCCGCCGACCGTGGGCTTCCTGGTGCAGATCGTCAAGAACACCTCGATCGCCTCCATCATCGGCCTGGTGGAACTGGCGCAGGCCGGCAAGCTGGTCAGCAATGCGACCTTCCAGCCTTTCCTGGTCTTCCCCATCGTGGCCGGTATCTACTTCGTTTTCTGTTATCCGCTGTCCCGTTTCGCTTTTGCCCTGGAGAGGAAATACCATGCCCATCGTTGAGATTGACAACATCACCAAGCGCTTCGGCAGCAACCAGGTGTTGAACGGCATTTCGCTGTCGGTCGAGCGCGGCCAGGTGGTGGCCATCATCGGGCGTTCGGGCTCCGGCAAGAGCACCATGCTCCGTTGCATCAACGGGCTGGAGACCATCGACGGTGGCAGCATCACCGTGGCCGGCCACAAGCTGACCAACAAGCATGAACACCTCATCGAATTGCGCAAGGATGTGGGCATGGTGTTCCAGCATTACAATCTCTTTCCGCACCTGACCGTGGAGGAGAACATCATGCTGTCACCCCGCATCGTCAAGAAGACCGCCACCGACACTGCCCGCGAGACCGCCATCAAGGTCTTGAAGCAGGTCGGCCTGGACCACAAGCGCGACGCCTATCCCGAGCAGCTCTCCGGCGGCCAGCAGCAACGCGTGGCCATCGCCCGCTCGCTGGCGATGGAGCCGCAGGTGATGCTGTTCGATGAAGTGACCTCGGCACTGGACCCGGAACTGACCGCAGAAGTGCTGAAGGTCATGGAAGAGCTGGCACGCGGCGGCATGACCATGCTGCTGGTGACGCACGAGATGGAGTTCGCGCGCCGCGTGGCGGACCTCACCGTCTTCATGCACCAGGGCAAGGTGTGGGAAGCGCGCCCCTCCAAGGAATTCTTCGCCAATCCGCAGACGCCGGAAGCCAGGCAGTTCATCGGTGCAGGGGCGCTCAAGTGAGTCCGGTCCTGGTCGCCGCCTCGGCCTATGGGGCGGATCTGGTGCGGCGGGTCGGCCATGCCGACCTGGTCCCGATGGTGGCGGCGGCCGGGGCGGCTGGCCTTGAAATACGACGTGAGCTCTTCGATGGCCCGCAGGATCTGCCAGCCTTGCGTGCGTTGTTGGAGCAGCACAAGCTGTTCTCGGTGTATTCCGCGCCGTTGGAATTGTTCCGTGCCGATGGGCGGTTTGATCGCGAGCAGATAGGGCAGGCGATGAACGAGGCCGAGGAGCTCGGTGCACGTTTCCTGAAGGTATCACTCGGCCATTTTTCTGTCGCCAGTGATCTGCAATCATTGCTGCGCTTCCTCTCGCATTCCCCCATCGAAGTCCTGCTGGAGAACGACCAGACCCCGCAGGGCGGACGGCTGGAGCCCATCGTCAGCTTCCTGGCGCTGTGCACCGGCAATGGCTATGCCTTCGGCATGACCTTCGATATGGGCAACTGGCACTGGCAGGGCGTCGATCCCGAGACCGCCGCGCGCTCGCTGGCACCGCACGTGCGCTACGTGCACTGCAAGGGCGTGCAGGAAGACAAGGGCAAGCTCAAGGCCGTGCCGCTGCAGGCGCAGGATACGCATTGGCCGGCCATGCTGGCGCATTTCCCCACGGGCATCCTGCGGGCCATCGAATTCCCGCTGGTGGGCACTGATCTGGAAGAAACGACGCGCCGCCATGTGGCGATGCTGGCGGCCGTCTGAGGACAAGCACAATGACGATGCAACTGGATGTGGTGACCTGGGGCGAAGCCCTGGCCTTGCTGGTGGCCGATGAAGTCGGCCCGTTTGAGGAAGTGGAAAAATACACGCGCCGCCTGGCCGGTGCCGAGACCAATGTGGCCATCGGCCTGGCACGCCTGGGTTTGAAGGTGGGCTGGGCCAGCCGGGTCGGCAATGATGCCTTTGGCCGTTTCATCCGCAAGCGGGTGGCGCAGGAAGGGGTGGAGGTCAGCCGCGTGCTGACCGACATGGAATTCCGCACGGCCATCCAGTTGAAGGCCAAGGCAGTCGATGGAGCAGACCCCGCCATCGAGTATTACCGCAAGGGATCGGCCGCCAGCCATCTGTCGCTGGAGGATTTCGATCCGGCGTATTTTGGCGCGGCGCGGCACCTGCACGCCACCGGCATCGCACCGGCCTTGTCGCCCACGACGATGGCCTTTGCCCATCACGCCATGGAGTTCATGCGCACGCAGGGCAAGACGATTTCCTTCGATCCCAACCTGCGGCCGATGCTGTGGCCCTCGCGCGAAGTCATGGCGCAGCAGTTGAATGCGCTGGCCTTCAAGGCGGACTGGGTGCTGCCGGGATTGTCGGAAGGGACGCTTCTGACCGGATATGAAGATCCGCACGCCATTGCCGGCTTCTACCTGGAGCGCGGTGTGAAGATGGTGGTCATCAAGCTGGGCGCCGAAGGCGCTTACTGGCGCAACAGTGAAGGCGAGGGCAGGGTGGCTGGCGTGCCGGTGAAGGAAGTGGTCGATACCGTGGGCGCCGGGGATGGCTTCGCAGTGGGTGTCATCAGCGGCATGCTGGAAGGCTTGCTGGTACCCGAGGCCGTCATGCGCGGCAACCGCATCGGGGCGTTCGCCATCCAGGTGGTGGGCGACATGGAAGGCTTGCCCACCCGGGCCGAGCTGGAGGCGGCCTCGGCCTGATTTGACGCTCACAGGAACCGCCATGAAACCGCACGTAGTCGTCTACAAAAAATTGCCCGAGCACCTGCTGCAGCGCCTGCAGGCAGAATGCGACGTAACGCTCTTCGACCGTATTACGCAAGACAACCGCGCCGATTTCCTCGCGGCACTGAAGACTGCCCACGGCATGATCGGCGCAAGCCAGCCCATCACCAACGACATGCTGGAGGGCGCGCCGCAACTCAGGATCGCCTCCACCATCTCGGTGGGCGTGGACAATTTCGACCTGGATTATTTCCGCCGGCGCGGGCTGATGCTGGCGCATACGCCCGGTGTGCTCACCGAAGCCACTGCCGATACCATCTTTGCCCTGATCCTCTCCACTGCGCGCCGCGTGGTGGAACTGGCCGAGTACGTCAAGGCCGGACGCTGGAAGGGCAGCATCGGCGAGGCCCAGTTTGGCGTCAACGTGCATGGCAAGACGCTGGGCCTGATCGGCATGGGCCGCATCGGCTCTGCGGTGGCGCGGCGGGCGCATCATGGTTTTGGCATGCCGATCCTGTATCACAACCGCCGCCCCGATCCCGAGGCCGAGCGCGAACTCGATGCGCGCTACGTCAGCCAGGATGAGTTGCTGGCCCAGGCAGACTTCGTCTGCGTCATGCTGCCCCTGAACGCCGATACCGAACGCCTGATCGGCGCACGCGAATTCGCGCTCATGAAGCGCAGCGCCATCTTCATCAATGCCTCGCGCGGGCGCATCGTCGATGAGGCGGCGCTGATTGCGGCCCTGCAGGACAAGACCATTTACGGTGCCGGCCTGGATGTGTTCGAAGTCGAGCCGCTGCCCGCCGAATCGCCCTTGCTGCAACTTCCCAACGTGGTGGCCTTGCCCCACATCGGTTCGGCCACCCATGAAACCCGGCTGGCCATGGCCGAGCTGGCCGTCTCCAACCTGCTGGCGGGCCTGCGCGGCGAACCGGTGCCTCACCTGGCGGTCTGAACAGCGCGGTGTTGCCTGCGGGCAGGCCGCGCTTCAATTCCGCTGCATGAAGTTTTTTTCAGCTTCTCTTCATTTCCTCTTCCGCTCACGTGAATCTTTGGTGTATGCTGCGAACATTAAAAAGAACGATCGTGCTAAAAACCGGTAGGCACCCCGTTTTGCTTTTATAATCCTGCGGAAGTTTACGTTTACGTCAATTCCTTTTTGCAAGGGCCATGCGATGAAAGTATTAGTACCAGTCAAGCGCGTCGTGGATTACAACGTCAAGGTGCGCGTCAAGAGCGACGGCAGCGGCGTCGATATCGCCAACGTCAAGATGTCGATGAACCCGTTTGACGAAATCGCGGTGGAAGAAGCCGTGCGTCTGAAGGAAGGCGGCAAGGTCACCGAAGTGATCGCCGTTTCCGCCGGCGTGACCCAGTGCCAGGAAACCCTGCGCACCGCCATGGCCATTGGTGCCGATCGCGGCATCCTGGCCGAAGTGGCGGCCGATGTCGAACTGCAACCGCTGGCCGTGGCCAAGATCCTCAAGGCCCTGGCCGAGAAGGAGCAGCCGCAGCTGATCATTCTGGGCAAGCAGGCCATCGACGATGACTGCAATCAGACCGGCCAGATGCTGGCGGCGCTCTTGGGCTGGCCGCAAGCCACCTTCGCCTCCAAGGTCGTGCTCGAAGAGGGCAAGGTCACCGTGACCCGTGAAGTGGACGGCGGCCTGGAAACCCTGGCCCTGACCCTGCCGGCCATCATCACCACCGACCTGCGCCTGAACGAGCCGCGTTACGTCACGCTGCCCAACATCATGAAGGCCAAGAAGAAGCAGCTGGATACCGTCAAGCCCGACGAGTTGGGTGTGGACGTGGCCCCGCGCGTGAAGACCCTGAAGGTCACCGAGCCTGCCAAGCGCAGCGCCGGCGTGAAGGTGCCGGATGTCGCGACCCTGGTCGCCAAACTGAAAAATGAAGCCAAGGTGATCTGATCATGACCGCACTCGTTATTGCTGAACACGACAACGCCAGCCTCAAGGGCAGCACCCTCAACACCATCACCGCCGCAGCGCAAGCCGGTGGCGATGTCCACGTCCTGGTCGCAGGTGCCAATGCCAAGGCCGCCGCTGATGCTGCCGCACAAGTGGCAGGCGTGGCCAAGGTACTGCTGGCCGATGCCCCGCAATTCGCTGATGGCCTGGCCGAGAACGTGGCCGAGCAAGTCCTGGCCATCGCCAAGGATTACAGCCACATCCTGGCGCCCGCCACCGCCTACGGCAAGAACATCCTGCCGCGCGTGGCTGCGAAGCTGGACGTGGGCCAGATTTCCGACATCACCAAGGTGGAGTCGGCCGATACCTTCGAGCGTCCCATCTACGCCGGCAACGCCATTGCCACCGTGCAGTCGATCGACCCGATCAAGGTCATCACAGTGCGCACCACCGGTTTCGATCCGGCCGCGCAGGGTGGTTCGGCAGCCGTGGAAAGCATCCCGGCCGTGGCCGATTCGGGCAAGTCCAGCTTCGTGGGCCGTGAAGTGGCCAAGTCGGATCGTCCGGAACTGACCGCTGCCAAGATCATCGTCTCCGGTGGCCGTGGCATGGGTTCGGCGGAAAGCTTCAAGATCCTGGAGCCGCTGGCAGACAAGCTCAACGCCGCCATGGGCGCCTCCCGCGCCGCAGTCGACGCAGGCTACGTGCCCAACGACTGGCAGGTCGGCCAGACCGGCAAGATCGTCGCGCCCCAGCTCTATATCGCCGTCGGCATCTCCGGCGCGATCCAGCACCTGGCCGGCATGAAGGACTCCAAGGTCATCGTCGCCATCAACAAGGACGAGGAAGCGCCGATCTTCTCGGTGGCCGATTACGGCCTGGTGGGTGACCTCTTCGAGGTCGTCCCCGAGCTGGTCAAGCAGCTTGGCTGATCTGTCCTGAACCGTAGTATTCGCCCCGGCTCCGGCCGGGGTGTTTTCGTGCAAGCAAGGAACGCCGGCAGAGCGTTCCGCATTGGAGGTTGGAGATGAGTTACACCGCGCCCGTGAAGGATATGTTGTTCGTCATGAACGAACTGGCAGGTCTGGCAGCCGTGAATGCGCTGCCGGGCTGCGAGGACGCCACGCCGGAAACGGCCGAGGCCATTCTCGAAGAAAACGCCCGTTTCTGCAGTGAAGTGATCGCCCCGCTGAACCATTCTGCCGACAAGGCCCCCAGCAGCTGGGCCGACGGCAAGGTCACCACCAGCCCCGGTTTCAAGGAAGCCTTCCGCCAGTTCGGTGAAGCCGGCTGGCAAGGCGTGCAGCATCCCGTGGAGTTCGGCGGACAAGGCCTGCCCAAGCTGCTGGCCACGCCCTGCATCGAGATGCTGAACTCGGCCAATCTCTCCTTCGCGCTGTGCCCGCTGTTGACCGATGGCACCATCGAAGCGCTGATGACGGCCGGCACCCAGCAGCAGAAGGAAACCTTCATCGCCAACTTCATCTCCGGCAAGTGGACCGGCACCATGAACCTGACCGAGCCGCAGGCCGGCTCCGACCTGGCACTGGTGCGTACCCGTGCCGTGCCGGAGGGTGACGGGACCTTCAAGCTCTTCGGGACCAAGATCTTCATCACCTATGGTGAGCACGACATGGCCGAGAACATCGTCCATCTGGTGCTGGCCCGCACGCCCAATGCGCCCGAAGGCGTGAAGGGCATTTCGCTGTTCATCGTGCCCAAGTTCCTGGTCAATGCCGACGGGTCGCTGGGCGCGCGCAATGACGTGCACTGCGTTTCCATCGAACACAAGCTGGGCATCAAGGCCAGCCCGACCGCCGTGCTGCAGTTCGGCGACCATGGCGGCGCCATCGGCACCCTGGTCGGCGAAGAGAATCGCGGCCTGGAATACATGTTCATCATGATGAATGCGGCGCGCTTTGCCGTAGGCATCCAGGGGCTGTCGGTGTCGGAACGTGCCTATCAGAAAGCCGTGTCCTATGCTCGCGACCGCATCCAGTCGCGCGACCTGGCCGGCTCGCCCGGTCCGGTGGCCATCATCCACCAGCCCGATGTGCGCCGCATGCTGATGTCCATGCGCGCCCAGATCGAGGCGGCGCGGGCCTTGTCCTACGTGGCCGCGGCCACGTCGGATGCGGCACACTTCAGCGATGACGAAGCCACCCGCAAATCCAACCAAGCCTTCTACGAATACCTGGTGCCCATCGTCAAGGGCTGGATCACCGAGATGTCCATCGATGTGACCTCCACCGGCGTGCAGGTGCATGGCGGCATGGGCTTCATCGAGGAAACCGGCGCGGCCCAGCATTACCGCGATGCGCGCATCCTGCCGATCTACGAAGGCACGACCGCCATCCAGGCCAATGACCTGGTGGGCCGCAAGACCGTGCGTGACGGCGGTGCTGTTGCCAAAGGCATCATCGCCCAGGTGCGCCAGACCGTGGCCGAACTGCAGGGCGATGCGCAACTGCAGCCCATCGCGGCGCGCCTGGCCGAAGCCGCCGATGCGCTGGAACAGGTGGTCGGGTATGTGGTGGCCAACGTCAAGAGCGATATCAAGGCGGTCTTCGCGGGCAGCGTCCCGTATCTGAAGATGGCCGGCGTGGTGCTGGGCGGCTGGCAGATGGCGCGTGCAGCGGCCATTGCGGCGGCCAAGCTGAAGTCTGGCGAGGGCGACGGCAAGTTCTACGAAGCCAAGCTGGCGACCGCGCGTTTCTATGCCGAGCAGATCCTGCCGCAGGCGCTGGCCTATCGCACGGCCATCGTCGATGGTGGTGCAGCGGTGATGGCGCTGGCTGAAGATCAGTTCTGATCCCGGCCTCAAACAAAAGCCCGGAACATCGTAGACGATGTTCCGGGCTTGTTCATTGGGATCGTGAGGGCAGGGCAGCAGCTCAGCCGAAGGCCCCGCCAGTGAAGAGCAGGTCGAAGCTGCGCGCCAGCAGGGCGATCACGCCCATGGCCCCCAATCCCACGGTCAGGACCAGGATCAGCGCCAGGATCCAGTGTGATTCGGAGTTCTTGCCGCTGCCGGTGTTGTAGCGCGCATCCCATTTGTCGTCCGGCGTGAGGCCCAGTACCAGCGCTTCCAGGCAGGCAATCAGCGCCGACAGCACGAAGGGCAGGCCGGTGAAGAGCTTGGGTGCGTCCGGCTGCGCCGCCATCAAGGCCAGCGACAAGGGAATGGCCAGGATGTGCAGCCAGCCGAAGCGGTCACGGCCGCCGTGGAGATAGAAACGGTGCAGGCCGATGCTGCCGAAAGCGGTGGCCAGGAAAGTCGTCAGGGTCTTGTTCTTGTGGCGGGGTGCGGAAGGCAAGGGCATGCTGCGCGTCTCTTTATTCTGTTGTAAGCCGCCAGAGATGACGCTGGCGGCCGTGTTGTGGTCAGGTCTGGCAGCAGTATAGCCGAGCCCCTGGCGCAGGGTGATTTCCGTCAGGACAAGCTGCGATGCGGCAGTCCTGGCCGGAGGAGGGGCAAAAGTGATGCCAAAAGACATCACTTTTGCCGTGTTTTGGGGAGTTTGCAGGGCGTTGTGCGTTGGTCTATGGCACAAAAGCACCAAGCAACTTGCCCGGGTGGGCGGAAGTCCGTTATAATCTGCGGCTTTTCCGTGTCCGTATTCTTACTGGAACCATTATGGTCGTTATTCGTTTAGCTCGTGGCGGCGCCAAGAAGCGCCCCTTCTACAACATCGTTGCAACCGACTCGCGCAATCGTCGCGATGGCCGTTTCATCGAGCGCATCGGCTTCTACAACCCGGTCGCTTCCGGCAAGGAAGAAACCGTGCGTATCGCTGCTGACCGTCTGGCTCACTGGCAAGGCGTTGGCGCACAACTGTCGCCGACCGTTGCTCGCCTGGTCGCTCAAGCCGGTTCCAAGGCTGCTGCTTAATACAGGTTTTCCTGTCTGATTCCGCGTCAGTTTTGCTGACGCCCGGATGAAGAACAGGTCTGGTGTACTCATGACTGATCAAGCCCAAGCGGGGTTCTCCGCACCCGACGATCTCGTGACCGTCGGCCATGTGACCGGAGCCTACGGAATCCAGGGCTGGATTCGCGTGCGTCCTTATTCTTCCGAGGCAGATGCCTTGTTGAATGCCAAGACCTGGTGGCTGGAGAAATCCGGCCAGCCCAAGCAGGATGTCGATGTCATGCAGTCCAAGGGGCACAGCGGCGATGTCGTTGCGCGCCTGACCGGGGTAGCGGACCGCAATGCGGCCGAAGCGATGAAGGGAACGGTGGTCTCCATCTCCCGCAAGCACTTCCCGGCGCTGGATGACAATGAATTCTACTGGGTCGATCTGATCGGCTCGGCAGTGGAAAATCTCCAGGGTGAAGCCTTGGGCGTGGTGTCCGACATGATGGACAACGGCGCCCATCCCATCCTGGTGGTGAAGGCCCCGGTGCAGGAAACTGCGCCCGAGCCGCAACCGCAACCCGCTGCCGACGCAAAGCCGAAGAAGGGTGCCAAGGAGAAATCCGCGGCGGCACCCGAACTGCTGATTCCGTTTGTCGACCAGTTCGTCAAGACGGTGCAGCAGAGCGAAAAAAAGATCATCGTCGACTGGGACAAGGATTACTGACCTTCAAGGTCAGTTTTTTCTTTTCCGGCTCGCTGATGTGAGCAGATTCAAACGATTCAAAAGAACCCAGGAAATGGAGGCGTGATGCAGTTTGATGTCGTCACTCTGTTTCCCGAGATGTTCGCCGCGCTGACGCAGTCCGGCATTACCCGCCGGGCGCTGGAGCAGCAGCGCTGGGGCTTGCAGTTGTGGAATCCGCGTGAATTCACCACTGACAATCACCGCACCGTGGATGACCGCCCCTATGGCGGCGGCCCCGGCATGGTGATGCTGGCCAAGCCGCTGCAGGCTGCCATCGAGGCGGCGCAGCAGCGGCAGCAAGCGCTGGGCCTGGCCCGGCCGCGTGTGATCTATCTGTCACCGCAAGGCGCACCGCTGACGCATGAGCGCGTGGTGCGGTTGTCGCAGGACAGCGGGGCGGTGCTGCTGTGCGGACGCTATGAAGCAATTGACCAGCGTCTGCTCGACAAGTGCGTGGACGAGGAAATCAGCATCGGGGACTTCGTCCTCTCCGGCGGTGAATTGCCGGCGATGGCGCTGATGGATGCAGTGATCCGGCTGTTGCCGGGTGCGCTCAACGACAGTGCCTCGGCAGTGGAAGACAGTTTCGTCAACGGATTGCTGGATTCGCCCCATTACACGCGTCCTGAAGTCTATGAAGGTGAACCGGTGCCGTCCATCCTCTTGGGCGGGCACCATGCCGAGATCCAGAAATGGCGCCGGCAGCGGGCACTGGAAGCCACGCAGAGCAAGCGTCCCGACCTCATCGTCAGGGCCCGCGAGCAGGGCTTGCTGAGCAAGGCCGATGAAAAGTTTCTGGGCAGCCTGGCGCAGCCGTAATTCAGGCGTGTTGCAGCAGGCGGGCAGGCTGCCCGATGAAGGTTTGTAGCAAATGCAGTACCGCAGGCCCGGCAACGGACCTGCACCGTGCGGTGGCCGATGTCACCGTGTTTGAAACCCCATCCTCTACCGGGCTTTACAATCGGCCCTCGTGGCAACGGCGCCGGCAAGATGGTTACAGGAGCAAAAAATGGATCTGATCCAGCAACTCGAGCAAGAAGAGATCGCGCGTCTCGCCAAGAACATTCCCGACTTCGCCCCCGGCGACACCGTGATTGTCAACGTGAACGTGGTTGAAGGTACCCGCAAGCGCGCTCAGGCTTACGAAGGCGTCGTTATCGCCCGCCGTAACCGTGGCCTGAACTCCAACTTCATCGTCCGCAAGATTTCTTCGGGCGAAGGCGTTGAGCGTACCTTCCAGCTGTACTCGCCGCTGATCGCCTCGATCGAAGTCAAGCGTCGTGGTGACGTGCGTCGTGCCAAGCTGTACTACCTGCGCGAACGTTCGGGCAAGTCGGCACGTATCAAGGAAAAGCTGCCCAGCCGTGCGGCAAAGGCTGCTGCTGCCGAGTAATCGGTCGCCTGTTGATGCGTCAGGAAAAGGGGTGTCTCGCGACGCCCCTTTTTCGTTTCTGACCCCCGATTGAAGTCCTGACAACCTCACGATCAAGCGAGCACAACGTGGCCAGTTTCGATCCCGTCAATCTGCCTGTAGATGCCGTCGCCGGCGAAACTGCGCTGGAGGCTGCGCGCCTGAATGCCGAGTGGCTGCGCCAGCGCTTCGCCGACCCGCCGCGCTGGGAGCCCGAGCACAGCGGCGACCAGATGGCGCGCCTGGCCGAGTCCAAGGGACGCTTCCGCCTGGCCTCGGTGCTGATCCCGATCGTGCTGAGGGAGGAGGGGATGACGGTACTCTTCACTCAACGTACGGCTGACCTGAAGGATCACGCGGGACAGATCAGTTTTCCCGGCGGCCGCCGCGAGGACTATGACGGTTCGGCCATCGAGACCGCCCTGCGTGAGACCGAAGAAGAAATCGGCCTGGCGCGCCAGCACATCGAAGTCATCGGTTCGTTGCCCGATTACTTCACCGGCACCGGCTATCGGGTCACGCCCGTAGCCGGACTGATACAGCCGCCGTTCGAGGCCGTGGGCGATCCGCGCGAAGTGGCCGAGATCTTCGAAGTGCCGCTGGCTTTCCTCATGGATGGATTGAACCATCAGCGCCGTTCCGTCGAGCTGCCGGCACCGGTAGGCCGGCGCAGTTTCTACACCATGCCCTATGACCGTTACTTCATCTGGGGCGCGACTGCGGGCATGCTGCGCAACCTGTTCCACTTCCTGCGCAGCTAGCGACAGGATTTGTCGCCTCGCAGCTACGCAATGTCGCTTTTAATGTTCAAATAAGTAAAAATCCGTGACATCGCGCTTTTGATTGTGATCAACGAATCAATTGTTTGATTCCCCTCTTGCACTGCGCTATCGTACGGGCTACAGAGACACCTAAGGCAGCTTGATGACATTTCTTTCCATTCTCTTTGCGCTGTTAATCGAACAACTCAAACCACTGCGCGCAGACAATCCGGTATACGCGTCGATCAAGTCTTTCGCGGCCACCATTGAAGGCTGGTTCAACGCCGGGCACGCTCATCATGGCCGCCTGGGCTGGGTGGTGATGGTGGGGGCGCTGACGGTGCCGGTGGCGCTGGTCTACTGGCTGTTGCTGCACGTGAGCCTGGTGGCGGCCTTTGCCTGGAACGTGCTGGTGGTCTACATGACCCTGGGTTTCCGCCATTACAGCCATTACTTCACTTCCATCCAGCTGGCGCTGAACAGTGGTGACGAAATGACTGCCCGCACCCTGCTGGCCGAGTGGACCAAGCTGGACACCACGGCGATGGATGTGAGCGAAATTTCGCGCATTGCCTCCGAGCGCGCGCTCATCACCACGCATCGCCACGTGTTTGGCGTGTTCTTCTGGTTCCTGATGCCCGTCGGTCCGGCGCTTGCGGTGATGTACCGTGTCGCCGAATATCTCTCGCGCGCCTGGAACGAGCCGGATCACATGAAATATGAAGCTTTCGGCCGCTTTGCCGCCCAGGCCTTCTACTGGATCGACTGGATTCCGGCACGCCTGACGGCCGCTGCCTTCGCCGTGGTCGGCAACTTCGAGGATGCCATCTACGCCTGGCGCAACTTCGCCAGCCGCTGGGACGACGAAGCCGCCGGCATCATCCTGGCGGCCGGTGGCGGGGCCATGGGCGTGCGTTTCGGTACCGAGAAGGAAGCGGCTGCCGGCATCATCCTGCCGGCCGATGCGGCCACGGTCGATTCCATGCCGGAAGAAACCGACGGCCTGCCCGGCGATACCCCCTCGCCGCGCACCCTGCAGAGCACCGTGGGCCTGGTCTGGCGCGCCTTGCTGCTGTGGATGTTCCTGTTGCTGCTGCTGTCGGTGGCAGTGTGGATGGGCTAGGCGACTGGTCCTTGAAGAAGCGGGCTCAGGCCCGCTTTGTTTTTGGGAACGCGATTCTCGCCAACCCGGTATACTCCCGACTTCACTTCAGAAGGCCGCCACGTGCAGGGAGCATACCTTGCCCGCAGACCATGAGCGGCACGCAGTAGCCGGGGGAGACCGGTAGAAGCCAAGTCTTCTATAAGATATAATACTTACTTCCGCAGGCACCCAGGCAGTGGATCGCCGAGGCACCGCGGACTCCAGGGCTCCGGTCCCACCAGGACAAGGGCATTCGGTTGCAAGCGCTTTAGAAGAATGCATGTATGGCTGATCCCATCAAACCCGCAAACGCACCGGCCAAAGAATTCATCATCCTGGGCAAGACCTCGGATGGCCGGCAGTTCCGCCCCAGCGACTGGGCGGAGCGCCTGTGCGGCGTGATGTCGTGCTTCCGTCCCGAAGGCAGTGGCGGTCGCAATGCACACCTGAAATATTCTCCCTACGTGCTGCCCACCCACATCGATGGCGTGCGCTCGGTGGTTGTCAACGAAGCCCTGCGCGAGCTGGAGCCGCTGGCCTATCACTTCGTGGTCAACTTCGCCAAGGACAACGACCTGCAAGTGGTCGAGGCCTGTGTGCTGCCGGATCCGCCCAAGGACAACAAGGCCGGCTGATTTCTCGCCGCGACCGCTGCGGCAATCCGCCGTCCCGGTCTGCCTGCCGCATTGCCGTACCCTCGCCAGCTTCATGCCGCCGCTTCCTGCGGGCGGTCCTGCCAGCCGTTACACTAGACGTCATCTTGTCGGTCTCGTCGGTGACTCAGCCTTCAGCTTGCGCCAGAGTCTCACGGGATCATCGGGCCGCCTGCGGCCCTCTCATCACGGAGAACCAGCATCATGAACCACCGCATGGAGCGCGATACCTTTGGCCTGATCGAAGTCCCTGCCGATCGCCTGTGGGGCGCGCAGACCGAACGTTCGCTGCACCACTTCCACATTTCCACCGAGCGCATGCCGGCCGAGCTGATCGTGGCCCTGGCCGCCGTCAAGCGCGCCTGTGCCGCCGTCAACCGCGACCTGGGCAAGCTGGACGGCAAGAAGGCTGACGCCATCATCGCGGCGGCCGATGAGGTCATCGCCGGCAAGCATCCGCTGGAGTTTCCGCTGTCGGTCTGGCAGACAGGTTCCGGCACCCAGAGCAACATGAACATGAACGAGGTGCTGGCCAACCGCGCCTCCGAACTGCTGGGCGGCGTGCGCGGCGAGGATCGCCTGATCCACCCGAATGACGACGTCAATCGTAGCCAGTCCTCCAACGACATCTTCCCGACCGCCATGCACGTGGCGGCCTGCATGGCGGTGGCCACGCACCTGATTCCCTCGCTGCACACCCTGCGCGCCACGCTGGCGGACAAGTCCGCGCAGTTTGCCGACATCGTCAAGATCGGCCGCACCCACCTGCAGGACGCCACGCCGCTGACGCTGGGCCAGGAGTTCTCGGGCTACGTGGCCCAGCTGGATCATGCCGAGTCGGCCATCATCGCCACGCTCAACGCCATCTCCGAGCTGGCCGCTGGCGGCACTGCGGTCGGCACTGGTTTGAACGCGCATCCCGAATTCGGCGAGCGTGTGGCGGCCGAGCTGGCCAAGTATTTCGGTTTCCCCTTCAAGACCGCGCCCAACAAGTTTGCCGCGCTGGCCGGGCACGATGCCCTGGTGGCCGCGCACGGCGGACTCAAGACCCTGGCGGCAGCCATGATGAAGATCGCCAACGATGTGCGCTGGCTGGCTTCCGGCCCGCGTTCGGGGCTGGGCGAGATCACCATTCCCGAGAATGAGCCGGGCAGTTCCATCATGCCGGGCAAGGTCAATCCGACCCAATGCGAAGCCATGACCATGCTGTGCGCACAGGTGTTCGGCAATGATGTCGCGCTCAACATTGGCGGTGCCAGCGGCAACTTCGAGCTCAATGTGTTCAAGCCGGTGATCATTCACAACTTCCTGCAGAGCGTTCGTCTGCTGGGTGATGGCATGGCCAGTTTCGAGGAACATTGCGCGCGCGGCATCGAAGCCAACCACAGCCGCATCGGCGAGCTGATGGAAAAGTCGCTCATGCTGGTGACGGCCCTGGCCCCGCACATCGGTTACGACAAGGCTGCCAAGATCGCCAAGCAGGCGCATCACGACGGCACCACCCTGAAGCAGGCGGCGCTGGCGCTCGGTTATGTGACGGAAGAACAGTTTGCCGAGTGGATCAAGCCTGAGCAGATGACGCGGCCGGGTTGAAGCCGTACACGGGTTTGGCAGATGGGGCATGGCGTAATCGCCATGCCCTTTTTGCTGTTTGGAAACGAGGCGCAAGCCCCTGATTGCAAAGCCTTTTCAACCCCGTGTATATCTCTGTTGATTAGGGTTACGAATTGAAACATCTCAAGATTTCACCGCAGCCCCGGCGTATATTGCTTTCCTGCGCCAGATGCGTCTGCAAGCCGCACCAGGCAAGGATTACAGGCTGATACAGCTGCGTGGGGAACGCGGCCTTGATGCCATCCGGCAAGCATTCCAGACATTCCAACTATTCTGAGACACCCCCGAGGGCAACAACATGAAAAAACTAGCGGCAATTGGCGTCTGTGGCGTGCTGGCGGTAGCCGGCCTGGTCGCCAGCGCTTCGGCCTATGCGCACGGGCGCTTCTATGGTGGCGTGGTGATCGGTGGACCAGTGTGGGTGCCGCCCCCGGTCTACTATCCGCCGCCGGTGTATTACCCGCCGCCGGTCTACGTGGAGCGGGCCCCCGCCCCGGTCTACGTGGAGCCGCAGCGCCAGGACTACTGGTACTACTGCGCCGAGTCCAAGTCCTACTATCCCTACGTCCAGAACTGCCCCAGCCCCTGGATGAAGGTCGTGCCCAATACGCCGGGTGTGCCGGGAAGTACGCCGCCGCAGTAAGCCGAGCCTCAGCTACGTAATTCGTCGATCCCCGATAAAGGAAACATCGTGAAACCCCTCTACAAAACCGCCGCGACCGTGACCGCCGTCGGCGCCATGCTGGCGCTGGGTGGCTGCGTGAGCGTGCCGACCGGCCCGTCGGTGATGGCCATGCCCGGCAAGGACAAGACCTACGAACAGTTCCGCGCCGACCAGCAGCAATGCCAGCAATACGCCCAGGACGCCATCGGCGGCCAGGCCGCGCAGACCCAGAACAATGCCGCCAACAGCGCCGCAGTCGGCACTGCCGTGGGTGCCGTGGCCGGTGCCCTCATCGGTGCGGCCTCGGGCAATGCCGGTGCGGGCGCGGCCATCGGTGCCGGCGGTGGCCTGCTGGTGGGCAGTGCCGCCGGCAGCAACGCGGCCGCCGGAGGCAATTACTCGATGCAGCAGCGCTACGACATGACCTATACCCAGTGCATGTACAGCAAGGGCAACCAGGTGCAGCAGCCAGTGCAGACCACCACCGTCTATACCTATCGCCCGCGCTACTACGCACCGCCGCCGCCCCCGGGGTACTACGGCCCGCCGCCGGTGTATTACGGTCCGCCGCCGGGCGCGTATTGAACCCGCGCACAAGCCAAGCCGAGCCAAGTGCCTGAACCGCCTCCTTGCAGGCGGTTTTTTCTTATGCAACGCAACATGGCGCGCTGCCGGTGCTATACTCGCCGCCATGCTTTTCCGAAAAGATCAACTTGCGAAAACCCAGCATTGGTGGCGCGCCTGAACGAGGCGGCCCGTTTTCACACAGCTTGACCATGTGACCATGATGCCGCCGGTTCCGGCGGCATTGTTTCTTCAGCTTCGGGACCGGCGGCATTCCAGAGATTAACGATCAGGAATGACCATGTCTTCGAACGCCACGAGCTCCACCCCCACCACCAGCAGCCTGCCCGTCGTCCTCACCGGCGACCGTCCTACCGGTCCCTTGCACCTGGGTCACTACATCGGCTCGCTCAAGTCGCGCGTGGCGCTGCAGGAAACCTCGCGCCAGTTCCTGCTGCTGGCTGATACCCAGGCCATGACCGACAACGTCGGCCGCCACCAGAAAGTCACCGACAACGTGCTCGAAGTGGCGCTGGACTACCTGGCCGTGGGCATCGATCCCGAGAAGTCGACCATCTTCATCCAGTCCCAGGTGCGTGAGCTCTACGAGCTGTCGATGGTGCTGCTGAACCTGGTGACGGTCTCGCGCCTGGAACGCAACCCCACCATCAAGGAAGAGATCCGCCTGCGCGGCTTCGAGCGCGACATCCCGGCCGGCTTCCTGACTTATCCGGTCAGCCAGGCCGCCGACATCACCGCCTTCAAGGGCCAACTGGTGCCGGTGGGCAGCGATCAGTTGCCCATGATCGAGCAGACCAATGAACTGGTGCGCAAATTCAACGCCACCGTGGACCGCGAAGTGCTGGTCGAGTGCAAGGAAGTGCTCTCCGAAACCGGCCGCCTGCCCGGCATCGACGGCAAGGCCAAGATGAGCAAGTCGCTGGGCAACTCGATTGCCCTGGGCGCGAGCCCGGCCGAGATCAAGCAGGCCGTGCACCGCATGTACACCGACCCCAACCACCTGCGCGTGGATGATCCGGGCCAGGTCGAGGGCAATGTGGTCTTCACCTTCCTGGACGCCTTCGACCCCGACCGCGATGCCGTGGCCGATCTGAAGGCCCACTACACCCGCGGCGGCCTGGGCGACAGCGTGGTCAAGCGCCGTCTGGAAGGCATCCTGCAGGAGATGCTGGAACCCATCCGCACCCGCCGCGAAGAATTCGCCAAGGATCGCGGCGAAGTGCTGGCCATCCTCAAGCGCGGCACCGAACGTGCCAGCGCCGTGGCCGCGCAGACCATGTCGGAAGTCAATGCCGCTCTGGGCCTGAACTACTTCGGGTGACCCGGCTCGGCGCTTTTTGGCCGATAAATGAAAACCGCCGCATCCCAACAGGGTTTGCGGCGGTTTTTTACATGCCTGGGTGAAGTTTTTTACCGATTTTTGGTCGGCGTCATCGGCGGCAACTCAAGCAGCACTTCCAGTCCGCCTTCGGCCAGGTTGCGCAGGCGCAGCTGGCCGTGATGGTTCTCGGCGATGTTGAGCGCAATGGTCAGCCCCAGCCCGGTACCGCCGGTATCGCGCGAGCGCGAGGCCTCCAGGCGATAGAAGGGTTCGAACACCGCCTCCAGTTCGGACTCCGGAATGCCCGGCCCCTGGTCGCGGATGCGGATGGCGATCTTCTGCTGTTCCAGCGCGATGGACACCCGCGCCGATTTGCCGTACTTGCAGGCATTGTCGATCAGGTTGGTCAGGCAGCGCCGCAGTGCGCCCGGCTGGGCCAGCACGAAGGCGCGGGTGCTGCCCTGCAGGGCCACATCCTGGCCGGCATCGGCGGCATCGGCGCAGACGCTGTCGAGCAGGGAGTCAATATCCAGCGCCTGGATCTTCTCGGAAGAATCCATGCTGCGCGCCAGGTCCAGTCCTTCCCGCACCATGCCGTGCATCACGCCCAGATCGTCGATGAGCTTCTGCTGCAGCGGGGCATCGGTGACCTTCTCCAGCCGCAGCCGCATGCGCGTCAACGGGGTCTGCAGGTCATGCGTGATGGCCGCCAGCATGTGGGTACGATGCTGGATCTGGCGGCGGATGCGCGCCTGCATGGCATTGAAGGCGTGGGCCGCCTGGCGGATTTCGGTCGGCCCGGCCTCGGGCAAGGGTGCATGGTCGATGTCGCTGCCCAGGCGCGAAGCGGCTTGCGCCAGCTGGCGGATCGGGCGCGTGGCCATGCGCGCCACCAGCCAGGCCAGCATGGCGATCAGGACCAGGAACAGCAGGATGTATTGCAGCCCGAACAGACCGGCCGGCCCGCCCGGCCCACGCCCGCGCAGGGCAGGGGGCTCGCCCGGCTGGTGCAGGCGCAGGCGCATGAGCGCCTGGTCATGCAGGCTGATGTAGATGACGCGGCAGGTATCGCGGCGCGGTCCGCGTCCGTCGTCGGCACGCAGGGGCGGGCACTCGCTCTCGCGCTGCACGGCAATCTTGCGGTCCTCGCCCAGGCGTGCCTGCAGCATCTCGATCAATGGGCTGGTGCTGGCATTGGGACCGATGGCGTCGTTCATGTCCTCCACCATGCGTGCCTCGAAACCGAAGTTGGTGGCGGCCTGCAGCACGATGGGGCGCTGTGCCGGCGGGATGTCGTCCACCGCCTGCACGATCTGTTCGACGCGGTCGGCCAGGTGCTGGAAGCGCAGTTCGCGCAAGGTATTGCGGCGCTCGTTGCCGGCCAGCCAGTTGGTGGCGAATACCGCCACCACGATTCCTCCCAGCAGCAGGAAGAAGATGCGGTTGCCGATGGAGCCAATGAAATTCTTCATGCCGACCGGCCTGCGCCTTCGGCCGTGACCGTGGTGGCCAGCACATAACCTTCATTGCGCACGGTCTTGATGATGGTCGGCGTGCGCGCGTCATCGCCCAGCTTCTGGCGCAGGCGGCTGATCTGGATATCCACCGAACGGTCGAAAGGATCGGATTCGCGGCCTTGCGTGAGTTCCAGCAACTGGTCGCGATTGAGCACGCGGTTGGGATGGTCGAGGAACACCTTCAGCAGCCGGAACTCGGCCCCCGACAAGGCCACCACCACGCCATCCTTGTTGACCAGGTGGCGTGCGGTGAGGTCCAGCGTCCAGCCGGCAAAGCGCATGGTGGCCACATCCGGCTGCGCCATGTTGGGCGGCAGTGCCTGCGTGCGGCGCAGGACGCTGCGGATGCGGGCAAATAGTTCGCGCGGCTCGAAAGGCTTGGCCAGGTAATCATCGGCCCCCATTTCCAGTCCGAGGATGCGATCCAGCGGCTCGCCGCGTGCGGTCAGCATGATGACCGGCACCGAGGAGGTGGCGCGCAGGTTGCGGCAAAGGGTGAGGCCGTCTTCGCCCGGCAGGGTCAGGTCCAGCACGATCAGGTCTACCCGCGACTCTTCCAGCACGCGGCGCATCTCGCTGCCATTGGTGGCGGTGAGGGTGCGCAGGCCGTTGCTGTCCAGGTATTCGGCCAGCAGGGTGCGGATGTCGCGGTCGTCGTCGACGACGAGGATGTGAGTATTTGTATCCATGGATCGCATTATGCCGAACTTGTCCGCGCGTGCAGGGCGGATTTGTATCGGGTCTTTACAAGGAGCGGGGCAGAAATAAAACGATACCTGGGCGGCTCCCGTATATACAAAGCGATACAAATGACGCCACAGCGGAAAAACCGTTGATACACGCCGCCGGTTTAATGGGAACCATGCCAAGGCAGCACGTCGCTGCCGAACGCATCAGAGCACCATCCCCTGAAAGGAGCAAGCCATGTTGACAATGAAAAACCGTATTCTGGCCGGCATCGCCGCCGTGAGCATCAGCGCCGTGACCCTGTCGGCCTTCGCCCAGATGCCCCCGGGCGGCCAGGATGGCCCCCGCGGCCATGCCCCGAGCCCGGAACAGATCGCCAAGTTCGAACAGATGCGCACCAAGCACCAGGCCGAGCTGCACGACAAGCTCAAGATCACGGCCTCCCAGGAAGCCGCCTGGAAGCTCTTCCTTGACAAGACCAAGCCGGCCCCCTTCGACCAGGCCGGCCGTCCCAACAAGGACGAATGGGCCAAGCTGTCCACCCCGGAACGCCTGGACAAGCAGCTGGACATGATGCGCAAGCGTGAAGCCTTCGCCGAGCAACGCATCGCCGCCACCAAGGACTTCTACGCCACCCTGTCGCCGGAACAGCAGAAGATCTTTGATGCCGAACACGCGAAGATGGAACGCCATCGCTGGGAAAAGATGGAGCACATGCGCCACGGCGACCGCAAGGGCCCCCCGCGTGACGGCAAGCCGGCACCGGACGCCGCGCCGGCCAAGTAATCCCGGCCAGGCAGGACTTGCCGCTGCGCCGCAGGTGGGCGGATGCCTGATGGCGGCGCAGCGGGCAGTCCCACCCTTGCAGCCTTGCGTCTCCCCGCAAGGCTGTTCTTGTTGGTAGCCCGTGCAAGCCGGGCAATAGCTGGGTACACTGCGTGCCAGCCCGGACGCGGGGTGGCTGGCCGACAATGTTGCACGGCTGTCAGGCTGGTCGGAGAGAATGACGGCGGGCGGCCTTGCTCCGGCAGGAGGGGCCGCCTTCGCTTGTGTTTTCAGCTGGCGTTTTGCCTGTCGTGAAAGAAAGAAAAATGTACAGAATCCTGCACAGATTCCTGTGCAAGACGTTGTACAGAAAAAAGAGCAGAAGGCAGTACAGCAATCTGTACTGAAAGAAATACATAAAAAAGCGCAGATAAATGCCGGCGGGCTGCCATGGTGGCTGCCCGCTGACGTGATTACTTGATGACGTGATCGGTTCACTGGTTTTCCTGACATGACAAATACTCCCAATTCCAAGCAGCCGTCTCCCTCCAACGCTTCGTCTCGCGGCAGCATCCTGCGCCGCTGGTGGTTCTGGGTCCTGGTGGCGGCGCTGGCGGCCGGTGGCGGCTACAAGTGGTGGTCCAAGAAGAAGGCCGATCAGGAGCAGATGGCAGCCATGGGCGGCCCGGGCGGACGCCCTGGCGCAGGCGGCCCCGGTGGACCGGGCGCGCGCCGTCCCGGCGGTCCCGGCGCCTTCGCGAGCCAGACCATGCCGGTCGGCGTGGCCAAGGCCCAGGTGCAGAACGTCGATGTCTTCCTCAATGGCTTGGGGGCCGTGACCCCGACCGCCACGGCCACCGTGCGGGCCCGTGTGGATGGCCAGCTGATGAAGCTGCATTACAAGGAAGGCCAGGTGGTCAAGGCCGGCGACCTGCTGGCCGAGATCGATCCGCGCTCGCTGCAGGCCGCGCTGACCCAGGCTGAAGGGCAACTGGCGCGCGACCGCGCCTTGCTGGCCTCGGCCCGCCTGGACCTGAAGCGTTACCAGACCCTGCTGTCGCAGGACTCGATCGCCAGCCAGCAGGTCGATACCCAGGCCGCGCTGGTCAAGCAATACGAAGGCACGGTCAAGGCCGATGACGGCAGCGTCGCCAGCGCCCGCCTGCAACTGTCGTTCACCCGCGTGACCGCGCCGATCAGCGGCCGCCTCGGTCTGCGCCAGGCCGATGTGGGCAACAACGTCACCACCAGCGATACCAACGGGCTGGTCATCATCACCCAACTGCAGCCGATCACGGCCATCTTCAGCATCCCCGAAGACAATATCCCCAAGGTCTTGCAGCAACTGCAGAGCGGCCGCAAGCTGCCGGCCCAGGCCTGGGACCGCGAGCAAAAGAAGAAACTGGCCGACGGCGTGCTGCTGACCATCGACAACGTGGTGGATTCGACTACCGGCACCGTCAAGCTCAAGGCCCAGTTCCCCAATACCGATTACGCGCTCTTCCCCAGCCAGTTCGTCAATATCCGCCTGCAGCTCAAGACCGAGGAGGGCGCCATCGTCATTCCGACGGCGGCCATCCAGCGCGGTTCGAAGGGGCTGTTCGTGTACGTGGTCAAGGAAGACAACACCGTCACCGTGCGTCCGGTCAAGACTGGTCCGGTGCAGGATGACCAGACCGTCATCACCGATGGCATCGCTGCCGGTGAAACCGTGGTCATCGATGGTATCGACCGCCTGCGCGAAGGTGCCAAGGTGGAAGCGGTGGCACGCGGCGGCGCGGATGATCCGGCCAACAAGCTCACCACCGAGAATCCGGAGCGCCGCCATGGCAAGCGCGGCCAGGGCGGTGAGGGAGGACAGGGCGGGCAGGGTGGCCAAGGCAACCTGAGTCCGGAAGAACGCCAGAAACGCTGGGCCGAAATCAACAAGCGCATCGACGCCGGTGAATTCGGCGAAGAGATCAAGAAGCTGCCCGAAGACCAGCGTCGCCAGAAGATGATGGAGCTGCGTCGCCAGCGTGAAGCGGCTGCCGGTGGCGGCAACGGCAACAGCGCACCCGCCAACAATGCAGGCAACGCCAACGGCGCCAAGTAAGCACAAGGCTCACGCATGAATCCCTCGCGCCAGTTCATCCTGCGGCCGGTCGCCACATCCTTGCTGATGCTGGCGATCCTGCTGGTGGGCATCGTGGCCTACCGGCTCCTGCCGCTGTCGGCCCTGCCCGAAGTCGATTACCCGACCATCCAGGTGGTCACGCTTTATCCCGGTGCCAGTCCGGACGTGATGACCTCCTCGGTCACCGCGCCGCTGGAACGCCAGTTCGGCCAGATGCCGGGCTTGAAGCAGATGTCTTCCACCAGCTCCGGCGGGGCGTCGGTGATCACGCTGCAATTCAATCTGGATCTCAGCCTCGACGTGGCCGAGCAGGAAGTGCAGGCCGCCATCAACGCCGGCAGCAACCTGTTGCCCTCGGACCTGCCGATGCCGCCGGTCTACAGCAAGGTCAATCCGGCCGATACGCCCATCATCACGCTGGCGGTGACCTCCAAGACCATTCCCTTGCCCAAGGTGCAGGACCTGATCGATACCCGCCTGGCGCAAAAGATTTCGCAATTGTCCGGCGTTGGTCTGGTGAGCCTGTCGGGCGGCCAGCGTCCGGCCGTGCGCATGCAGTTGAATCCGCGTGCGGTAGCCGCGCTCGGGCTCAACCTGGATGACGTGCGCACCGCCATTGGCAACGCCAACGTCAACCAGGCCAAGGGCAGTTTCGACGGCCCCACGCGCGCCTCCACCATCGATGCCAACGACCAGCTGCGTTCGGCCGATGAATACCGCAACCTCATCATTGCCTACAAGAACGGTGCGCCCATCCGCGTCTCGGATGTGGCCGATGTGATCGATGGTGCAGAAAACGTCCGCCTGGGCGCCTGGGCCAACCAGCAGCCGGCGGTGATCGTGAACATCCAGCGCCAGCCCGGTGCCAACGTGATCGCCGTGGTCGACAGCATCAAGAAGATCCTGCCGCAGCTGCAGGCCAGCCTGCCGGGCGCCATCGATGTCCACATCCTGACCGACCGCACCACCACCATCCGCGCTTCCGTGGAGGACGTGAAGTTCGAACTGCTGCTCTCGGTGGCGCTGGTGGTGATGGTGATCTTCGTCTTCCTGCGCAATGTGCCGGCCACCATCATTCCCAGCGTGGCAGTGCCGCTGTCGCTGGTGGGCACCTTCGCGGTGATGTACCTGGCGGGCTTTTCGATCAACAACCTCACGCTCATGGCGCTGACCATCGCCACCGGCTTCGTGGTCGATGATGCCATCGTGATGATCGAGAACATCTCGCGCTACATCGAAGAGGGCATGAAGCCCATGCAGGCAGCCTTGAAGGGCGCGGAGCAGATCGGCTTCACCATCATCTCGCTGACCTTCTCGCTGATCGCGGTGCTGATCCCGCTGCTCTTCATGGGCGATGTGGTCGGCCGGCTGTTCCACGAATTCGCGGTCACGCTGGCGGTCTCCATCCTGATCTCGGCGGTGGTTTCGCTGACCCTCACCCCGATGATGTGCGCGCGCCTGCTGCGCCACCAGCCGGAAGAACAACAGGGCTGGTTCTACCACAAGAGCCAGGCCTTCTTTGACCGCATCATCGCGCGCTATGGCGTGATGCTGGAATGGGTGCTGGAGCGCCAGAAGCTGACGCTCCTGGTCGCCGTCGCCACCCTGGGCCTGACCGTGCTGCTGTACGTGTTCGTGCCCAAGGGTTTCTTCCCGCTGCAGGATACGGGCGTCATCCAGGGCATCTCGGAGGCCACGCAATCGATCTCCTTCGGTGCCATGGGCGAGAAGCAGCAGCAGCTGGCCAAGGTGGTGCTGGAAGATCCGGCGGTGGAAAGCCTGTCCTCCTTCATCGGCGTGGATGGCACCAACGCCACGCTCAACAGCGGCCGCATGCTCATCAACCTGAAGCCGCATGAAGCGCGCGATGTCTCGGCCTCGGATGTGATCCGCCGCCTGCAACCCAAGCTCACGCAGGCGGTGCCGGGCGTGACGCTCTACATGCAGCCGGTGCAGGACTTGACCATCGAAGACAGCGTCTCGCGCACGCAGTACCAGTTCACGCTGGAAGATGCCGATCCGGGCACGCTGAGTACCTGGGTGCCCAAGCTGATCGCACGTCTGCAGCAGGTACCGCAACTGGCCGACGTCGCCACCAACCTCCAGGACCAGGGCCTGCAGGCCTACATCGAGATCGACCGCAATGCCGCTTCACGCCTGGGCATCACCACGGCCGCCATCGACAATGCGCTCTACAACGCCTTCGGCCAGCGCCTGATTTCCACCATCTACACGCAATCGAACCTGTATCGCGTGGTGATGGAGGTCAAGCCGGAATTCCAGCGCGGCCCCGAGGCACTGGACAGCATCTTCCTGGTCACCTCGGCCGGCGGCAAGGTCCCGCTGTCCTCGATTGCCACCGTCACCGAACGCACGGCCCCGCTGGTGGTGAACCACATCGGCCAGTTCCCGGCGGCGACCGTCTCCTTCAACCTGGCCAAGGGCGCATCGCTGGGCGAAGCGGTCAAGGCCATCAAGGCGGCTGAAGACGAGATCGGCATGCCCGACTCCACCGTCACCAACTTCCAGGGCGCGGCACTCGCCTTCCAGGCCTCGCTGTCCAATACGCTGTGGCTGATCCTGGCGGCCATCATCACCATGTACATCGTGCTGGGCGTGCTCTATGAGAGCTACATCCATCCCATCACCATCCTCTCCACCTTGCCCTCGGCGGGCGTGGGCGCGCTGCTGTCGCTGATGATCTCGGGGACCGATCTCGGCATCATCGGCATCATCGGCATCATCCTCTTGATCGGCATCGTCAAGAAGAACGCCATCATGATGATCGACTTCGCGCTGGAAGCCGAACGGCACCAGGGCAAGAGCCCGCGCGAGGCGATCTACCAGGCTTGTCTGCTGCGCTTCCGCCCCATCCTGATGACCACCATGGCGGCACTGCTGGGTGCGCTGCCGCTGATGCTGGGCACCGGTGTCGGCTCCGAGCTGCGCCAGCCGCTGGGGATCACCATGGTCGGCGGCCTGCTGGTGTCGCAGGTGCTGACCTTGTTCACCACGCCGGTGATCTATCTCGGTTTCGACAGCCTGGGCCGCCGCCTGCGTGCGCGCTTCGGGCAGCGTGAGCCGGGCCATGGCGGCGAGGATGACGATGACGGCAAGCCGGCCACGCTGCCGCCGGCGGTGTAAGCGGATGCGCGCATGAATATCTCGCTTCCCTTCATCAAGCGTCCCATCGCGACCACGCTCCTGACCATCGGCATTGCGCTGGCGGGCATGGTGGCCTTCCGCCTGCTGCCGGTCTCGCCGCTGCCGCAGGTGGATTACCCGACCATCTCGATCTCGGCCTCGCTGCCGGGCGCCAGCCCGGAGACCATGGCGGCGACCGTGGCCACGCCGCTGGAACGCGCCATGGGCGCGATTGCGGGCGTGACCGAGATGACCTCGACCAGCTCGCAGAACTCGACCCGCATCACCCTGCAGTTCGACCTGAACCGCGACATCGACGGCGCCGCCCGTGACGTGCAGGCCGCGCTCAATGCCGCGCGCAACCTGCTGCCCACCGGCATGCCGAGCAATCCGACCTATCGCAAGGTCAACCCGGCCGATGCGCCCATCCTGATCCTGGCCATGACGTCCGACACCATGACCCAGGGCCAGATGTATGACGCTGCCGACAGCATCGTGGCGCAGAAACTGTCGCAGGTGCGCGGAGTGGGGCAAGTGAGCGTGGGCGGCAGTTCGCAGCCGGCGGTGCGCATCGAGCTCAATCCGACGGCGCTCAACAAATACGGCATCGGCAGCGCCGACGTGCGCACGGCCGTGGCCGCCACCAATGCCAATCGTCCCAAGGGTTTGCTGGAGGATGATGGCCGCAACTGGCAGATCTACGCCAACGACCAGGCCAAGACCGCCGCTGAATATGCGCCGCTGATCGTCTCCTACCGCAACGGCACGCCGGTGCGGGTGCAGGATGTGGCCGAGGTGCGCGACTCGGTGGCCGATGTGCGCAATGCCGGTTCTTCCAACGGCAAGCCTTCGGTGCTCATCATCATCAACCGCCAGCCGGGCGCCAACATCATCGAGACGGTCGACAACGTGCGCGCCTTGCTGCCGCAGTTGCAGGCCTCGATCCCGTCGGCCATCGACATGAAGGTGGTGCTGGACCGTACCCCGACCATCCGCGCTTCGTTGAAGGAAACCGAGTTCACCCTGATGCTGTCGGTGGCGCTGGTGATCATGGTGGTGTTCCTGTTCCTGCGCAATGCGCGGGCTACGCTGATCCCGGCGGTGGCCGTTCCCGTCTCGCTGATAGGGACCTTCGGCATCATGTACCTGGCCGGATTCAGCCTCGACAATCTCTCGCTGATGGCGCTGACCATTGCCACCGGCTTCGTGGTCGATGATGCCATCGTGGTGCTGGAAAACATTTCCCGTCACATCGAAGCCGGCATGAAGCCTTACAAGGCGGCCTTGCTGGGCGCGCGCGAAGTGGGCTTCACGGTGCTGTCGATGAGCATTTCGCTGATCGCCGTCTTCATTCCCATCCTGATGATGGAGGGCATCGTCGGGCGGCTCTTCCGCGAGTTCGCCATTACCTTGTCGGTGGCCATCCTGGTCTCGCTGGTGGTGTCGCTGACGACCACGCCCATGATGTGTGCGCAGCTGCTGCGCCATGATCCCGAGGGCGATGCAGCGCGCCGCGAGCGCCGCCATCCGTGGCTGCAGAAGATTGCCGACCAGAGTGCGGCCATCTTCGAGGACATGCTGCTGGCCTACGAACGCACGCTGGCCTGGGCGCTGCGCGCTGCGCCGCTGATGATGCTGATCCTGCTGGGCACGATTGCATTGAACGTTTACTTGTACAAGGCGATTCCCAAAGGCTTCTTCCCGCAGCAGGATACCGGCCGCCTGGTCGGCGGCATCCGGGGCGACCAGGCCATTTCCTTCCAGGCCATGCGCACCAAGCTCAACGAGTTCATCGACATCGTCAAGGCCGATCCGGCCGTCTCCGATGTGGTGGCCTTCACCGGCGGGCAGCGGCGCAACGGCGGCTTCATGTACGTGACGCTCAAGCCCCTCTCTGAACGAAAAGACAGTGCCGACAAGATCGTGGCACGGCTGCGCATCAAGACCGCCAAGGTGGCCGGTGCGCGGGTGTTCCTGGTGCCGGTGCAGGACATCCGCATCGGCGCGCGGCAGAGCGATTCACAGTATGAATATTCGCTCAAGTCGGACGATGTCGGCCTCTTGCGCATCTGGGAGCCCAAGATCCGCCTGGCACTCTCCAACCTGAAGGAACTGGAAGACATCAGCACCGACCAGCAGGACAACGGCCTCCAGACCACGCTGACCATCGACCGCGAGACCGCCATGCGCGCAGGCGTCACGCCGCAGCTCATCGACTCCACCCTGTCGGACCTGTTCGGCCAGCGCCAGATCTCCACCATCTACAGCGGCATGAACCAGTACCACGTGGTGATGGAAGCGGCCCCGCAATACTGGCAGAGTCCGGAAACCCTGCGCGATACCTATGTCAGCCTGGCCGGCTCTTCCAATCTCTCGCCGACCACCTCCAGCCTCTCGACACCGCCGGCGCTGTCGGCGGCCGGCAAGTTGAATGCCAACACGGGACTGGCGCAAACCATCTCGACGGCGGCATCGACACAGATCCCGCTGGCGGCCTTCTCGCGCTTCGAGCCCACCACCACGGCGCTGTCGGTCAGCCATGAGGGCCAGTTCGTGGCCTCCACGCTGTCCTTCAACCTGGCCGAGGGCGTGTCGCTGTCGCAGGCCACCGCCGCCATCGACCGCGCCATGGCGCAACTGGGCGTGCCGACCAGCGTGCTGGGCACCTTCGCGGGCACGGCCAATGCCTTCCAGGCTTCCACCTCCAGCCAGCCCATCCTGATCCTCACGGCCTTGCTGGCGGTGTATATCGTGCTGGGCATCCTGTACGAGAGCCTGATCCATCCCATCACCATCATCTCCACGCTGCCCTCGGCGGGGGTGGGCGCACTGCTGGCATTGATGGTGACCGGCACCGACTTCAGCCTCATTGCCCTGATCGGCGTGATTCTGCTGATCGGCATCGTCAAGAAGAACGCCATCATGATGGTGGACTTCGCCATCGATGCCGAACGCAATCGCGGGATGTCGCCGCGCGATGCCATCTTCGAGGCCTGCAAGCTGCGCTTCCGTCCCATCATGATGACCACCATGGCAGCGTTGCTGGGTGCGATCCCGCTGGCCATCGGCCACGGCGATGGCGCTGAACTGCGCCAGCCGCTGGGCATCTCGATCGTGGGCGGGCTGGTGGTGAGCCAGCTGCTCACGCTCTACACGACCCCGGTGGTGTACCTGTACATGGAACGCCTGAGCGCCTGGAGCCGCCGCCGCTTCGGCCGCAAGAACAAGACAGAAACCTCGGCGGCCTGAGGCTGCCGCCATGGAGAAACGCATGACGCAACAAGACCTGTTCAAACTCAAGCCCCTGCTGACCGTGCTGGCGGCCAGCTTCGCGCTGGCGGCCTGCTCGGTCGGACCCGACTACGTGCGCCCGCAGATGGACATCGGCCCCGCCGTCTTCAAGGAAGGCCAGAACTGGAAGCCGGCCCAGCCGCGCGACCTCGCGGCCGATGGCAAGTGGTGGGAGATGTTCGGCGATCCGCAATTGAATGCGCTGGCCGAGCAGGTCGATATCTCCAACCAGAACCTCGCGCTGGCCGAAGCCAATTTCCGCAGCGCCGTGGCGCTGGTGCAAAGCTCGCGCTCGGCCTATTCGCCGACGCTGGCGGCTTCGGCCGGTGCGTCGCGCGGACGTTCCGGCTCTGCCGGTTCGTCATCCAGTTCGTCGAACTCAGCCAATTCGTCCAATTCGTCCGGCAATAGTTCGAGTTCGGGCAGCGTGCGCAATTCCTACACCTTCTCGCTGACGGCCTCGTGGGAGGCGGACATCTGGGGCAAGGTGCGGCGCGATGTGGAATCCAGCCAGGCCAGCGCCCAGGCCAGCGCGGCCGATCTGGCCGGTGCGCGCCTGTCGGCGCAGGCACAGCTGGCGCAGAACTACCTGCAATTGCGCGTGCTGGACGCCCAGCAGCAATTGCTGGAAGACACGGTGCAGGCCTACCAGCGTTCGCTGCAGGTCACGCAGAACCAGTATGCCGCCGGGCTGGTGGCCAAGTCCGATGTGATCCAGGCGCAGACGCAACTGAAATCGGCGCAGGCCTCCGCGCTGGACAATGGCGTGACGCGGGCCCAGGTGGAGCACGCCATCGCACTGCTGGTCGGCAAGACGCCCGCTGAATTCTCGCTGCCGCGCGCACCGCTCACGGCCGTGGCCCCGCCGGTGCCGCAGGGCGTGCCGTCGATGCTGCTGGAGCGCCGTCCCGATGTGGCCGCCGCCGAGCGCCGCGTGGCCTCGGCCAATGCCAAGATCGGCGTGGCCAAGGCGGCGTATTTCCCCAGCCTGACCTTGTCGGCCTCGGGCGGGTATCAAAGCTCGACCTTCGCCGACTGGTTCACGCTGCCGGGACGCGTCTGGTCGCTCGGGCCGCAACTGGCGCAAACGATTTTCGATGGCGGTGCGCGCGCAGCGGCCACCGACCAGGCCATTGCCACCTATGACGGCACGGTCGCCACCTACAAGCAGACGGTGCTGACCGCCTTCCAGGATGTGGAAGACAACCTGGCCGCGCTGCGCATCCTGGAACAGGAAGCGGCGGTGCAAGGCGAGGCGCTGCAGGCCGCACGCCAGGCCGTCACGCTGGTGACCAATCAGTACAAGGCGGGGACGGTGAGCTACGTCAACGTCATCACGGCACAGGCCACGGCGCTGTCGGCCGAGCTGACTTCATTGAACATCCTCAACCGCCGCATGGCCGCCAGCGTGCTGCTGGCCAAGGCGCTGGGCGGGGGCTGGGACGGGCATAGCCTGGATGACCTCGGACCGCTGCAACAGCAGGTGGCCGACAAGGCCAAGGGATTGAAGGACAACGCAGCGCTGCGTTGAGTTGAATTGAGTGTGTAGTCGGGTCAGGCGGTGACCAGCACCGCCGGCAGCGCCCCGCGCAAAGCGTTGCAGACCACGATCTCCTCTGCCGCCAGCAGGTCGGCGCGGGTGATGACGGCTTCCACCGCATCCCATTGCCGGTCGTCCAGCAGCACACGCCGCATCACGCCCGGCAGGACGCCGCAAGCCAGCGGCGGCGTGCACCAGCGGCCGCCGATCCTGACGAAGACATTGCTGCGGCCGCCTTCGGTCAGTTCATCCCGTTCATTGAAGAAAAGCTGGTCAAAGCCGCCGCGTCGTTCGGCCTCTTGCCAGGCGGCGTCGTAGCGGGCGCGCTGGCTGCTCTTGTGACGCAGGAAGAGGTCGCTGCTGTCGGTGGCGTTGTCGGCCAGGAAGACCTTGACCGGAGCGGTCAGCGGGGTCAAGGGCGCATGCTGGACCGTGATGCCGCCTCGGGCATCCAGCGCCAGCCGCAGCCGATAGGGCGTTTGGTCAGAAAGTTCAGTACAGGCCGCATCGAGCCGCAGTGCAATCGCCGTCGCATCGCAGGGATAGCCCAGCTGTGAAGCAGAATTCTTCAGGCGCGCCAGATGCAGCGCCAGATGGCGGCAGCCAGCGCGCGTGGCGTGGATGGTTTCAAACAAGCTGACGCTTTGTGCCAATTCGGTAAGGAAGCCTGACTTCAACTGGCATTCCGCAAATTCGGACGCAGCCTCGCTGTCGTAGACGATGCCTGCACCAACCCCCATCACACCCTGGCGCACACCGTCCTGCGCTGCCTGCAATTCCAGCGTGCGGATTGGCACCGAAAGGCAGAAGTCGCCGATGGCCGGACCCTCCGCACGCGGCGGCGCGAACCAGCCGATGGCACCGGTATAGAGTCCGCGCGGCGCGGTCTCCAGTTCATCGATGATCTCCATGGTGCGGCGTTTGGGCGCACCGGTGATCGAGCCGCAAGGGTAGAGCGCAGCCATCGTGTCGGCCAGCGTGGCGTCTTCGCGCAGGCGGGCGCGGATGGTCGAAGTCATCTGCAGCACCTGCCCGTAGCGGCGCACGTCGAACAGATGCGGCACCTGCACCGAGCCCGGTACCGCCACGCGGCCCAGGTCATTGCGCAGCAGGTCGACGATCATCAGGTTTTCGGCACGGTTCTTTTCATCGTTGGCCAGGGCCAGGGCGCGCTGTGCATTGAGCGTGTCCGCACCTTCCTGTGTGGCCGGTACGGCGCGCGCGGTGCCCTTCATGGGCTTGGCCTTGAGCGTTCCTTGCTGATGGGCGACGAACAATTCCGGCGAACACGAGAGCACCATGCCGCCCGCCTCATCGCGCACCAGGGCGCCATAGGGCACCGGCTGGCGCGCACGCAGGCGACGGTACAGGGTGATGGGATCACCCAGCACATCGAAGTGCAGGCGATAGGTGTAGTTGACCTGGTAGGTATCGCCGGCTGCGATGTAATCGCGGATACGGTCGATGGCTCCAGTGAAGGCGGCCTCATCGACGCTGCTGCGCAGACGGCTGATGCCCGCGTTGTCGGATTGCACTTGGGCCGACAGCCATGCCTCCACTTCGGCGGCAGACAAATGCGCGCACTGCGCAAACAACAGTACGCGCGCCAAGGGGCCGGAGAGGGCACGATGCGGCAAGCCCTGCAGCGCCGCGCCCAGTTCATAGCTCCACAAGGCCACGGCGTGCTGCCCCTCGGCCAGCGCCGCCTGCATCGCTTCGAGCATCGCCGGGAAGCCCGCCGCATCCGCGCAGGCCAGCGTGCGCACATGCCCGGTGTAGAGGCGCGAGCGCGGTTCGGCCGGGCTGGCCTGGTGGTCGTCGAGGAGGGCGAAGCAATCGTTCATGAAGGGCAGTGCAAACAGAAGGGCAGGGAAGGCCGCAGGGGCAGGGATGCCGCCGGGCAAGCCGTCGCGGGGCGCGGTCGGCAGCATGATAGCGTAAAAGGTATACTTAAAGGCTTGCCGGGCGGCACGCAACGTCGGTCAATTGCCGGTCATTCGCGCTGCACGCCGCCTTCGCACCCTCACTCATCACCCTTGACGATGCCCATACCCCGCACCTTCATCATCCCCCTGATCGTCGCCTGTGCGCTGTTCATGGAACAGATGGATTCCACCGTCATCTCGACTTCCCTGCCGGCGCTGGCGCTGGACATGAAGGTCGATCCGATTTCGCTCAAGCTGGCGCTGACCTCGTACCTGGTCTCGCTGGCGGTCTTCATTCCCATTTCCGGCTGGATGGCCGACCGTTTCGGCTCGCTCACCATCTTCCGCGCGGCCATCTGCGTGTTCATGCTGGGCTCCATCCTCTGCGGGGCGTCCTCGACCTTGCCGCAATTCGTCGCCGCGCGTTTCCTCCAAGGCATAGGCGGGGCCATGATGGTGCCGGTCGGGCGGCTGGTGATCCTGCGCAGCGTGGAGAAGGTCAACCTGGTCAAGGCGCTGTCCTATCTCACCATTCCGGCCTTGTTCGGTCCGGTGCTGGGGCCGCCGCTGGGAGGCTTCATCACCACCTATTTCCATTGGCGCTGGATCTTCTTCATCAACATTCCCATCAGCATCCTCGGTCTGTATCTCGCTACGCGCTTCATTCCGGATCTGAAGGCGGAACAGGTTTCACGGCTGGACATCGTCGGCTTCCTCCTCTCGGCGCTTGGCTGCTCGTTGCTGATGATGGGACTGGCGACGTCGGGCCGTCACCTGGTGTCGGGCGATATCTCGCTGGCCTGCGTGGTAGCGGGCGTGCTGTTCCTGTGCGCCTACGTATGGCACGCGCGCCGCGCCACGGCACCGCTGATCGACCTGGCGCTGCTGAAGATTCCCACGCTGCGGGCAGGCGTCTTCGGTGGCTCGCTGTATCGCGTGGGCATCGGGGCCATTCCCTTCCTGCTGCCGCTGATGCTGCAGCTGGGCTTTGGCTATACGCCTTTCCATTCCGGCCTGCTGACCTGCGCTTCGGCTGCGGGTGCGATGTTCATGAAGACCATCGCCGCGCGCTTCCTGCGCCGCTACGGTTTTCGCCGGGTGCTGCTGGTCAATGGCGCGCTGGGCGTGCTGGGCTTGTGGGCGCTGGCCACCTTCACGCCGCAGACGCCTTATCTGGTGATGCTCATCATCCTGCTGGTCGGCGGCTGCTTCCGCTCGCTGCAGTTCACCAGCCTCAATGCGATTTCCTATGCCGATGTCGACAAGGTCCGCCTGAGCCAGGCCACCAGCATGGCCAGCGTGGCGCAGCAGTTGTCGATCGGCATGGGTGTGGTGCTGGCGGGGTTTGCGCTGCAGATGTCCAACGAGATCCAGGGCCATGCCACGCTGGTGGCGCAGGATTTCTGGCCGGCCTTCCTGGTGGTGGGGGCGGTGTCGGCGCTGGCCTTGCTGATGCTGCGCCAGCTGCCACCCAACGCCGGGGCCGAGATGGCCGGGCAGCAAGAGAACAAGCCGGCCTGATGCAGCGTCATCAGGCCCACGCATAACGAGGAGAACCATGCAGCCCATGACGTACAAGTCCCTGTGGTTTCCGCTGGGCGCGGTCCTGATCTGGGCCGGCAATACCGTCATCAGCAAGATGTCTGCGGGCGTGATTGCGCCGGAAGATATTTCCTTCTATCGCTGGGTGCTGGCGGCGCTGCTGATGTCGCCTTTCCTGGCACGCCCGACCTGGGCGGCGCGTGCGCAGATTCGTCCCTATCTGGGCAAGATCCTGGTGCTGGCCTTGCTGGGCATGGTGCTGTTCCAGAGCCTGGCGTATTTCGCGGCGGCCACGGCGTCGGCCACCAGCATGGGCATCATCGCCTCGTTGATGCCGCTGCTCACGCTGGTACTGAGCATCAAGCTGCTCTCTGAACCGCCGACGGTCGGCACCCTGGCTGGCGGCATCCTCTCGCTCTTCGGACTGGCCGTGCTGATCGGGCGTGGCCATCCGCTGGCGCTGTTCGACCAGGGCGTGGTCACGGGCGACCTGCTGATGCTGCTGGCCACCATCGCCTATGGCCTCTATGGCGTCATGCTGCGCCGCTGGGCGCTGCCGCTGCGTACCTGGCAACTGCTGTACATGCAGGTGTTGATGGCGGTGGTGCTGCTGTTTCCCGGCTACGTGCTGGGCCATCATTCGCCGCTCACGCGCGAGAACCTGCCCATCCTGCTCTATGCGGGCATTGCCGCGTCCATCCTGTCGCAGTTCCTGTGGATGCGCGGGGTGCAGTATCTGGGGGCGAGCCGCTGTGCCATTTTCGTGAACCTGATGCCGGTCTTCACTGTCATCATTGCGGTGGTGGCGCTGGGCGAGCAATTGCACGGCTATCACGCCATCGGTGGGCTCATCACGCTGGCCGGCGTGATCATGGCCCAGGTCTTCAAGCAGCGCCTGCGCTGGCGCACCGGCTGATCTCATAAAAAACAGGAACAGGAAAGAGACATGATCGATCCCGCCATGATCGTCAACTGCACGGTCTACAAGAAGGGCAAGAAGCTGCGCGACATCAGCCTCGATGAAATCAGCGACGTGCTGGAAGAAGAGGGCACCTTCGTCTGGCTGGGCTTGCTGGAGCCCAATGTCGAGCTGATGAACAAGATCAAGGAAGAATTCTGCCTGCACGAACTGGCCGTGGAAGATGCCTACGCCGCCCACCAGCGGCCCAAGATCGAGGAATACGGTGACACCCTCTTCGTGGTGCTGCACACGGCCCAGCTGGCCGGCGGCGAAGTGCTGTTCGGCGAGACCCACATCCTGACCGGCCCGCGTTTTGTGGTCACGGTGCGGCATGGTGCCTCGCGCAGCTATGCCAAGGTGCGCGAGCACTGCGAGATGCTGCCCGAGCGCCTGGTGCGCGGCCCCAGTTTCGTGCTGTATTCCATCATGGACTTCGTGGTCGACAACTATCGTCCCATCATGGACGACCTGGAAACCAAGTTCAGCCAGTACGAGGAACAGCTCTTCAATCCTGGGGCGCTCAGCGGCAAGGCTTACCTGCAGGAGCTGTACCAGTTGAAGCGCCAGCTGATCCGCCTGCGCTCTGTCGCCACGCCGCTGCTGGACGTCTGTACCCAGCTGCTGCGCTTCCATGAAGGGCTCATCACCAAGGAAGGCAAGGCCTACTTCCGCGACATCTACGACCACGTGGTGCGCTTCATCGATACCGGCGACCGCCTGCGTGAAATGGTGGAGTCCGCCGTGCAGATCAACCTGGCCCAGGTCACCATCCACCAGAACGAGATCGTGCAGACCCTGGCCGGCTGGGGTGCCATCCTGGCCATCCCGACCATGATCTTCAGCCTCTACGGCATGAACTTCGCGCACATGCCGGGGCTGTCCTGGCAATGGAGCTTCCCGCTGGTGCTGGGCGGCATCATCACCGCCTGCACGCTGCTGTGGCGGCGTTTGCGCAAGGCGGGCTGGCTCTAGCGCGCTTTTTCTGAAACCTGTGTAAAGACCTCCGGCGGGTGCGGCAATATGTCGCACCCGCCGGCTCGTTTGCGTCGCTACACTGCTCTCGGCGTCTCCTGGTGGCCACATCTTGTCCCCCGAATCCGGACTCGCGTCCTGAATGCGATTCATTCTTCTTGATAATTGCAACAAAGTTGCATTAGAATCCCGCCCTGACCGCGCACGACGGTCACTCCATCGCGGTCAGGCAGCCACGCACCCAGCCGCAGCACAACGACATCACAAGGGAAAAGATGAAAATGACCGCACTGCGGGCGGCCGTGCTGGGCGCGCTCGCTTTGGGCCAGAGCCAGCAACTGGCCTGGAGCGCTGATAACGCCACCAGCGCCACCAGCGCCGACAAGGGCCTGGGGCAGGTAGTGGTCACCGGCACCGGTGAACGCCAGCAATACCGCCAGAGCACCACCTCCAGCGCCACCCGTACCGAGACCCCGCTGCAGGAACTGCCGCAGTCGGTGCAGGTGGTCTCGCGCCAACTGATGGATGACCTGGCCGCCACGCGCCTGGATGATGTGCTGCTTTACGTGAGCGGCGTGGCCAAGCAGAACAACTTCGGCGGGCTGTGGGACAACTACTCGATCCGTGGATTTTCCGGCAGCGAGAATGGCGGCATGAACATTCTCTGGAATGGCTTCGCCTCCAATCGTGGCTACGCGCCCCCGCGCGATACCGCCAATGTCGAGAGCATCGATTTCCTCAAGGGGCCGGCCGCCGCGCTGTATGGCAACAGCGAGCCGGGCGGCACCATCAACGTGGTCACCAAGAAGCCGCAGTTCAAGGCTGCGAATTCGCTGGATCTGTCGCTGGACAGCCGCGGCGGCTACCGCAGCGCGGTCGACTCCACCGGCGCGCTCAACAGCGAAGTGGCATACCGGCTCAATGCGGCCTTCGAGCACAAGAACAGCTTCCGCGACAACGTCAGCAGCGACCGCGAATTCCTGGCACCGGCCTTTACCTGGGTGCTCAGCGACCGGACCATCCTGAACTATGAAGGTGAATACCTGCGCCAGAAGGCCCCGCTGGATCGCGGCATCGTGGCCGTCAACGGCAATCTGGGCGTGCTGCCGGTCTCGCGCTTCCTGGGCGAGCCGCGCGATGGCGACATCAAGATGCAGAACACCAACCACCTGCTGACGCTGGAGCATCGCTTGGACGACAACTGGCATCTGCGCACCGGCGTATTCCACAAGGATGGCACGCTGGATGGCTACTCCACCGAAGCCTCGGCCCTGCAGGCCGACAACGCCACCCTGCGCCGCCAGCGCCGCTACCGCGATTACAGCTGGCACGACACGTCGCTGCAGGCAGAACTGGGCGGCAAGCTGCAGACCGGGGGCATACAGCATGAAGTGCTGGTGGGCACGGAAGTGGACTGGCTGACGCTGGATCAGCGCATGCTGCGCATTGACCCTACTACCGCGGCCCCCTACGCGATCAATATTTATTCGCCGAGCTACGGTCAGGTGCAACCGAATCCGCGTCCGCGAACGGATACAAGCGAGCGCCAAATCAGCACAGCGTTTTACGTTCAGGATCAGCTTAGCCTGGACGAACGCTGGAAGCTGTTGGCAGGGATTCGAGCAGATTCGTTCCGTTCTACACTGGATACCCGCAGCACGGCGGGTGCAGTCACCACCACCCGCCAGGACAAGACCGCCTACTCCCCGCGCCTCGGCCTGACCTATCTGTTCACGCCTGCGTGGTCAGCTTACGTCAGCGCCAGCAAATCCTTCCGTCCCAACAGCGGCAGCGATGTCAGCGGCAACGCCTTCAGTCCCGAGACCTCGCGCGCCGCCGAAATCGGCCTGAAGTTCCAGAGCGAAGACCAGCGCAGCGGCGCGACGCTGGCCGTGTTTGACATCACCAAACAGAACGTGCTGACCACCGATCCGGCCAATCCGTCCTTCTCGATTGCCGCCGGCGAAGTGCGCAGCAAGGGCGTGGAGCTGGATGCCAACGCACGCCTGGGCCACCACTGGCGCCTGACCGGCAACCTGGCCTATACCGACGCTTACGTCAGCAAGGACAACACCCTGACGGTGGGGTCGCGGCTGATCAATGTGCCGCGTGTATCGGGAAGTGTACTGGCGGTGTTTGAAGATGCGTCCGCAAGTGGCTCGCCCTACGGTATCGGTGGTGGCCTGAACTACGTGGGCAACCGTACCGGTGACCAGGCTGGCAGTTTCAAGCTGCCCGCCTATGTGACGGCGCGTGCCCTGGCTTACTGGCAGTTCACGCCCAAGATGAAGCTGTCGCTGGACGTGAACAACCTCTTCAACAAGCGTTATTACAGCAGCTCCTACAGCAACGTATGGATCATGCCGGGCGATGAGCGTACCGCCACGCTGGCGCTCAACGTCAAGTTCTGAAGGAGCGCCACTTGGCTTGTCCACCCCCCGCGCCGCGCCGGCGCGCCTTGCTGGCGCTGCTGGCAGCGAGCCCCTGGCCGCTGGCATGGGCGCATGGCGATGAGGCCGGGCCCCATTCCCACGCCATCACGCAAACCGGCAGCGATGTCCTGACCGTGGTCGGTCCGTGGGAACTGACCGGGCTCGACCCTTCGCGCTCCGGCTACATGTTCGCCCGCATGGAGGTGCTGCAGACCCTGCTGGAAGTCGATGATGCCGGGCAGTTGCGGCCGGGGCTGGCCACGGGCTGGCAGGTCAGTGCCGATGGCCTGCAATGGCGCTTTGGCCTGCCACGCGCGCGGCGCTACCACGATGGCAGCGAAGTCACGCCCGCCAGCATCCTGGCCTGTCTGCAGCGCGCCGCTGTCCGGCCAGGTGTACTGCAACTGGCAGGGATCACCGGCATGGCTGTACAGCAAAGTGAACTGGTACTGTCCCTGCGCCAGCCCTTTGGTCCGCTGCCTTACCTGCTCACGCATTACTCCACCCAGATCCTGGCCCCGGCCAGTTTCGATGCGCAGGGCAATGTGGTGGCCATTCTTGGTACGGGGCCGTTTCGCATCACGTCCATCAGTCTGCCGCAGCAGTTCGATGTCGAACGGGCGGAGGCCGCGCCGGGCAGGGCAGTGCAGCGGGCCCGCTACATCAGCGTCTCGCGTGCGGAAACGCGCACGCTGCTGGTCCAGAGCGGACAGGCCGACCTGGCCTTCTCGCTCGATCCGCCCAGCATCCGCGCCTTGCAGGACAGTCCGCGTGCCGTGCTGCTGTCGGCCATGCTGCCGCGTACCACTCTCCTGAAGCTCAATGCCGGTCATCCTTTCCTGGCCGATGTACGCGTGCGCCGCGCCATTGCCCTGTGCATCGAGCGCGAGGGCATCGCACGTGCCTTGCTGCGCGATGCCGACCTCGGGGCCACGCAACTGCTGCCGCCTTCGCTGGCACGCTGGCATGACACTCGCCTGCCGCCCCTGCATACCGATCTGAAGCAGGCCCGCCGCCTGCTGGAAGAGGCTGGCTGGCGTCTCGGTGCCGATGGCACACGCTGGAAGGAAGGCCAGAAGTTGCAATTGACGTTGACCACCTTTGTGGACCGTCCCGAGTTGCCGCTGATCGCCACCGCCTTGCAGGAAGAGATGCGCCAGATCGGCATCGCCGTGCGCGTGACCATCGGCAATTCCAGCGACATTCCCGCCGGCCATCGCAGCGGCCAGCTGCAGATGGCGCTGGCCGCTCGCAATTACGGCAACCTGCCCGACCCGGTGGCCAGTCTCCTGCAGGACTTCGGCCCGCAGGGCGGTGACTGGGGCGCCATGGGCTGGCACAACCAGGAAGTGCCGGCCCTGCTGGCCAAACTGGCGGCCACTCCGGCCGGTGAGGGCGACAGCGGCCGCGCCGAACGCGCGCGCATCGTGGCGGTACTGCAGGAGCAGTTGCCGGTGATCCCGGTGGTCTGGTATCGCCAGACCTGCGCCGTCAGCCGCCGCCTGCGCGGTGCCAGCATCGATCCCTTTGAACGCAGTTACCGCATCGCTTCCCTGCAATGGACCTGACCCGCCTCCTGACCTTACCCCCGGCCACGCGCCGGCAACTGGCCAGCGCCCTGGGCCAGCGCTTGCTGCAAGCAGCGCTGGTGGCGCTGCTGGTCGGCACGCTGTGCTTCTTCATGACGCGCCTGCTGCCCGGCGACATGGCCTATCGCATCGCCGCCGGCCGCTACGGCTACGACATGGTGACCACCGAAGCGGCCCTGGCCGTGCGCGCCGAACTGGGCCTGGACCAACCCTGGTTCATGGCCTTGAGCGAGTGGTGGAGCCGCCTGCTGCATCTGGACCTGGGCGTGTCGCAAGTGACGGCACTGCCGGTGCTGGTGGAAATCACGCATCAGTTGGGCCCGACGCTGCGCCTGTCTTTCCTGGCGATGGTGCTGTCGCTGCTGATCGGCCCGACCCTGGGCGTGCTGGCGGGACTGCATCCCGGTGGCTGGCTGGACCGCGCCACGCTGGCGGTGTCGGTGTTGTTGCGGGCCTTGCCGTCCTTCCTGCTGGGACTGGTGCTGGTGTTGCTGTTCTCGGTGCAATTGGGCGCCTTGCCGGCGGCCGGGCACACCGACCACGGCGGCATCCTGCTGCCGGCACTGACGTTGGCGCTAGGGCTGGCGGCAGTGTCCTGCCGGGTGGCGCGCGATGCCATGGTGCAGGTGCGTGCTTCCGAGTATTTCGCCTTTGCGCTGACCAAGGGGCTCACGCCCGCGCAGGCATTGTTGCGCCATGGCGTGCGCAATGTCGCAGCGCCGGTCACGGCCTATCTGGGCGTGCAGCTGGTGATGCTGGTCGAAGGCGTGGTGCTGGTGGAAACCATCTTCGCGTGGCCGGGCATCGGCCACGCGCTGGTGCATGCCATCTTCGGACGGGACGTGCCGATGATCCAGGGCACGGCGCTGGTGCTGGGTTTGCTCTTCGTTCTTTTCAACGCGCTGGTGGATGCCGCCTGCGCCTTCATCGATCCGCGTCGCCGACCATGAGCCTGTCTTCCGACTATTTGCTTGAGCCCGAGGCGCGGCGCTGGACCTCCGCACAGATCGCAGGCGTACTGCTGCTGGTGCTGATCGTGTTGTTCGCGTGGCTGGGACCCTTGCTGATCGATGCCGATCCGGCGCGCCAGCAACTGGCGCGCTTTCTGGAAGCGCCCAGCCTGGCCCATCCGCTGGGTTATGACCAGCTCGGCCGCGACATGCTGGCGCGACTGGTGCACGGCACCCGGCTGTCGCTGTCGCTGGCGGTGGTGAGCGTGCTGTCGGCGGCCATTCCCGGTGTGCTCATCGGATTGCTGGCGGCCTGGTGCGGCGGCTGGATCGAGCGCGTGCTGGCAGCCTTCGCGGACGCCGTGCTGGCCTTGCCGGGCCTGTTGCTGGTGCTGTTGCTGGCGGCGTTTGCGCCGGGCGGGTTCTGGCCGCTCTATGTCGGCATTTCGCTGGCCTTGTGGGTTGAATATTTCCGCGTAGTGCGTGCGGCCAGCCGCATCCTGCTGGCGAGTCCGCAGGTGGAAGCCTCGCGCTTGCTGGGATTTGGTCCCGGCTACATCGTGCGGCGCCACCTGCTGCCGGCGCTGCTGCCGCGCCTGTTCACGCTGATGCGTTTCGGGCTGGCGGGGGCGGTGCTGGCGATGTCGGCGCTCGGTTTCGTCGGTGTCGGGCTGCAGCCGCCCACGCCGGAACTGGGCGTGATGATGATCGAACTGCTGCCGTATTACCGCGAGGCGCCGTGGCTGCTGGGTGCGCCGGTAGGGGTACTGTTCCTCACCTTGCTGGGTTTGCTGTTGTTGTCACCACAGAAGGGACAGGCATGAACATACTTTCCCCGGATGCGGCTTTGCGGGTGCAGGACCTGTCCGTCTGGCACGGCCAGAGCGCGCTGGTGCAGGGCATCGATTTTTCCATTGCGCGCGGCGGGGTGATGACCCTGCTGGGCGAGAGCGGTTCGGGCAAGTCGCTGCTGGCCCAGGCCATCATGGGCAATCTGCCGGGCAGCCTGCGCTGCAGCGGGCAGATCGAGATCGATGGCCAGCGCAGTGATGCGGCCGATACCGCCGTGCGCCAGCGCGGCTGGGGTCGGCGCATTGCGCTCCTGCCGCAGGAACCCTGGCTGGCGCTGGACCCGACCATGACGGTCGCGCGCCAGGTGGCCGAAACCTATGAACTGGTCAGCCATCCCGCCGCCGATAGCCAGGACGACAGCCTGCGCGCTGCACGCAAAGCAGCGCGCACCCTGGCCGGGCAGGCACTGGCCAGCCTGGGATTGGAGGACGCGGCCGACAAGTATCCCTTCATGATCTCGGGCGGCATGGCCCAGCGTATAGCCTTCCTGGCCACGCACGCGGCGGGCGCGCCCCTGCTGATCATCGATGAGCCGACCAAGGGGCTGGATGCGGACCGGCGCGGCGAGGTGCTGGCCTTGCTGCAGGCGGCGCAGCAGCAGGGCATGAGCCTGCTGTGCATCACCCATGATGTATGGCTGGCGCGTGCGCTGGGCGGTGAACTGGCGGTGATGCTCAACGGATGCCTGGTGGAACGCGGTCCGGCTGACGCGCTGCTGGCCCGGCCACAGCATGCTTATACGCGCCGCCTGCTGGCGGCGGATCCGGCCTGCTGGACGCCACCGGACGCGCCGGCCGGCGCAAGCGCCAGCCGGTCATCGCCGGTGATCGTCGAGGTCAGCAAGGTGGCCAAGCGCTTCGGCCAGCAGGCGCTGTTCAGCGATGTCAGTGCCCGTATCCATGCCGGCGAAATCGTCGCCATCAGCGGTCCCAGCGGCGCCGGCAAAACCACCTTCGGCAATATCGTGCTGGGCCTGTTGTCGCCGGATGCGGGACAGGTGAAGCGCGCCCCCGGCCTGGCGCGCACCGCCTTCCAGAAGATCTATCAGGATCCCGCGGCAGCGTTCGCGCCCGCCGTCACGCTGCGTCAGTCACTGCGCGATCTGGTGCGCCTGCACGGCCTCGACTGGCAGCGCCTGGAAGCGCTGCTGGCGCGCATGCGTGTCTCGCCCGCACTGCTGGAGCGTCTGCCGCGCCAGGTGTCGGGCGGCGAGCTGCAGCGCATCGCGCTGGCGCGCGTGCTGTTGCTGCAACCGGCACTGATCTTTGCGGATGAACCGACCTCGCGCCTGGATCCGCTGACCCAGCAGGAAGTCATTGCCTTGCTGGTGGAAGAAGCCAGGCAGGCGGGCAGTGCCGTGCTGCTGGTGACGCACGATGCCGATATCGTGCGTTGTGTGGCGGATCGCCGCTTGCACCTGGGGCCGGCGGCGCAGCCTGCCTGAGTGGCGCAATACAGCCTGAGCCCGGCGTAATACAGCGGGGCGCTGACCGCCGGCCGCTCAGGCGCTGTCTTCGTCGCGGCCTTCCGGGTGCAGTGATCCGGAGGCTATCTGGCCGCTCAACAGCACGCTGTTCCACTTGCCCTGGGCCGAGGTCGCGCCCTCGGGCAGGAGCATGTAGGACAGGCTCTGCAAGCCGCAATACTGTTCCAGATAATCGCGCGCATGCGCCATGCGCGCACGCAGCTGGGTGATGCTGTCCTTGCCGCCGGGCTGCATGGGCAGAAATTCAAACACCACCTCCGGATGCAGGAATTCGGTCAGGTGCCGGATCACCTGTTCGGCATCGGATGCTTCGGTGATGAATTCGTGATGGGCCGGACTGGCTTCATCACGCAACTGGTAGCGGATCAGGCAGCGCATCGTTCACCTCAGGCCAGGATAGTCGGAGATCACGGACAGGCGGGGATAGTCATGCTGGATGGCGCGGTCGCGGCCTTGTTCCTTGGCGCGATAAAGGGCGGCGTCGGCGGTGTCGATCAGTTCGCGTGCATCGACCTGCGCACCCTTGCCGCTGGCCAGGCTGGCGGCGCCCACGCTGATGGTGACATGGCCGACCGAGCTGCCTTCGTGCGGGATGTTCAGGGCGCGCACGGCCTGCACCAGGCGGCTGGAAATGGCGCTGGCACTGGCGGCATTGCAATTGGGCAGGATCAGCGCGAATTCCTCGCCGCCGTAGCGCGCCACGATGTCGCCCTGGCGGCGCGCCACGCTGTTGAGGGCGGCAGCCACCTGCTTGAGACAGATGTCGCCCGCAGCGTGGCCGTAGGTATCGTTGTAGCGCTTGAAATGGTCCACATCCACCATGATCAGCGAGAGCGATTCTCCGGAGCGGTTCAGGCGCGCCAGTTCGGCCGTCAGAGCGGCATCGAAGTAGCGGCGGTTGAAGACGTCGGTCAGGCCATCCTTCTGCGACTGCGCTTCCAGGGTGCGATACAGGCGTTCCAGTTCGGTCCGCGCGGTGATGGCTTCCAGCTCCGCATTCTCGCGCCCTGCCACTTGCGCCACCAAGCGATTGCCGCCATAGGCGATGATGATGAGCAACAGCGTCACCGCGATGCCGCGGATCCACACGCGCCGCGTCCAGTCTTCCAGCACGTCGTCCTTGGCCAGCGCCACCGCCACGAACAAGGGATACAGGCTGCAATGCTGGAAGCTGGTCAGGCGCACGATGTCGTCGCGCGGCGAGCGCAACTCGAAGCTGCCTTGTTCGGCCTTGCTCAGGTAATTGGTGACCAGCGTCGACTTGGAAATGTCCAGCCCGATCGAATAGCTCAGCAGCGGCTGGCGATAGATCACGGTACCTTCGTTGAGTCCGAACAGGATGGCGCCATCGCGGCCGATGGCGAACTGTTCGTAATAGCGCTGGAAGTGGGAGAGGTCGACATCGGCCACCACCACGCCGGCAAAGCTGCCGTCTGCATGGTTGACGCGGCGGCTCATGGTCACGATCCACTGGCCGTTGGTGCGGCTGCGCATGGGCTTGCCGATGTAGGCCTGGTCGGTACGCAGGCGCTGGTGATGCAGGAAATAATCATCCTGGATGTAGCGGTGTTCCAGGGTGGCTTGCGAGGTGCCGATGGCCAGACCCGTTTCGTCATACACCATCAGCCCGGCCAGTTGCGGCACGGCGGCCACCGAAGCCACCATGAACTCGTGGGTGCGTCGGCGGCCGGCTACGCCGGGGCCGTCATATTCCATGTGCTCCTGGATGCCCAGCAGCACCACGTCGATTTCCTTGAAGGACTGGTCGGCATGCTGGGTCAGGGCCAGCGCCATGTTGGAGGCATTGCGGATGGCCTCGTCGGTGGCCACTTCATAGGCTCGCCAGGCCGACCAGGCCTCCAGTACCACGATGATGAGACAGACCACGACCACGAACAGCTTGGCCGTCTTGGATGCGCGCTGAATTCTTTGTTCTGGCATGTTGTCGCTTTCCCCCGGAAACGGCGTTTCCCCCCCGGCACCTTTCTTGCCCGATTGCATTGTTGTTGAAGCTGTTGGGCACGTCTATCAGGGATGTCCTGAACTTGTACGGAGATTAACAGATTCCCCCCTCGCAAGGGCAAGCCTCCACGTGCTGCACGTGCGGCAGCGGGGCCCCTGTGGTCCGCTGCCGTGGTGTGCCCGCCTCAGTCGTAACGGCGGCTGAAGAGGATGTTCAGGCCATTGATGGTCCCGGCGCGCGCCACTACCGACCAGCGCCGCGAGATCTGCCAGGTGGCCTTGGCCACGCTGGCGGCCCCCTGCAGGCTCTGCTCGTAGCCCAGCGTGATCTTCTCGGTGATGGCCTTGCCCAGGTTGACCACTTGTTCGTCCGTCAGTCCCGATTCGCTGGAGCCGATGCTGAACTGGTCCAGCCCGATATCCTTGGCGATGCGCTTGCCGCCCATGTTGCCCACCAGCGCCAGCGCCTGGCTGCTGGCGGTACGCTGGCCGATGCTGGAGCTGTCGGTGCCGTGGCCAAACATCATCCAGGACAGTTTTTCGTCATCCGGCACATTGGGTTCGGACACCAGCTGCACGCGCGGCTGGTTGGCATTGCCGGTCACCGAGACCCCGGCTTCGACATCCTGGTTGCGGCGCATGGCCAGGATGTTGATGTTGGGATTGGCGATCGGCCCCTGGAAGTTGATGATGCCGCGCTCGATATTGAGTTTTGTGCCAAAAGCTTCATAACTGCCCTCGGCCACGTTGATGGTGCCCGTGGCGCGCAGCGGCGAGAGCGGTTCGCTGCGAACATTCATATCGCCCCGCAAGCGCAGGTCTGCGCCGCTGCCGCGGAAGCGGAAGTCGTTGCCCAGGTCGACCGCCAGGTTGATGACCGGGGCGAACTTGCTGGCCGGTTTTTCGGTGGCCGCTTCCAGTTTCTGCTGCGAGGAGGCCGCCGCACCGACGCGGTTCTTGCCGCTGCGGCTGACGATGACCACGTCATCGCCCAGCTTGGGGGCGCTGCTCTTGGGCAGGTCGAACAGGGCACGGTCCACGGTGAACTTGCCATCCACCCGCAGCTGTTCGTTGACGTTGCTGATCTTGCCTTCGCCGGAGAGCATCAGCTGGCGGTCCGGGCTGGCGAACAGTTCCAGATGGTCGGCGGTGAGGGTGGCGTTGAGGTCGGGATTGTCGGCCCCCAGCTGGATCTTGCCGCCGGCGCGCAGGGTGCCGCGTCCACCGTGGAATTCGATCTGGCGCAGTTCGATCACGTTGCTGTCCATGACGATGCGCACGATGCCATCCTTGAGCTGGATGCCCTGGTCGAATTCGGTCACGGCCAGGTTGTCGCCATTGATGGCCCCGGACAGGCGCGGCTGCGCCAGCGTGCCGCCGGCATTGAGGCTGGCGGCCAGCTTGCCGTTGAGGCTCACCTGCGGGCCGATCAGGTCGCCCACGCGCTTGAGTTCCGGTACATCGAGACTGGCCTTCAGGTTCAGCGGAGACTCCGGGGCCAGCGCCAGCAGCGTGTCTACCCGGCGCAGGCCGATATCTCCGCCGAGGTCCAGCGTGCCGATGCGGGCGGCGTTGACGCGGCCGGTGACGTTCATGCGCTCGCCCTGGAACTGGCTGCGCAGCTGCAGTTCGGACAGGCCCATGGCCGCTTCGCCGACGCTGGTGGTCACGCGCACGTCGCCTGACTTGCGCGCGATCTGCAGATAGCCGCTGGCGGTCTCGGCCAGGTTGAAGTCCCATTCGCTGTCCAGCACCAGGTCGGTCTTGACTGGCGGCGGCGTGCCGGTGAACTGCTGTACCAGTTCCAGCACCCGGCCCACATCCAGCGCGCGTACCTGTCCGGCGGAAGCCAGACGGCCCTGGCGGTAGGACAGGCGCTTGAGATCCAGCGCGGTGCGGTCGATCTCGATGCGGGTGCTGCCGGCCTCGATGCCCTCGACCGAGGCGTCCAGCGTGAGCGGGCTGGTCATGGCGATGCGCGGCAAGCCCTGGTTGCTGAACTGGTCGAGACTGCCGGCCCAGCCATAGTTGCCACGGGTCTTTTCAGTGACTTTCCCGTGCGCGGCCAGGTTCAGGTCCAGCACCTGATCGGCCAGCTTGCCCTTGGCTTGCAGGGCCAGCGTGTGGCTGGCATAGGTGCCATCGAGCTTGAGCGACAGGCGTGCCAGTTCGGCTTGCGGGCCGCTGTAGCCATCGCCTTCCAGGCTCAGGGCCAGGCGGTTGTCGGGCGAAGCCACGCCGGCAGCCAGGTTGCTGTGCAACTCGCTCTGGCCGGACAGGTGATGCAGCTTGTGCGGGCCGAAGGCCAGTTGCTCGGCCTGGAAACTGGCCAGCAGGTTGGGGCGTTCGCGCGTACCGCTGAGGATGCCATCCACCCGCAACAGCCCGCCCAGGCCATAACCCAGGCGCGCCAGTTGCGGCGCATCGACCTTGAGCTTGAGCTTGTCGCGGGCGGTGCCGAAGCTGCCGTCCAGATCCAGCGTATTGCCGGCGATCTGTACATTGGCGCGGCTGGGCAAGAGGCGCATGCCGGCCAGGTTGATGTCGCCCTGGCCGCTCATGGGCAGGGCGCCGTAGGTACTGTCATGGATGCGGAAGCCCAGCTTGAGCTTCAGCTCAGGCGAGAGTGCACCGGCGGCATTGAAATCCATGTTGATGCGCGCCGGCACCGGTTTGGAAGCCGCTGCTGCGGTACGTTTGCGACCCTTGCCCGTGCTGGCCGGCGGCGGCGTCACTGCCTGCAGCACGGCGGTCGGATCGAAGTCCACCAGGCGGCCCTTGAAGGCGTACTCCATGGCAGCGGCGGTCTGCAGCGTGCCGGAGGTTTCCAGGCGCGACTTGCCGGCCGTCAGCGAGGCCTCGCGCAGTTGCACGCGATCTTGGCCGATCACGCTGTCCACATGCAGCTTCAGCGTGCTGTCCTGCAGGGTCAGGAGGACTTGCTGGGCGTCGGGAGCGAGCGTGAGGTCCACCGGACCGGACAGTCGGGTCGGGCGCACCTGGCGATGCAGCTGGTTCAGGTCCAGATCGCTCACGCGCAGTTTGAACTGTCCGGACAGCGGTTCCTGCTTGCCGGGCTCGCTGCTGCCGGGCCGGAACTGGCCGCTGCCTTCGATGCGCCCTTGCTGCGGCAGACGGATCTCCAGCCGCGACAGGGTTTGCTGCTGCAGGTCCAGTTTCAGGTCGGCGCTGGCCGAGAGCAGCGGCAGGCGTTGCTGGTCCAGGCTGCCGGGACGGGCGTTGTCGATCTCGACGCGGCCGGCGACTTGCAGCGGTGCGTCGGCGGCCAGGCCGGCGGGCGGCGCGAGGTCGGCGCGCAGGTTCAGGTCGGCGGCTGGTGCGGCGGCGTTGAAGGCTTGCGGATTGAGATGCTGCAGGTCCACCTTGGCGCGTTTGAGCGGCACGCTGGCAAAGGGCGTGGCGACGATGTCGGCATGACCCTTGAGCTTGTCACCGCCGGCGGTGAGCGCGATGCCCAGTTCCTGCAGAGAGCCCGACAGTTGCGCCGCCAGCTGGTATTGCTCCTTGCTTTCGCCATATTGGTAGGCACCGGCCAGTTCCAGCCCGCCGCCGATGGCGAAGGGCTGCTTGCCGTTCAGGTGCAGCAGGGCGGTGGCGTCACCGAAAGGCGTGGTGAGGCTGTCCAGCACCAGCGTGTGCTGCACGCCGTCGGAGTTGCCGTGCAATTTCAGTTTGGACAGTTCGGTGGTGGAGGTGCCCTGGGTCAGGCTGAGGCTGGCCAGACTGATCTCCCGGATGTCCAGCGCCAGCGGGATCTCCAGCGAGCTCGGCATGCTGCTCGGTTCGGACGGCGAGGGTTGCTGGTTCAGGCGCACCTTGCCCACGCGCAGGTAATCGATACTGAATCTGCGTTGCAGCAGCGCCAGATGCCAGCGCGCATCCACGCTGTCGATGTCGAGGATGCGCTTCTCATCCTGGTAATGCAGATCGCGCAGACGCAGACCGTCGGCCACGGTACCGCCCAGCAATTGGCCGGAGAGTTTGCCGTCGAGCGTCTTGACGGCGGTATTCCAGAGCAGGCGGGCACCGCTCTCGGTATGGGTGGCATACAGGGCGGCACCGGCGGCGGCCAGCACCAGCAGGGCCACGGTGCCACCGCTCCACGCGGCGATACGGCGGCCGCGGCTGGCGCGACGGCGCGGCGGCGGTGCGGAGGGGGCTTGCTGCGGATCGTGTTGCGGTTCGCTCATGCTGGTGGGTGATTCGAATTCAGTTCATCGGGAGGCGGCGCGGATGCTGCCCGGGCGCTAGAAGGCGATGCCCAGTGAAATGTGCGGCCGGATCTGGCGCTTCTGGATGCCATAGGCCAGGTCCAGATTGAGCGTGCCGACCGGGCTGCGCCAGCGCGCACCGGTGCCGACCCCGTGATAGAAGGTCTTGTTGTTCCAGTTGTCGGCCGCGGCACCGACGTCATAGAACACCGCCGCGCCCCAGTTCTCGCTGAACCAGCGCTGGTATTCCGAGCTGCCCACGGCCAGGTACTTGGTCGGATAGACGGTGCCATTCTGCTCGTTGCCGATGCTCTGGTAACTGTAGCCGCGCACCGAGTCATTGCCGCCGGTACGGAACAGCAACGAGGGCGGTACCGCGCCGGCACTGCCTGCGGTGAAGACCCCGCCCAGCTCGGCGCGCAGCACCACGATGTCGCGCTTGCCGACCGGGACGAACTGCTTGAAGCGGCCATACAGCCGCGAGAAGCTCTGGTCGGTCAGCAAGCCCTTGAGCGCGAAGCCGGCTTCCAGCGTCAGCAGATTGCCTTTACGCGGGAAGATCGGATCATCCACATTGCGGCGCGACCACGCAAAGCCCGGCACCAGCGCACGGTGCTTGCCGGGCGTGACGATGGTGTTGGCGGGCAGGGTGCTGCCATCTTCCTGGCTCAGCTCGTCGCGGTAGTAGGTGAGCGAGTAGGTGGTGTCGTAGTTCTCGCTGTTGCGGGCCCGCTTGAAACCGACCTGCTGGCTGCGCAGGTCGATGCCTTCGAGCTTGGTACGGTCGTAAGAAGTGTTGATGCTGTTGACGAAGGCCTTGTCATCCGGCGGCATGGCCAGCGACAGCACGCCGTACTGGCGCTTCTGCTCCAGACGGAGCTGGCTGTCGAAAACGTAGGCCTTGTTGAACACGTTGTAGTGCGAATAGCGGCCTTCGACCTGGGCACCGGTATCGGTGCTGTAGCCGACACCGGCACGCACGCGCTGGGTCGGGAATTCGGTGACCTGCACCTTCACCGGCGTTTGCTCGGGGTGCTCGAGATCGTCATCGATGGCCACGATGGCATTGGAAAAATACGGCGTGTTCTGGATCTGCCGCTGCAGGGCCAGCAGACGATTGACGTCATAGGGCTCGCCCACGGTGAGCGGATTGACGTTGCGGATGATGCTTTCCGGATAGCGCCGCGTGCCGGTGATCTGCAAGGGGCCCAGCGTGAACGCCGGGCCGCTGTCATAGCGCACGGCCAGGTCGGCCTGGTGTTCGTCCGGATCGACGCGCGCCTCGGAGCTGGCGATGCGGGCGGCGGCGTATTTCTTTTGCTGCAGCTTTTCCAGGCCGGCGTTCTTGGCACGGTTCCAGTCTTCCTGGCGGAAGGGCTGGCCCACGGGCAGCGACCAATCCTCGCGCAGGCGGGCCACGGTCGCCTGATCGTCGCGGGCGGCTGCGCCGGTGACGCTGACCTCGGCCGAACTGATCTCGGTGCGTGGACCGGGGTCGACGCTGATGGTGATGCGGCGTACGGCCTGCTTGCCTTCGGCACCGGCCTCGGTCTGCGCGCTGACCTTGGTGACCGGGGTGAAATAGCCCTCGGTGGAGGTCAGTTCGCGCACCTGGTCGCCGGCGGTATCCATCATGAACTTGAGCTGTTCATCACTGATGTCGTCGCGGTCCTGATAGCGTGAAATGTCCAGGAAATCCTTCAGCAGCGACTGCACCGGCTTGGGCGCGTCGATCTGTACCTTGTAGGCGGCATGGGCGGTGTTGGCGGCGCAAAATAAAAAGGCGATGGCCAGGCTGCGGGTCCAAGTCATTGATTCACTGCATCATCGGTTGTCGGTTGAGGCGGCCAGCCTGACGCGCCGTGGGGCAAGTCGGGTAGGATGAGGGCTGGCGGCGCACGCCACTCAGGCCTGACCCGCGCGCGGCGCGGATAGTTCCTGGCCGGTGCAGGCGGCGAAAGCTTCATGTCCGGGTCGTCCCGGGTGTCTCTCGTGACACTGGTTCGTTGCCCCGCCGCTTGCGGTCGTGCCGGAGCAAGGGCTGGATGGCCCTCGCTCCTGTTCATCCCGCTATTGTAATGCCCCGGCAGTGGTTGCCGCGCGGGCAATCTGGCAGCACATCGAAGGAGAATGCAGTGAGCAGCAGTGTCAGTGTGAGTATTGATGCGTATTCGGAAAAGGCGACCTGCGAGCGCCTGGTGTGGGTGCATCGCTGGACCGACAAGCTGTTGAGCTTCCGCACCACGCGCCCGGCCGGCTATCGTTTCACGGCAGGCCAGTTCGCGCGCCTGGGACTGGAGATCGACGGCGAGGTGGTCTCGCGTGCCTATTCCATCACCTCGGCGGAAGGGGACGACTATCTGGAGTACTACGCCATCATCGTCCCTGAAGGAAAATTCACATCGCGCCTGAACCAGCTTCGGCCGGGCGATGCCGTCTGGGTCGAGAAGCTCAGTTATGGCTTCATGACGGCTGACCGTTTCGTTGATGGCCGGCAGGTGTGGATGCTGGCCACGGGTACCGGGCTGGGACCTTATGTCGCTATCCTGCAGCAGCCGGAGGTGTGGCAGCGGTTCAGCGATCTGGTGGTGGTGCACGGGGTGCGCCAGCGCGAGGAACTGGCCTACGCCGAGACCTTCGCTCGCCTGCAGCAACAGGCCCGTGCGCAAGGGTGGCCGGCGCGCCTGCAGCTGCTGCGCTGCGTGACGCGTGATGCCGCTCTGCCGGACGAGCCGGGCTGGCTGGCCGGACGCATCACTACCCTGCTCAAGGAAGGCCGGCTGGAACAGGCCAGCGGACTGACCCTGGCACCCGAGCACAGCCGCGTGATGGCCTGCGGCAATCCGGACATGGTCACCGAGGTGCGTGAGCTGCTGCGCGAGCGCGGGATGACGCCATTGCGGCGCACCGGGGGCGGACAGTTCGTGACCGAGGATTATTGGTGAGATGGTGCTGTGACAGGTGAAACAAGTGAAGCAGGGAGACCCCAAACAAGAGGACGCGTGAAAACGCAGGTGGACTTCAAACGATGTCGAGCCTTTCGATAAATATCTTTTAGATATCTCCGCTATAAGCCGTAGATAGAATAGTTTCTATTGACACGTCGAATTAATTCGATTTTTTGTGGGAATAACGCAGTTTCCTTTCTATTTTCTCCAGATTTTCTCTATCTCCTAGGAGTGGAATTTTTCGCGATGCCGTTGCGGCATCGCCCTGGGCGGGGAGTCGACATCGATGCAGACAAATCGAGGGCCGCAAGTCGAGGCGAACCAGGGGAGGATGAGCGAGGGCAATGATGTCGCGGCGTCGCCACCTGTCAGTCAATTGAACCATTTGGGGGTAGCATGAATTTGAAGAAAGTCCTGCACGTTGCCATTGCCGATGATCATCCCATCGTGCTGGGAGCGCTTCGGGGTGAGCTGGCGCGTTTGCCGGAAATCCGCATCGACCTGGAGGTTGAGAATGGCGAGGCGCTGATCAGTGCGCTGAAGCGTTCGCCGTGCGAAATCGTCATTACCGACTTCGCCATGCCGGCCGATGACAGCGACGAGTCGGATGGTTTTGCGCTGGTCAAGCGCTTGAAGACCGAGCATCCCTCGACCAAGGTGATTGTCTACACCGCGATGAACAATGGTGCGGTGATCCGCCGCCTGTATCGCATGGGCGTATTTGCCGTCATCAACAAGCGCGAGAAGACCGACGAGCTGATCAATGCCTGCCTGGCCACGCAGAGCAGCAAGCAGCTGTATTTTCCGGTCTCGCTGCGTGGCGAGCTGGAGATGAGCTGGGCGCAGGGTGAAGGTTTCGGCCTGGTGCGCGAATTGACCCAGAGCGAACTGGAAGTGGTGCGCCTGTTCGTGGAAGGGCAGTCACTGGGTGAAATCTGCGTGCGCCTGTCGCGTACTCCCAGCACGATCAGTACCCACAAGAACAATGCCATGCGCAAGCTGGGCCTGAGTACGGATGCGGAGCTGATCAAGTATGCGTATTCGACGGGGATGATCAACTAGGGCACTGCTTGGTCCGGCCGCAAGATGTCGGAGGTTTTGAAGAGACCACTCATCATTCATTGGTCGCGGATGATGCGTCAAAATATATCAAAAAAGAGATAAAATAAGAATGTAGCATCTCGATTTATTGCCGCAAGCTCATGCGGAGCTGCTTGGGCTGCCTGCCGACCTGCAGGCACGCTTTCTCCGCATCGCAGAAATGTTGGAGCGATTGGCCCGCATGCGGTCGGTATGCCTCATGTGCGTCCCATCGAGGGCAAGCTATGGGAAATGCGCTTGACTGGGCGTGACCGGATTGCAAGGGCGCTCTATGTGAGCGTTTCGCAGCGCAGGCTTGTGGTGCTGCATGTCTTTGTGAAGAAGACTCAAAAGACTGATCGGCATGCCATCGAGACCGCATTGACCAGAATGAAGAGGATGGAAAAATGACTGACTTGGCTACCCTGAAGAAGCATTTGCTCTCCAATGCTGCAGTTCGCGAGGAATACGATCTGCTGGCAGGCGAATTTGCCTTGGCGCAGGAGTTGATCGCGGCGCGTGTGCGGGCCGGCCTGAGCCAGCAGGAACTGGCGGAAAAGATGCAGACGTCGCAGTCGGCGATCGCGCGTTTGGAAAGCGGCCGCAGCATGCCATCCATGCGAACCTTGGCGCGCTATGCCGCGGCTACCGGAAGCAGGGCTGTGGTCCGACTCGAAGTTCCCACGTAAAGGCAGCGGACTCTGAAAACAAAAAGCCCGGTCACCAGGACCGGGCTTTTTGCATGAATCTTTGGGGTGGCTGATGGGACTCGAACCCACGACGACAGGAATCACAATCCTGGACTCTACCAACTGAGCTACAGCCACCGTCGACTGTCAGACAGACTTGCGTCCGTCATCAAGTAAGCAAAAGATTATACAAACACTTGCAGGGAATGGCAACATATTTCAATGCAAATTGGCAATTGCCCTGAAATTTCTTTCCGCAACCCTACCCATCCGCGTCAGCCGCCCGTTTGCGGCTGCAAGGCCTGCACCGGGGGATCAAGCTTGAGCAGTCCCCGGAAGGCCTGTTCCAGCGTTGACCGGCTGGCCGTGGTGAAGCCCGCCAGTGAACCGGTGGCCGCTTGCGCTTGCAGGCCTTCGGTGGCCAGCAGGCGCTGCAATTGCCGGGTCACGGCCTGGCCGGTATCGATGATGTCCGGAATGCCCCCCGCCAGGCGCTGGCAGACGCTTTCGATGGCTGGACGCACGAAGGGGTAGTGGGTGCAGCCCAGCACCAGCGTATCGGCCCCTTGTTCCAGCAGCGGACCCAGGTAGCGCTCCAGCAATTGCACCGTGGCCGGCGAATACAGTTCGCCTTTCTCGATCAGGTCCACCAGCCCCACGCAAGCCTGGGGCAGGTAGCGCACCTGATACCGGGCTTCCATCTGCTGCTGCAGCAAAGCAAAGCGCTGGCTGGCCAGGGTACTGCGGGTGGCCAGCACGCCGACGGTGCCGCTGCGGGTTTGCTGGGCGGCAGGCTTGAGGCCGGGCTCGATGCCTACCACGACCAGTTGTGGCCAGCGCGCGCGTATCGCCTGGATGGCCGCCGCCGTGGCCGTGTTGCAGGCCACCACCAGGGCCTTGATTCCCTGCTCCAGCAAGAAGGACGCGATGGTCAGCGAGCGCTCCACGATCTGCGCCTCGGTCTTGTCACCATAGGGTGCATAGCCGGAGTCGGCGAAGTAGATCAACTGTTCACGGGGCAGGGCGGAATGAATGTGCCGCAGCACCGACAAGCCGCCGATACCGGAATCGAAAATGCCGACCGCAGCGTTGGCTGCGGCCGGCATCGGGCTACTGCTGTCGGACCCGGCGGCAGAAGGCGCACTGACCTGCTTGACGGCTTCATTCATGGTGCTGCGCGCGCTCCTGCAACGGGGTCGGCCTGGAATCGAATCAGGCCGTGGTGACGGGGATCTTGGACAGGGACACGCTCTGGGCGATCTTTTCCTTCCATTCGGCCGGCCCGGTGTTGTGCACCGAGATGCCGTTGGCGTCCACGGCCACCGTCACCGGCATGTCCTTGACGTCGAATTCGTAGATCGCTTCCATGCCCAGGTCGGCAAAGCCCAGCACCTTGGCCGACTTGATCGCCTTGGACACCAGGTAGGCCGAACCACCCACGGCCATCAGGTAGGCCGACTTGTGCTTCTTGATCGCCTCGATGGCGGCGGGGCCGCGCTCGGACTTGCCGATCATGGAGATCAGGCCGGTCTGCTCCAGCATCATGTCGGTGAACTTGTCCATGCGGGTGGCGGTGGTCGGGCCAGCCGGACCCACCACTTCGTCGCGCACCGGATCGACCGGGCCGACGTAGTAGATCACGCGGTTGGTGAAGTCCACCGGCAGCTTCTCGCCCTTGGCCAGCATGTCCTGGATGCGCTTGTGGGCGGCATCGCGGCCGGTCAGCATCTTGCCGTTCAGCAGCAGGGTCTGGCCCGGCTTCCAGGAGGCGACTTCTTCCTTGGTCAGGGTGTCCAGGTTGACGCGCTTGGACTTCTCGGTGTCGGCCACCCAGTGCACTTCCGGCCAGTCCGACAGCGACGGCGGCTCCATGTAGGCCGGGCCCGAGCCATCCAGCACGAAGTGGCCGTGACGGGTTGCGGCACAGTTGGGGATCATCGCCACGGGCTTGGAGGCCGCGTGGGTCGGGTGCATCATGATCTTCACATCCAGCACGGTGGTCAGGCCGCCCAGGCCCTGTGCGCCGATGCCCAGTGCGTTGACCTTCTCATAGAGCTCGATCCGCAGCTCTTCGGTCTTGTTCTGCGGGCCGCGCTTCAGCAGCTCGTACATGTCGATGTCTTCCATCAGCACTTGCTTGGCCATCAGCATGGCCTTCTCGGCCGTGCCGCCGATGCCGATGCCCAGCATGCCCGGCGGGCACCAGCCGGCGCCCATGGTCGGGACCGTCTTGAGGACCCAGTCCACCAGGTTGTCGGAGGGATTGAGCATGACGAACTTGGTCTTGTTCTCGGAGCCACCGCCCTTGGCGGCAATCTGCACGTCCACGGTGTTGCCTGGCACCAGTTCCATGTGGATCACGGCCGGGGTGTTGTCCTTGGTGTTCTTGCGCTCGAACTGCGGGTCGGCCACGATCGAGGCGCGCAGCACGTTGTCCGGGTGCGAGTAGCCACGGCGCACGCCTTCGTTGACGGCGTCGGCAATCGAGCCCGAGAAGCCCTCGAAGCGCACGCCCATGCCGATCTTCAGGAAGACGTTGACGATGCCGGTGTCCTGGCAGATCGGGCGCTTGCCCTCGGCGCACATGCGCGAGTTGGTCAGGATCTGGGCGATCGCATCCTTGGCGGCCGGGCTCTGCTCGGTCTCGTAGGCGCGGGCCAGATGCTGGATGTAATCGGCCGGATGGTAGTAGCTGATGTACTGCAGCGCGGCGGCGACGGATTCGATGAGATCGTCTTGCTTGATGATGGTCATGGCTGGTTCTCTCGGTTTGGATGAAGCAAAGTCAGTGCGGCTTGTCGGAGGGTTCGGAAGGATGCACCATCAGCCGGTCGCAATACGCGATGGCCATGGCCGACAAGAGGAAGGCGATATGGATGCCGGTCTGGGCGATGAGCGTCTTGGCGTCATACAGATTGGCATTGATGAAGGTTTTGAGCAGGTGGATCGACGAGATCCCGATGATGGCCGTGGCCAGCTTGACCTTCAGGACAGAAGCGTTCACATGCGAGAGCCACTCGGGCTGGTCCGGATGGCCTTCCAGGTTCATGCGCGAGACGAAGGTTTCATATCCGCCCACAATCACCATGATCAGCAGGTTGGAAATCATCACCACGTCGATCAAGGCCAATACCACCAGCATGATGGTTTGTTCATTGAGCTTCTCGGGGCGGGTGGCGCCGGGAATGGCGACCGCATCCAGGATGTGGTCCAGCGAACTGGCGCTGCCCATGGCCGCGCCGATCAGGTCCACCAGCTCGACCCAGAAGTGATACACGTAGACGCACTGCGCCAGGATCAGGCCCAGGTAGAGCGGCAGCTGCAGCCAGCGGCTCATGAAAATCAGGTTGGGCAGGATGCCGATCTTGCGGGGAGGCTGGGGCGACGAGTTTTTCATGGGTGTCCGTGCTACGCGTGATTCTGGCTGAGGATGACGATATCCGGTGCGCCGCTGCAGCTGCGTTTGCGTTCACTGTCCGGCTCCGGATTTGGGGCCGTATTCTACACGCCCTTGGCCCATTTCCGGGGCCTGCCCTGCATCCCGCGTGCGCAGTGCCTGCGGGAAACATCGACCTGTGCCAGAATGCCAATATGTTGTCTTGAACATTAGAGAACATCGCAGCGATATGAAGGTCTGCGTCCATGGAGCCAGCCGGGTGCGGTCCTGCCCGGGTTGGCGCAAGGGTGCAGGCATCGCTGTCCCAGCCCTGATGCAAGCGGCCTCCCGCCCGACAGGGGCGCTGCTTGTGTAAGGACTGAGTAAGTGAAACGGCCTATGTTTTGCGGAAAGCAAAAACAAACCTACTGGAGACTACCGTGGCAGACATCGAGACATTCAAGCAAGAGAACCGCGTATTCGCACCCCCGGCCGAGCTGGCCCGTCATGCCGCCATTTCGGGCATGGACGCCTACCAGGCCCTGAACGCCGAATTCGAGAAAGACTACGAAGGCACCTGGGCCAAGCTGGCCAAGGACAACCTCAACTGGCACAAGCCCTTCACCCAGACCCTGGATGAATCCAACGCTCCGTTCTACAAGTGGTTCGCCGATGGCCAGGTGAACGTCTCGTACAACTGCCTGGACGTCAACCTGGAAAACGGCAATGCCGACAAGACCGCCGTCATCTTCGAAGCCGACGACGGCAGGGTGACCCGCGTGTCCTATCGCGAACTGCACCAGAAGGTCTGCCAGTTCGCCAATGGCCTCAAATCGCTGGGCATCAAGAAGGGCGACCGCGTGGTCATCTACATGCCCATGTCGGTCGAAGGCGTGGCGGCCATGCAAGCCTGTGCCCGTATCGGCGCGACGCACTCGGTGGTCTTCGGCGGCTTCTCCGCCAAATCGCTGCACGAGCGCGTGATCGATGCCGGTGCCGTGGCCGTGCTGACCTCGGACTACCAGGTGCGCGGCGGCAAGCAGCTGCCCTTGAAATCCATCGTCGACGAAGCCCTGGCCATGGGCGGCTGCGATACCCTGAAGCACGTGGTGGTCTACAAGCGCGCCGGTGCCGAGATCAACTGGGTCGAAGGCCGTGACCTCTGGCTCTCCGACGTGGTCGCGAACCAGCCCGACACCTGCGAGCCGGAATGGGTGGATGCCGAGCATCCGCTGTTCATCCTCTACACCTCCGGTTCCACCGGCAAGCCCAAGGGCGTGCAGCATTCGTCGGCGGGCTACCTGCTGTGGGCCGTGCTGACCATGAAGTGGACCTTCGACATCAAGCCCGACGATGTCTACTGGTGCACCGCCGACATTGGCTGGATCACCGGCCACACCTACATCGCCTACGGCCCGCTGGCCGTGGGTGCGACCCAGATCGTCTTCGAAGGCGTGCCGACCTATCCGAACGCCGGCCGCTTCTGGGACATGGTGGCGCGCCACAAGGCCACCATCTTCTACACTGCGCCGACGGCGATCCGTTCGCTGATCAAGGCAGCGGATGCCGATGAGAAGATCCATCCCAAGCAATACGACCTGTCCTCGCTGCGCATCCTCGGTTCGGTGGGCGAGCCCATCAATCCGGAAGCCTGGATGTGGTACTACAAGAACGTCGGCCGCGAGAACTGCCCCATCGTCGATACCTTCTGGCAGACCGAGACCGGCGGCCACATGATTTCGCCGCTGCCGGGTGCCACGCCCCAGGTGCCGGGTTCGTGCACGCTGCCGCTGCCGGGCATCACGGCGGCCATCGTCGACGAGACCGGCAATGACATCCCCAATGGCAATGGTGGCATCCTGGTGGTCAAGCGTCCGTGGCCGTCGATGATCCGCACCATCTGGAATGATCCGGAACGCTTCAAGAAGAGTTACTTCCCGGAAGAACTGGGTGGCAACATCTACCTCGCCGGCGACGGCGCGGTGCGCAACAAGGAAACCGGCTACTTCACCATCACCGGCCGTATCGATGATGTGCTCAACGTGTCGGGTCACCGCATGGGCACCATGGAAATCGAATCGGCGCTGGTGGCCAACAGCATCGTGGCTGAAGCGGCCGTGGTGGGCAAGCCGGATGAAACCACCGGCGAATCGATCTGCGCCTTCGTGGTGTTGAAGCGCCCGCGCCCGACCGGTGAAGAAGCCAAGCAGATCGCCAAGGAATTGCGCGACTGGGTGGCCAAGGAAATCGGCCCCATCGCCAAGCCTAAGGAAATCCGCTTCGGCGACAACCTGCCCAAGACGCGCTCCGGCAAGATCATGCGCCGTCTGCTGCGCGTGCTGGCCAAGGGCGAGGCGATCACCCAGGACGTTTCCACGCTGGAAAACCCGGCGATCCTCGATCAGCTGAAGGAAGCGCAGTAAGACTCAAGTCGTCGCCGCAAGTCGGTGACAGCGAGCCGGCAGGGCAGGGCGTTGTCGTATTGACGCCGGGTCCTGCCGGTTTTTTCATGGTCTTTTTGAAAAAGATGCAGAAAATACTTGGCTTCGGCGAGAAGCTTGCTATAATGCATGGCTTCGCTGAATGCGAACCCGAATCCAGGAGAGGTGGATGAGTGGTTGAAGTCGCACGCCTGGAAAGCGTGTATAGGTTAATAGCCTATCGGGGGTTCGAATCCCCCTCTCTCCGCCAAAATGAAAAACCCGCTGATACGTCAGCGGGTTTTTTTATGTCCCGGCCTGATGCCTGGTTCATTCGCGCCCATCACGGATCAATGCATCAATCCCCCCGCACCCGCACCCGCACCAGCCTCATCGCGCAACGCCAGTTCTTCCCGCTCCTCGATGAAGAGCAGGAATTCCATATGATTGCGCGCATGCACCCACGCCGCCAGCGTGCGGTCGCTGTGCACTTGCAAGGCGTGGATGTGACTGGCGATCAACGCACCCAGATGTTGACGGATCTCGAACGATTCCGCGCCCGCCGCGTGCATGCCCACCAGGCAATTGCGGGTGGCATTGCGGATGAGGTCACCGACGATCAGATTGGCCCCGGCCATCTCGGCCAGTTTCCTGACGATCAATACATATCTGCCAGCGATATCCTCTGCAAAACTGTTTAGCATCATTTCTCCTCTGCCCAGACCTTACCGCGCTTTGTTGACGCAACACCATCGGGATAATCCTGACCCGCCTTCTCATCAAGCGGGAGACGGCCCGTCTCTTCTCAGGCAATCTCTGATGGCGAGGCCTGCCGGTGCGAACAATAATGGCGCCACGAGACGTCACCGTTCAGGGGAGAACCATGCAAGCGTGTCCGATCAAGGTGGCGTCCAGAGCGGCCAAGGGCTTCGTGGCCGCTGTCTGCATCATCATCATCATTCTCGAAGCCTGGACCAGCTGGCATGAACGTACGGCCGAGATGGAGGAGTCCTTCCGCGCCACCGCCAACATGGCGCTGGCGCTGTCCCAGCACGCCGACCAGGCACTGGATGAAGTCGACATCGTCCTCAAGGCCGTGATGGAGCAGGTGCCGGGCAAGCCCAGCGCCGTGGCCGGCAATGAGCGGCTGCACAACTTTCTGGTGCGAACCGTCGGCGAGGTGCCGCAACTGGCAGGCCTGTTCATCTATGACGAAAAAGGGAAGTGGCTGGCCTCCTCGCAGCCGGTCCTGGAGACGCGCTTCAACAACAGCGACCGCGACTATTTCCGGCACCACCAGACCCACCGCCTCGATTCTCCCTTCATCGGCAAGCCCATCCGCAGCAAGTCCACCGGCCACTGGGTGCTCACCATGAGCCGCCGCATCAACAAGCCCGACGGCTCGTTCGGTGGCGTGGCGCTGGCCACGCTGGACATCCAGTTCTTCGAGCGCTTCTATCACAAGTTCGATATCGGACAGCAAGGGGCCATCCTGTTCGGGACCAATGAGGGCACCGTGTTGTACCGCCGTCCGCTGCTGACCGACTCAATGGGCAAGTCCCTGGCGCAATCGCCCTTGTTCCGGCAATACATCAGCACTGCAGACGCCGGCCAGGTCACGATACGTTCCCGTCAGGACGATGTGACGCGCATCCATGGCTTCAAGCATCTCGGCAATTACCCGCTCTTCGTCATCGTCGCAGTGTCGGAGAACGAGGTCCTGCAGAGCTGGACCCGGCACCTCATCGCGCGCGCACTGGGGATTACCTTGCTGCTGCTCGCCATCTGGTACGGCGGCAACAAGATGGTCGCGCAGGTAGCGCTGAGGGAGCGCGCGCAAGCCGAAGCAGTGCGGGCACAAGCCGAGCTGGAAACCATGTTCGAATTGCTGCAGAAACAGTCGCGCCGTGACGGGCTGACCGGTGCCATCAATCGCCGTCATTTCGATGAATTGCTGGAGGCGGAGGCGGCGCGTTTCGCACGCGTGGGCGGGGCGTTCTCACTGCTCATGATCGACGTTGATCACTTCAAGCAATATAACGATCACTATGGCCATGTGGTGGGCGATGTCTGCCTGCGCAACATCGCCGCGGCCATCTCCAGCGCGGCGCAGCGTGAGATCGATACGGTGGCGCGTTACGGTGGCGAAGAATTTTCCGTCCTGCTGCCGGAATGCGGCAGTGCCGGTGCCATCGTGGTGGCGGAACGAATTGGTGCGGCCGTCAGGGCCATGGGCATTCCGCACGCGACCAGCGAGAAGGGCTGGGTCACGGTCAGCATCGGCATCACATCCATCACGTCTGCGGAAGGCTTCTCCTATCAACCGCGCGAACTGGTCGAAAGCGCCGACAAGGCGCTCTACCAAGCCAAGGACACGGGGCGGGACAGGGCAGTCTTCCGCGAATTCATCGGCCGGAAGCCGATGCTGGCCTGGTCGGCCTAGTCAGGAATGTAGAACCTTACTCCGGCTTCTGCTCTTGCCGCTCATCGTCGGCGGCATTCGGGCTTTTCTCCACCAGCACGCCGCCCCGTCCCATGCGCTGGATGCCGGCCGGGGCGTTCAGTGGCGGCTGTCCACCGAGCGTACCTTCATGGCCCTCGGGCTCTTTCTCGAAATGGGTCTGCGTGGCCCCTTCCTTGGGGCGTCGTGGCTGGTTCTCGTCACGTTCAACGTCATGCTGGTCAGTATTGGCAGGCTGGTTCATGGTGGTCTCCTTGAAATCACACGGTAGACCGTTCGCCTGCATCGCGTTATCGGAGGTACCCGCACAATGGCGTCAGCCAGGCACCGACAAGCCTCAATCGGCGTCGTCCATCACGCGCAAGGCGCGTTTCCGGATCTTTTCCATGGCCCGCATCAAGGCCTCGCGTTCGCTGCAGCTCAGAGCTTGCAGGAGATGGGCTTCGCGCTCTTCCACCATCGGCACGATCTTGCGGTACAGCTTGCGCCCTTGGGCCGTGGGCTTGACGATGCGCGCGCGAGCGTCATCCGGGCTGGGCTGGCGCAGCACCAGGCCATCCTGTTCCATCCGCGCCAGCGCGCGGCTGACCTGCATCTTGTCCAGTGAAGTATGGGGCACCAGATCACTGGCCTGCATCTGGCCCTCTTCGGCCAGGGCCGCCAGGATGCGCCATTCGTCGCGGCTCAGGCCGAAGCGATCGGCATAGACCTCCGCCACCGAACGGCTCACCGCCTCGGCCAGCTGGGCCAGTTGATAGGGGAAAAAATCTTGCAGTTTCATTCCGATATGGTAACAGACGTTACCAAGCCGACAGGGTAGCGGCACGCTTGATCCACATCAATAAGCCTGCACGCGAGGACCTTCCTGCCCCTGCCGCACGTTGACCCTGAGCGAGCCTCGTCAATATAGTAACAACCGTTACCAATTCAAGCGCAAAGACGAAGCCCTCAAGGAGACTGCCATGAAGATCGATCGCATCCATCACGTTGCCTACCGCTGCAAGGACGCCAGAGAAACCGTGCTCTGGTACCAGAAATATCTGAACATGGATTTCATCCTGGCCATCGCCGAAGACCAGGTGCCCTCGACCAAGGCCCCCGATCCCTACATGCACATCTTCCTCGATGCCGGGCAGGGCAATGTGCTGGCCTTCTTCGAGATTCCGAATTCACCGCCCATGGGGCGCGACACCAATACCCCGGCCTGGGTGCAGCACATTGCCTTCAAGGTGGACAGCGAGGCCACCCTCAGGGAGGTCATGCAGCGCTTGCAGGACGATGGCATCGAGGTGGTGGGCATCACCGATCACACCATTTTCAAATCCATCTATTTCTTCGATCCCAGCGGCCACCGCGTCGAACTTGCTGCCGATTGCGCCAGTCCGCAGCAGCTGCAGCGGCTGGACGAGGTCAAATGGGACATGCTCGACGAATGGTCACGCACCCGCCGCGCACCGAAGCATGCCGCCTGGATGCATGTGCAGGAATTCACGGCAGCCGGTCACTGATCCGATAAAAAATTGACAGCGCCATCCCCCCCGATGATCCCAAGGAGACACCCATGCAAAGCACCTACACCTATCCCCGTTTCGCCTATCAACCCTCGGATGAGCAGCGCAGCGGCCAGCCGCAGCGCCACCCGGTGGTCATCATCGGTGCCGGTCCCATCGGCCTGACTGCAGCCCTGGAGTGCGCCGCACGCGGCCTGCCCGCCGTGGTGCTGGATGACAATGACACCGTGAGCATCGGTTCGCGTGCGGTCTGCTATGCCAAGCGTCCGCTGGAGATCTGGGATCGTCTGGGCGTGGCGCAGCGCATGGTGGACAAGGGCGTGGGCTGGCAGCTGGGCAAGGTATTTTTTGAAGATCGCCAAGTCTACCAGTTCGACCTGCTGCCCGAGGCTGGCCACAGGATGCCAGCCATGATCAACCTGCAGCAATACTATCTGGAAGAGTATCTGGTAGAAGCCTGCGCGGCGCATCCGCTCATCGACCTGCGCTGGAAGCATGCGCTGGTGGCCCTGAAGCAGGATGACGGCGGTGCCACCCTGACCGTGGAAACGCCCGACGGCAGCTTCACCATGCAGGCCGACTGGATCATCGCCTGCGACGGAGCCAACAGCGATACGCGCAGGATGGTCGGTGCGCAGTTCACCGGCCAGTTCTTCCAGGACCGCTTCCTCATCGCCGATGTCATCATGAAGGCGGATTTCCCGACCGAGCGCTGGTTCTGGTTCGATCCGCCTTTCCATCCCGGCCAGAGCGTGTTGCTGCACAAGCAGTGCGACAACGTCTGGCGCATTGATTTCCAGCTCGGCTGGGACGCCGATCCCGAGGAAGAAAAGAAGCCCGAAAACGTCATCCCGCGTATTCAGGCGATGCTGGGGCCGGAGGTGGAATTTGAACTGGAATGGGTTTCCGTCTACCAGTTCGCCTGCCGCCGCATCGACAACATGCGCTACCAGCGCGTGCTCTTTGCCGGTGACGCTGCGCATCAGGTATCTCCCTTCGGGGCGCGCGGTGCCAATACCGGCGTGCAGGACATCGACAACCTGATCTGGAAACTCAAGCTGGTCATTGACGGCCAGGCCCCGGTCAGCTTCATCGACAGCTATCACGAAGAGCGCGCTTTCGCGGCCGACGACAACCTGCGCCAGTCCACCCGCTCTACCGATTTCATCACGCCCAAGAGCCGTGCCAGCCGCGTGCTGCGCGATGCCGTCCTGACGCTGGCCGAGCACGAACCGTTCGCCCGCACGCTGGTCAACAGCGGCCGCCTGTCCACGCCGACACCTTATGTGAGCTCGTCCCTGAACACCCCCGACAGCGTGCCGTTCGGCGAGCGCATGGTCCCCGGCACGCCCTGCGCGGATGCGCCGGTGCGGCAGGGGAGCCGGCCCGGATGGCTGCTCAGTCAGCTGGGCGAAGGCTTCACGGTGCTGGTATTCGGTGCGGGAGATTTCCCCGTCAGTCTGCAGGCAGCGGGTCTGGAGATTCCGGTCAAGACCATCGGTCCCGCCGGTTCCGGGGCCCTGCTGGAGGATGTGCAGGGACTGGCCGCGCAGCGCTATGCTGCGCACGAGGGATGCGCTTACCTGATCCGGCCGGACCAGCACGTGGCGGCCCGCTGGTCGCGCTTCGACCCGCTGCAGATCGCCGCCGCCGTCAACCGCTGCGTCGGTCACAGCATGGTGCAGGCCGCCTGCGCCTGACGGGCGCGCTTGAGGTGATACATGCCCTGGTCGGCACAGGCCAGCAGGGCATCCATCGAATTGCCGTCATCGGGATAGCGTGCATGGCCCAGGCTGGCGCTCACCGTCAGCATCGTATGGCCGATCTGGAAGGGGGCGGCGAGCGCCTGGGTGAGCTTGTCGCGGATGATGCGGATGTCGCCGCTGGCGACGATGTCGGTGAGCACCACGAATTCATCACCGCCAATGCGGGCGATGGTATCCGCATGCCGCAGGCTCGCCCCCAGTCGTTCGCCGATCTGCAGCAACAGCAGATCACCGGCGGCGTGGCCGTGGCGATCGTTGACCAGCTTGAAACCATCCAGATCCAGGAACAGCAACGCGAAGCTGCCCTGTGCGCGCTCGGCGCGGGCGATCGCAGCGGCGATGCGTTGCTCCAGCAGGCTGCGGTTGGGCAGGCCGGTGAGGCCGTCGTAGAGCGCCTGCTGGCGCAGGCCGTCATTGGCGGCGCGGGCTTCGCGCAATTGCCGGTGCAGCTCACGGCAACGGCCGCGCGCGGATGCCAGCAATGCGCCCAGCGTGCCCGCCAAGCCCAGTGAGGCGACGGCACCGAGGCCATCCAGTGAAGCGCCGCTCCAGACCCGCTGGACCAGCCTGAACCATTCGCCGTTATCCATCCCAAACATAAAAGACCGCGCTTTCTTTCATTGCCACGCAGATGAACCCTCTGCCATAGATGTTCCGGATCTCGAAGCGGGCATGCGCCAATTGCCCCAGCTTCTTCCGGAGGCGATAGATGATGGTGTCGATGCGATGCGGATCGATGATCTCGGCCGTGATGTTGAGCGCATGCATCAGGTGTTCCGCACTGACCGGGAAGTGCGGGCTGAGAAACAGCGTCGTCAGGACCGCGCATTCGCGCTCGCTCAGCGCCACCCGTTCGTTGTGCGGACTGACCAGCGTGCCGCGGCGGCGATACAGGGTCCAGGCTTCCGCACTGCCTGCCGCCGGCGCATGCAGGATGCGCAGGCGTCGCAGGAAGGAACGGATGGTCGCCAGCAGCAGGCCTTGCCGGATCGGTTTGTGCAGGATGTAATCGGCACCGTCGTGCAGGGCTTTCTCCTGCGCATCCTCGCTGAGCTGTTCGCCGATGACGACGATCCCGAGCATCGGAAACTTCTGCCGCAGATCGGCCACCAGCGGAAGCAAGCTGATGGTGAACCGGTGCGTCTCGATGATCAGGACGGCAGGCTTTTTTTTTGAATCTCGCCCTCCAGTTCCGACAAGGCCGCCACTGCCCGTACGGGCAAGCCGCTGGCATGCAAGGCCTTGAGTACAACGCCGGCTCCCTCGCCTGGATGCTCTACGATTAACACTGCCACGTCGTTCACATCCCCAAAATGAAACAACCCTGATAGTCCGCTCTTAACGGATGAGTATCATTATTGGTTACGTTATACCTGCTTTTGCCTGGCGGGAGTTTCACAGAAAATCTCGATTTTGTTATCAATTTGAAAGGCGCGGCGCGATCATTCCGCGCCTTGTGGCCGACCGCAAAAGCGCGCCCATTGGCGTTTGCAGACGAAAAAAAACGGCAACCCGCAGGTTGCCGTTCTTATGTTGCAAGCTGCCGGGAAGGTGGCAGCCAGGCGACAGGCGTGCTGTCGAAACACATGCAAGGCTCAGTAGATGTCCAATCCGAAATACTGTGCAACGTCGCCTTCGGTCCAGTCCTTGATGACATTGCGCTCCAGCAGCACGCGATATTCCGAACGCTGCAGGCCGTCGTCCTGCTGGACGATGCGGCTCTCCAGGGTATAAACGGTCTGGTGGATGCGGGTGGTCATCGAAGCATGCTTGATGATGCTGCCCGCTTCCGGTTCTTGTTGTTCGTCATTGGCAGGGATATCCATCAGCGTTCTCTCATTTCATGTGCGCGCGCCGCGCCAGGATTTTTTCGATCTTTTCCTTGAGCGTGGTGGCGTTGAAGGGTTTGACGATATAGCCATCCGCACCTTCCTGGGCTGCCGTGACGATGTTTTCCTTCTTGGCTTCGGCCGTGATCATCAGCACCGGCAGATGCGCCAGGGAAGGGGTGGAGCGGATCTTCTTGAGCAGGGTCAGGCCATCCATGACCGGCATGTTCCAGTCGGTCAGGACGAAGGTGATGTTGGAGGCTCCGGATTCCAGAATCTTCAGGGCCGTGGAGCCGTCATCGGCCTCCACGATCTTGGTGTATTCGAGTTCCTTGAGCAGGCCGCTGACGATGCGGCGCATCGTCGAAAAATCATCGACGACGAGAAAGTGTTGGTCTGTATCAGCCATGGTGAAAAGCTACCTTGAGGGAAAGGTGTGATGCGCAGCAAACAGCAAATCGCGCGCCGGTGGCAGGCAGCGCCGATGGCGCCCGCCGGCGCTGCCGATCAACGGAGCACCGGAACTGGCCGGAACGGTTGCCGCGCAGCCCGCGGTCGTGGAGGATCAGCGGATCAGTTGCTCAGTGCCCACTTGCCTGCGCTGTTCTTGCAGTAACGCAATTTCAGCGGCTCGGTGCCACGCTTGCTGGTGACCACCAGGTCCACATTGGCGCAGGGCGGGGTGCTTTGCTCGAAGGCCGGGGTGATCTTGGCCGTGGTGGTGGGCTTGGGGCCATCGGTCCACTGCGAGGTCTTGCCGTTCACGCCGGCGTCCAGGGACGCGGTGATGGCGGCATACAGGGAATTGATCTGTTCTTTCTTCAGATCGGCCACGGCCGTGTTGGAGAAGAAGTCCAGATTGGCCTGCGCGTGTGCCTGATGGCTCAGGACCGCGGCGCAGATCAGGCCAGCGTGGGCGGCCAGCTTCAGGAAGCGGAAGCGGGAGGGGGTACGCTTGTTCATGGCTTGCTCGTTTCTCAATATCGGGGGGGGTAAGTGGCGTCATCCGCCATCGGGGGGAATGGCGGCGACGTTCCAGCCAC